>Ga0335071_10004022_pt1 | contig 15409 bp, 17 predicted proteins | sample Lox_Sample_15_FD_206724 | JGI IMG/M metagenome (GOLD analysis project Ga0335071, IMG submission 206724) | Soil microbial communities from Loxahatchee National Wildlife Refuge, Florida, United States - Lox_Sample_1.5 | ecosystem: Environmental > Terrestrial > Soil > Wetlands | place: USA... | reverse complement strand
GCTGCCGCCGGTCAGCGGGCAGGCGCTGGCCCTGCGGGCAGCGCACTTCGTCTCGGGCGTCCGCTTCAGCATCGGTGACCCGGAGGCGCTGCAGCGGCTGCATAAGGTGACGGGCGGCCTTGGCGAGGCCTCCTCGCTGGGCTCGCTGCTGCCAGGCATCCTGGACGGGGCGCTGTCGCTGGCGGGAGCGGACTTCGGGAATATCCAGCTCCTGGATCCGGCTGACGGCTCGCTGCGGATCGTCACCCAGTCGGGTTTCGGTCCTGAGTTCCTCGGCTACTTCGCTGTCGTCCACGACGCTCATTCCGCGTGCGGGCGGGCGGCCAAGGCATCCGCCCAGACGGTCATCACCGATGTCACCGCCGACCCGGGCTTCGCGCCGCACCGGGACATCGCCGCCGCCTCCGGTTTCCGCGCGGTCCAGTCCACCCCCCTGGCCGACTACGCCGGCCGGCTGATCGGGATGGTCTCGACCCACCACCGCAACCCGCACCGCCCATCCGGCGCTGACCTGCAGATCATGCAGCTGTACGGCGATTTCGCCGGCGAGGTACTGGCCCGCCAGCTGGGCCCACCCGCCGGTGAGGATCTAGAGGATCCGATCGGGCGGGCGGTGCTCTCAGCCCTGCTAGCCCCTGGCGACGGCCAGGCCTCTGGCCTGACGGTGCCGCCCGGGCCAGCTGACCGGGCCGGCGGCCGCGAACGCCCCCCGGCGCACCGGTCAGCGTCAGCTGACGACACTATGTCCCGGTTCGCGGCGGACATCGTGAACCGGCTCTTCTCGATAGGACTACGCCTGGACAGCGCGCGGAGCATCGTCACCAAAGGCCCAGCCGGGGACCGGATAGCAGCCGCGACCGACGAGATCGACCGCACCATCCGCGACATCCGGACCGCCGTGTTCAACCTCGCCGCAGATCGCGGGCAGCCCCCGGCCGGGGATCCCGATCAGTAGACCTGCCGCCCGGCCGGGCATGAGCACGGGCTGGCCAGGTCCCGGCACGCCTCCGTCCGGTCCCTGGAGCGCTACGTCCAGCCCGGCCGGATGCCGTCGCCAGGTACCGAGGTCGATCGGTCAACCACCGCCCTGAGGTGCCGTTACCTGTCCGTGATGCTAATCGTTGTTTTTCCGCTGAATGATTTGGCGAGCCCGGGATGCCGCCGCGCCGTGGTTTCGGCGCCGCACTGGGCGGTCGGGGTCCTGTGATTGTCCAGTCCGCGGCCTGGCCCGGCATTGACCCGTCCGGCGGTCACAAGGGAGCGTTCGGCGCGGACCGCGGACCGCGGACCGCGGACCGCGGATCGCGCGGCGCTGCTGCACGAGCACATGGTGCGAACGGGCCGTGCCCTGCAGGCAAACGCGGCGGATTACGCCGCACTGCTCGAACAAAGAGCCGACCTGACCAGGCCGGGCGGGCGGGCGGACTATCCGGCCGAGATCAAGCGGTGGCGGGCCTTTGCCGATCAGGCCGAGCAGATGGCCAGGCGCTGGGAGCAGTCGCCGTTACCCTGATCCCGCCGCATACCTGCCCCGGCCGGGCGTCAGCGCCGCGGCCACGCTACCGATCCCAAGCCCAGAGCATTGCACTCAAATCTATGCGTATCGGCCAGTCAGGCGATGGGGGAGGCAAGCGTTCCTCACAATCCTCTGCCGCGCGCCTGCCGCAGCCCGGGCACCTGGCCGCTGGCGGCCCGGCTCGTAGCCGGACAGCGTCGCACGGGCCAGTGCGGTGATGACCGCGGGCGTGGATAGCCCGCCGGTGAACACGGCCCGCTGACGGTCGGCTCCGGTTCCCCGGTCATCGAGCCGGCGCAGCAGCCTGGTGACCGTCTCGGTGTCGCCGTGGTCCGTCAGCGCGGGGTAGACATGATCCAGGAGGCGGGCGCGGACCGCCGCCGCATCAACGAGCTGCCCGGTGACCGGGTCGGCTCCGGCCCCGGCCGGCCCGTGCCGGGCCGCGGCGGCCAGCGCCGCGGTGACCTGCCGGTCCGGGGCGGCTGGCACCGGCGTGCCGCGGCGGGCCTCGGCCAGGGCGGTGGCGACTAGGGCGCGGGTCAGCCCGGCCGCCAGCACCGCGGTGCCGGCGTCCAGGCAGACGTCGGCGACCCGGACCTCCACGGTCGGGTAGCGCGGGGACAGCCGGGCCAGGAAGTACACATTCCGCTCGTCCAGCGCCGCCCCGCACCCGATCAGGCGGCGGACCGCCGCGTCGTAGGCGGCGGCGTCCGGCCAGGCCGCGGGCGGGGTCGCGGTCGGCCAGCGGGACTGGAGCGCATGCCGCCAGCTGGCCCATCCGGTGTCGCGCCCGCCGGCGATCGGGGAGTTGGCGGTGATGGCCAGCAGCGGCGCCAGCCAGGGCCGCAGCCGGGCCAGCACCTGCACGCCCAGGTCCCGGGAGGGGACCCCGACGTGCACGTGGCAGGCGCAGGTGCCGGCCTGGGCCACCACGGGTGCGTACCGGCGGGCCAGTTCCTGGTACCGGGGCTGGGGTGTCACGGCGGCCAGCCCGGGCGCGTGGTACGGCGCGATCCCGGAGGCCACCAGCCGGCAGCCCAGCTGGGCCGCGGCGTCCGCGGCCAGCCGCCGGAGCCGGAGCAGTTCGCGGCCGGCCTGGTCCAGGCTGGTGCACACCCCGGTCGCGGTCTCCACCTGGAACCGCATCAGCTCCTGCTGCACCCCCGGCTCCGCGCCGAGCAGCCGCACCAGCTCCGGGGCGGCCAGCACCGCGGCGCCGGTGGCCGGGTCCAGCAGCACGAACTCCTCCTCCACCCCGAGCGTGAGCGGGCCGGCCGCGCGCGCCGCCCCCGGCGGGCCGCCGGGCACCGTCGCGGCCCGCCGGGCACCGCCCGATCCGGGCATCACCAGGGCCTGATGGTCCGGGAGCGGGCGCAGCGGGAGCCGCTGGCCCAGCGCGCCGGCCAGGCCGGCGGCTGCGCGGGCGGCGGGGATCACCGGCCACAGCAGCGCGGCCAGCGTGAGGGAGGCGGCCACCTGCACGGCCACCGCCGGGGCGGCGGCCAGCGCGGCGACCTGCCCGGCTGCCGTCCGGGCCGCGGCTGGCGGCGGTCCGGTGCGGATCGGCAGGGTCAGGGCCATTGCCTGGTCCTTTCTGCCGATCAGGGCACGGCCGAGCCTCTCCGGCCGTGCGGCGGTCATGCCGCCGCGGCCCGGCCCGGAGTGTCCCGGCGTGATCGCCAACGCGGGTCCTTCAGTGTGTCACCCGCCGGGGATACCCGAAAGCATAATTTCGTATTGAAACGATAACGGAGCGTGGTTGAATGTGGCAGGGATCCCCTCGGCGCCGGCTACGCCGCCCCGTCGCCCGGGACGGGCCGTAGGGATGACGCCGACGACGCCGCGCCTGGCGGCTGGAGGACTTGTGGAGCTCAAGCTGGGTCATTCCCGCAAGGACGGCATCGAGATCGTTACTGTCGAGGGCGAGATCGATATCTACACCGCGCCGCGGCTCCGTGAGCTGCTCACCGGCCTGGTCAGCCGGGGTAGCTACCAGCTTGTCGTCAACTTGGACAAGGTCGGGTTCCTCGACTCCACCGGCCTCGGGGTGCTGGTCGGGGGCCTGAAGCGGGCGCGGGCTCACGACGGCTCGCTGGACCTGGTCTGCACGCAGCAGCGGATCCTGAAGCTCTTGAAGATCACCGGGCTGACGGAGGTCTTCGGCATCTACCAGACGGTGGACCAGGCCATCGCAGCCGCGAAGGGCCGCCGGTAAGGAACGCGTCACCCGGGCCACCCTCGAGTGGGGACACGATCGTGCCCGAGACCAGTTGCGCGACAGCCTCAATCGGCGACCGGCATCATCGCGGAGCCGAGCGCCGGTCCTGCCCAGGCGCGATCTCCGTGGTTCGCCGCGAAAGCCTCAGTGCTACGCTGAGTCCCGTGGTGCACTCGATCCCCGAGGACGACTGGGTCTCCGCCGAGGCCGAAGCGCTCCTCGACGCGACCCCTGGCCTGCGCGAGGACCTTCGCGCTGCCATGGACGAGTTGCACGCGGGGACCCTCCAGGCCGTCGACGCGGCCACGGCCCGGGCGCGAATCGAAGCCCGTATCAAGTCCCGCGGCTCATCCTGAGCGGGTGCCCGAGCACCGGCGTCGCCTGACATGGCGGGACCGTGCCCTTAAAGAGCTGGAAGACCTGGCGGACGTGATGCCAGCGGCAGCGCTGACCGCCGTCGAGGCGATGGAGCGCATGGCATCGACGGGGTTCAACTACGGGCGAGCCACATCCGAACCTGGCGTCTGGTATTTCCCGACCGGGAAGATCGGCATCTACTACGCGGATGACGGGACGACGCTGACCGTGCAGGCCGTGGTGGACGCCCGGCGTCTGCGAGAACTCCCGTAGTCAAACGGCTTTCCGAGCGTGGCACCACTTAACGCCGGCCTCCGCCGACCGACGCCATCCGTTCGTGATGGCCTGGCTGTCCGGCCGAACCCCCGGCGTCACGACAAGCCGCCGATAGCGATCCGACCGGGACCCGCGCGGCCTGCGGAAAAGGCTGTGGAAAAGCCTGTGGAGACACCTGCCTGAACATATCGGCAGGCACGATTCATCCGGAGGACTTCACCGGTCGGCCAGCCGGCACCACCGCGCCGGCCGCGCGGTCTCCATATTCTCGGCGTGATCGACGAGTTTCACGGGTCCGGGCATGAGCCGTTATCAGGACGGCGGCTCGCAGCCGGCGCCGGGAACCCGCGGTCCCCGGCCCGGCCGGGGGGAGGTCTTACCGGCCTGGAGTGCGGCCTGGACGGCGGCCGCGACGAGCTGCGCTGTCTCCGCATCGATGACGATGTTCCGGCGCAGCAGCACGCGGCGGACGACCTGCCCGGCGTACGGGAGCATGCCGGACGGGTCGATGGCGGCGGGGGAGGGACCGGTGGCAGCAGGCTCGGTCACAACCCGGACTGTAAAAGAACGGTCCTGGCCCGGCTGCTCGACACGCCGGGCATGGAGACGAAAACTTGATCCGTCTTACGGAGGTACGGAGGAGTCGTACTCCGCAAGACGGAGGTACGGCCAATTCTGTTGTCAATTGCAGCGAGAGACATCCGTCAGCCAGCGGACTCTAAGTAGTAATGTCCGTTCGGACGGTGATGAACGGTGGCCGTTACCTCTGATAGCGTCCGGGCCATGGGAGCGGTCAGCCGCCTCGCCCCGGCCGCCGGTCGTATCGAATCTTTGCTCAGACTTCAGTATATCTAAATTTTTAGTCAGGGTCGAATATTTGCACGATTACTCACCGAGCGGGGAATTATGTCTTTAACTGGCATTCCCTGACGGATAACAAGTTGTCATAGCAGGTCGCTATGGGGAAGTCGGCCGAGCCCGCATGCCCCGCCTGCGGTTCCCGGCGCCGTTCTTACCAGCACCTCGGCGCGGCCGACACGCCGGCGATTGCCCAGTTACCGGCCGCTTGGGCCCTGATACGGGGTTCGAGCAACAACCGAACGGCCAGTGGCGTCAGCGGGTGTCTGCGGAGACGGAGTAACCCGTCATTCAGCGTTCCGATGTGGGCGGGTTGTGCTCACTGGTTAGTCGAAGACGCGGTCGACGACGGCGGCTTGTCCGGCGTTGCCGGCTCATCCGCCCAGGTCATGGCTGCCCTCCGCAACGCGGCGGTTGCCAGGCTCTGCTGGCCGGGTTCACCGCCGCGGCGTCAGGCCGACGCTGGGCCGCGCGCAGCTCGTAAGGCCCGTCGTAGCCCTGCGTCTCAGTTAACGAGAATGACCGAAGTCCTGAAGGCCCGGCGGGCATCCTGATGTGATCCGGTTCCTCAGCGGGCGTCTGGGGCTGGTATGGTGCCGGCTTGTTCACGCAGGGCGGGCAGCACGTCGGCACCGAGGCGGGCGATGTTCTCCTGGGTGCGGGCCGGGTGGCCGGCGCCTTCGACCATCAGCAGCAGGTGACGCAGGCCGGTGCGGGCGACGGTGGCGGTCATGGACTGGGTGCAGTCGGCGGCGCTGCCGACCGGGTGGATCCGGCAGAGCAAGTCGGCGTAGCCGGCCGGGTCCCGGCTCGGCCGGGGCCGGCCGTCGACCGGCCGGTAGCCGGCCAGACCGGGGCCCAGCCAGCGGGGCAGCTGGGTACGCAGCGTGCGGCGGGCCTCGGCCCGGGTGTCGGCGACGTAGGCGACGACGGCGCCGATGTGGCGGGCGGGCGGGTGCCCGTGGCGTCCGGCTGCGGTCGCATAGCGGGTGATCATTTCGTGCTTGCCGTCGTCGCCGGTGTGCATTCCGAGCAGCATGGGCAGCCCGCGGGCGGCGGCAAGTTCCGCCGTGGCCGCCGAGGTGCAGGCCAGTACCAGGGGCGGGCGGGGGCGGGTGCGGGGGCGGGGCACCATGGAGATCTCCGGGAAGGTGAACAGCGGCCCGGCTGCGGAGATCGTCTCCTGGCCTAGCGCGGTCAGGAGCAGGTCGAGGCTCTCGGCGAATCCGGATTCGTAGCGTCTCAGCCCGGTGCCGAATACCTCGAGGTCGACCCATGGGCCGCCGCGGCCGACACCGAGGCGGAACCGGCCGGCGGAGACCTGATCGAGCAGGGCGGCCTGCTCGGCGAGCGCGACGGGGTGCCAGACCGGCAGCACGCTGACGGCGGTGCCCACCGCGATGCGGCTGGTCTGGCCGAGGACGAAGGCGGCCAGTGTCATCGCCGAGGGGCAGACGCCGTAGGACATGAAGTGGTGCTCGGCGAACCATACGTCATCGAATCCGGCCCGCTCCGCGGCGATGGCCGCGTCCGTGGTCGCGCTCAGCACTTCGCTGTCGGACTGGCCCGGGAAACGTGCTGCCAGCAGCAGGACCCCGACCCGCAGCTGGCTGCCTGCCGCACCGCCTGGCCTGCGGGGCGGGCAGGCTGGCCCGGGAACCACGCGGGTCAGGCGTGGTCTGCGGCTGCTAGCAGCCGCAGACCAGGATCACGGGTGGCGCGGCTGCGGTGCCATGCGGCCCAGGCGCGCCCGGCGCCGTAACAGAGTGCGGCGAAGACGCCGACGAAGAACCCGACTGGCCAGTTGCAGGCGTAGGATGCGGCGATCGCGGCCCACACGGTGACCAGCGCGAAGGCGACCGACAAGAGCATGGCCAGGACGGGCCGGCTGGTCAGGGATCTGGCGGCGGCAGGCGGGCCGATCATCAGGCTGAAGATCAGCAGGGCGCCGACTACGGGCACGGTCATCGCCGTGGCCAGCGCGACCACGATGAGGAAGCAAATCTCCATGCGCCGGCTGCGGATGCCCTTGGCCCCGGCTACCTCGGGGACGACGGAGGAGAGCATGAGCGGCCGGTATAGCAGGCCCACGGCCGCGATGCAGATGGCGCCCAGGATGGCGACGGGCAGCAGTTCGGTGCTGCTGACCCCGAGGATCTCGCCGAAGAGCAGGGCGTAGATCTCCGGCTCGTACTGGGTGGTCCTGGACAGGAACGCCGCGCCGAGGGCGAGCATCATGACCAGGGCCAGGGCGGTCGCGACGTCGCTGCGGGCCCGGCGGCCCAGCGCGCCGATCCCGATCGCCCCCAGCAGCGAGAACGCGGCCAGGCCGGCCAGCGTGCTGATGCCGAGCAGGCTGGCGCCGGCCGCGCCGGCGAATGCGCCCTTGGGGATGGCATGAGCGGGGAACGCCGATCCGCGCAGCACCACGAAGAACCCGACGATGCCGGCGACGGGGGCGACGATCGTCGCCACGGCCCAGGTGTTCATCATGAACCCCGCGAACATGCTCTGTCCTCCTTCCTGGCCGATGTGGTCACGGGCTCATGCCGCGATCTGGTCCCTGGCCGGCGATGCGGCCGCGTGGCTGGCCGTTTCCCGGCGGCCGGCCGCGATCCGCGCCGCCGGGAGCCCGGAGAGCAGGTACCCGGCGAAAATCAGCGCGACGATGAAGAAGCTGACGGGGAGGCCCTGATGACCTGCGCCCCAGTAGTAGCTGTCGTAGGCCAGCAGGATACCGAGCCAGGTGGTGCCGATGCCGGTCAGGCACGCGGTGGCCAGCGCCCGGCCGGCCGTCCTGGTCACGCGGAGCGCGATGGCGGCGGGACCGATCAGCAGGGCGGTGGACAAGATGGCCCCGACGGCAAGGGATGACAGGCCCACCGAGACGGCCAGGGCCAGCATGTACAGCAGGCCGACCACGCGGACCCGGACCCCGCGGGCGGCGGCGATATCAGGGCTGACCGTGGCCAGCAGCAGGGGACGCCAGGCGAGCGCGATGCTGGCGAGCGATATCAGGCTGAAGATCACCACGACGGGGATGGTGCCGCTGGTGATGCTGAAGATCGAGCCGAACAGGATCTGCTGGGGGGCGCCGCTGGTGGCCCCGGTGGCGGTGTCCAGGTACAGGAACAGGGCGGACAGGCCGATGGCGGCGCCGAGCACGATGCCGGTCGCCAGGTCCCGTCCGCGCACCCGCCGGACGCCGATCATGTCCATCACGCCCGCTCCGAAGATCCCCAGGCCGACGAATCCCAGCAGCGGGTTCAGCCCCACCAGCAGCGCGCCTGAGCCGCCGGCCGCGGAGACGTCGCCGAGCGCGTGCCCGGCGAAAGACTGGCCGCGCATGACGGTGAACACGCCGGTCACGGCGGAGACGATAGCGGCCACGCCGCCGGTCACGACCGCGACGTGGACCGGGGCGCTGGAGAAGAAGCCAGGCTCGAACACCCAGGTCCAGATCTGGTGCATGAGTGTCAGCCCGCCTCGGCCGCATGGCTGGCGGTGAGGTCGGCGCCGTCCCCGCCCGGGGCAGCGTCGGCGACGACCAGGACGCGCCCGTGCACGTGCACCACGTCGACGTGATGCCCGTACAGCCTGCTGAGCACGTCGGCCTGGATGACCTGATCGGCGGGGCCGCTGGCGGCCCGGCCGGCGGCGAGATAGACGACCCGGTCCATCACCGGCAGCAGCGGGTTCATCTCGTGTGCGGACAGCAGCACGGCGACCTGCTGCTCGGTGGCGAGCCGGGCCAGCAGGCTGACGACCTCCTGCCCACTGCGGAGGTCCAGGTTGGCCAGCGGCTCGTCGAGCAGGAGCAGCCGGGGCCGGCTGATCAGGGCGTGGGCGATCAGCACCCGCTGCTGCTCGCCGCCGGACAGGTTCCCGACCCCGGCGTCGGCGAACCGGTCCGCGTCGACCGCGTGCAGCATCTCGCTGACCGCCTGGCGGCGCGCCCTGGAGGGCAGCGGCATCCCGAACCGGTGCCCGTCGATCCCCAGCGCGACCAGGTCCCGGGCGCGCATCGGCAGGTCGGGATCCAGGAGGACTTTCTGCGGGACGTAGCCGATGGACGGGTTGCGCCGGGACCGCGGCTGGCCGAGGACGCTGACCGTGCCGGCGGTGGCGCGCTGGAGGCCGAGGATCACCCGCAGCAGCGTGGTCTTGCCCGCCCCGTTCGGGCCGATCAGGCCGGTGAACTGCCCGGCGCCGACGGTGAAGCTGACGTCATCGAGGACCTGCCGCCCGGCCAGCGAGACGCTGACCCCGGCGACGCGCAGGACCTCCGGCGCCGCAACGCTTGCCTCGGGTCCTGTCACGGTTTCCCCGGCCTGTCTCATCACAGTTTCTCGGTGGAGATCTTGCTGGCCACCGCCTTCTGGATGGCGTGGACCTCGGCGATCATCCACGACTGGTACCGGTAGCCGGGGGGCATGGTCTCGTAGACCCCGACCACCGGCACCCCGGCTTTCAGTGCCGTCTGCCGGATCGACGCGGTGATGCTGCTGACCACCTGCTGGTTGTAGATGAACGCCTTGGCCTTGTGCTGGGTGAAGAAGCTGTTCTGCAGGGCGATGTCCTGCGGGGAGGGGTCCACGCCGTTCATCAGGGCGGCCTGGAACCGGAACGGGGTGAGGTTGTCGATCCCCATGGCCTGCAGCAGGTAGTCAGAGACCGGCTCGGTGGTCGCGACCGGGGCGGCGGGGTAGGTCGCCTTGAACTGCGCGATCGCGCTGAGCCAGGGCGCCAGCGACTCGTCGAACGTCTTCAGGTTGGCCTGGAAGTAGGCCTGGTGCGCGGGCTGCAGGGCGGCCAGGTCCGCCGCGATCGCCTTGGCCACGGCCGGCATGGTCTTCGGGTCGTACCACAGGTGAGGGTTCGGGGTGCTGTCGGGCAGCCCGAGCACGTCCTGGGCGACGATCACCTTGCGCTGCGCGCTGGGCGCTGCCGATTCGATCTTGTTCATGAACGTGTCGTAGCCGACCCCGTTCTGCACGATGAGCTGGGCGGAGGTGACCTGCCGGGCCACGCTCGGGCTCGACTCGAAGGTGTGCGGGTCGGTGCCCGGGTTGTTCAGGATCGAGGACACGTGCACGTACCGGCCGCCGATCTGGGCCAGCACGTCCGCGTACTCGTTCTCGGCGCCGATGACGTTGATCACCGTGGCCTTGGCGGAGGATGCGGACGTGGCGGTACTACTGCAGCCCGCCGCGGCCACGGCCAGCGCGGCGACCGCGCCCGCCAGTGCCATCCGGGCGCCCCTCGGGGAGGATCTCCGGGCCGCCGGCCGCCCTGTCATGTTGACCATACGCGAAACATAGTCTGAGACTGGTTCTCAATGCAAATACCGGGCGCCCGGCCGTCCGCGGGAGAGCGGCTGCGGGGCATTTGCATAAATGGATGAGCATGTGTTTATATGATCTGGTGCCGGGAGGGACGAGGGCCTACGAGGCCGCGGGAGAGCTGCTCAAGGTCCTGGCCGCCCCGGCCCGGCTGGCTATCGTGGCTGAGCTGGCAGAGCAGCCCCGGTTCGTCCACGAGCTGGTCGAGCGGCTAGAGATGAGCCAGCCCCTGGTGTCCCATCACTTGCGGATCCTGCGGGGCGCGCGGCTGGTCGGCGTCGAGAGGCGCGGCCGGGAAGCCGTCTATTCCCTGGCCGACCAGCACGTCGGTCACATCGTCGCCGACGCCGTCCATCACAGCAGGGAGGAACAATGACCACTGCCGGACACGACGTCCACACTGAGCACACTCATGCCCACGGGCCCGGTTGCGGGCACGCCAGCGCGGAGCATGAAGGCCACGTGGACTACATCCATGACGGGCACGCGCACGCCCCTCATCAGGGCCACTACGACGAGCACGCCTTGCCGCACGCCGCCCACGAGGATCACGCCCATGCGCACGGCAGCGACTGCGGGCACGAAGCGGTCACCCACGGCGATCACGTGGACTACGCCCACGACGGGCACCGTCACGCTGCCCACGGCGACCACTACGACGAGCACTAACCCTTAGCATCGGAACGGGCGGCGCTGCGTTGCCGCCTGGAAGGAGCCTTATGCCAGTTCAGGGGACGGGCGGCGAATTGCACGGCGTGATCGAGCACCGGCTGCGCCGGGTCGACCAGCGTTACACGGCCGGACGGCGGGCCATCATCGACCTGCTCGTCAGCACCGGGCACCCGGTAAACATCGAGGACATCGCCGAGCGTCTTCCCGGTGTGCCGCGCAGCTCGGCCTACCGGCACCTGACCGACCTGGAGACGGCCGGAATCGTGCGGCGGGTGGCCGCCAGCGACGAGTTCACCCGCTTCGAGCTCGCCGAGGACCTCACCGAGCACCACCATCACCTGCTGTGCGTGAACTGCGGGAAAGTCATCGACGTCACACTCCCGGCCGGCTTCGAGAAGGATGTCTCCAAGACTGTCGGCGAGCTGGCCGACGCGGAGCGGTTCGAGGCGCACAGTCACCGCCTCGACATCCTCGGGATCTGCGCCGCCTGCAGGTGACCGGGCATCGCCGGGCGGCGAGGCCGACCCTGGGCCCGCACCGCCGGGTCATCGCCTGGCACAGTCAGCGCAGGTGCCGAAGAACTCCGCGATGGGAGTGACCCTGGTGAAGCCGTGCTCCTGCGCCACGCGCGCCGCCCATTCTTCCAGCGCGGAGCCTGGCACCTCCACCGCCCGGCCGCACGACCGGCACAGCAGATGGTGATGGTGCTCCCTGCTGCCGCAGACACGGTAGATGCGCTGCCCGTCCCACGCGCGCAGCGCATCCACCACCCCGTCCTCGGCCAGCGCGCCCAGCGTCCGGTACACCGTGGCGAGCCCGATCCGGTGACCGGCTGACCGCAGCCGGGCATGCAGATCCTGGGCGCTGACAAAGGTACCCGCCTCGGCCAGCGCCTGCTTTATCGCGTCCTGCCGGGCCGTCACGCCGCCGCACCCGCACGTCTGCCCGCTGGCGCGGCCGTCAGCAGTCCACCAGGTCCGGGCGCTGGTTGAGAATCTGCGCGCGAGGGGACACGAACTCCGAATAAGCCGCCTCGGATGCCGCGGGCCCGAACACCGCGACGCGGTGGCAGTTCTGGAACGCCAGCCGGACACCGAAATGCCGCTCCAGCGCCCCCCGCATCGCATCACTGGCCAGGGCCCGCAGCAGCTGGCCTCGCGCAGCCTCGTCCGGCGGGGGGACCACGTTGTCGGCGAAGCCCTCGCTGCTCGATGCCAGCTGTCCCGCCAGGCCGCTGATCACCGACCACGCATAGGGAAGCGAGCCGCGTACGCACGCCACGAACTGCTCATCGTCTACCTCCCCGTTGCCCGCCTGCTCCAGCAGCTCCGCCGGGACCGTCAACGACATGCCTGCCATCCCTTCTCACCGGCCATGACCGTGCGCCTGTGCCGCCCGTCCCGGCCGCCCGGCCGGGCCCGGCGCGGCAACTTGCCGGAACCGCTTGACCACTGCGAGCCAAGCCGGCACACTCAGCATCCTGACATGAAAATGGTTTCCAGTCTAGGGAGGTTCGGTGAGAGTCGCGTTCGCTGGCAAGGGAGGCAGCGGCAAAACCACGCTGTCGTCACTGTTCATCCGCCACCTCGCAGGCCAGGGACTGCCCGTCGTCGCGATCGACGCCGACATCAACCAGCACCTCGGCGAGGCACTCGGCGCCGGCCAGGACCCGCCGGCTATGGGCGCTCACCTCGGGCACATCAAGGAATACCTGCGCGGCACCAACCCGCGGATCAGCTCCGCCGCCGCCATGGTCAAGACCACCCCGCCCGGGCGGGGGTCACGCCTGCTGCGCACCGGCGGCGACGACCCCGTCCACCGCCTCGCGATCGGCACCCCCTGCGGCGCCCGCCTCATGGCCACCGGCCCGTTCAGCGACGACGACATCGGCGTCGCCTGCTACCACGCCAAGACCGGGGCCGTGGAACTGTACCTCAACCACCTCATCGACGCGCCCGGCGAATACGTGGTCGTGGACTGCACCGCAGGCGCTGAGTCGTTCGCCTCCGGGCTGTTCACCCGGTTCGACATCACCTTCCTTGTCGTCGAGCCCACGCGCAAGAGCCTTCAGGTCTACCGGCAATGGTCCAGCTACGCGGCCGACTACCAGGTGCCCCTCGCCGTCATCGGCAACAAGACCCAAGGCGACGACGACGTGGCCTTCCTCCGCGACCACGCCGGCGAGAACCTGCTCACCTGCTTCCCCCACCTCCCCGGACTGCGCGCCATGGAACAAGGCCGCCCGTTCAGCCTCGGCGACACCGGCCCGCAGGCCCGCGACGGGCTCGCCCTCCTCCAGCACGCCGTCGACGCACAGGTCAAAGACTGGGCGGCGTTCACCCGCCAGGCAGCGTACTTCCACCTCAAGAACGCCCGCGCCTGGGCCAACACCGCCACCGGCGAGGACCTGACCGCCCAGATCGACCCGGATTTCATCCCGTCTTTCGCCCTGCCGACCCCTGTTTCATAGGTGAGGACCTGTGAAACAGCCCGGCCGCCAGGTTCGGACCAGGGCGAATAGTGTTTCACGGGTTGTTGCATACGGCCGGGCGGATGACACACCCCCATGAAACGATCTGCGGGTGAGCGATGACGACTTCCTGCGCGTCGAGGCGAACGGCTGCCCTATGTCGTCCTGCGCGGCCCCGGCCGGCTCGCCGTGCAGGACGGGAAAGGGCAGGGTGGCCGCCCAGTATCACACCGCCCGGTTCCGGCTCGTGCCCTATCTCGCGAATGCCCTCAGCGTCCCGGTCCCGCCGGTCCGCAGGCCGGGTTCGGCCTGGGCCGAGCTGCCCCGGCCCCCGGCGGCAGGCACGGTGCCGGCGGGGCACGTGCGGATCGGGTACTCCCGCGCCTCCACCGTCCGCCAGTCGCTCGACTCCCAGGCCGACTCGCTGCGGGCCTCGGGCGTCACCCGGATCTTCGCCGAGAAGATCTCCACCCGCGCGCTCACCCGGCCCGAGCTCGACAAGGCCGTCGCCCTGGCCCGGGAGATCCGCGCGTCCGGGGTGGCGGTCACCCTGGTCGTGCACGAGCACAAGCGGCTCGGCCGCGGCATCGAGCTCGCCGCGCTCGCCGAGCAGCTCCGCGCCGCCGGCATCGGCCTGGAGTTCCTGACCGGGGAGCTGCAGGGCTCCCACGACCCGTCCGGCGTGGTGTTCACCGTGCTCGCCGCCTTGTCGGGGATGGAGCGGGAGTACATCAGGGACCGCACTCTGGAGGGGCACGAGTCGGCCCGCGCCCGGGGCAAGGCCATCGGCGGCGCGGCCGTCACTGACGACGCGATGCTGTCCATGGCCCTGCACCTGCGCGGCCAGGAGATGAGCCTGCGCGACATCGCCGCCCGGCTCGTCATCTCCACCGGGAAGAAGAAAGGCCAGCACCCCTCCCCGGCGACCGTGATGCGCATGCTCCGCGACCACGACGAGAAGGCCGCGATGGCGGCCGCCGTCTGGGGCGCCCCTTGAGGCTCACTCGTCTTCCTCGTCACCGGCGTCGGGGTCGCGGAGCTCGCGGATGGCACCCGGGGCGAGGTCGGGCAGGATGAAGCTGTAGTTGCCGTGGACGCCGAGGTGGCTGCTGACGAACGGGGAAAGCCTGGCCATGTCCTCCTCGAGCACCGGGTAGCCCTGGGCCCTGAGCTGCCGGATGGCGGCGTCGAGGTAGACGGTGGTCCACAGCACGACGCAGTTAAGCACGAGGCCGAGGGAGCCTAGCTGGTTCTCCAGGCCGCGCTCGTAGCGGTGGTACAGCTCGCCCTTCTTCCCGTGGCAGATCTTCCGGGCGAGCGCGTGGCGGCCTTCCTGGAGGTTGCGGATGCCCTTGATGTCGCGCCGGTAGGTCTCGTCGGTGTCGATGTAGCTGAGGATGTGCAGGGACTTGAAGATCCGCCCGTACGTCGCGATGGCCTCGCCGAGCGCGGTGGGGTGCCCGTCGCGCTGCAGCATGGTGACCACGTCGTAGGCGCGCACGGTGCCGGTATATATAGAGGCCACGACCCGCAGGATGTCCTCCCAGTTCCTGCGGATCTTCGCGGTGTCGACCCGGCCGCGGGCGAAGGTGCTCAGCGGCCCGTAGTCGGCCGACGCGCTGATGCGCCAGCCTTTCTGGTCGGGCAGGTCGGCGAGCGCGGGCCGGTAGGAGATGCCCAGCAGCTCCAGGAGCCCGAAC
>Ga0335071_10004021_pt1 | contig 15418 bp, 11 predicted proteins | sample Lox_Sample_15_FD_206724 | JGI IMG/M metagenome (GOLD analysis project Ga0335071, IMG submission 206724) | Soil microbial communities from Loxahatchee National Wildlife Refuge, Florida, United States - Lox_Sample_1.5 | ecosystem: Environmental > Terrestrial > Soil > Wetlands | place: USA... | reverse complement strand
TGTACCGAGGGGGACGCCGGCGGTGAGGACGATCTTGTCGCCTTTCTTTGCGAACGCTTCGCGTCGGGCGACGTCGATCGCCTGGTCGACGATCGCCTGCAGGCTCTTTTCCTCGGGCGACAGGACCGGGTGCGTGCCCCAGCACAGGCACAGCCGGCGCGCCGTGGCGACGCGCGGGGTCAGGCACAGGATCGGCACGGCCGGCCGCTCGCGCGCCGCGCGCAGGGTGGTCGAGCCGGTGGTGGTGAAGGTCACGATGGCGACGGCACCGATGGTCTGCGCCACCTGGCTTGCCGCAGCGGTGATCGCATCCGACGAGGTCGCCTCGGGCTCGTAGTGGTCGGCGTTCATGATGCGGCGGTAGAGCGGGTCGTGCTCCACCCGCGCCACGATGCGGTCCATCATCTCGACCGCCTCGACCGGATACTGGCCGGAGGCGGATTCGGCCGACAGCATCACGGCATCCGCGCCGTCGTAGACCGCCGTGGCCACGTCCGACGCTTCGGCGCGGGTCGGCGCCGGATTGGTGATCATCGATTCGAGCATCTGCGTGGCGACGATCACCGGCTTGCCGAGCCGGCGGCAGGTGCGCAGGATCCGCTTCTGCAGGCCGGGCACGTCCTCGGGCGGCATCTCCACGCCGAGATCGCCGCGCGCCACCATGATCGTGTCGGAGAGCTCGACGATCTCGTCGAGATGCTCGATGGCCGCCGGCTTCTCGAGCTTGGCGCACACGGCGGCGCGCCCGGCGATCAGCCTGCGCGCTTCGGCGATGTCCTCGGGGCGCTGCACGAAAGACAGGCCGACGAAATCGACGTCGTGGTCGAGACCGAAGACGAGGTCGCGGCGGTCCTTGTCGGTGAGCGGCGACAGCGGCAGGATCACGCCCGGCACGTTGACGCCCTTGCGGTCCGACAGCACGCCGCCGGTGATCACGTCGGTGATCACGTGGTCGGGGCCGGCGTCGTTGACCCGGAGGCGGATCTTGCCGTCGTCGAGCAGGATGTCGGCACCGTGGCTCAGCGCCTCGAAGATCTCGCGGTGCGGCAGCGGCGCGCGGGCGGACGTGCCCGGTGTCGGATCCATATCGAGGCGGAAGCGGGCGCCCCGTTCGAGCGTCACCTTGCCGCCCTCGAAGGTGCCGACGCGCAGCTTGGGCCCCTGAAGGTCCATGAGGATCGCGACCGGGCGGCCGACGCGCTTCTCCATCGCGCGGATCGCCTGGATCCGGGCGCGGTGGTCGTCATGTGTCCCGTGGCTGAAGTTGAGCCGGAAGATATCGACCCCTGCCTTGAACAGGGCTTCGATCCTCTCGGGCGTGGATGACGCGGGACCTAAAGTGGCGACGATGCGGGCGCTTCTTTGATGGCGCATGGCGCAATACTAGAACAGAATCCGTGACTTGCCCATGACATTGCCGACGACATCGACGCCACGGGCAGGGCCCTAGGCGCGGCCCTCGTCCGGCAGGATCAGGATGGCCCGGAAGTCGTTGACGTTGGTGAGCGTGGGCCCGGTGACCACGAGGTCGCCAAGCGCGTCGAAAAACCCGTAGCCGTTGTTGTCGTCGAGCATGGCGCGCGCGTCGTGGCCGAGCGCCCGGGCGCGCGGCAGGCTGTCCGGGGCGCTGAGGGCGCCCGCGTTGTTCTCCGTGCCGTCGATGCCGTCGGTGTCGCCGGCGAGCGCGTAGACGCCGGGCGCGCCGTCGAGCGCCACCGTGAGCGCCAGCAGGTATTCCGCGTTGCGGCCGCCGCGGCCGGTGCCGCGCACGGTGACCGTGGTCTCCCCGCCCGACAGGATGACGCAAGGCGGCTTGACCGGCGCCAGGCCCGCGCGCACCTCGCGCACGAAATGGGCGTGGCGGTTCGCCACCTCGCGCGCCTCGCCCTCGATCGCATCGCCGAGGGAGAGGGCGGCCACGCCGTGCTGGCGCGCGAGCTCGGCCGCGGCCTCGAGCGAGGCCTTGGGGCTCGCGATCAGCCGGTACTCGGCGCGCGCGAGCCGCGCATCGCCGGGCTTGGGCGTCTCGGCCTCCGGATTGTCGAGCCTGGCCATGATCGCGGGCGCCGGAACGATGCGGCGGTCGGCCAGGATACGCCGGGCGTCGGCGAGGGTCGTCGGATCGGGCACGGTCGGGCCGGAGCCGATGACCGAGGGATCGTCGCCGGGTACGTCCGAGATCGCCAAGGTCACGAGGCGCGCCGGATGCGCCGCTGCGGCGAGACGGCCGCCGGTGATCGCCGACAGGTGCTTCCTCACGCAGTTCATCTCGTGGATGGTCGCTCCCGATTTGAGCAGCGCCTGCGTGAGCGCGCGCAGATCGGCGAGCTCGACGCCAGGGCCCGGCAAGGTGAGCAGCGCCGAAGCGCCGCCCGACATCAGGCACAGCACCAGATCGTCCGCCGAGAGTCCCTGCACGGCTTCGAGGATGCGGCGCGCCGCAGCGAGCCCCGCTGCGTCGGGCACCGGGTGTGCCGCCTCGACGACCGTGATGCTCTGGCACGGCACGGCGTGGCCGTAGCGCGTGACCACGATGCCTTCGACCTTGCCGTGCGTGTGCGTCTCGACCGCGCGCGCCATCGCGGCCGCGGCCTTTCCGGCGCCGACCACGATCATCCGCCCGTGGCCGGCGGGCGGCGGCGGGAGGTAGCGCGGCACGGCGCGCGCCGGATCGGCGGCCTCGATCGCGACGCGGAACAGCTCGCGCAGGAAGTGGCGGGGCGCTTCTTTCATTCGTGCGATTCTCTACCTGCGGGCCTCGTCCGGCAATCGCTATGATCCGGGACCCCGATGCCGCGGCGCGCGCGCGATCAGTCGTTCGACCCGTGGATCGCCTCGACGATGGCGGCCGTCACATCGGCGGTTCTCGCGGTGCCGCCGAGATCCGGGGTGTGAAAGCGCTTGTCGGCCGTGATCTTCTCGATCGCGCGCATGAGCCGGCCGGCCGCACCGCTTTCGCCCAGATGGTCGAGCATCATCACCGCCGACCAGAACGTGCCGATGGGATTGGCGATACCCTTGCCCATGATGTCGAAGGCGGAGCCGTGGATCGGCTCGAACATCGACGGAAAGGCGCGCTCGGGATTGAGGTTCGCCGTGGGCGCTATGCCGAGCGAGCCGGCGAGGGCGGCGGCCAGGTCGGAGAGGATGTCGGCGTGGAGGTTGGTCGCGACGATCGTGTCGAGACTCTCGGGCCGCATCACCATGCGCACGGTCATGGCGTCGACCAGCATCTTGTCCCAGGTCACGTCCTTGAAGCCGGCCGCGACCTCGGCCGCGATCTCGTCCCACATCACCATGGCGTGGCGCTGGGCGTTCGACTTGGTGACGACGGTCAAGAGCCTGCGGGGACGCGACCGGGCGAGACCGAAGGCAAAGCGCATGATGCGCTCGACGCCGGCGCGGGTGAACATCGCCACGTCCGTCGCCACCTCCAATGGCGAGCCCTGGTGCGCGCGGCCGCCGACGCCCGCGTACTCGCCCTCGGAGTTCTCGCGCACGATGACCCAGTCGAGCTCCTTGCCGCTCACCTTGCGCAAGGGCGAGGTGATGCCGGGCAGGATCCGCGTCGGGCGCACGTTCGCGTACTGGTCGAACGGCTGGCAGATGGCGAGGCGGAGCCCCCACAGGGTGACGTGGTCCGGAATGTCCGGATGCCCTGCCGATCCGAACAGGATCGCGTCGTGCGTCCTGATCTGGTCGCGGCCGTTCTCGGGCATCATGCGGCCGTGCTTCTTGTAGTACTCGCCGCCCCAGTCGAAATGGTCGACCTTGAACGTGAAGCGGCCCTCGCGCTTCGCGACGGCGTTCAGGACCTCGACGCCGGCCGCGATCACCTCCAAGCCGATGCCGTCGCCGGGGATGGCGGCAATGGAATATTCGCGCATATATGGCGTCCCGCCTATTTCGCCTTAAAAATCGCCTTGGGGATCATGGCGTGGATGCCTTTCACGCCGTCGACGTTCTGGGTCACCTCGAAGTCGATCGCGACGCTGGCGAGCGAATACGCATCCGCCGGATCGAGCCCGTGGTGCTCGCCCAGGAACTTGATCGTCTCGCGCACGCAGATGCGCATCGCCTCGTCCAGGCTCTCGTGCAGGCCGAGCGTGATCCAGTGCGCGTCGGTCTCGGCGCGCGGCAGGGTCCAGAATTTCTGCTTGAGCAACTCGAACCTGAACGTGCCGGTGAGCGAGGTCTCGATCGCCGTCAGGTTGACCTCGCCGTCGCCCTGCGCGGCGTGCCCGTCGCCGGTCATGAACAAGGCGCCCGGCACATGCACGGGCAGATAGAGCGTCGACCCCGCGGTCAGCTCGTTGAGGTCGATGTTGCCGCCGTAGGGGCCGGGCGGGGCCGAGTTGATCTTGCCCAAGGTCAGGGCCGGCCCGGTCGCCATGATGCCGAAGAACGGCCGCAGGGGGATCTCGATTCCGGGTGCGAATTTCGCGATCTTCCGCTTCATGTCGAACGGGATCACGATGCTGCGGTTGAGGTTGAACTCGGCCGGCAACGTGCCCTTGCCGGTCCGCGCCGTGTTGACACCGTAGGGGACCCGCGGGGTTGCCTCGAGGATGTGTACCGCCAGAACGTCGCCCGGCTCGGCCCCCTCGACATGAATGGGCGAGGAGACCACGTGCGGGCCGGCCCCCGAGTGCTGGACCTTCGCGTAGATCGCGACCGCGTCCGCCAGCACCTCGCTTTTCGGGATGCCGAAGCGCTTGAAGAACGCGACCGGCTCGCCCTGGTCCGCGAGCAGGCCTTCGTGCGAGACGGTGTCGATGGTGACCGTCTCGCCGGGCTTGATGCGCAGCACCGGCTCGGCCGCACTCCAGAGGTAGCCCCAATGGACCGTCTCGGGCCCCGAGGCAACGCGGTACCTGCCGCGGCCGGTCTCTTTCACGAGCCCTGATTTGCGCGCGCGCTCTTCGAGCGCGCGTGAGGGATTGCCTACGGCAGCGGTGGGCTTGGTGTGGCGCGCCGCGGCCTGTTTTTCGGCGAGAAATTCGCGCACCGCGCGCTGCTCGAGCCCGCGCGCGAGGAAGGCGCGCTGTTCCGGCTCGATCAGCGCCAGCCGGTCGAGCTCGCCCACGAAATGCTCGAACTTGCCGGGCTTGGAACGCACCGCGCCCAGGCGCTGCATCGCCCGGCGGCTTTTCTGGGTCGTCATGGGTTCTCTCGCGACATCCGAAGGGACACGATAGCAGCCTCATCCTGCAAGTGCATCCTGCACGCGGACCCTGCAAGCGGTATGCCTAGGCGTCGCTGCCGCGCCGTGCCGTCGCGATGCCGAGGAGCACGAGAGCGCCGCCGAGGCCCTGCAGCCAGCCGAGCGATTCGCCGAGGATCAGCCAGGCGAGCACCGCGGCGAGCGTCGGCTGCAGCAGCAAGGCCACCGACGAGAACGACGCCGGCAGATGCGCGAACGCATAGGCGATGAGGCTCTGCCCGCCGACATGGCTGATGAGCGCCAGGAGGACGAGGATGGTCCAGCCGAACGCGGTCACCGCGACCAGGCTCTCGCCCGACGCGGCGGCGAGCGGCAACAGGAGGATCACGGTCACGACCGCACTCCAGGTCATGATGGTGGCGGTCGAGAACACGCGGCGCAGATGGCGCAGCACCAGGAAATAGCCGGCATAGAACGCCGCCGTGACGATGGCGAGACCGTCGCCGGCGAGATGCGCGGTCGAGAGGCTGAGGGAATCGCCCATCACCAGCGCAGCACCCGCGATCGCGAGTACTAGGCCTATGAGGAACGCAGGCGTGATGCGCTCGCCGAACAGCAGATAAGCGGCGGGGGTGACGAACACCGGTGCGAAGTTCGCCAGCAAGGTGGAGTTCGCAACCGAGGTGAGCTTGATCGACCAGTGCCAGGTGGCGAGGTCGCCCGCATAGCAGAAGCCCGCGAGCAGAAGCCAACCCCAGTCGCGCGCGGTGCGCGGCCGGCGCGCGGCCGGCCCGAGATGGCGCTGTTCGGCGGCGAGCCAGAGGCCGAGTGCCGGGGCCGCGAGGGCGACCCGCCAGAAGGCGGTCGCGACCGGGCCGAGCTCGGACAGCCGCACGAAGATCGCCGAGCACGAGATCGCGGCCGCCCCGGTCAGGAGCAGGATCAGCGCCTTGCGCTGGGCGCGTTGTGCCGCGGTATCTCCGACGTCGAGGCGAGCCGTGTCGTCCATCGGCCGCTTATACCAGCAAGCGCGCGGTTGGCTATAATGCGGGCATGTCCGCGTCGCCCGCCGCATCCGCCGGCGATCTTCTGGGTCCCGACGATCCGCCGCCGGTCGAGGTCTTCAACCCCGACGCCCCGGCGGCGCTGCTCATCGTGTGCGACCACGCCGGCCGCAACGTGCCGCGCAAGCTCGGCCGGCTCGGCGTGGACGAGGCGGCGTTCGAGCGCCACATCGCCTGGGACATCGGGGCTGCGATCGTCGCCCGCCGGCTGGCGGTCGAGCTGAACGCCCCGCTGGTGCTGTCGCAGTATTCGCGCCTGGTGGTCGACAGCAACCGGCGGCGCGGCGATCCGTCCGCCATCCCCGACGAGAGCGACGGCACGCCCGTGCCCGCCAATCGCGGCCTGTCCGAAGCCGACCGCTCGGCGCGCTTTGCAGCGCTGCACGACCCCTATCACGCGGCGATCGCCGCGCGCATCGCCGCTCTCCGCCAGCGCGGGGAGGTGCCGGCGATCGTCTCGATCCACAGCTTCACGCCGTCGTTCAAGGGCTTCGAACGGCCGTGGCAGATCGGCGTCCTGTGGAACCGCGACGACCGCATGGCGCGCCCCTTGATGCAGCGCCTCGCGGCCAGGGGCGTCGCGGTCGGCGACAACCAGCCTTATTCGGGACAGGACCGCCACGGCTACACGATGCCGCGGCACGCCGAGGACACCGGCCTGCCGCACGCGCTGATCGAGATCCGCCAGAACCTCATCGACACCGCATCGGGTGCCGAGCGCTGGGCCGCGATCCTGCACGAGGTGCTCGTCCCGGTGCTGGCCGATCCGGCGCTGCGCCGCGTGCTGCCGACGTAAGGCATGATCGAGCCCTCCTTCACCGTCGGGATAGAAGAAGAGTACCTGCTGGTCGACCGGCAGAGCGGGGCGCTGGCCACCGACCCGCCGGCGGACATGCTCGCCGAATGCGAGCGGCGTCTGGCGGCGCAAGGCCAGGCGGGGCAGGTGACGCCGGAGTTCCTGCGCGCGCAGATCGAGGTGCAGACGCGGGTCTGCCGCACGGTCGGCGAGGCGCGCGCCGATCTCGCGCGCCTGCGCCGCACCGTGGCCGAGGTCGCGGCCATGTACGGGCTGGCCCCCATCGCCGCCTCGACGCACCCGTTCGCCGAATGGGGCAATCTGCAGGCGACGCGCTTGCAGCGCTATCAGCAGATCGAGCGCGACCTGCAGGGGGTGGGGCGGCGGCTCCTCATCTGCGGCCTGCACGTGCATGTCGGGATCGACGATGACGAGCTGCGCATCGACCTGATGAACCAGGCCGAGTACTTCCTGCCGCATCTCCTGGCACTGTCGACGTCCTCGCCGTTCTGGCGCGGCGAGGACAGCGGGCTCAAGAGCTACCGGCTGGCGGTCTTCAACGAGCTGCCGCGCACCGGGCCGCCCGACTATTTCGAGAGCTACGGCGAATACCGCCGCCAGGTCGGCCGCATGGTCGACGCCGGCTTGATCGAGGATGCGACCAAGCTGTGGTGGGACATCCGGCCTTCGGCGCGGTTTCCCACGCTCGAGATGCGAATCACCGACGTGCCGACGCGGCTCGAGGATTCGATCGGCATCGCCGCGATGTTCCAGTGCATCCTCGGCCTGTTGTGGCGGCTGCGCCGCAGCAACCAGCGCTGGCGGATCTATCCGCACATGCTGGTGAAGGAGAACCGCTGGCGCGCCCAGCGCTACGGCACCGACCAGGGGCTGGTCGATTTCGGCAAGGGCGAGGTGGTGCCGTTCCCGCGCCTGCTCGACGAGCTGATCGAGCTCACGGCCCCGGAAGCGGCGCGCTTCGGGTGTGCCGCCGAGATCGCAGGCTTGCGCGCCATCCTTGCCCGCGGCACCTCGGCGCACCGTCAGACAGCGGCGTACGAAGCGGCGCTGGCGGCCGGAAAGTCCAAGGACGAGGCGCTCAAGGCCGTGGTCGACTGGCTCGCCGCCGAGACGGTTGCCGGGCTGTGAAACCGCCCGCGAATCCCTATATTCTGGGCTGAATAGACCTCCGGAGACCATCCATGGACGACAGCACCCGCACCGAGCTCGAAGCCGCGGCATTTCGCCGCCTGGTGGATCATCTGCGCCAGCGCACGGACGTGCAGAACCTCGACCTGATGAACCTCGCCGGCTTCTGCCGCAACTGCCTCAGCAACTGGTACCAGGAGGCGGCCGAGGCCAAGGGCATGAAGATGGACAAGGGCGAGGCGCGCAAGATCGTCTACGGCATGCCGTACGAGGAGTGGAAGGCGAAGTACCAGAAGGAAGCCTCGCCGGAGCAGATGCAGAAATTCGCGAACCAGAACGCGCCGCACAAGCACTGAACGCGCTTGTTCCTCATCCGTCATCGCCGGGCTTGTCCCGGCGATCCTCGGCGTGCAAGGCCGAAGCACTTTTTCTGCCGGTACGACGTGGATGCCCGGAACAAGTCCGGGCATGACAAGAAAAGAAAGCGCTTGGCCGATATCGTCGCCTTAGGCGCCGCTGCATTCTTCTTCATAGTCCCGGCGACGGCTCAGACCCTGGAGCGCGGCTACGAGGACCGCACCATGCGCGGGCCGGGCACGGCCGCGGGTGCCGTGATCTACGCGCCAGGGCTCGCACGCGACGGAGCGCCGATCACGGCCACGCCCTATGTCGTGGACGATCTGCAGGCGGCGGGCTGGGACGTGTTCCGGTTCGTGCCGCCGGCCGCCGGCGACATCATCGAAATTGCCGCGACGGCGCTTGCGGACGCGGCGCGCGAGTTGCACGAGCGCAGCTACAAGCGCATCGCACTGATCGGCCAGAGCTACGGCGGGTGGCTCTCGCTGGCGGCGGCACGGCCGGCGACGCAGCCGATCGACGCGGTGGTGGCCCTGGCGCCGGCGGCGTTCGGCGCGCGTGGCCAGTCCGCCGACTGGAAGGCCAATGCCACGGCGCTGCTGCCGCTCGCGGAAGCGGTGACGGCGCGGCACGTGCTGGTGTTCCTGTTCACGGGCGACGAGTACGACCCCGGCGGGCGCGCGGGCGGCCTGCGCGAGGTCTTCGCGCGCCGGGGGATCGATGCCGCGGTGATCGACGAGCCGCACGATCTGATCGGCCACTCGGCCGGCCTGACGCGCGCGTTCGCGCGCCGCTTCGGTCCGTGCCTGCGCGACCTGGTCGAGCGCGTGGATCCGGCGGGGCCGTTCGACTGTCCCGATCCGGGCTGGAGCGCCATGGGCGATTTCGGCGTGCCGCCGGAGCTCGCAAGCCTCGCTCCGGCCGCCGATGCCGACCCCGGCCTCGCACCCATGGTCGGCCGCTGGTACGGCGTTTACGAGACGGGGCGCGAGGCGCTGTTCATCGTGCGCACGGCGGACAAGGACCGCGCCGAGGCCGTCTATGCCTTCGGGCCGATCATCCGCGGGATCGACGCCCCGACCGGGTCGACCCGGCGGCGCGGCGTCTTCGATGCCGCGACCGGCACGTTGCGCTTCGCCGAGCCCGAGGCCGACACGGCCATCGACTGCCGTGTTCAGGCCGACGGCAGTTTGGCGTTCTCGATCACGCGGAAGTCGGGCGGCGAGCCGCTGCGCGCGGTGTTGCGCCGGCTGACCGAGTAGGCGGGCTCAAGGGCGCCCGCGCCCTGTGGATATCTTCATTCATCATTAAGTAATTTTCCTTATCAAATAAGGCGCAACCTGTGGAAACACCTACACATTTTTCTTAAAACCCGCGCGATCAAGCGCCCAAGGATGCCGCCATGTTCCGCCTGCCGCGCCTGTCCGTCCGCACCATCCTCAACGCCGTCTTCATCGTCCTGGCGGCCGGGCTGTGTGTGTCGCTCGTCCTCCAGATGCGCCTCGCGTGGGAGGCGACCGCCGAGGCCAAGCGGCTGGGTATCCTCGCCACGGCCGACCGCACCGCGTTCGAAGCCATGCAGGAGCTGCGCAACGAGCGCGCCGACATCCTGGCCGCCTTCCAGGGCCAGGACGACGCGAGCACCAAGATCCGCGCCAGCGCCGCGCGGACCGCGGCGGTCATTGCCGGCGCGACCGCCGGCGCTCAGGGCTTGCCCGTGCCGGAGCTCGACCAGCACCTGGCCGACATCCGCGGGCACGCGGCGAAGATGCCCGCGTTCTGGAGCGAGCTCGAGCAGCTTGGCCGCCAGCCCAAGACCGAGCGTGACTTCAACACCATCCGTCCCTGGTACAAGGCGCTGAGCGATGCCACCGAGGCCGTCGGCCGGCTGTCGCTCGCCATCGACAACGAGGCGCGCCTCGCCGATCCGGTCATCGCCGAGCTCATCGAGGTCCGCCAGCTCGGCTGGGTGACGCGCGACTACGAGGGCCGCGAATGCGGCACCGCGCGGCCGTTCATCGCGTCGGGTAACAATTTTACGCCCGAGACCAAGTCGGCGGTCGACGGATTCCGCGCCAGCGTCGGGACGACCTGGGCGATGCTCGATGACGTGCTGTCGCGGCCGGGTGCCCCGGCCGAGCTGGGGTCGCTGAACAAGACCGCCCACGAGGGGCATGCCAGATCCATTGCCGCCCGCAATGCCGTGTACGCGAAGCTCGGCCACGGCGAGAAGGAGGTTGTATCGGCCCAGGAATGGACGTCGGCCTGCACGACGCCGCTCGCGCAGATTTTTGCGCTCGCCGTGCGCTCGGTGGAGCTGATGGACGGCCGTGCGAATCTCGTGCTCGGCGTGGCCCATCGCCGCCTCTATGGCACCATGGCCGCACTGATGGTCGTGCTCGCCGTGACCGGATGCGGGCTGTGGCTGGTGCGTCGCCGCGTCGTCGCACCCGTGCGCAGCCTGACGGCGGCGATCGGACATCTCGCCAAGCGCGACTACACGGTGCCGGTGAGCCAGACCGGGTATGCAGATGAGTTCGGCGTGATGGCCGAGACGCTCGAGGCGCTGCGCCAGGGCGGCCAGGAGGCCGAGCGGCTGACCGCCCAGCAGATGGCGGCGAAGGAGTTGGAGCTCAAGCGTGCCTCGGCGGTGGACGGTTATTGCCGCAGCTTCGACACCTCGATCCGGCGGATGCTGGACTCGGTGAGCGACGCGGCCGGCCATATGACCACGACCGCGAACGGCATGTCGGCGACGGCCGAGGAGACGTCGCGGCAGTCGGCGGCGGTGGCGGCGGCGTCGGAGGAGGCGTCGGCGAGCGTGCACACGGTGGCGGCGGCGGCCGAGGAGCTCGCGGCGTCGGTCGCCGAGATCAGCCGCCAGGTGAGCCATTCGGCGGACGTGGCGCGGGAGGCGGCGACGCGCGCCGGGCGGACGAATGAAAAGGTCCAGAGCCTGGCCGACGGCGCCGAAAAGATCGGGGCGGTGGTGAAGCTGATCAACGACATCGCGGGACAGACGAACCTCCTGGCGCTGAACGCGACCATCGAGGCCGCGCGCGCCGGCGAGGCCGGGAAAGGCTTCGCGGTCGTGGCGTCGGAGGTGAAGAGCCTCGCCACACAGACCGCGAAGGCAACCGAGGAGATCGCAGGGCAGGTCGCCGGGATCCAGTCCGCGACCAAGGAGGCTGTGGCGGCGATCAAGGAGATCGCGACCGTCATCGGCCAGGTCAACGAGATCAGCACCACGATCGCAGCTGCGGTGGAGGAGCAGGGTGCCGCCACGCAGGAGATCGCGCGCAACGCCCAGGAAGCCGCCAAGGGCACCACGGAGGTGTCGTCCAACATCAGCGGCGTGACGCAGGGCGCCGGCATGACCGGAAGTGCAGCGAGCGAGGTGCTGACGGCGGCGAGGGAGGTTGCCGCGCATTCCGCCAGCTTGCGCGACCAGGTGGATACGTTCCTGAAGCAGATCCGGGCGGCTTGATCGTCCCGCCATCCGCTCCTTCACGCATCGTTAAGCGATGGCGCGTATCAACCGGCTGAAACTCGAACGAAAACCTCGTTTTTGACTAAAATGTGCGCGGGAATGCTCGCGCCCAGGGAACCGGTTTGGGGGAAGTGGCCATGTCGCGCCTGTCGGTCCGCACGATTCTGAATTCCGTCTTTGTCGTCCTGGCCGTGAGCCTGTGCGCGGCACTCGCGCTGCGCATCTGGTCGGCGTGGGACGGGGTGGAGAACGCCGGGCGCATCAGCGCGATCGGCCAGGCGGACCGGGCGGTGTTCGAATCGATGACGGCCCTGCGCCTGCAGCGCGGCGGCGTGCAGACGGCGATCCAGGGGCAGGACGACCCGGCCGCCACCCTCAAGGAGGTGCACGAGACGATGCAGCGGCGGTTCGAGCGGGCGATCGCCGCGGCGAAGCGCGTCGACATCGCGGGCACCGCCGCCCTCATCGGCGCCAACGAGCGGCAGTGGGCTCAGGGCGAATCCCTGTGGCCGTCGGTCGCGGCCCTCGCCGCCACGCCGAAGGCCCAGCGCGACGTCAAGCTGACCCTGCCCTGGTACGACCTCATGGGCAGCCTCGCCGAGGACCTCGGGCGGCTGTCGGTGGCGATCACCAACGAGGGCCGGATGGCCGACCCCGAGGTGGCCGAGCTCATGGAGATCCGCGCCATGGCGTGGATCTACCGCGACTATTCGGGGCGCGAATGTGCGATCACGCGCCTGCCGGTCTCGACCTCCGGCCCGATGACGCCGAAGCTGCGCTCGGGCATCGACAGCGTCCGTGCCGCCTCCGAGATCGGCTGGTCGACCTTGAGCGACCTCTTGTCGCGGCCCGGCATCCCGGCCGGCCTGACCTCGGCCGCCCGCGAAGCGCACGAGGTGAACGAGACCTCGCTCAAGGGGCGCGACGCGGTCTACGGGAAATTCGACGGCAGCGGCAAGCCGGCGATGGCGCCAGGCGACTACAACGCGCTGTGCACCGCGCCGTTCGCGAAGATCATGCAGGTGGCCGAGACCGCGAGTACCTTGCTGCAGGATTATGCCGCGGACCTCGACGCGCGCGCCAAGCAGCGCCTCGCGATCGACGGCGCAGCACTCGCGGCAGCACTGATGATCAGCGGCATCGGCACCTTCCTCGTACGCCGGCGCGTCGCAGCACCGGTGCGCAAGCTCACCGCCGCGATCGAGCACCTCGCCAAGCGGGATTATTCCGTCCCGGTGCCGAAGACCGGCTATGCCGACGAGTTCGGGGTGATGGCGGAGACGCTCGAGACCCTGCGCCAGGGCGGGCTGGATGCCGAGCGGCTTACCGCCGAGCAGATGGTGGCTAAGGAGGCGGGGCTCAAGCGCGCCTCGGCCGTCGACGGATACTGCCGCAGCTTCGACACGTCGATCCGGCAGATGCTCGACCAGGTGAACGACGCGGCGGGCCATATGACGACGACCGCGAACGGCATGTCGGCCACCGCCGAGAAGACCGCCAAGCAGTCGGCCGCGGTTGCCGCCGCGTCGGAGGAGGCCTCGGCCAGCGTGCAGACGGTGGCGGCGGCGGCCGAGGAGCTCGCGGCGTCGATCTCCGAGATCAGCCGCCAGGTGAGCCAGGCCGCGACGGTGGCCGGCGACGCCGCGGCGCGCGCGAACCGGACGAATACCGCGATCCAGAGCCTCGCCGAGGCGGCCGACAAGATCGGGGCGGTGGTGAAGCTGATCAACGACATCGCGGGGCAGACCAACCTCCTGGCGCTGAACGCGACCATCGAAGCGGCACGCGCCGGGGCGGCGGGCAAAGGCTTCGCGGTCGTGGCCTCGGAGGTGAAGAGCCTTGCCACGCAGACCGCGCAGGCGACCGACGAGATCTCGGCTCAGGTCACCGGCATCCAGACCTCGACCAAGGAGGCGGTGGCGGCGATCAAGGAGATTGCGGCCGTCATCGGGCAGGTGAACGAGATCAGCACCACGATCGCGGCCGCGGTCGAGGAGCAGGGTGCGGCCACGCAGGAAATCGCGCGCAACGCCCAGGAAGCGGCCAAGGGGACGACCGAGGTCTCGTCGAACATCACCGGGGTCACCGAGGGCACCGGCGCCACGGGCACCGCGGCCGGCGAGGTGCTGAACGCCGCCAAGCAGGTCGCCGCCCAGTCCGAGCGGCTGCGCGAGCAGGTGGACGGGTTCTTGCGCCAGATAAGATCGGCGTAACCACTCACGTTATCCACTCTATCCACAGAGCCGTCGCTTTTTCTTTGCGCGGTGGCGCGGCACGCGTCTATGAGTCGACTCCTTGAGAAGTGGAGTCGACCATGGCAGACGGTAGTGCGACGACGACGGGCGGGATTGCCGCGGAGAAACTGAAATCGTTCGTGGAGCGCATCGAGCGACTCGAGACCGAGAAGACCGAGCTGGCCGGCGACATCCGCGAGGTCTATGCCGAGGCCAAGGGCAACGGGTTCGATACCAAGATCATGCGTCAGGTGATCCGGCTGCGCAAAATGGAGGTGGCCGATCGCCGCGAACAGGACGAGCTGCTCGAGCTCTACCGCCGGGCCCTCGACACCTGAACTTTTCGTCTCTGGGTTAGGAGGCGGCCGATGACCCGCCATCTCGCCGTCGTCCGTGTGTCGGCGGCGGCCAATTCCTTTGGATCGGCGGTCGCTGACCGCGAGGCGTTCGCGCGCGGCGAATGGGCCGAGGGCGAGGCCGCACTCGCGGCCGGTGCCGCGGCTGGGCACGAGCTGGCGGCCGTCGAGGCGTTCATTGGGGCGCGCGCCGACTGGCGCGTGAGCGTCCTGCGCAATGCCGCGACCGATCTGGTCGCCCCCCTCGACGACGACCTGTTCACGGACCTGCAGAACGAGATCCAGGCGAAGCTCGCCGGCGGGCGCTGGGATGCGGTGTACCTGGCGCTGCACGGGGCGGCCGTGACCACGCGGCGGGTGCGGCCGGAGCTTGGCCTGATCGCGGCCGTCCGTTCGGTCATCGAAGGAGCCCCGCTGGGTGCCAGCTTCGACGTCCACGCCAACATGGCCCCCGAAGCCGCGCGTTACCTGACCTATGCCTCGGGCGCGCGCTCGGCGGCGGCGGCGCAGCGGCGATCTGCCGCGGCGCGGGTGCTGGAGGCGCTCGCGCGCACCGCCGAGGGCCGCCTCAAGCCGGTGGGGGCCGTGGTCAAGGCGTTCGCGATGCTGCCGGGCGTCGACCTGCCGAGCGAGGATGCGGCGCGCGCCGGCGGCCCGATGGCGGAGGTCCAGGCGCTGGCGCGCGGACTCGAGCAAGGTGCGGTGCTCGACGTCTCCGCGTTCACTGGCTTTGCCTACGCCGACACGCCCGATGCGGGGGCGGCCGGCATGGCCTATGCCGACGCCGACACGGCGGCCGCGCGTCGGG
>Ga0335071_10004020_pt1 | contig 15420 bp, 15 predicted proteins | sample Lox_Sample_15_FD_206724 | JGI IMG/M metagenome (GOLD analysis project Ga0335071, IMG submission 206724) | Soil microbial communities from Loxahatchee National Wildlife Refuge, Florida, United States - Lox_Sample_1.5 | ecosystem: Environmental > Terrestrial > Soil > Wetlands | place: USA... | reverse complement strand
AGTCCAATCAGGTACTGATACAAGCGGTCAAAGGACTAGGCACCATGCTTGTGGATGGGAGAACTTCACCGGAAATTGTGCTTGCGCCCAGAGACCTTAAGTCGACTGGCATCACCCGCATTCCTTCGTCTCAGAAGAGCCGCATGGTTCTTGCTCCTGGTTCCGGAGTGAAAGAAGAGCCGCTGGAGCCGGACGAGGCCGAAGAACCGTGCCTTACTGAGGACGCGGCAATGAGACTGGCGGGTTGGGCCCTCTTGCTGGAAAATCACTTTGGCGGCCCCCAGGACATAGAGTGGGCCATCGGACGAGACCATCGTATCATCCTGCTGCAGTCGAGGCCGCTCCGTCTTGCTGCGCACACAGTCCGTAATGCTCAGCCACTCTCTGAGGCGCCCCTGATCCTGGAAGGCGGTGAAGTGGGTTGTCCCGGAGTCGCTTTCGGACCCGCAATTCATTTGAGTGACTATGCGGACATGGATTCATTCCCTGAAGGCGGGGTGCTGATAGCAAGACGGTCTTCGGCCAAGTTCATCCGCATCATGTCCAAGGCCAGGGCCATTGTCACCGATGCGGGAAGCACCACGGGACATATGGCCTCTCTCGCAAGAGAGTTCAGGGTTCCGACGCTGCTCAATACAAAAAATGCAACGCATGCCATTCCCCACGGCACGTTGGTTACTGTAGACGCAACCAATGGATTCGTCTATGAAGGCGAATTCCCTGAATTGCTTGAGAGAACCGATAGTGATTACGAGCGGGAAGATGTGGTAGCCTGGAGGGAAAACTCGCCGGCATGTCAATTACTTGACAAGATCATAGCATTAGTGGCCCCACTGAACCTTACCGACCCCGGTTCGGCACTATTTAGCCCTGACCGTTGTGCCACTCTGCATGATATAGCCCGTTTCGTACATGAAAAATCATATCGCGAAATGTTTACGATGGGAGACAACGTCGGGGACCTTAGAGGAGGAGGATACAAACTGGATGTCTTCCTTCCCATCGATCTTTATGTCGTCGACCTTGGAGGAGGACTCAAAGAAACCCCGAAGCATCGGAAGTTGAAACGTTCCCACATCGCGTCCGTGCCGCTTTCCGCGCTCCTGACAGGGATGTTGCACGAAAAGATCCCCCGCTTCGGCCCACGGCCTATGGACGTGGCCGGTTTGCTTTCGATCATGCTGCGCCATGCCACTACGAGCCCGGAGGCCGAAGGCACCTTTCGGGACCCATGTTATGCAATTATCTCGGACAATTACATGAATTACACGGCCCGAGTGGGGTACCATTTTAGCGTAGTGGACGCCTATTGCGGTGTGACCCAAAACAAAAATTACATTAGCCTTTTGTTTCAAGGCGGGGCAGCTGATTACGCGCGACGCACTCGCAGAGCCCAAGCGATTGCCGAAATTCTGGAAGAATATGGGTTTTCTGTGGAACTCAAGCGCGACCTCGTTAGCGCTCGACTTAGCAAAGGGACTCGAGGCGAGACCATTAAGCAGCTCGAAATGATAGGCTCACTCCTACAGTTCTTCAGGCAAATGGATGCCGCCATGTCTACCGACGATTCCGTAGGCCTCTTTAAGGATGCCTTCTTGCGAGGCGATTACGGTCTGGAAGAATTGAATAAGCGCTAAGAAGCTGGCGCCATATGCCGACACTAGCACTTCTCCGCGACCTCGGCGGCGAAGCCTTTACGCTCGTATGCATTTTCAATCGACGACACCAAGTTTTCCACCGGGCAAGGTTTCAGTAGGACTTCCGCAACCCCCTCCTTCAGTGCATCCGACACACGTTTCAAATCGAAATGGCCTGTGAGGAGAAGTACTGGAGTAACCGCGTCGCGCTCCCGAATTGCCTTCAAAGTAGCAAGCCCGTCCATGCCGGGCATGCGCATGTCGAGCACAATCACGTCAAAGCTTTCGTTCGTCAGCAACTCAAGCGCTGTGTAGCCGTCAGAGGCACTCCGCACCGTCATGCCTCGCCTCGTGAGCACCCTGGTAAGTGAATCTACGAAAACCGCTTCATCATCTATCAAAAGGACCCGTATAGGACCGGTCATTGCATCATAACTCCGCGCTCTGAAATAGTTTTGTCATGTATTTCATTCTTTTTCCTGCAACAATTTTCTCTGGAAGGCCTGGCCGATTTTTTCTTCCAAATCACTCAACTGTATCGGCTTCATGGTGTAGTCGTAAGCGCCAAGCTGAAGCCCATCGAGGGCCGAATCGCCGGAACCGTATCCTGTCAGGATGATCACTTCCATGTGCGGCCTTTTCTTTTTTATCTCCCTAAGGGTGGTGATGCCGTCCATGCCGGGCATCTTCTGATCCAGAATGACCACATCGAACTTCTGTTCCTCAATGATCCGCAACGCACTTTTGCCGTCATTTACTACCGAGACGTCATAACCCCTGCGGGACAGGAGCTTTGATAAATTTGCGGTGAAGGGTATTTCATCATCCACCAAGAGCAGCCTAGGCTTTATCATTCAGGTCGTCCTTTCTCGGGCCCTCCAAAATTTCGCTTTGCGCCGCGGCAGGGCAGGGTAAAAAGACCGTGAATTCAGTGCCTTTGCCCAGTTCGCTTTGGACCGATATGTCTCCGCCCATCTGCCTGATGATGCTATATGAAATGGAGAGCCCCAGTCCTGTCCCTTTGCCTACAGGTTTGGTAGTAAAGAATGGATCGAATATGCGTTCCAGGTCCGAATCGGGGATTCCGGAGCCGGTATCTGCAACTGTAGTTACCAAGCCATTCCTGCTGCTATCGAATCGTGTGGCGATATTGATGCTCCCGTAAGGCTTCCCATCATGAGCATCGATGGCGTTGTTGATAAGGTTCACAAAAACTTGTTCCAATTCAAAAGGAAAGGCGCTGACCTTGGGCAGTTTCTCCTGGAAATCTAGAGAGATTTGAACACCGTAGCTGCTTGCTCTTTTCTCCAGAAGCCCCACCACATGTTTCAGGGAAACGTTGAGATCTATAAACTGGGAAGCTACGGAAATTCTACGAGAAAAGCGCAATAGATTCTGAGTGATGTGGCTGCAGCGCTCCACCTGGGTGTCAATCTGGGACAGAGACTGCACAAGTTCGTCTCTGAAATTTGCGTCCAGGTTTTGTTCGTCTTCCGTCAAGTCACGTATTACCTGGTTTTCCGTAAGGATGACGGCCAAAGGATTGTTTATTTCGTGTGCAACGCCGGCGGCGAGTTCCCCAATGGACGCCAGCTTGCTGGCCTGCATAAGTTGCCTGTTCAATCCTTCTGCCTCTTGATCTCGCTTCTTAATCACTTTGATCATGTATTTAGCGGTGAAGACGGAGACGATCAGAATCGCAAGGATGCTTGCATGTAGAAGAACCAGGATAGCAGTGTTCACATGGTTGATGTCACCAAAAACTTCCGAAAAATCCTGCTTCACCACAAGCAACCAATCGGGGTGTTTGAGCCATGAGTAGGCCAGGACCTGCTGAGAACGGGATTGCATAAGGCCGTATTTGATCAGATCAGTAATGGGTATCCCGCGTTCCGGAGAGAACGAATTCTGGGGTTCAATAGGGTCAGTAATAAGTATGCCGCTCTCCCCGGTGAATGAATTCATTGGTAACGACGCCTGGTCCATAATCTTGCCTTTGAACCTTGGGCCGGTCTGATAGATGCCTTCTCTATTCACCAAGAAGACCTCACCGGTCTGGCCGAGTTTTGCCGTTTCAACGAGAGAGGTGAGGAACTCACTATAGATGGTAGCTCTCAAAACATAGGCGCCTTCCCCCTTTGAGCCAAGGACTGCGATGATAACATGGGGGACTTTGCGATATCCCATGAACACGTCACTAATGTAGACACCCTTCTCCTTCACTTCCTTGAACCAGAAAGTCTCGGAATAGTCCTTATCCATGAGATCGTATGGGCCAACGTAAGACAAGTACTTTCCCGCTTTACCAATAACTCCCAGGTCTGTGAAATGAGACCCTTCCAGGTTAAGAAGATGGAAAACCTCTTTGAGGTTGGAGGGGTCCTTCAAATAGTCTAAAGAATTAGTATAGGCCACGAGTTTGACATCTGCCGTGCGCTCCTGGAGAAAGGACTCTACAATTTTTCGATTGTATTCAACCGTCTTTTGAAAATAGTCCGCCATCCGGGACAGAGAGAACTGAGAATAATAGAGGTAACTGGCCCAGCCCACCAGAAGCAGCGGAAGCACCGAGCAGGTCACCGAAACAAGAATAAATCTGCGCAGTAGTTTGGCATAAGAGCGAGTATGGAAAACCGGCCGTCGCACGTTAGCCCCTTTAGCGGCCCGTCCGAACATGGAACCGTCCGGAGAAGCAAGACGTGGAATTGATGATTCTTTCGGAGGTGCGATCATGTTGGCGTAATCGACAAATCAGTCATGCATCACGGCCATGCAGCGGATCAGGGAAGGCGCAAGTCATATTCTTCCAGCAGTCGATAGATGCCTTCGGCCGATTCGGCCTTCTGAAGTCCGGTGAGCAACATTGGATCTTTAAGGAGCCTGGATATCCGGGCCAACGCCTTGAGATGTTCCCCTGCCGAGTTTTTCGGGGCCACGAGCAAAAAGAAAATATGAGCCGGCCTGTTGTCCATGGAGCTGAAGTCTATCCCTCTAGGGCTTTTTCCGAAACTGGACGCGAGATGGTCCAAGCCGTCATACTTGCCATGTGGAATTGCCACACCGCTACCGATTCCGGTGCTCCCCAAATTCTCCCTTTCCATAAGGGTCTTCAACAAACGATCCTTGTCCAGTTGAGGATTTGCCTTTGCTATAGGCTCGACCAGTTCCTCAAGGACTCCTTCCTTCGTGGCAGATGAAAGAGGACAAATAATTTCTTCAGCATGGAGAAACTCAACAATTTTCATCGCTTAGCACTCTTAAGGAGCGCGGCTGAATCACATTGAAAGGAAACGGGGATCGCTGATGGGTAAGCTTCTGATGTGCCTTTTCGAGTCATCAAATGGCTTCCGATTCCTTCGCTCCGATTGCCGTGTGGTGAAAAAATTAATAAAATGTGCCCGGTGTCGGATCGTTGATTGACTCTGACAACGGGCATCCATTTCATCGTTTGGCCTGGAATTTACAGGTCGAATCCTATATAGCTCTTAAGAGCTTTGCGGGACTATCAAACCGTAATTCCCGTCCTTTCTTCTGTAAAGCACATTGACCGTCTGAGTACCGGCGTTATTAAAAACCAGAAACTCCTGCTGCGACAGATTCATCTGCATCGCGGCTTCGTCCACAGACATCGGTTTCACGAAATAATGTTCGGTACGAATGACTGCGGGCTCCCGGTCCTCCTCGAAACTTTCCTGATCGTAAATGTCTCTGCGCCAACGTATTTCCTTACCGGGCAAAGGTTTATGCCTTCTGATTTTGTCTCTGTATTTTTTTACTTGCCGTTCGATTTTTTCCATGACGAGATCTATGGCTGCATACATGTCTTCATGAGATTCCTGACCGGCGATCCGTATACCGTTGACGTTTATAACTAATTCGGCAATTTGTCTAAATTTTTCCACCGTGAGGGTCGCCTGACTTTCCATAGGTTTGTCAATGTACTTAGTCAATTTAGATGTTCTTTCAACTACATAACCTTTCAAGGCTTCCGAAGGCTCCATATGCCTGAAAGTTACAGACACCTGCATTACATCCACCTCCCTGCGGACTGCAAAAAATGAATTCCGATATTTCAGAATTTCTTTCGTCGCCTGCTCGACGGAGGAATACCCAGTATATCCCTGTACTTTGCCACAGTTCTCCGAGCTATATGGACGTGAGATCTGGCCAGTTCCTCCACTATCTGCTTGTCACTTGCGGGCCTGTTAGGATTCTCGCTCTTGACTATCCGCAAGATTTGATTCTTAACCGATTCCGATGCAATAGCATCAGCCCCGTAACGTATACCCGAGTTAAAAAAGTACTTAAGCTCGAATATCCCTCGAGGGGTATGCACATATTTATTGGTCGTAACGCGACTTATCGTCGATTCATGCATATCCACATCATCGGCCACGTCTTTGAGAATTAAGGGCCTCAAATAATCTATCCCCTTGTCAAAAAATCCTCTCTGAAATTTTATGATCGACTGAGTCACTTTGTAAATGGTCCGCTGACGCTGATGAATGCTCTTGATCAGCCACACAGCGGCTCGCATCCTTTCTTGAATATAATCCTTGGTTCCCGCAGGGGAAACGCCGGAGTGTAGAGCTTGCTGATAAAAGGGACTGATCCTGAGTCTTGGAAGCCCATCGTCATTCAATACTATGGAGTAATCATTGCCTGTCTTAATCACAAAAATGTCCGGCACTATATAGATCGTATCGGAATTGGCGAAGGCGGTACCCGGCCTGGGATTGAGGGAAGAAATCACCTTGACCGCGTCTCTTACATGTTCAGCCGGAACCTTGAGCTTTCTGACCACCTCATCAAGCTTGCCGCGGTGAAGAGAATTGAAGGCCTCTTCAAGAATTCGGACAGCCAAACTATTAGGCGGTTCCAATGCCTTGGCTTGAATCAACAAGCATTCCCTAAGGTCACAGGCAGCCACACCGCGCGGGTCGAATTGCTGCACTTCGGCAAGGACCGCTCGGACTTTATCTAAATCGACATTCAGTGAATTAGCCAGCTCTTCCAGAGAAATATCGAGAAACCCGTTCTCGTCGAGATTCCCGATAATCTCCAGTGCGATCCTGCGATCCATGTCTGTCAATTTGCTTAATTGAAGCTGCTCAAGAAGGTGTCGGAAAAGATTTTTTTGGGATGCGGCCCTATTTTCCAGCGGACGCTGGTCCGAAAAGTCCCGCAGCGCGGGTGAGTAATCACCTCCGTAGCTGTCTAGATAATTCTCCCAATCCGCGTCCAGCACCTCCCTCTCGCCGCGCTCAGGCTCTCTGACTGTGTCCTCCAACGCGTTGAGATCGTTTCGATCTTCGGACTCCTTGTCAGTGAAGGGCTCATCATAGGCTAGGGCCTCCAGCAGCGGATTTTCCGTGAGTTCCTGCTCAACTGCATTCACCATTTCCAAATGGTTGAATTGGAGCAGTTTGATCGCCTGCTGAAGCTGAGGCGTCATGACCAGTTGCTGGGTCTGCCGCAGCTGTTGTCTTATTTCAAGTGCCATTAGGGTAGTGCGCGTTTACATCTTAAATTTCTTGCCGAGATAGACTTCTCTGGCAAGTTCGCTGGCTGCTATAGTTCCAGGGTCGCCATGTTCCAGGATGCGGCCTTTGTCCAATAAGTAGATTGTATCACAAACTCCAAGTGTCTCTCTAGTGTTGTGGTCGGTGATTACGACGCCGATGCCGCGATCCTTGAGTTTCATGATTATCTTCTGAATCTCCAGTACCACAATGGGGTCAAGACCTGAGAACGGTTCATCAAGAAGAATAAAGTCCGGGTCCGTCACCAGTGCTCGCGTTATCTCCAGGCGTCTCTTCTGACCGCCGGACAGATTGTCCGCGCGTTGATCTCTTAAGGACGAGATGTCCAATTCCGAAAGTAATTCTTCCAATCTTTCGTTGCGCCGACTTTTATCTGTCTCGACTGTTTCAAGAATGGCCATGATGTTGTCGCTGACCGTCAACTTCCGAAATACGGAAGTCTCCTGAGGCAAGTAGCTTATGCCCAACCTGGCTCGGAGGTATACCGGAAGCTGAGAGATGTCTTGATCATCAAGATAAACTTCTCCTGCCTCGGGCTTTACAAGCCCGGTAATCATGTAGAAAGTAGTGGTCTTGCCTGCTCCATTAGGACCTAACAGACCTACCACCTGGCCGGACCTTATTCGGAGACTCACATCGTCAACTACCCGCCTGCCTCCGTATGTCTTGACCAGACCCCGAGCTTTTAATTCCCTTGCCGTAGCGATTACTTCTCCTTCTCCTTCATTTGTTCGGAAGGTTTTATTGTGAACTGGACCCTGTCTCCGAACGCGACACTGTTCTCATCCAAATGAATAACGATGGTGTCAGCGGTACCTACATTACTTCCCTGCCAGACCCGAGGGGGGCCTTCGGTCAAGGTAATGGTGCGCTTTATATGGTCATACACGGCCTTGCCGGCAGTAGCCATCCGCTCGTCCTGGACAATCTTTACATTCCCCGACGCGGTGATGGACTTGATGTTGCCAGCCGTTTGAAAGTCCTTAGGACGCTTCTTATTCCTATTTTCAGTTCCGGTAGTTCCTTTCTTTTCGTCCCAAACCACGATCAATCTATCACAAGTCAGTGTAACGTCATCCTGGCTGACGGTAACGTTTCCCTCGAAAATACTCTCTCTGCCATTGGGGATGTTCCTGGCTGTGACCTTCTTGGATTTTATATCAATGGGCTCCTGCGAGCCATTTCCTAGAGCCAGATAGTCGTTTTGTGCATACACTTTCGGCAACATAACACTGAGAATCAAAAGACTTATCAGCAAAGCGGTCACACGTTTCATGGACAAACACTCCATTTTCACATTGGCAGCTTGCCGCCTTTCTCCACCCATTTTACATTGTACAACCGAGCCTTCACATCTTGCTCTATGACTATTTCTTCGCTCTCAAGGCTGAGCGTCATTCCTGTTCCCGTGAGGCTAAGATCCGGTGCTTGAAAAGATACTTCTGACGGGGTTTCGGCGCTGAGTTTCTCATGTGAATAATTCATATCGTCCGACCGGAACACATAATCCTTGTATTTTAGGATCACATCTCCACGTACTGTGACGTTGAGTGTCTTTCTGTCCAGGCTACCCCTCTGGGAGCTGAGAAAAATCTCTCCTCCTGCTCCTCCCTGGTACCTGACCCGTGGCTGCTGCAGGTCGACCTTGTCGAGGGAATCGGACACCGCTGCGGACGGAGCATGCAGTTCCCAGGGGCGAGGGCCCGGAGAAGAGTAGGAAAAGTTCTCGATTCGTATGCCTGCGTCGGACGGGATGGACGAGACGATTGGCGCCTGACTTGGTCCGTAAAGACGGGATACGGCAAACCCGGAAACCAGCAACACCGCGCACACCAGAATGAGGACCTGGGACGCCCGCTTGATATTTCTAAGCCTATACCAGCGTTCGATCTCTTTATGGTTCATCAGCGGCCTCTCAGCCGCCTGCCAATGAAGTACGCGTGTCTTCCGAAAGGGCAGACCAATTAATTATGAGATCCGGGTTACTCCAAGCCACGTCATTCATAGTACCTAGCCAGTGCATCATCCCATTTGCCTTGGGCTTTAAGGACGACTTCGATCATCTCTCTCGCGGCCCCGTGACCGCCGCGTTGTTTCGTCACGTAATCGGCGGCCATCCGGACCTCCGCGGCCGCGTCCGCGACGGCGACACCGACGCCGGCCCTGCGCAACAGTGGAATATCCACGACATCATCTCCCACGACTGCCACTTCTTCAGGTCGAAGATTAAGACAATCCAGGAGTTCAGCCAGGACCGGCTTCTTGTCCCAAACGCCCTGGTAAACCCTCGTTATTCCAAGATCCTCCGCCCGTCGGACCACAACTTCCGAGGTCCTTCCAGTGACCAGGGCGACTTCTAGGCCGAACCGCTTAGCAATCTTTATACCATGTCCGTCCCGTACATGAAAGGATTTTATCTCCAAGCCACCGCTCCCGAATGTGATTTTGCCGTCTGTAAGCACTCCATCTACGTCAAAAACCATTAAGCGTATTTTTTTTAATTTTTCTTCGAGAGGGATCGCGGACGATTCGGCCGCGTCTCCAAGCAGTTGTTCTTTGCTTGAAACAGTCCCCTCTATCGAGACTATTTTGTGGATCTGTTGAAGTCTTGCGGCCAACGGCTCAAGTTTCTCCAGAGCCAATGAGTTGGGGCCGTCACATAGCGCTCGATCCGGATCGGGATGAACTTCCATAAAAATCCCGTCAGCGCCCGCAGCGACCGCGGCGCTGGCCAGAGGCGCGACATGCGATCTTTCTCCGCTCGAACAACCTTCACCTCCACCCGGAAATTGCGATGAATGAGTAGCGTCGAACACTACCGGGAAGCCGAAGGGCTTCATGCGCAGAATAGAGCGCATATCAGCTACAAGATCTCCATAACCAAAGCAGGCTCCTCGCTCGGTTAGAAAAATTCGGCGGTTACCTGTGCTCAGGACCTTTTTGACCGCGTGCTCCATGTCTTCAGGAGACTGAAATTGACCCTTCTTTATGTTGATCGCTTTTCCAGTCCGGCCCGCCGCGAGAAGAAGATCGGTCTGGCGGCACAGAAGAGCAGGAATTTGAATTACATCAAGGACTTCACCGGCAAGCGCAGCCTGGTCCGGCGTGTGAATATCGGAAACTATCGAAAGCCCTGTCTTCTCTCGCACATCGGCCAAGATGCGCAGACCGTTCTCCAGCCCTGGGCCCCTGAAGGACGTCACCGAGGTACGATTGGCTTTGTCGAACGATGATTTAAACAGAACAGGAATGCCTGTCGCTCGACTGATTCGAGCCACTTCCACCGCGACATCCAGGGTGAGCTTTTCAGATTCAATGACGCACGGGCCGAGGATCAGAAACAACTGGTCTCTGCGCCCGAGGTGATGATTGCCCACAGTCACCGTCTGGGGACCGGTCACGGAAGTACGCATTGAGCTTCCCTCTTTTTATAAAAGTTGAGATTCCACGAATTTTTCATCGTACCAGCAGAATCAGCGGCCTGCCGAGAATTCCTTTTTGTGGAAACGAATGGCCTGCCACTGCTTTGCGGAGGAGCGGATCACTGCACCCTTCAGTAAAAAGATTCTTGGGCGGCGAGATTATAATGAAAAGCTTAGCTTTTTCCGATCACTAATTTTCGAGTTTTGGCTCTGTCCTCATCGAGAGCTTCCGCGTCACTGTCGGCGGAATCATTTTTCCGATCGGCGCTTGTGACGTACTCTACGCAGGCCTTAATATAAGCGGCAAATAAAGGATGCGGCTCCATCGGACGAGACTTGAATTCAGGATGGAATTGGCATCCTACCAACCACGGGTGATCTCCCTCATACTCGACGAGTTCAACCAACTTTCCGTCCGGTGAAACTCCACCTGCTTTCAGGCCCTTCTCTTCGAATATCTCTCTGTACTTGGAATTAAACTCGTACCTGTGGCGGTGACGCTCGCTTATCGTGGTTTTGCCATAAATACGGTGAACTAAGCTATTTGGAGTCAGGTGACATTCGTAGGCCCCAAGACGCATTGTGCCGCCTTTATCAGTTATGCAGCGTTGCTCATCCATAAGGTCTATTACCGGATAAGGTGTGTTCGGATCGAATTCGGTCGAATTTGCGCCGGCCATTCCGCAGACGTTTCTGGCAAACTCTACCACCGCCATCTGCATTCCAAGACAGATACCGAAATATGGGATTCGATTTTCTCTGGCATACTGAACCGCCAGAATCTTCCCCTCTATGCCTCTCGAACCGAACCCGCCGGGCACCAGTATTCCGTCTATATCATCGAATTCGTCTCCGATCCCGGTGTTTTGAATTTTTTCAGAATCGATGAATTTCAGATTAACTTTTGCGTGGTTGTAGACGCCTCCAGCAAATAGCGCTTCATTGAGACTCTTATATGACTCGTGAAGATCGACGTATTTTCCGACAATTCCGATGGTGACCTCGAATTCCAGAGACTTCACTCTGTTGACGAAATCCAACCATTCATCGAATCTTGGCGCTCTCGTCCAGACGTTGAGATGCTCGACTATTTTCTGATCAAGCCCCTCGTCGTGCAGTTTCAATGGCAATTCATAAATACACTCTACATCTTCGTTAGCTATGACTTCCTCCGGCCGAACATTGCAGAACAGGGCTATCTTTTCTTTGACCTCCCTTGTCATCCTTTTTTCCGTTCTGCATATCAGGATGTCCGGCTGTATTCCGACCTCACGAAGAGCTTTCACACTATGCTGCGTTGGTTTCGTTTTGACCTCGCCTGATGCCTTGACATAAGGAACAAGGGTAACATGGACGTAGAGCACGTTTTGAGGGCCCAAGTCCGCGCGCAACTGACGAATCGCCTCCAGAAAAGGCAGACTCTCAATATCGCCCACCGTTCCGCCAACTTCAACGATAGCTACGTCTACGCCGTTGCCCAGGTTTCTGATCTTTTCTTTGATCTCGTCGGTGACGTGAGGAATCACTTGTACCGTTTTTCCCAGATACTCGCCGCGTCGCTCTTTCTGAATAACGGAATCGTAGATCTGGCCTGTGGTAAAGTTATTCTTTTGACGCAGGGTCGCATGCGTGAACCTCTCGTAATGGCCCAGGTCCAGGTCGGTCTCGGCGCCGTCGTCGGTCACGAAGACTTCTCCATGCTGAAACGGATTCATAGTACCCGGATCGACGTTGATGTAAGGGTCCATTTTCAACATAGTAACAGTCAGTCCACGGCATTCCATAAGCGCGCCTACGCTGGCAGCGGAAAGACCTTTGCCCAGGGACGAAAGCACGCCACCTGTGATGAATATGAATTTGGTGCTTTTATACATGAGTAACTCCAGATCGGGCCGGAATGAATCATAGACGGACGCTGAAGGTTTCGGTGAAAAACTCACAACACTATGGGAACATCCAATTACCCGTCATGCTTCGCCCGGCACTGTGTGGATCATCCCAATCTTGATCCACCGTGATCACGCGTTTCTATCATATTACATGATTTACGGCGTTGTCCCAACCCTGGGAGGTCCAGCGGGGCCTCATCAAGTTTTATAGTCCACCCCCCGGGCCCGCCAACATTACCTGGAGCCAGTTTGAAACCAACTTTACCCGAACAACGGGGTCATCTTTATCGCAACCATCGAGGATGTCAAGCAGCGATTTGGGGGTGGATATGTGCTTGAAACAACAACATTAAAAGCTTGTCACTCCACGATGCTGCAACAAGCTCGGTCGGGAAACAAATCTTCATTCCCGGTGCTACCTGCCGAAGGCATAAAGAAAACTACCGGAGCGTCTGTCCGGTTAGCGCTGCCGTTTGAAACGTTTCAGTGGAAATTGCCGCATGGAAAGAAGGCCTTCAGGAGGTTAAGGCTCAGCGTGGGACCGGCAAAAGTCGTTTACTTTTCTATGGGGCGAGTGTAAATTTCGTAGGTTAAAAACGTCGTATTCAAAGGCACTTTTTGTTCCGGAGAATGAAAACATTTAGTTCTGTTCTTATCCTGACCGCGTTGCTTTTGGCGCCACAATGGTGCGCATCCTGGTCCGGGGCCGTTGTTGGGGTAACAGATGGAGATACGATCACCGTGATGCACCACGGGCGGGCAGAACGCGTCCGCCTTTATGGTATTGACTGCCCTGAGAAGGGCCAAGATTTTGGAACTAGGGCGAAAGAATTTACTTCAGACATGGTGTTCCGAAAGACAGTAGAGGTGCTTCCGGTAGGAGAGACGAGCTATGGTAGACCCGTAGTCTGGGTAACTGTAAATGGAAAATCTTTGAACAAAGAATTGGTACGCGTAGGATTAGCTTGGTGGTATCGACATTTCGCACCCAACGAATTCGAACTGGCCCAGCTCGAAACAACAGCCAGGAAAAACGAAGCCGGCCTGTGGTCACAACCAAACCCGGTACCGCCGTGGGAATTCCGTCGAATAATGAATAAGTGAAGACAGGGTAATCTCATAAGGGCTGCAACGCAGCCTGTTAGCGCAGGAAATTTCCCTCACATAATCGATAATTTTCGAATTCTACGTGGTGGTGAGCCGTTGCTGCTATTTTGTCGCCATCCTGGCGCATCGTTTTCCCGGCATCCATCGATGCTTAGACCGCTCAATACAACCACCGAGCTACCAGCGCGTGATCAATTACTTGGAGTCTGATCCTGACACCCGAAGATTTGTTCTCTTGGGGTTTCTCACGACGCAGAACCCCCCGCCGCGCTCACAATGGCGCAACAGCGACGACTCACCAGTGGTTCAGTGTGCTCAGTAATATCCACCGCCGAAGAATCCCCCTCGGCCAAAACCCATGAATCCTCCGAAGGGGAAGCCGCCGAATAGCCCTCCATGGCCGTATCCATAGCCGCCATAACCCGAGTACCCATAATAGGCGGGATACCCCCAGCCATATCCACCATAGCCGCATCCACAAGCTGCCGCACTGGATGGCATGGCTGCAGTTAGTGCCGCTACTGTGACAACCAAAGCAGCAATTACCAACAATTTTTTCATGATTCACCTCCAGTTGTGTGCAATACCGGTAGCTTCTTACAGTTGCTCGTTTATTGAAAAATTAGTCCGCGAATCACACATGTCAAGCGCATGCAAGATTCTGTGAGGGCAGAGGCCCCATCCCCAGGGATAGTCAATTGCGGAATAAACTTCGGTCAGTTCTTAACTAAATCAACAATCGCCACCGGCAAGTTGTCAATGTGAATATGGCTGAGCGCTCCCCAGTCATAAGTCTCGCAAGTCGGTCACTTCCATCCGGATTTGGCCGGTATTAAATGAAAATTTGTAGAGATCCACACTTCATCCGATCTGAGGAGGCGCGCTATGGCACCCGAGAATCTGACCGACGCCCATCTGAAGGATATTCTTAATAATGTTAAGAATATAGCTGTAGTGGGCATATCAACGAATCCGTCGAAAGATAGTCACGCGGTGGCCGCTTACCTGAAGAAACAAGGGTACCACGTCATACCCGTTAATCCGGCCGCTGAGGAAATTTTAGGGGAAAAAAGCTATCCTGACTTGCAATCCATTAAGGGACCCGTGGACGTGGTGGACGTTTTCCGACGGCCGGAATTCGTGTCCGAAATTGCCGATCAAGCGATCAAAATCGGCGCCAAGGTGCTGTGGCTGCAACTGGGCATACATAATGAAGAAGCCGTTAAGAAAGCAAGGGAGGCGGGGATGACCGTCGTCGAGGATCATTGCATGATGGCTGAACACTCCAGGCTCATCGCCAGAAAATAGTCACGAGTTCCCTGCCGCAGGAAATCTGTTGACAGGTAATCAGATTCACGATTCGTGCGCGCGGACATCAATCCGACTGCGCGTCTTCGATTCTGTCCTGGCTGTACGAGAGCGCAACGAAGGTATTGTAGGAGAGTTCGGGAGGGAAAAAGGCGACTCTGTCACCTTCATTGAGCACCGTTTTCAAGGTAGCCGCTCGATTGTTCACAAAGATCATCTTTATCCGGTGCTCGGGCAAGCCTAAAACCGCAATCAGGTCGCTCCCATTCGACCGTTCAGGTATTTGCACCGTGCGTTCCATAGGTCCATTTAGAGCTTCATGTCTGAGATGTCCGCCGAGAAGTACCGTCAGCCGCATGGATTAATTCCTCAAGGAAGGTGAATGTCGAAAGAATCAACTCAGTCGAGGTTGTTGGATGCGACTCCGGGGAAGACAACGCGGTCTTCCCCGGATAATTGGTCTTCTTTTGATCACCACTTCTACATACCGACAAACATTTTGTCCAGCTCTCCA
>Ga0335071_10004019_pt1 | contig 15421 bp, 15 predicted proteins | sample Lox_Sample_15_FD_206724 | JGI IMG/M metagenome (GOLD analysis project Ga0335071, IMG submission 206724) | Soil microbial communities from Loxahatchee National Wildlife Refuge, Florida, United States - Lox_Sample_1.5 | ecosystem: Environmental > Terrestrial > Soil > Wetlands | place: USA... | reverse complement strand
TCATCGAGGCGGTGGCCGCCGCGCTCGAGACCCGCCGCGTGGACAAGCTGGTCGTGGATCCCGTCATGGTCGCAAAAGCCGGCGCCGCGCTCCTCGAGCCGGACGCCGTCCGCGCCCTCGCGGAGCGCGTGCTTCCCCTGGCTCTCGTGGTGACGCCCAATCTTCCCGAGGCCGAGGCCCTCGCCGGGATCCCGGTGTCGAATCGCGCGGAGATGGAGGAAGCAGCGAAGCGGATTCACGCGCGCGGGCCGCGCCACGTCCTCGTCAAGGGCGGGCACCTGAAGGGCGACCCGGTCGATCTGCTCTACAACGGCCGGGACTTCACGGCGTTTCACGGTGCCCGCGTCGTGTCCGACAACACGCACGGCACCGGCTGCACGCTCTCCGCGGCCATCACGGCGGGGCTCGCGCAGGGCCGGCCGCTCGTCGAAGCCGTGCGCGACGCCAAGGCCTACGTCACGCGCGCCATCCGCGAGGGCTTCGCCCTCGGGCGCGGGGTCGGCCAGCTGCGGCACTTCCTGGCGGAGTGGTGATGGCGGACGAGCAGGCCACGGCGCCGGACCCGGAGGCTGATCGCGCCCTCGGCAAGATGTCGTTCATGGAGCACCTGGGCGAGCTCCGCACGCGCATCATGTGGAGCCTGGTCGCCGCGGGCGTGGGCATCGTCATCGCGCTGTTCATCACGGATCCCGTGATGCGCTTCATCTCACGGCCGCTGGCCGGCATGAAGACGGACCTGGTCTTCACCTCGCCCACCGAGGCGTTCTGGACGTGGATGAAGATCGCCATGGTCCTCGGCATCTTCATCTCCATGCCCGGCATCCTCTATCAGGTCTGGAAGTTCGTGGCGCCGGGGCTCCACGAGCACGAGAAGAAGTATGCGGCGCCTTTCATCATCAGCGGCTCCCTGCTCTTCCTCCTGGGCGGGGCCTTCGCGCTGCTCGTGATCATCCCGTATGCGTCGACCTTCCTCGTGACCTTCGGGCAGGAGAAGGGCTGGAAGCCGATGCTCACGGTGTCGTCCTACACCGACTTCGTGATCAAGTTCACCCTCGCCTTCGGCATCGTCTTCCAGCTCCCCGTCGTCATCATGATCCTGAGCCTCATCGGCGTGGTGACGCCGCAGTTCCTCTCGAAGAATCGCAAGTACGCGATCCTCGTCAACTTCATCATCGCGGCGATCCTCACCCCCACGCCCGACATGATCAACCAGACGCTCATGGCCGGGCCCCTGTGCATTCTCTACGAGGTCGGCATCATCTGCGCCCGCATCGCCACCCGACGGCGACGGAAGATGGCGCCGCCCACGGAGCCGGCCTCGGCGGCATGAGCCCCATGGACTTCAGCGCGCTCGACCTGCCCGAGCCGGTGATGCGGGGCATCCGGGATGCGGGCTTCGTCAGCATGACGCCGATCCAGGAGGGCACGCTCCCGCTGGCCTTGAAGGGCAAGGACGTGGCCGGACAGTCGCAGACGGGCACCGGGAAGACGGCGGCCTTCCTCATCGCCGCCTTCACGCGGTGCCTCCGCCATCCCGCGCCGCCGCGGAGCGGCCCCACCGCGCCGCGCGTGCTCATCATCGCGCCCACGCGCGAGCTGGTCGTGCAGATCGAGGCGGACGCGCGGCTCCTGGGCGCCCACACGGGGCTCAAGATCCGCGCCGTGTACGGCGGCATCGACTACAACAAGCAGCGCGAGGAGCTCTCCGAGGCGTGCGACATCCTCGTGGGCACGCCCGGCCGGCTCATCGACTACCTCAAGCAGCACATCTGGTCGCCCCAGCGGGCCGAGGTCCTCGTGATCGACGAGGCCGACCGGATGTTCGACATGGGCTTCATCGCCGACCTGCGCTACATCCTGCGCAAGCTGCCCCGGCCGGAGAAGCGCCAGTCGTTTCTCTTCTCCGCGACGCTGTCGTTTCGCGTGATGGAGCTCACGTGGGAGTTCATGAACAATCCCACCCAGATCTCGGTCACGCCGACCCAGAAGACGGCCGAGAACATCGTGCAGGTGCTCTATCACGTGGGCCGCGAGGAGAAGTTCAGCCTTCTCCTGGGGCTCCTCAAGCGCGAGGGCGGCAGCCGCATCCTGGTCTTTTCCAACACGCGGGAGGAAGCGCGGCGTCTCGAGGATCGGCTGGCGCGGAACGGCTGGCTGGCCCGCGCCCTCACCGGCGACGTGGAGCAGAAGAAGCGGCTCAAGATCCTCAGCGACTTCAAGAACGGCGAGCTGCCCGTCCTGGTGGCGACGGACGTGGCGTCGCGCGGGCTTCACATCGAGGGCGTCACCCACGTCGTGAACTGGGACATGCCCCAGGATCCCGAGGACTACGTCCACCGCATCGGGCGCACGGCGCGCGCGGGCGCCACCGGCAAGTCCATCAGCCTGGCCGACGAGGCGGGCGCGCTGCAGATCGAGCCCATCGAGAAGTTCATCGGCCAGAAGATTCCCGTGGAGTGGGCGGAAGACGAATCGTTCCTGCCCGAGATCAAGCCGACCAGCGAGGAGCGCCGGCGCTTTGCCGACGAGAAGCGCGCGCGTCTGGCGGCGCGCGGCGCGCACCCGGGCGGTGGCCGCGGCGGCCCCGGGAGTGGGCGCGGCGGCGCGGCGGGCGGGCGCGGCGGCCGCCCCGGCGGTGGGCCGCGGCGCGGGCGGGGCGGGCGCTAGCAACCCGAAGCGCTCGCGGCCGCCGGGCGACAAACGGCAATCGCCCGGCGGCGTGCAGGCAACTAGATCTGAATCACGATCGGCGGGAAGCTCACGCTCGTCGAGAACCAGCTCCACGCGACCCCTGCCGTCTGCTCCAAGAACCCGAAGACCTGCTGCGTGGGCGACAAGTTCGGGAAGACCAGCGTCACCGTCTGCGAGCCGTTCAGGACTTTCGTGCCGCCGTTGGTCGTGGGCACGGGGCCGCCGGCCAGGTTGAACGTCGACTGGCCAAAGGCCTGAATCGTGAACGCCATGAAGTAGGTATTGACGGTCGTGATCCCGTAGGCCACTGGCTCGAAGTGCATCTGAATCGCCGGATTGCGTGAAGGCGACTCCCGACGGTCGAAGGTGGCAGAGGGCACGTTGGTGTCGATTTGCACGATCGTGGGCCTGATGATGGTCAGGTTGGTCCGCCCCCGGCCGATGGTCCTGGTGGGGGTCAGCGTCTCGATGGAAAAGAAGGGGAAGATGACGCCGCCCCTGGGGCCGAAGAGCTTCCGGTAATCCTTGGCCGTGAGGTCGGTCTTGAACTTCTTGAAATCCACGGTGCGCTTGTCAAAGGGCTCAGGCTCGGTGACCTTTTTGCTCGGCATGGAGGTAGCGCTCCTTGTCAGAGTGGTTCACGCGCGGGGAGGTCCGGCTCTCTCGAGCGGACCGGACGCTTCAGGCGCTCGATGCTGCACCCCGCACCGAGGACCGTCAAGGGTGACGGCCATGTTCGCCAAGAGGCGTAGGGGCGGGCGACTTTGGCCTTGACTGGATGGTGCGCCCGAAGGAAAATTCGCGGCACCATTCTCCACCCACAAGGGGGTCTCTGATGGGACGGCAGCGCTACGGCACGGCTCTCACCCTGCTCGCGTGCGCCCTCGCGACGGCAGCGGTTGCGCATGGGCAAGGCATCACGGACATGAAGAAGGGCGAGGGGGTTGGCAGCAGCGTGCAGGGCTCGGCCGGCCCGAGTGGAACGCCGAACGCCGCCGGAGATCTCGAGCGCTGCGACAAGCCCATGGGCGCCGTGGCCGTCGTGGAGCCGCAGGACTACGTGGGCCGCGCGCTCGCCAAGTATCAGCTGGGCTCGCCGGTGGGCCTCATCCGCCTCATGATCCAGCAGTCGAACTGCTTCATCGTGGTCGAGCGCGGCATGGGCATGCGGAACATGATGCAGGAGCGCGCGCTCGACAAGTCCGGCGAGCTCCGCCAGGACTCGAACATGGGCGGCGGCCAGATGGTGTCGGCCGACTACATCCTCACTCCCGCCGTGGCGTTTGCCGAGAACAACGCGGGCGGCGTGGGCGGCGGCCTCGGCGGGCTCGGGGCGCTCTTCGGCCGTGGCGGAGCGGCCGTGGGTGCCATCGGCGGCAGCGTGGCCGGCGGGCTCAAGTTCAAGGAAGCGCAGACGAGCATGCTGCTGGCCGACAGCCGCTCGGGCGTTCAGGTGGCCGCGGCCGAGGGCAACGCAAGCAAAGCCGACTTCCGGCTCGGCGGATTCCTGGGTGGCGTCGGCGGAGGCGTGGCGGGCGCCGCGGGGCTCGGCGGCTACTCGAACACCAACGAGGGCAAGGTGATTGCCGCGAGCTTCGCCGACAACTACAACGGGATCGTGCGCGCGGTCCGCGCGAATCCGTCGCTCCAGCGCAACGTGGGGACGCTGGCGCAAGAAGCCGCCGCCGGCGGGCAGAACAAGGGCGGGCCCGTCTTCAAGGAGGGCGACGTGCTCCGGCCCAAGATCGGCAACGTCCGCGTCATGTCGAAGCCGAACGAGGCGGCGCCGGTCGTCACCACGCTCAACAAGGGCGAGGAGATGATCTTCGTCGGCAAGGAGGAGGAGGGCTTCCTCCAGGTCGAGTCCGGCAAGGGCAGCGGCTGGGTGAAGAAGATCCTCGTCGCGCGCTGAGCCGGCGCGGCGCGCGCTAGAAGCGGCGGCGGCCGCCCAGCGACTTCTTGCGGAGCCGCAGCGACTTCGGCGTGATCTCGAGCAACTCGTCCTCGCGGATCCACTCGAGGCTCTGCTCGAGATTCATGATGCGCGGTGGGGTCAGGCGCACCGCCTCGTCCGAGGTGGACGAGCGGATGTTGGTGAGCTTCTTCTCCTTCGTGATGTTCACGTCCAGATCGTTGTCGCGGTTGTGCTCGCCGACGATCTGCCCCTCGTACACGGCCTCACCCGGACTCACGAAGAGCACGCCGCGCGGCTGGAGATGGTCGATGGCGTAGGACGTGGTCTTGCCCGCGCGGTCCGACACGAGGGCACCGTTGGCCCGGTGGGGAATGTCGCCCTGCCACTCGGCGTAGCCGTCGAAGAGGTGATTCAGCAGCCCGGTGCCGCGCGTGTCCGTCAGGAACTCCGAGCGGTAGCCGATGAGACCGCGGGACGGCAGGCGGTACTCGAGCCGCACACGTCCCGTCCCGTGATTGATCATCTTGGTCATCAGGCCCTTGCGCGGCCCGAGCTTCTGGGTGACGGCACCGATGAACTCCTCGGGAATGTCCACCACGAGGTGCTCCATCGGCTCGAGTGTCTTGCCCCCTTCGTCCTTGGTGATGATCTGCGGCTTGCCCACCTCGACCTCGAAGCCCTCCCGCCGCATCATCTCGATGATGATGGCGAGCTGGAGCTCGCCGCGCCCGGACACCCGGAACGTGTCCGGCGAGTCCGTCTCCTCCACGTGGATGGCGACGTTGGTGCGCTTCTCCTTCCACAGCCGCTCGCGGAGCTGGGTGGAGGTGACGAACTTCCCCTCGCGCCCGGAGAACGGCGAGACGTTGGAGGAGAAGAGCATGGCCACGGTGGGCTCGTCGATGTGCATGACGGGCAGGGCCCCCGGCCGCTCGGGATCCGTCACGGTCTCGCCGATCTCGATGTTCTCGATGCCGGCGATGGCCACGATCTCGCCGGCCGAGGCTTCCGCGACCTCGACGCGCTTGAGCCCCTCGTAGCCGTAGAGCACGGTCACCTTCGCGATCTCGGTCGCGCCGTCGCGATGGATGATGGCCACGCGGTCGTACTGGCGGATCTTGCCGTTGACCACGCGCCCGATCACGAGACGGCCCACGTAGTCGTCCCAGTCCAGCGACGTGGCGCGGAGCTGGAGGCCCATCTCGGGATCGAAGCGCGGGGGCGGGATGGTGGCGACCAGCGTGTCGAAGAGGGGCGCCAGCGTCTTCGAGTCGTCGTCGAGGCGGAGCTTGGCGATGCCCTTGCGCGCGTCCGTGTAGAGCACGGGGAACTCGAGCTGGTCTAGGGCGGCGTCCAGGTCGATGAAGAGGTCGTACACCTCGTCGAGGACCTGGGCGGCGCGGGCGTCCTGCCGGTCGATCTTGTTGATGACGACCACGGGGGTGAGGCCGGCCTCCAGCGCCTTCTTGAGGACGAAGCGCGTCTGGGGCAGGGGGCCCTCCGCCGCGTCCACGAGCAGGAGCACGCCGTCCACCAGCGTGAGCGTGCGCTCCACCTCGCCGCCGAAATCGGCGTGGCCGGGCGTGTCCACGATGTTGATTTTCACGTCCTTGTAATGGATGGACGTGTTCTTCGCCATGATCGTGATGCCCTTCTCGCGCTCCAGGTCGATCGAGTCCATGACCCGCTCGACCACGTGCTCGTTGGCGCGGAAGATGCCCGACTGCCACAGCATGGCGTCGACCAGCGTGGTCTTGCCGTGGTCGACGTGGGCGATGATGGCGACGTTCCGGATGTCGTTCCGTTCCTGCATGTATCCACTTTAGCACGGATATTTTGAATGCCGCGCTGCGTTGACCTTGCCGGGAGGCAGTCAGCGGGGCATAATGGCGGCCTATTCCCAGCACCCGAGGAGGAATTCATACGTGAAGATTCGACTGCTGCTGGCCGCTCTCGCTCTCGCCGCGCTCGTCGCGCCCTCCGCGCTTTCCGGGGCCGCGTGGGCCCAGGCCCCCAAACCCGCTGAGTCCCAGAAAGGATCCGCGCGAGTGAAACAGACGGCCGAGATCACCATGGAGAAGGGCGGCATCATCAAGATCGAGTTCTTCCCCAGCGACGCCCCCAAGACGGTCGAGAACTTCGTCACCCTCGCCAAGAAGGGCTTCTACGACGGGCTCACCTTCCATCGCGTGGAACCGGGCTTCGTGGTCCAGGGCGGCGATCCCAAGGGCGACGGCACCGGCGGGCCCGGCTACAAGATCAAGGCCGAGTTCAACAAGCAGCAGCACGACCGCGGCGCGGTCGCCATGGCGCGGAGCCAGGATCCCGACTCCGCGGGCAGCCAGTTCTACATCACGCTGGGGCCGGCCCACTTCCTCGACGGCAAGTACACCGTGTTCGGCAAGGTCACATCGGGGATGAACATCGTCGACAACATCAAGAAGGGCGACAAGATGAAGTCGGTGAAGATCATCGAGACGCCGGAGTAGCCACGTGGCCTGGTCGCTCCTGATCAAGGGCGGCACCGTGGTGGACGGCAGCGGCGCTCCCGGCGCCGCGGCCGACGTCGCCGTCGAGGGCGACCGGATCGCCGCCGTGGGCCCCGCGCTGAGCGGGACGGCTGCTCGCACCATCGACGCCAAGGGGCTGATGGTGGCTCCGGGCTTCATCGACATCCACTCCCACTCCGATCTCGTCTACGACACCTGCCCGTCCGCCGAGTCGAAGGTCCGGCAGGGCGTTACCACCGAGGTGGTAGGTATGTGCGGCTTCTCCCCCGGCCCCATCGCGCCCGGCATGCGGGACACCGTGCGCGACTGGATCGGCGGGATCGGCAGCAAGCCTCCCGCCACGTGGCAGAGCTTTGGCGAATACCTCGACCACGTCCGCGGGCTCGGCACGTCCGTCAACGTCGTCCAGTTCGTGGGACACGGCGCGCTTCGCTACGCCTCGGTGGGCGGCGAGAACCGGCCGCCCACGCCGGACGAGCAGAAGGCCATGGAGCGACACCTCGCGGAGGCCCTCGATGCCGGCGCGTGGGGCTACTCGACGGGGCTCGTGTACGCGCCCAGCGTGTACGCGTCGACGGAAGAGCTCGTCGCGCTGGCCAAGAGCATGGCGAAACGCGGCGGGCACTATTTCTCGCACGTGCGCGGGGAGGCGGCCACCCTCGAGGCGGCCTACGTGGAAGCGATACGCATCGGCGAGGAAGGTGGCGTGCCCGTGCAGATCGCCCACGTCAAGGCTTCGGGGCGCGAGAACTGGGGCAAGATGGAGCGCGCGCTCCGGATGATCTCGGACGCCCGCGCCCGCGGCGTGGACGTGACCGGCGACGTCTATCCCTACCCCGCCGGCAGCACCAAGATGGACAATCTCCTCCCCGCCTGGATGCACGATGGCGGCACGACCAAGCTCCTGGAGCGCCTCGCCGACCCCGCCGCACGGGCACGCGCCATCGCGGATTGCCTCGTCGACGGCGAGCGCTGGCGGACGGGCTCGGGCGCCAACGGCTGGGACGAGGTCATGGTCGCCACGTGCTCGCGGGAGGAGCTCGCGGGGAAGACCCTCGCGGAGCTGGCGCGCCTGACCGGGCGGGAGCCCGCGCAGGCCATGATGGACCTCGTGCTCGCGGAGAAGGCGGGCGTGAGCATGGTGAGCTTCTCCCAGAGCGAGGAGAACGTGGCCATTGCCAGCGCGGATCCGCACACGATGATCGGCTCCGACTCGCTCTCGCTGCATGCGGGGCCGGGGCCCCATCCTGGCAAGCCGCATCCGCGGAGCTACGGGACGTTTCCCCGCGTGCTCGGCGTCTACTGCCGCGAGAGACGGCTCCTCTCCTGGGAGACGGCGGTGCACAAGATGACGGGCATGCCCGCGGGCAAGCTCGGCATGCGAGGCCGCGGCCTGGTGAAGACGGGCTACGCTGCAGATCTCACGGTCTTCGATCCGAAGACGGTGCGCGACGAAGCGACCTTCCCGGATCCCCATCGCCATCCCGTGGGCATTCCCTATGTCGTCGTCAACGGGCACGTCGTGGTCGACGGCCCGCGCTATCACGCCGTCGCCGTGGGCCGCGTCCTCACGAGGTAGCGGGAGTGGGGCGCCCGGTGAAGGGTCGGCCGCGCCTCAAGCTCTGGGTGGTCTTCGGGGACGACGTCAAGTTCGGCGAGGGACGCGCGGAGCTCCTCGAAGCGATGGAGCGCCTCGGCTCCTTCAAGCGGGCGGTCGAGCGCATGGGCATGTCGTACCGCGCGGCCTGGGGGTATTTCCGCGAGCTGGAGCGCGCCGCTGGCGTGAAGCTCCTCGAGCGGCGGCCCGGCCGCGGACCCGAGGGCGGCACGCGGCTCACCCCGGAGGGCCGGCTCTTCGTGCGCCGCTACCGCCGCTTCCGCGAGGGCGTCGACGCTCTCGTGGCCCGGCACTTCGAGCAGTCCTTCCGCGACTGAGACCGCCACACCGCCGATCAACCCGGCGTCGCCGCACGCTCGAGCCCGGGCCACCTCTCTGCTTGATTCCCTTGCGGTCCCCAAGTATGCTCGCTTGAGCATAGTCAAAGCTCGAGACGAAGGAAGGGAAATCATGCTTCGCCTGCTGCTCGTCGTGCTCTGCTCTCTCTGGCTGACGGCGCCCGCCGGCGCTCAGTCCACGAACGTCATCCTGTCCACCACCACGAGCACGCAGGACTCGGGGCTCCTCGACGTCCTCGTGCCCATGTTCGAGAAGAAGACCGGCCTGTCCGTCAAGACGATCTCGGTCGGCACCGGGCAAGCGCTGGCTCTGGCCGGCCGCGGCGAGGCCGACGTGGCGCTCGTGCACGCGCCCTCGCTCGAGCGGAAGTACATCGAGGAAGGGAAGATGCACGATCGCCGCCTCGTCATGTACAACGACTTCATCATCATCGGCCCCGAGGATGACCCCGCGAAGATCAAGGGCATGCCCAAGGCCGTGGATGCCCTCAAGCGGATTGCCGAGACGCAAGCGCGCTTCGTGTCCCGCGGCGACAGGTCCGGAACCCATCTCCTCGAGCTCGGGCTCTGGAAGCAGGCGGGCATGGAGCCGAAGGGCGCGTGGTACATCGAGTCGGGCCAGGGCATGGGCCAGACGCTCGGCATCGCCAACGACCGCCGCGCGTACACCATCGCCGATCGCGGCACGTGGCTCGCCTTCGGCAAGCGCGTCAGCCTGCCCATCCTCGTGGAGAAGGACAGGCCGCTCCTGAACATCTACTCGGTGATGGAGGTCAATCCGGCCAACGGCCCGCGCGTCAACGTGGCGGGGGGCAAGGCGTTCGCCGACTTCATGGTGGCGCCCGAGACGCAGGCCGCGATCAGGACCTTCGGCGTGGACAAGTTCGGCCAGGCGCTGTTCGTGCCCATTGCCGGCAAGACCGACGCCGACTTCCCGTAAGCCGTGGAGCTGATCGGGCAGGGACTGGTCGAGGCGGTGCGCCTGCTGCTGGCGGGCGACCGCGAGGTCTGGAGCGTGACCTGGCTCTCGCTGCGCATCTCCGCGACGGCCACCCTGCTCGCGCTCGCCTGCGGCATCCCGCTCGGCACCGCGCTCGCGCTCTCGCGCTTCACGGGGCGCGGCTTCCTCATCAGCCTGGTGAACACCGGCATGGGTCTGCCCCCGGTCGTGGTGGGCCTCTTCGTCACCATCATGCTGTGGCGGAGCGGCGCCCTAGGCTTCCTCGAGCTGCTCTACACGCCGACGGCCATGGTCCTGGCCCAGCTCGTGATCGCGGCGCCCATCGTCATCGGCCTGACCCTGGCGGCCATCCAGCAGATCCCCGACAAGTTCCGCCTGCAGCTCCTGGCCCTGGGCGCCTCGCGGCGCCAGATGGTGTGGACGCTCCTCAAGGAGGCGCGCCTGCCCATGCTGGCGGCGGTGATGGCGGGATTCGGCGCCGTCATCTCGGAGGTGGGCGCCTCGCTCATGGTGGGCGGCAACATCAAGGGATCCACGCGGGTGCTCACGACGGCCACCGTGCTCGAGACCAGCAAGGGCAACTTCGACGTGGCGATCGCGCTCTCGCTGATCCTCCTCGTGCTCATGTTCCTCGTGAACTGGGCGCTCACCTGGATCCAGCAGCGGCGCGTCGGCTGACCTCGGGTATAATCCTCGAGTCTCCGAGCCCTCGGACCTACAGCTGCGCGCCATGGTCCCCGGGCCGATAGGGTGGGCCGGTAAACCGCCCCGCCTCCCGACTTGGAAAGGAGCGCCCGCGCCCGGTGAGCCCCGAGCATCTCTCCGCCCTCTGGCTGTCCGTCAAGGTGTCGCTGGTCGCCACTGCCCTCAACGCCGTCGTGGGCCTCCCGCTCGCGTACGTGATGGCGCGGCGGCGCTTCCCGGGCCGCGCGGCCGTCGACATGCTCGTGACCCTGCCCCTCGTCCTGCCGCCCACCGTGACGGGCTACTACCTCATCGTTCTCCTCGGACGACGCGGCGTGCTGGGGGCGCCGCTCTATGCGGCGACCGGTTGGAGCGTGACCTTCACGTGGTACGCCGCGGTGATCGCGGCCACCGTGATGGCGCTGCCGCTCCTCGTGCGGACGGCGCGCGCCGCCATCGAGTCCGTCGACCGGAACCTGGAGCGCGCCGCCTTCACCCTGGGCCGCGCGGAGTGGCGGACCGCGCTCGAGGTGACGCTGCCGCTGGCACGAAACGGCATCCTGGCCGGGCTCGTGCTCGCCTTTGCCCGCGCCCTCGGCGAGTTCGGCGCCACGCTCATGCTCGCGGGCAACATTCCGGGCAAGACGCAGACCCTGCCGCTGTCCATCTACACCGCGGTGCAGACGGGCGAAGGGGGGCAGGCGCTGGCGCTGGTCGCGGTGCTCACGCTGCTCTCGTGCGTCGTCGTGGTCGCATCGGCGCGCCTCGGAGCACGGGCGCTGTGAGCCAGCAGCTCGACGTCCGGCTCGTCAAGCGCCTGCCGGGCTTCACCCTCGACGTGGCGTGGTCGGCGGGCGAGGGCGTGGCGGCGCTGTTTGGGCCGTCGGGTGCGGGCAAGACGCTGACCCTGCAATGCCTGTCCGGCCTCCTCACTCCGGACGCCGGGCGCATCGTCGTGGGCGAGCGTGTCCTCTTCGACGCGGCAGCGCGGATCAACGTGCCGCCCCAGCAGCGCGGCCTCGGGTACGTCTTTCAGGGCTACGCGCTCTTTCCGCATCTCACCGTCGCTGCCAACATCGCCTTCGGTCTCCGCGGCCGGTCCCGCGCGGAGGCGACGCGCCGCACGGCCGAGGTGATCGAGCGCATGAGCCTGGGCGGCCTCGAGGATCGGCGGCCGCACGAGATCTCGGGCGGGCAGCGCCAGCGGGTGGCCCTTGGCCGAGCGCTCGCCCCCGATCCCGCGCTCCTGCTGCTCGATGAGCCGCTGTCCGCGCTGGACGTCGGCCTGCGGCAGTCGCTCCGCGAGGAGCTGGCTGGCATCCTCTCCGAGTGGCACGTGGCCGCCGTGCTCGTCACGCACGATTTCCCGGAGGCCTATCGGCTGGGCGACCAGATCGTCGTGTACGAGGCGGGGCAGGTCATCCAGGCCGCACCCCGCAGCGAGCTCCTGTGGCGCCCGGCCTCCGAGCGCGTGGCGGGCATTCTCGGCATTCGCAACGTGCTCCGGGGCAGCGTGGTGAAAGCCTCGCCCGATCGCATCCAGCTTCGATGGCGCGGGCAGACTCTCGAGACGGTCAACTCGCCCGCCCGCGCGTATCTCCCTGAGCCCGACAGCCCGCTGGCCTTCTTCATCCGGCCCGAGTACGTGCGCCTGATCCGCAAGGATCGCGCGACGGGCGACCCCCTGCATCACACGAATCTGCTGTCGGGCGAGGTCGTGCGGGAAGCGGACTTCGGCACGACCTACACGCTCTACATGCGCCTGGACAGCCCCGGCCGTCCGGCCCAGGGCGATTACGATCTCGAGGTCGAGGTGCCCCGGCTCGTCTACGAGATCCTGGACATCGGGCGCGATCGGCGGTGGCAGCTGTCCATGCACCGCGGCTCCATCCAGATCCTTCCCGGATCTGCCGCGGACGAGAGCGCGTCGTGACGCCCGTCATCGAGCTGGCCGGCATTCGCGTGGCCCATGCGGGACACGCGGTCCTCGACGTGCCTCATCTGGCCGTCAGGCCGGGTGAGGTGCTGGCCGTGATCGGCCCGAACGGGGCCGGGAAGTCCACCCTGCTCCGCGTGATGGGGCTGCTCCAGACTCCGGACGCGGGCGCCCTGAGATTTCAGGGGGAAGCGGTGACGGCGGCTCAGGGCTTGAGCGTGAGGCGGCGCATGGCGAGCGTCTTTCAGGATCCGCTGCTGGCCGACGACACCGTGCTGGCGAACGTGGCGATGGGTCTCCGATTCCGCGCCGTCCCGCGCGAGCGCATCGAGACACAGGTGGCACGCTGGCTCGAGCGGCTCGCCATCGGCGGCCTCGCCGGGCGCCCGTCCCGCACCCTCTCCGGAGGCGAGGCGCAGCGGGTGGCCCTGGCGCGCGCCCTCGTGCTCGAGCCCGAGCTCCTGCTGCTGGACGAGCCGTTCTCCGCGCTCGATCAGCCGACGCGCGAGCTCCTCATCACCGATCTGGGGCGCATCCTTCGCGAGGAGCACGTGAGCACCGTCCTCGTCACTCACGACCGGGCCGAGGCCATGACGCTCGGGGACCGCGTGGGCGTGCTCATGGGCGGCCGGCTCGCGCAGCTCGAAGAGACGGCGCAGGTGTTCCGCGCCCCTGCCTCGGAGGATATCGCGCGCTTCGTCGGCATTGAGACCATCGTGGACTGTCTGGTCGTCCGGCGCGACGGCGGCCTGACCGTGCTCGATGCCGGCGGGCACGTGGTCGAAGTGGCGGACCCGGGCGCGCCGGGCGAGATGGTTCGGCTCTGTCTGCGGCCGGAAGACATCACGCTGTCGCCGGGCCGCCCGGAAAGCGGCGCGTCGAGCGCGCGCAATCATCTGGCTGGCCGCGTCCTGCGGGTGGCGGCCTCCGGGCCCTATGTTCGCGTCATCGTGGACTGCGGATTTCCCCTCGTGGCGCTCGTGACGCAGCGCTCCGTAGACGCGCTGGGGCTCCGCGACGGCACCGCGGTGACCGCGCACTTCAAGGCGACGGCTGCGCACCTTCTTCGCGGTCGTGCGAGTCTTGACACTCGGAATGCGGCGGAGGTATAAGGGGGCACCACGGCCGCAACCTCACCCCACAGGAGGTCCCAATGGCCGATCCGGAGCCGTTGATCGCACGCCTCGCCGCAGAGAACCCCGAATTCCGCGCCCTCCAGGAAGAGCACGTTCGCTACGAGGTCGAGCTCCGGGAATTGAACGGACTCGGATTCCTCACGGCGGATCAGCAGTGGCGCGTCAGCGAGCTGAAGAAGCTCAAGCTGATGGGCAAGGACCGAATGGAGTCGATGATCCGCCACGCGCGCGACGCCGCGCACGCCTGACGCGCAGCAACCCGCACATCCCATGCCGCCGTCACGGGAAGGGCGAGGGTTCCTCGGCCTCTCCCACCTGACGCCGGCGGGGGAAGCGCGGATGGTGGATGTCTCCCCGAAAGCGGAGACAGCGCGGGAAGCAGTGGCGAAGGTGATGGTGAAGATGCGCCCCGCCACGCTGCAGGCCGTCCGGGCTGGACAGATGGCCAAGGGCGACGTGCTGGGCGTGGCGCGCACGGCCGGCATCATGGCGGCCAAGCGCACGCCCGAGCTGATCCCCCTCTGTCACCCCCTCAGAATCACGGGCTGCGACGTCACCTTTCGCCTCGACGACAAGCGCGCGACCATCACGGTCGAGGCCCGCGTGCGCACGGTGGACAAGACCGGCGTCGAGATGGAGGCGCTCACCGCCGCCGCCGTCGCCGGCCTGACGATCTACGACATGGTGAAAGCGGTGGATCGCGGCGTCGTGCTTACCGACCTGGCGTTGCACGAGAAATCAGGCGGAAAGTCCGGCGTGTGGCGGCGGAAGAAGCGATGAACACGGCGCTCGTGCACTCGGAGGAGTGGCGCCGCTTCGACTACGGTCGCGAGCACCCGCTGCGCATGGAGCGGCTCGGCCTCACTTGGCGGCTCATGGAGGCGTACGGGCTCACGTCGGGCCCCCACATCAAGCTGCAGACGCCGGGTCCCGCTCCGATGCAGTCCATCACGCGCTTCCACACACAGGACTACCTGGAGATCCTTCGCGCCGTCAGCGCGGGGGACTGGGTGCCTCATGCCGCGCGCTACGGGCTCGGCGCGGGCGACAATCCGATCTTCCCGGGCCTGTGGGAGCTGGCCGAGCTCGTGGCCGGCGGCTCGACGCTGGCCGCCGATCTCGTCCTCGACAGCGAGGCGAACCGTGTCTTCCATTTCGCGGGCGGGCTGCACCACGCCATGCGAGACCGCGCGTCCGGCTTCTGCTACGTCAACGACGCGGTGCTGGCCATCATGGAGCTCCGGCGCCGGGACTGGAAGGTGGCCTACGTGGACATCGACGCGCATCACGGCGACGGCGTGCAGTTCGCCTTCTACGACGATCCGCGCGTGCTGACCTTCTCGAGCCACGAGCGCGGCGACCGGCTCTTCCCCGGCACGGGCTTCGTGGAGGAGATGGGCGAAGGGGAAGGCGTCGGGTACTCGGTCAACCTGCCGCTCCAGCCCTATACCGACGACGCAGTGTACGAGCCTGCTTTCGAGGCGGTCGTCCCGCCCCTCCTGCGCGCCTTTGAGCCCGACGTGGTGGTGCTGCAGCTCGGCATCGACTCGCACCGCACGGACCCGCTCACGCATCTCGCGTGGACGGTCCAGGGCTTCGCGAAGATCGTCTCGCGCCTGCTCGAGCTCTCGC
>Ga0335071_10004017_pt1 | contig 15425 bp, 14 predicted proteins | sample Lox_Sample_15_FD_206724 | JGI IMG/M metagenome (GOLD analysis project Ga0335071, IMG submission 206724) | Soil microbial communities from Loxahatchee National Wildlife Refuge, Florida, United States - Lox_Sample_1.5 | ecosystem: Environmental > Terrestrial > Soil > Wetlands | place: USA... | reverse complement strand
CACACCCAAGGATGCCTACAGCCCTATGGTCAAGGTTGGCGCCATCGTGAGGAACTCCGCGGGTACCGTGGTCGCGACGATCAACCTCGGGTGGGTCAAGGCGGGAGGTGCCCACGTCTGCGCCTGGAAACCGCGGAGGCGTGGCGTCTACAGCGTGATGTTCAAGGCCATCGACCTCGGCGGCAACCGCATGACGACGCCCGCCGTGACGGCCGTCAAGGTGCGCTGACGCGGGGTCGCGAGTCTGCACCTTAAGAAGCTGACGCCCCGGTCGCGCTGCCGCGACCGGGGCGAACGGTGATCCCGCCTGTGCTACCTGCGTCCGGGAACGCCTGCGTGCCGCACCGGGCCGTTCGCGCTCACCAGCGTGCGGACGATCAGGAAGGCCACCGCGATGATGCCGACGATGACCGCGATGCGGAACACGTAGATGAGGACGACGCCTGCCCAAGCGAGGATCTCCCAGAACATCTCACGACCCCTTCCGGTTGCGCGGCTCGTGACACGGCCGCCGTCACTACCCTTTCGTCCAGGACCTGTGCCTCGACATAGGGGTTTCGCCCCAGTTCAGCACGGAGCTCGAGGGTAGATGCGGCGGCGGCGCGGCGATCGCGCCGCGGCGCGCCGCCGCCGCACAGACGCCACAGGCGTCGCCGTCACGCCTCCGCGTGCTCGCGTCGCCAGCGGCAGTGTGGCATGGGGCACGAAGCCATGCGGGCCGCGTCGCACACTTCGCAGCGCTGGTCGGCCATGCTGACGGGCAGGTCGAAACAGCCGTCCGGCGACTCGCCCATGCGGAGAACCGCGTGCAGTGCGCGGGAGACCGCCTTCATGTCGGCGAACGTGTCGGCCTTCTCAGGCAGGTCGACGAGCCCCATGCGGACGGCACGCTTGCGTACGCGCCCGTCGGGTACGCAGGCGAAGCGGTCGAGGGCCTCGTCCTCCCACAGGCCGTAGCGGCGCATCTCGCGCACCGCCCAGAAGGCGCGCGACTTGAGCGCGCCGCCGGAGCTGGCGTGCAGGACGTCCACGGCGACGTCGGGATCGGGCGGCTGCGGCAGCAGCCTGCCCCAGACGTCGCGGGTCTCGGCGAGGCGGACGAAGTCGATGATCTTGCCCTTGCTGTCGTTGCGGGACACGGGAGGGTCGAGCGCGTAGCGCGTGAGCTCGAAGTCGCCGGCGAAGAGCGCGTCGACGACGCCGGCGTCCGTGAGCCGGCGCCAGTCCGCGTCGACGACGGTCTCGGGCGCCGGCTGCGCGGCCAGGGCGCCGTAGCAGAGGAGGGTGTAGAAGAGCCGGCTCTGCTCGGACCCGTCCTGCAGGAAGAGGTCGCGCTGCTCGGCGTCGAGGATCTCCGCCGGCAGCCTCTGGGCGGCCACGAACGCCTGCCCCAGGAAGGCGACGTTCTCGCGGCGTTCGCGATTTGTGAGCGCGGTGGATTCGTTCACGGTTGTTGCCCCCACGGTCGGTGTGATGTGCGGAGGGCGGCCGGCCGGCGCGCCGCAGGAGCATGCTAGAGGCGCGCCGGCCGGCCGCACAGGCTCACAGAGGCCACGGGGCGGTGACGTTCCCGTGGCCGGGGCGGTCACGTTGCACGCGGCCGGGCGCGGCGTGGGCGACGTCGACCGCGGGCGCGTTGACGAAGAAAGGAGACTCTTATAGTCTTGTTTCCACAGTTTGCCCCGCGCGTGCGGGGACGGTAGTCTTTGCTCTCGGCGGGGCAGTCTTAGCAGTCGGCGGGGCGCTCCGGCCCCCCAAGGAGGACCACGTCGTACACCCATGACCACGCTCGGTATCGACATCGGCTGCATCAGCCTCAAGGCCGCCCTGGTCGGCCGGGCTGGTGACCAAGCGCTCTTCTCAGACCTTCTCCCGCAGCACCCCGACCTTTTCCAGACGCCGCGTGACGGGCTGACCGTCATCGACGGCGCGCCGGTGCTCGTGGCCAGGTACCGGCGCATCAAGGGCAGTCCGGCCGAGGCGGCGCAGGCGCTGCTCGGCGAGTTGCTCGCCGTGCTCCCTGAGGGCTCCGTGCACGGCGCCCGCGTCACCGGCTCGGGCGGGCGCCTCGTGGGCCCTGCGCTCGACGCGGCGTTCGAGAACGAGTTCAAGGCCATCTCGCGCGGCATCGCCGCGCTGCACCCGGAGACGCAGACCATCTTCGAGATGGGTGGCGAGACTTCGAAGTTCATCCGCCTGGAGCCGAGCGACATCGGCTGCGCCGGCATCGCCGACTACCAGACCAACGGCGACTGCGCCGCCGGCACCGGCTCGTTCATGGACCAGCAGGCCAGTCGCCTCCTCTACGATATCGAGGACGTCGGCGGCATCGTGCTCGACGCCGGCAAGGCCGCAAGTATCGCCGGCCGCTGCAGCGTGTTCGCCAAGAGCGACATGATCCACGCGCAGCAGAAGGGCTACGAGCCGCCGGAGGTGCTGCGCGGCCTGTGCGACGCCGTCATGCGCAACTTCAAGGGCACCATCGCCAAGGGCAAGGTCATCGACCCGCCCGTCGCCTTCATCGGCGGCGTGGCGGCCAACGCAGGGGCCGTGCGCTCGCTCCGCGAGGCGTTCGGTCTCGAGGACGGCCAGCTTTTCATCCCCGAATACCACGCCAGCATCGGCGCCATCGGCGCGGCCCTCATCGAAGCCGACGTCGAGGCCGCGCGCGACCGCGCCGTCCTCGGGCTCGACGTCGACCGCCTGCCGGCGGCCGAGTTCCCCACCACCGAGCCGCTCTCCATGGAGCGGGTGGTGCTGCTGCGTGACATGGCCAAGCCGTACGAGTTCCGAGGCGACGAGGTCGTCGACGCCTACATGGGCATCGACATCGGCTCGGTGTCGACCAACCTCGTCGTCATCAACGACGCGGGCGAGGTCATCAAGGAGATCTACACGAAGACCGACGCGCGGCCGGTGGAGGTCGTGGGCAAGGGCCTCGCCGACATCCGCGACGAGGTCGGCCATCGCATCAACCTGCTCGGCGTCGGCACCACCGGCTCCGGGCGCGAGCTCATCGGCGAGCTCACGGGGGCCGACATCGTCACCGACGAGATCACCGCCCACAAGACGGGCGCCGACTTCATCGGCCGCAAGATCGGCAAGCAGTGCGACACCATCTTCGAGATCGGCGGCCAGGACAGCAAGTTCATCAGCCTCCAGGACGGCATCGTCGTCGACTTCGCCATGAACGAGGCCTGCGCTGCCGGTACAGGCTCGTTCCTCGAGGAGCAGGCGGAGAAGCTCGGCATCAGCATCATCGGCGAGTTCGCCGAGCTCGCGCTCGGGTCCGTGTCGCCGGTGCGCCTGGGCGAGCGGTGCACCGTGTTCATGGAGCGCGACGTCATGGCGTACCAGCAACGCGGCGCGCGGCGCGACGACCTGGTGGCCGGTCTCGCGTTCAGCATCGCCACCAACTACCTGAACCGCCTGGTGCGCGAGCGGCACATCGGCGACGTGATCTTCTTCCAGGGCGGCACCGCCTACAACGACTCCGTCGCCGCGGCGTTCAGCCAGATCCTGGACAAGGAGGTCATCGTCCCGCCGTACAACGGCGTGATGGGAGCGCTCGGCATGGCGCTGCTCGCCCGCGAGCGCGTCAAGCGCACCCAGGAGCCGACGACGTTCCGCGGCTGGGACCTGGAGCAGGTCGACTACACGGTGCTCGACTTCGTCTGCAAGGCGTGCTCCAACGAGTGCGACGTGCGCCAGTTCACCATCGAGGGCGAGAAGACGTACTGGGGCGACAAGTGCTCCGACCGGTACCGCAAGCCGGCCAAGGTCGACAAGGAACCGGTGATCGCCGACCTCATCGCCTACCGCGAGGAGCAGCTCCTGGCGCCGTACGAGACGGCGCGCGCGCGCGTGCCGGAGACGGCGCCGACCGTCGGTTTCGCCCGCGCCATGTACACCTACGACCGCCTGCCGTTCTGGTCGTCGTTCTTCGCCGAGCTCGGGCTGCGCCCGGAGCTCTCCCCGGAGAGCGACAAGGCCATCCGCGAGGCGGGCGTGGCGCTCACCGTCGCCGAGCCGTGCTTCCCCATCCGCGTGGCGCACGGTCATGTGCAGTGGCTCTTCGAGCAGGCCGTGGACTGGGTGTTCGTGCCCAACCAGGTCAACGAGGAGTCGGAGTTCGAGCAGTACAACTCCCACGCCTGCCCGTGGGGCCAGACCCTGCCGTTCGTGCTCAAGCACGCGCCGGGGCTCGAGCGGCACAAGCAGAAGATCCTCGATCCGCGGGTACGCTTCCGTGACGGCCGAGAGGGTCTGGTGCGCGACTTCGCCGAGATGGCGCAGAAGCTCGGCGTGAGCCGCGCGCAGGTGCGGAGCGCGCTGGACGCCGCCTACAAGGCGCAAGACGTGTTCCGCGGCAAGCTGCTGGCCGCCGGCGCCGAGGCGCTGGAGCGCCTGGACGTCGCCGGCGAGCTGGGCGTCGTGCTCGTCGGACGCCCGTACAACATGTACGACAAGGGCATCAACATGGACATCCCGCGCAAGCTGCGCAAGTTCTACGGGGTGAACGTGATCCCGCTGGACTTCCTGCCCATCCGCGGCATCGACATCGACCGCGTGGTGCCCAACATGTTCTGGAACTACGGGCGCAAGATCCTGCAGGCCGCGACCTACGTGAAGGACAAGGAGCGGCTGCACCTCATCTACATGACGAACTTCAAGTGCGGGCCCGACTCGTACATCAAACACTACGTGCGCGAGGCCTCGGACAAGCCGTTCCTGACCCTTCAGTTCGACGAGCATCAGAACGACGCAGGCGCCATGACCCGTTGCGAGGCGTACCTCGACAGCAAGGGATTCCTGCGCTGGTGGTCCCAGGACGCGGCCGACGAGGCCCGGGCCTGTCGCGAGGAGGTGGCGGACGTTGTCCAGGCCTGACACGGTCGACGATCCCCGGATCAGGCAGGCCATCCGCGACCACGGTCTCGAGGGCCGCAAGCTCTACCTGCCGCAGATGCCTTACGGCGGCACCTACATGCTGGCGGCGTCCATCCGCTCGATCGGGTTCGACGCCTGGCCGGTCAGCGACTCCGACGAACGCACCCTCGACCTCGGCGGCCGCTTGACCTCCGGCGACGAGTGCTACCCGCAGAAGATCGTGCTGGGAGACCTGCTGCGCATCATCGAGGACGAGGGACGCGACAAGGTCGCCTACCTCATGCCCTCGGCCAACGGCCCGTGCCGGTTCGGCCAGTACCTCCACCTCATCAGGACCAAGCTCGACGAGCTGGGCTACAACGACGTCCCGGTCATCAGCATCACGTCCAACGACGGGTACTCCTCGATCGGCGACTACTCCCAGAACCTCGTGCGCACCGCCTGGCGGGCCGTGCTGGTGCAGGACATCCTCATGAAGCTCCTGCTCAAGACGCGGCCCTACGAGCGTGTGAAGGGCTCCGCCGACCGCATCTACCATGAGAGCCTCGTCGAGGTCGGCGACGCGGTCAGCCTCGTGGGCGTGCCCGACAAGGAGCGCATGGAGGCGATCCTGCCGGCCATGGTGCGCGCCCGCGACAAGTTCCGCGCGCTGCCCGCCGACTACGACGCGGAGCGCCCGCTCGTCGGCGTGGTCGGCGAGATCTTCTGCCGCCAGAACACCTTCTCCAACTTCGACCTCATCCGGGTGGTCGAGGAGCAGGGCGGGGAGTGCTGGCTGTCCGACATCGGCGAGTGGGTCTGGTACACCGACGACGAGCAGCGGCGGCGCCTCACCGAGCAGGGCAAGCGGTTCGGCAAGGACAACGCCATCCGCTACATCAAGAGCAAGTTCATGCGGCACGACGAGCACATGCTGTACGGGCCGTTCGCGGACGATTTCGTCGGCTACGAGGAGCCTCACCACGTGCGGGACGTGCTCGAGATGAGCAAGCCGTACCTGCCGTACTCGGGTGCGCTCGGCGAGATGGTGCTGAGCAGCGGCAAGTCCATCTACATGTTCGAGAAAGGCGCCGACGGCATCATCGACATCAGCCCGTTCACCTGCATGAACGGCATCGTCACTGAGGCCGTGTACCCGAGCCTCTCGCACGACCTCGACGACATGCCGATCCGGGTGTTCTACTTCGACGGCACGCAGGGTGACCTGGAGCGCGACGTGGGGATCTTCATCGAGCTCGCGCGCACCTACCAGCGCCGCAAGCAGAAGGCCCGGCGCTTCCCGGCCTACTTCGGCGTCTGAGCCGCTGCGCGCCGTCCGCGCGCCCGACTTCCGTTGCGCTCGCTTCAGCTGGCCCACAATGGTCAAGGCCCCCCGCCTTGTCCCTGGGATTCGGGGCCGGAACCAGGGGGCGGGAGGCCTTGTGTCTCGCCTAAGCGCGGCGTGGGGGATCGCCGCTCGCGGGACGGAGGAGTATCTCAGTGAGGGACTGCCGTCACCGCCCGTAGACGTGCCGGCCGTCGCTGAGGTCGTACATGGTGTCGATCGGCACCCGCACGTGGCCGCGAGCGTCGCCCGAGGGGGTGCTCAACACGGAGCCCGTACCCTCGAAGAACTTGCTGATCGAACGAAGAATCCGATGCTGCATCGTGCTCACCCCTCCCGGGTCACTGTCCGTCGCGGTCCGCGCCGAACGTCTGATCGTCCAGCATGAAGTCCTTGCCGCGGAGCGGGCCGCGGACGCCCTGAGGCTTGGAGGTGACGGCCGTCATGGCGGCCGTGAAGAAGCGCTTGATCGTGGTGGTGCTGTCTGCCATGGCGCCCCCCTCTCCGGTTCATAATTCCTTAATATTGTGCCTCGTGGCACAAAGTATAGTTCCCACTCGCGATTGTGTCAAACATGAACGACGGGCCTCGGCGCGGACTGACGAAGGTCAAGGGGTGGATCCGGTCTCTCCGGGTACCCTTCGGGCCAGGCATTCCGCAATGGAGACGCGGGAGGAAAGCATGGACGAGGGGAAGCCGGTCGTGGCGGACCTGCAGGCGATGGTGGACGTCGCCGAGCAGGGCATCGTGAGCAGGGCGATCGTCGAGAACGCGCACCACAAGATGATCCACTTCACGCTCGCCGCCGGCCAGGAGCTCAGCGAACACACGGCGAGCGTCCCGGCGGCGATCCAGATCCTTCAGGGGCGAGGAACCGTCACGCTGGGCGGCGAGGTGCACGAGGGCCGGCCGGGGATGCTGTACTACATGCCGGCCGAGCTCAAGCACGCCGTGGTGGCAGACGAGGACCTCGTCTTCTTGCTCACGATGTTCCGGACGTGAAGCGGGCCGGCCGGTGCGGCAGGGAGGCCGGCCCTGTCGGGCCGGCTGAGGGCTGCGGAGTCCTCGGCGTCCCCGCTGAACGACGTCGTACGCGGTCAGCGCGCGTAGGGCAGGCGGACCCGCGTGACGTACTCCTCCGGAGGCACGCCGTCCGCGCGCGAGACCTCGTAGACCTCGGTGACCGGCCCCGCCGGCGTGTACCCGAGGGCGGCGCAGGCTTCACGGACCGCCGCCCAAGCGTCCTCCATCTGGTCGTGGGGACCCCGGTGCACGGCCTCGAGCGCGTGGTGGAGGGGCACCCACTCGCCACACGCCTCGCCGACGGAGTCGGGGACCGAACCGTCCGGTCTCGGCACGACGGGCAGGGCGACGTCGTACGCCGCGTCCTCGGCGCCGCAAGCGCTGTAGAAGCGCGCGCACATCGGGCCGTCGGCCTCGAGGCCCGCCTCCGCGAGGAGCGCGCGCAGGCTCCGCATGGCCTCGCCGATGCCGGAGAGCGGGCCGGCGCGGCGCAGCGAGACCATCGGCCGCGCGGGCACACTCACGACGTCGACGTCGTAGATCACGGCACCTCCCAGACGTCGCCGGTCCGGACCACCAGGCCGTCGCGGCCGAGACGCTCGAGGAGGTCCACCGCCTCGTCCGCCGGCAGCCCCAGCGCGGCCGACAGTCCGGCCAGCGGCTGGGGGCCCTGGTCGAGCAGGCGGCGGAGCAGGCGGGCGCGCTTCTGCCGGCGCGATCCCTCGAACGCCCCCTGCCTGGAGGGCGACGCGATGCCGGTGCTGCGCGCCGTCAGCACCAGCGACCCGTAATCCATCAGGGCGTTGTGCCAGTCGCGGCTGCGGCCGCGCGGGAGGACGGCGTCGGCGACCGCCTGGATCTCCCTGTCACCCAGGTCCTCGGACAGTCGCAACTCGTGGGTGAGCACGCGGCGGACGTTGGCGTCCACCGCCGCGAGGTCGGCGTTGTGGGCGAAGACGAGCACGGCGCGCGCCGTGTACGGCCCGATGCCGGGGAGCGCGCGCAGCCCCTCCGGCGTGCGCGGCAACTCCGCGAGGGCAGCTGGCGGGGCCGCCTCGACGGCCGCCTGCGCGCACGCGTGCAGCCGCCGCGCCCGGTTGTTGTAGCCGAGGCCCTGCCAGCGCTGCAGCACATCCGCGAGCGATGCCGCCGCGAGGCTCTCCAGATCGGGCCAGGCGGCGAGCCAGTCACCGTAGCGCGGCACGACGCGCGGGACCTGCGTCTGCTGCAGCATGATCTCGCTGACGAGGATGGCGTAGGGATCGGTGGTGCGGCGCCAGGGCAAGTCGCGGCGGTTCTCCCCGTACCAGGCGAGCAGGCGCGCCTGGAGGGCACGGAGGCGGCGCGGTGAGGGCACGCGGCCGGCCGCGTCGTGCGTCGCGCCGCTCATCCGTCTGCCGCCGGGGTCGCCATGCGCGTGAGGGTAGCAGACGCGCGACGGCACGGCAGGCCGAAGACGGGGCGAGCGGGGCGGCCCGCGCCGGAGGGCACGCGACCGAAGCTCACGCGATCAGGGTGCGGTCTGGGCGTCCTCATCCACGAGCCGCTCCCAGGCCGCGTACTCGCGCTGCAGCGCGGTCTCGACCGTGCCACGCTCGTCGAGGAGGCGGTTGAGGAGGCTGCGGTCGGCGTAGGTCTCGGGCTCGGCGAGCTCGGCATCGATCTCGCCGAGCCGCCTCTCGGCCTTGAGGATGGCCGCCTCGGCGCCGCGCAGACGGGCGCGGCGGCGGCGCGCCTCCTCGGCACTCTCCCTGGTCCGCGTGGCTGCGGCGCCTGCCGGCGCCGCCCTGCCGACGTCCTTGCCGCGCGGCGTCTCTGGCGGCGCGCCCGTGAGGAGGCCCATGCGCTCCGCCCGGGCCTCCCAGTACCGCTCCGCCGAGAGGTGGTTGAGCAGTCGGCCGTCGTGGATCTCCAGCACCCGCGTGGCGACCCGGTCGATGAGGTGACGGTCGTGCGTGACCAGCAGGATTGTGCCGGTGTAGTCCTCGAGGGCGTCGGCGAGCGCCTCCACCGAGCCCATGTCGAGGTGGTTGGTCGGCTCGTCGAGAAGCAGGAAGTTGGCGTCGCCGACCAGGAGCGTGAGCAGGCGCAGGCGGCTGCGCTCGCCGCCGGACAGCATGCCCACGGTCTTCTCGACCTCCTCGGGCCCGAACTGGAAGCGGCCGAGGAGCCCGCGCGCGGCCTGCTCGTCCTGACCCGCGAGCGGCAGCACGGTCTGCAGGACGGTGGAGGTCTCGCGCAGCTCGCGACCCTGCTGCGAGTAGTACGCCGGGCGTACGTTGTGACCCAGGTGCGAGGCGCCGTCCGCCAGGCTGCGTAGGCCTGCCACCGTCTCGATGAGCGTCGTCTTGCCGGAGCCGTTCGGCCCCAGGAGAGCGACCTTCTCGCCGCGCTCGAGCACCACGTCGACGTCGCGCACGAGGACGTGGGCGCCGGCCTCGTCGTCGGCCGAGCCGACCGTGACCGCCGGCGTCTTGAGCTCGAGCACCACGCGCGCGGACGGCTTGGGCTGCGGGAGCCCCAGCTTGAAGCTCCGCTTCACTCTGGGGGGCTCCCGCAGCCCCGCCTTGATGCGCTCGATCTGCGTCAGCTTGGCCTTGGCCTGCTTGGCCTTGTCCTTCTTCGCGTGGAAGCGGTCGTAGAACCGCTGCAGCTGCTCGATCTTCTCGATGTCCTGCTCGTACTCCCGACGCATGAGGTCGAGGCGCGCCTCGCTCTCCTTGAGGTATGTGGCGAAGTCGCCGCCCTGCGTCTCCACGTGTTCGTGCTCGACGGCGAAGACGCGCTGCCCGACCTTCTCGAGGAGGCGGCGGTCGTGGGTCACCAGGAGGAAGGCGCGCTCGTAGCCGGCGAGGAACCCCTCCAGCCACTCCACGGAGTCGATGTCGAGGTGGTTGGTGGGCTCGTCGAGCAGCAGCAGGTCGGCGTCCGCGAGCAGCGCGCGCGCCAGGGTCACGCGCGTGAGCTCGCCGCCGGACAGTGACAGCAGGTCGCGCTCGAGCATGTCGTCGGGCAGGCCGAGGCCTTCGACCACCCCGCCGAGGCGGTCGCGGTACCCGTAGCCGCCGACGGCCTCGAAACGTCGCTGCAGCTGCTGGTACGCCCTCATCGTGTCGCGCAGCTCGGGGCTGTGCTCGGCGAGGCCGGAGAGCCGCTCCTCGGCGGCGCGCAGCGCCGCCTCGAGCTCGACGGCCTCGCCGAACGCCTCGAGCAGGTACTCGCGCACGGGGCGGTCGCGCTCGAGCTCGGGCGTCTGCTCGTGCAGCCAGACGCGGCGCCCCCTCGCCCGCGCGATGGAGCCCGAGTCCGGGTGCTCCTGGCCGGCGATGAGGCGAAGCAGGGTGGTCTTGCCCGTGCCGTTGCGCCCCACGAGGACGGCGTGATCGTGGCCGTCCACCGCGAAGGTGACGGTCGTGAACAGGCGCTGCCCTGCGAAGGACTTCTCGACGTTGTTGAATGTGACGATGCTCATGGCGCGGCCCGCCGGCGCACACGAGGAAGAGGCGGGAGCGGCAGGATACCACCGGCGGAGCCGGGCGGACAACGTGGACCCGGCTCTTGCCGCGCCTGCGGCGTCGCGAGAAGATGCACGGCCGTGAGCACTGATCGGGGTCAGGACATCCTCATCGGGCCGCGGACGACGGTCCACGCGCTCCTTCGCGCCTACCCGTTCCTGGAGCGGCCTCTCCTCTCGCGCGTGCAGGGGTTCGAGAGGCTCTCCGACACCCGCGCCCGCTCTCGCTGGGCGCGGGTGATGACCCTGAACGACGTCGCGGTCCGTCTCAACGTCCCGTGGCGGCAGCTGGTGCGGGAGATCGCGAAAGAGGTGGAGCGGGGGACGGGGCGGCAGCCACGTGTGGCCGACGCGCCGCGGCGGATCGCCGACGACGAGCGGCGGCTGGGGGAGCTGCGCGATATCGTCGCCGGGCTCGAGGCCGGAGAGTCCCTGCGGGACATGGCGGACCGCTGGCGCGAGGCTACGGCGGACCTGGAGCTCGCCGAGACGGCCGCGCTGGAGGCGGCGCTCTCCGCCGAGGCCGCGGCCGGGCGCGACACGGGCGTCGCCGGCGCCCCCGCGGAGACCGACGACCTGCCGGCGCCGGAGCCCGGGCACCCCCTCGAGCTGCTGCGCCGCGAGGCGAGCCTCGTGCGACAGTTGTGCGGCGGCCTCGGGGAGGAGCTGGAGAGGCTCGGGGGCTCGCCCACCCGGCGGCGCTGGCAGCGGGAGAAGCCGCTGGTGGCGCGCCTCGTCGGACGCCTCTCCTCGGTGGAGCTCCGCTTCCGGCGCCAGCAGCAGGCCTGGTTCCCGGCGCTCCGGGTGTACGGCGTCGAGGGTCCCCAGGAACTGCTCATCGCCCGCCAGCGGGAAGCGCTCGAGATGCTGCGGCGGCTGGGGCTGGCGGTGGAGCGGGACGACGCCGCCTACGCCGCCGAGGCCGGGGCGCGGGTGCTCGCGGAGATCGACGACCTGCTGGCGCTCGATGCGCGGCTGCTCGAGCCGCTCGCGCGGCGCCACTTCTCCGCCCGCGACTGGGCGGTGGTGCGCGAGCTCGAGGACGGCGTGGGCTGGGCGCTCGTCACCGAGCCGCCGGCCTGGCCGGGCGGTTAGCCGGCGGCGCGGCCCGCCTTGGTGCGCACGGCCACGCCCGCGTCCTCCGTGCGCCCCCCGAACTGCTCTTCCACCTCGGAGTACCAGCGCACGCGCTTGCCGATGCGCGCGCGCAGGCGCCAGCGCAGCGTCTTGGCCTGCTCGGTCATCATGTCCTGCGCGAGCTCCAGCGTGCGCCGCACGCGGGCGGCGTCGCGCGGGCTGAGGTCGTAGTCGCCCACGTAGTCGACCACGGTGTCGATGTTGTTCATCACATCGATGTACAGGCCCCAGTCGGTGGCGCACGTCTCCGCCACGTGGTGCAGGTCGAGCACGCCGGGTCGCGGCTGGAAGTCCACGTAGACGTCCTTGACCAACGTGATCACGTCGTGTACGTCCTTCTCGTTGAGATTCACGATCTGGAGCTTGCTCAGGAAGACGTCGGCCGGGTCGATGGCGTAGGTGTTGATCTCGAGCCGGTCGCGGAAGTCCAGGTCGTGGTCCATGCGCATGGCGTCGAGGAACACGTCGATGTGGTCGCTCGGCGGGGTCTCGGTGACCACGGGGAGAGCGCCGTCCGCCTCGGCGGCGGTCAGGTCCCCCTCGGGCACGAAGAACTGCAGCTGCCCGTTCATGGTGGCCATGGCGACGTGCTTGTTCTCCACGTAGCCGAGGCCGCGGAACACCTCGCCGATCTCCACGACCTGCCGCTTGAGCCCGATCAGGTCGATGTCGCTGTACTCACGCTCGGCGAACTCGAGGTCGATGGCGTAGTGGCGCACGGCCAGGCCGCCGGTGAGGCGGAGGACCACGCCGGCCTCGTTGCCGTGGTCGACGATCGTGCGCGCCTCGGCCATGAGGTCGCTGTGCAGCCGGAGCGCCGCGTCGAGGGCTGGCCCGCGCAGGCGTGAGATGGGCTCGTGAGCGTCCATGGGGAGGATTCTACCGGGCGCGCGAGCGAGAGCCGGCGACCCGTCAGATGCGGACCGTGCGGATGTGGACCTTGTCGAGGTCCATCTCGCCCAGGCCCATGTCGTACTCGGCCTGCACGTAGGGGATGTCGGCGCCGGTGAGGTCGAACAGCGTGGCCGCGTAGGAGTCGGCGGCGACGATGTCGGCGCTCGCGAGCACGGTGTCGAGTCGCTCGACGTCGGCCAGGTCGCCGCCCGTGGGCCCGTTGGCCGTGAGCACACGTATCGCGTCGACCACCGTGAGGGTGGGCCGCACCACGCTGACCAGGTCGGCCGTCCGCTGACCGATGTCGGAGTGGATCTCACCGGCGTCGAGGATGACGCCGAGGAGGTTCTTGCCGGCCAGGCTGAGCCGCGTGCTGCCGTGGTCCTTGGCGATGGGCACGTCGATGAGCACGTCGCACGCGAGCACGTCGCCGTAGATGGGCCACGACGTGAGGTCGCGGCCGTCGGGGACGCGGTACCGGTGGAAGCCGGCGGGCGCCATGACCTGCATCTGCCCGCCGGCCTTCTCGACCGCGTCCTGGATGCCGCTGACACGGTAGGCCTCTTCGGCGGGTCCGCCGAACGGCAGGTCCATCACGCGGACCCGCTTCGCGCCGGCCCGTCGGCAGAGGCTCACGAGCGTCCCGACGACGTCGGGATTGGTGGTGGCCGCGTACTCCGGGCCGTGGTACCCGGTGCAGATGTTGGGCTTGACGATGACGTCCGCGCCCTTGCGTACGAACCGCTCCATGCCGCCGAGCGCGGCGAGCGCGGCGGCCGTGACGTCGGCGGGGTCGGCTCCGTGCGCGACGGCGAGTGCGGGCTCGCCGCCCTTGCCCGCGGCGGGCGGTGAGGCGAGTCTGCCCTGACTGGGCGGTTCGGCCGCCGGCTGCGAGCCGCACCCGGCGGCCGCCAGCGACGCTCCCGCGGCCGCCGCGCCGGCCAGCTTGAGGAAGTCCCTGCGGGTCAGATCGCGCATCCTGCGGCAAGGGTAGCAGGCGCCGGCAGCGAACACACCGTCATCCGCCGTGGGGTACGGCGGACGGCCGTGTGCGCTCGGGGCGCGCGTGCGCCTGACCGAAGCAGGAGGAGACCGTGAGCATCGGCGACGTGTTCGCAAGAGCGTGGGACCTCTGGCGCCGCGACGTGGGCTGGCTGATCCTCGCCGGTCTCGTGATCGGCCTGATCATGGTGGTGATCCTCGCCATCACGTACGGCATCGCCGGGGCCGTGACCGCCGGCGCCGTCGTCGGCTCCGGATCGCTCGGCCGCTCCAGTTCGGGGCTCGGCGCCCTCGGCGTGGGCCTCGGCGTCGCCGCCGTCCTCTACGTCGTGGCCATGTTCTTCGTCCAGGTGGTCGCCATGACGTTCTACGGAGGGCTGTTCGAGATGGTCATCGGGTCGTACCGACAGCAGAGAGACGTCGTGTTCGGCGACCTCTTCAGCGGGTTCCGCAAGTTCGGTTCCTACGTCGTGTACGCCCTCGTGCTGTTCGGCATCTCGATCGGCCTGGGCCTGCTCAACTTCCTGCCCCTCATCGGCCCCCTCATCGCCCTGTGTGTGTCGTTGTGGGTCTCGATCATCTGGCTCTACGTTCTGCCGTTGATCGCCGACCACGGCCTGAGCTTCATGGACGCCGCCCGCAAGAGCAGCGAGATGGTCAAGAGCGCCGGCTGGTGGTGGACATTCTTCAAGGTGATCCTCCTCGGGCTGGCCGCGGCCGTGGCGCTGGCCATCATCGTGCTCATCGCCAGAGGGGCGGGTCATGCGAGCGGGTCGGCGGGCGCCGTGACCGGCATCCTGCTGTTCCTCGTGTTCGCCGTGTTGTTCCCCCCCTACGCCATCTGCTACGTGAGCGTGCTGTACATCGGCTCGGGCGGGGACATCGAGACGGTGCCGGCCGGCGGCGGGATGGGCGTGAGCACGGTCCCGCCGGCTCCTCCGGCGCCGCCGGCGTACGGGACGCAGCCGTACGAGACGCAGGGCTACGGTGCGGCGCCGTACGGGACGCCGGCCGCGCCGGTGCCCGCCCCGCCGGCGAGCGCCGACGCGTGGAAGGCGGCGGCGGACCCGCTGGCATCCGCGCCGCCTCCTGCTCCTCCGCTGGCGTCGGCCGGCCAGACGCCGTCGCCGGCGGCCCCGAGCCCGACCGCCGCTCCGGCGCCCGCGGGTACGGCGCCGGCGGACGACGCGACGGCTGTCACGCAGGCGCCGCCCGCGAGCGAGGCCCCGCCGGCCGGGCCCGAGGCCCCCGAGGCGCCGCCTCCGCCGCCTCCGCCGGTGACCTGACGGAGGGCGGCGCCGCGCCGGCGCCGCCGAGACGATCCTGAGCCGGAGGCCGGCGACGTCCCCTCGTCGCCGGCCTCCGGCCTTCCTGTGTCCGCCGCCGCGCCCTTGCCGGGAGTCGCGGAGCCCGGCGGCGTCGACAGAGCTGACGAAAGAATCCGCTCATGGGCGGCCGTACGCGGCGCGATACCAGTCACGAGGTTCGCAGGGCCCACCCCCGGGCGCACGCTCACACGTCCGGTGAGAGGCCGCCCGGCAGCGGCCGGGCGGTGGTGGACGCGGCCGGCGGGCGGGAGGTTGGCCCGCCGGCCGCCCTCACTGCGGCCGCAGGCCCGCCGGGGCGCCGTGGTCACGCACG
>Ga0335071_10004016_pt1 | contig 15426 bp, 13 predicted proteins | sample Lox_Sample_15_FD_206724 | JGI IMG/M metagenome (GOLD analysis project Ga0335071, IMG submission 206724) | Soil microbial communities from Loxahatchee National Wildlife Refuge, Florida, United States - Lox_Sample_1.5 | ecosystem: Environmental > Terrestrial > Soil > Wetlands | place: USA... | reverse complement strand
AGAGATACTCGAGCAGAGCAGGAAAATAGCTTGAAGAAGGGAAAAAAGATGAAAAAGGTTGAGGTTAAGGAAGGCAATACGCTTTAATCTTAACCTTAACCTTTGCTTTAAGTCCTTACCTCAACCTCTCTTCTCTATTGGTCCAGGATGTCTCTGATCTTCCTCAGCAACTCACTCGGCGCAACCGGCTTCGAGACGAAGTTGAGTCCTTCGTCCAGTACGCCCTTCTCATGTATTACGTCGGCGGTGTAGCCGCTCGTAAACAGGGCCTTTATATCTGGTCGTATCTTCCTGACATACTGGTATACTTCTTTTCCGTTCTTCCGCGGCATCACGACATCCAGCATGACAAGGTCCACTTTTCTTTTGTGCTTCAAAAATTTTGAAATTGCGTCTTCGCCGTCCACTGCCTCCACCACCGTGTAGCCGAATTCCTCCAGGACATTCTTTGTCAGCCGCCGAACCTCTGCGTCATCCTCCGCTATGAGGATTGTCTCTGTTCCACCGACCGGCGGGGAGGTTGACGCCTCTTTCTCCTCGCCGTACGCAGACCGGATGAGCGGCAGGTACACCTTAAAGGTACTCCCGTGTCCAATCTCGCTATAGACGTTCACAAAACCATTGTGCTGCTTCACTATGCCGTACACGATCGAAAGACCGAGGCCAGTCCCCTTGCCCACCTCTTTGGTGGTAAAAAAAGGCTCAAACACCCGTTGCCTCGTTTGATCGTTCATGCCAACGCCGGTATCGGAGACCGAGATCATGGCGTACATTCCGGGTTTTCCGAAACCGTGCCTCTTGACAAAGGTGCTATCCAGCTGGACAAGACCGGTGCCGATCGTCAACTTCCCTCCATCGGGCATGGCATCCCTGGCGTTGGTCACGAGGTTCATCAAGACCTGCCCCATTTGCGCAGCATCCGCAAACACTGTGAGGTCTTTCTCGGCAAAGTGCGTACTGAGCTCGATATCTTCAGAGATGAGACGTGTGAGGAGCTTCTCCATGCTCTTGATTATCTCGTTAACCGTGATCGCCTTGGGATCAAGTATCTGCTTTCTGCCGAAGGCGAGCAGGCTCTGGGTCAGGTTCGCCGCACGCTCTGACGACGCAATGATCTGATCCACGTAACTCCGCAGTTGATTTCCCTCTCCCAGGCGCATCTGCAGCAGATTGGCATAACCGATGACCGCCGTAAGGATGTTATTGAAGTCATGGGCAATGCCTCCTGCCAGCTGCCCTATGGCTTCCATCTTCTGTGAGTGGCGGAGTTGTTCTTCCAGCTTCTTGTGTTCGGTTATGTCCATGTGGTAACCGATTATGCCGGTGATCAGTCCCTTGCTGTCACGCAGAACAGAAAGGGACAGGTGGACGTAAAACTCTTCGCCCGATTTCTTTTTCGTGCGAAGCTCCACTTCGTAGCCACCCGCAGCCCTGAGAGGAGCCATGACTGAGTCCTGCAGCATCTGGTACTGATCTTCAGGGTAAATAAGGGACACGTGTTTACTCAATGCTTCCTGGCTCGTGTAGCCAAAGAGGCGCTCCGCGCCCTTGTTCCATATGGTTATGTGGCCGGCAAGGTCGGTGGAAATCACCGAATCATGAATCTGGTCGATGATCTGCGCCTGCAACCGCAGGGCTTCTTCGGCACGTTTTCGCTCGGTAATATCATTACCCACGCAGAGAATCTCTCTCACGTGTCCGTCCTTATCGAACGTCGGCTTATTCGTCCAGGAGATCCACACCCTCCCTCCGTTGCGCAGCATATTTTCATTTTCGTTGACACTGTATTTCTCAGGCTGCTTGATCATATCATCGATCATGACAGCAAGATTTCTTCCTGACGAATCTTTCTCCGGCACAATGGTGCCAACGATATGCTTTCCCAGTATCTCCTGCTCTGAGTAACCGAAGAATTGCTGCGCAAACTCATTGAAGAAGGTAACATTTCCCATAGCGTCCATGCGCAGGATACTGCTGTTTGTGTTCTGCACAAGCTCACGATATTTTTCTTCGCTGGCTCGCAGGGCCTCCTCTGCCAACTTACGTTCGGTGATATCGGAAACGGTGAGAATAATCCTTCCGTCGTCCAGCACGGTAGTCCTCATTTCAATGTCGCGGAACTCGCCGTTCTTGCAGCGCACGCTGAACGTTCTATCGATCGGCCTTCCTCGCGCCGCATCCTCGACCCAGGCACGGATTACCTTTTTTCTGTAATTGGCCTCGGGGTATGCCTTGCGAAACCACTCCTTCCCGCTCGGTATATCCTTCAACGAGTATCCTGTGATCAGCGTGAATTGAGGGTTCACGTAAAGGTATCTTCCGGCCTTTTCAAAAAGGATAACCCCATAGGGCGCCTTCTGGAGCATGGCAAAAAAAGTTTCTTTCTCCCGCCTCAGCAACAGCTCGGATTTCTTCCTCTCTGTAACGTCCCGGAAGGCCAATACCATGCCGATCGTATCTCCCCGTTCATCACGAATGGGCGCGGTACTATAATCAATCGGTATCGCAACATCGTTCCTGGCGATAAGCAGGTGGCTCGCCGGTCCGACCACGGTTCCCTCCCTGAGACTCTGAAGCCAGGGCTTCACGGGAAGGGGTGCGCCTTCCGAATCCCTTACGGTGAAGATACCATCCAGGACTTTTCCCAGAGCATCTGACTCTTTCCAGCCGGTGAGCGCCTCGGCATTCAGATTCAGGAAGGTTACCTGACCCTCTGTATTGGTGGTTATCACGCCATCGCTGATCGACTTGAGCGTGGTGGAGAGCCAGTACTGGCTTTGCTTTATACGGCGTTCTGTCTTGTGCTTGTAAAGTGCCACCTCGATCGTTGTGTGCAGCTCTCTCTCTTCAAATGGTTTAAGAATGTACCCGAAGGGCTCTGTCACCTTTGCCCGCTGCAGCGTATGTTCGTCAGCGTAGGCGGTAAGATAAACGACAGGGATATCGAAACGGGTGCGTACGTGTTCCGCTGCCTCCACCCCGTCGATACCTCCTTTGAGGACTATGTCCATCAGCACAAGATCAGGTTTGAGAGTCTCCACCTTCTCTAATGCTTCTTCTCCGGACGAAGCCCATCCGCAAATGTTATAGCCCAGGCTTTTGAGACTCCACTGAATGTCTTTGGCGACGACACTCTCATCTTCAACCACGAGGATCTTTACCTGTGACATTCTTCTTAAGCCCTTTCCTTGTATTTGATTTCCCCAAAGGTGATCTTGAACTCGGTCCCGCCCGTGCGATTAAGCTCTATGGCGCCGTCAAGCTGGTCTGTGAGGGTACAGACGAGTTGTAACCCCAATGAATCAGTATTCCGGAAGTCCACATGTTCAGGAAATCCAACGCCGTTGTCGCTGACCGTCAAGGTAAACTTTCCGTCGTCCCTGTGGAGGTTGACCAGGATCTCGCCCTGCTTATCAGGGAAAGCGTGTTTCAGTGAATTGGAAACCAGTTCGTTTATTATGAGGCCGCAGGGAATGGCAGTATCGATACCGAGAAGTATATCGTCTACCTGGGTCTTCAGATTCACTCTCCCCGCACTATAGGAACGGAAGAGATTCGAGGAGAGGTTCTGTATGTACTCCGCCACGTCCAGGTTTGCGAGGTCTTTGGAGCGGTACAGCTTCTCATGGATAAGGGTCATAGAGCGGATACGGTTCCGGCTCTCCTTGAACATTTCGAGGGCCTGGTCATCTTTGATGTACTTGGACTGCAGGTTCAAAAGGCTCGATATGATCTGGAGATTGTTCTTCACGCGGTGATGCACCTCTTTGAGGAGTACCTCTTTCTCCTTCAAAGAGAGTCTTATCCTTTCCTCTGCAACCCTGCGCTCGGTGACATCCTGCATAAGCACAAGGAGTCGCTGATCCTCGTCATCCTCTCCACCAAGGGGCGACACAAGACAATCCAGGTAACAGTTACCTGAACGGCTCGTCTCCATGAGCATCTTTTCTCTTAACAGCGAAAAATTAAACTGAGCCTCAAATCGCACAGTCTCCCTGCTCTCTATCCTCTCCTTTATTTCCTCCGTCATCATCGGTTCTTCGAACAGTTTGAACTTTTTCGCCTCGTCCACGATCTCGACACCCAAAATATGCATGCACGAATCATTCATCTCGATGAGCTTACACTCCGGGTCGTAAATCTGGATTCCGATCGGCGACTGGGTAAACACGTTTCTGAACCGCTCCTCGCTCTCCCGCAGCGCTTTCTGGCCCTGCTTTATTTCTGTGACGTCAAATCCCACGCCTATCAGCCCCACGACAGATCCTCTTTCGTTCTTCAGAGGCACCTTACGGGTGGCAACCGTCACAGTTTTGCCCCCCTCGACAACAGTCTCTTCACCCACGTACAGGGGTTCTCCCGTCATTATTACCCGCGCGTCGTCTCCTCTCAATTTGATCGCTCTGTCGCGGGAGTAGAAGTCATAATCTGTTTTCCTCACAATCTCCCTTTTCGAGAAACCGACCGCATCGCTGAACTTCTTGTTGGCACTCATGTAAACACTTTTCGAGTCTTTGAAGAAGACATACGCCGGAAGGCTGTCCAGCAAGGTCGAGACCTCCCGCTGACTCTGACGGAGCATTTCTTCCATGCGTGTTCTTTCGGCGAGGTCAGACTGGATCATGTACGCTGCAACGACGAAAAGGACAAAAATCAGGAGGTATCCGAACGAGATCACGAACGTGACGGTTCTCGCCCCCGCTTCCGCATTGTCGGAGCGCCTCCGCAGCACCTCTTTTTCATCTTTCTCGATGGCCTGGACTACGGTGGCGATATCGTCGCTGATCTTCTTTCCCTCGTCCTTCATGATCACATTCATGGCAGCGTCAATACCTTGTGTTCGCTGAATATTGCCCAACTCCCTTACCAGGGCAATTCTCTTCGAAAGAAGCAGATCCAATTGATCCACCCGCCGGCTCTGAGCCGGATTGCTTTCGGTAAGTTTTCGCAACTGCTTCAGGTCTTTCCTGATCGATTCAATGGACTGTTGGTACTGGTCCACGCTTCCCTGCTTGCCCGTAATAACGCTTATACGTTGACTGCTCTCCGCCACGTAGAGGCGGAAATTCAGGTCATTTATTTCACGGACAATTTCGTGGGAATGGATCGCCCAACTGGCATTGTCAATCACCCTGATTGTAGTCCAGTAGGACGAGATGCTTACCAGCACCAGTACTACGAATGCGGCTGCAAATCCCGCGTAGATCTTCTTATCTTCCGGCCACTTCGCCTGATGGTCACGAGTGGGGCGGCGAGCTTTCTTCAACAGAATGTCTCCGCAAACCTTATCCCGCACCCCTGAAAGGCGCCGAATAAGAGCATTCCTCCAAGACGCATTTCGGCCGTCATTGTATCGCGCAATTCTAGTATAGCGATTGATGCTGCAAAGCGTGTACCAATCGCGGTGAAGCTCGTTAACATTGCCAAAGTATAATGTATTTGCTACTGCTTGTAAATGTTTCGGTGCGTGTAAATCATTTGCAATGGGGCAGCCTTTGTGTGATACTAAAACCTACTATGGGCCTTCTGAGCTTGCTATTCAGAGATCCAGCCGCTTTCGTGCTGCTGATCATACCGCTGCTCTACTCGGTGATCATCCATGAAGTGGCGCACGGCTGGGTTGCAAGCAAGATGGGCGACCAGACTGCAAAGTGGCTTGGCCGCCTTACCCTAAACCCAAGGAAGCACCTCGACCCTCTCGGCACAATCATGCTATTCATCGCCGGCTTTGGCTGGGCCAAGCCGGTACCTGTCAATTATAACAACCTGCGTGACCCACGCAGAGGTCTTGTATTCGTTTCAGCAGCGGGAATAGTCGCGAACATACTCCTGGCATTTCTCTCCCTTTTCTCCCTGCGCCTGCTCCACCTCGCCCCATTTGGAGCAGTTACCACCATGCTCTTCTACATGGCGCGCATCAATATCATGCTCGCGGCCTTCAATCTAATTCCCATCCCTCCGCTGGATGGTTCTAAAATAGTCATGGGCTTTGCGTCGCGGCAGTTTCAATACTCGCTGGCCAGGCTCGAGCCTTACGGCTTTTTTATTATTATCGGGCTTCTCTGGTTAGGCTTCCTCGATCCAGTCATCAACTTTCTTGAATCGGTCATACTGCACCTGCTCAGTCTTGTAATACCTTAAAGGCTTCGCAGCAAACAATTCACCCTCGCAAATGAACGGCTCACGACCCTGAATAGCGAACCTCAACTACAGGCGTAGAAATAAAGAGTCGTGAGCCGTGGGTTATCGAAAGATTGTATGGAGGTTTACAGCTGATCCTTAGAGGGCAACGACCTCCTTCACCTCAGGCACTTCCTGCTTTATGACCCGTTCTATGCCCATCTTCAACGTCATCTGGCTCATCGGGCAACTGCCGCATGCGCCGGTAAGTTTCACCTTCACAATGCCGTCCGTACTCACGTCTACCAACTCGACGTTGCCTCCGTCCGCCTGGAGCGCCGGTCTGACCTTATTGATTGCTGCTTCGACTTTCTCTTTCATTGTTCCTCCTCCGGTTTAGTATCTGCAGCCACTACGCTTCATACGTTACCACACGGATGATCCCGATGGTAGCGCCATTTGTATCCGTTGTGCACGTGTCGCTTGCAGAAATTATTTTCTTAACTCCTTTTTCGCTGACAAATTTATTAACCTGCTCGTCTAGAGCCTCCAATTCCCGGACGGTTTCGAAAACCTTGAGCGGCATTGTAAAGGTCTTGACTTTGATCATCAGATCACCCCCCTTCTCTTCCGGTTAAGATAATGCACAAAGGGGCTCGATGCAAGTCCGGCTGTTAGTATATCACGCCCGTAAGATTTTCACTTCGACGGGAAACGTCGATAGTGGGTCTGGCCCGCTTCCGAAACGTCGGTGTTGCTCCTCTGGGAATCGCTTTCATTGCAGGAAGGGCGGAAGGATGCTACAATCTGACAAGGAAATGAGAGCCAGCGGTCCATTAGAGGTTGTCAAAGGAATTTACACAGTCGCCGGTTCAGAAATGACCGACCCCAGGGACTGCGCGGTCTATCTTATAGACCTGGGAGAGCTCATTCTCATTGACACGGGCGCCGGACCGAGCGCTCCACAAATAGCCCGCAATATAGAGAAGGTGGGCCGGGATCCTCACAAGCTTTCCACCGTGATCATAACGCATTGCCACGTTGATCACAGCGGGGGAGCCCGTTTCTTTCAGCAGCAATTCGGGGCCCGTCTCCTGATGCACAACGAAGATGCCAGGGCCGTGCAAGAGGGAGATGGCGCGATGACCGCTGCGGCGTGGTACGGCCTTGAATTTGAGCGAACACAGGTAGATGTAACATTTTCAGAAGAGGAGCGGAGCTTCGCCTTCAACCCCCACTCGATCGTCTGCCTTCACACGCCGGGACACACCCCGGGTTCCATCTCCTGTTACCTTGACCTGGATGGCAAGAGAATCCTTTTCGGGCAGGACATACACGGTCCCTTTCATCCGGATTTCAAGTCAGATCTGGGCGCCTGGCGGAGATCAATGGAAAAACTTCTTGCCCTGAATGCTGATATTCTCTGCGAAGGGCACTTCGGCGTGTACTCTCCGGGAGAGCGGGTTTCAGCTTACATCGAGCATTACCTCGACACCTATACCGAAGAGAGCCTGTAGGTTCTCTCGCTCCACGCTTCGATCCCTCAGGCTTAGCCCTGAAAATCTATGTATAAATGGCTTCGGTTTGCTGCCGTGCTTGCCTTCAGTCGCTTTCCGATACTTTCGCCTTTTCCTTCTGATAAGCCTCAACTCCAGCTTCTACAGCACTTGTCAGCAGGGTCTTCTTTTTTTCTATGAAGTCTTTGCCCTTTTCTATGCCGCCATCGATGGCGCTGGTAAGCAGGGACCTGTTCTTCTCAACAAAGCCGCGTCCCTTCTCGACCGTTGAAGAAGCCGTCTCCTTGGCCTGCTCGAAATAGCCTTCCGCCTTTTCTTTCACGTCATCGGCAAATTCTCTGATCTGTCTTCTTGTCTCGCTCCCTGCTTTGGGCGCCAGCAGAAAAGCAACAGCCGCACCCGTAATTCCTCCCAGAAGAAACGAAAGCAATATTGCGCCCGCGCCAACTCCAGACTCTTCTCTCATCCTCTACCTCCTTTTAAGCAACTATATAACGCAACCCGCGCACACATCATTTTTTTCGTAAGCCTTTTTCAATGACCGAAAGTGCCACCCTCACTCCCGCCCTGATGCCTGAGACTCTGCCTGAAACGGCTGAGCTTATGCCTTCTATGTCTGTGCCCAGGCGTCGGGCACTGTCGCTTACCCGCCTCACATTGTCACCGACTGCTCTGGCAGCACCGGACACCTCCTTTACATCGCTCATTATGGCTATGGCCTCTTCTGTCACTTCTCTCAGACTCTTCAGCGCGAGGTTTGCCTCTGTGATGGCTTCGGGGAATGATTTTGCCGCGGCCTCAGTGAGTGGCCGCAGAGCGCGAATCACTTTGAGTATCTCAAGTAGGGTAGCCACCACCACTACCATGAGAATAACAAGTGCCACCGTCGAAATACCCAAGAAGACCGTGTTCAAGACAGCCATTGCGACCTCCCCTGCCCGCCTAGTGTAAATGCTTGTTTTAGCATAGTCACTATTTTCGGTCCTGTAAAGCGGAAAGCGTGCAGCGAACAGACTCGCGAATCCGCTTCAGAGTCGCTTGCAAAGAAGGGGCCAATGGTTTAATGTATGCGTGGGACCAGCGCGCTGCATTCCGGCGTGATCTTTATACATCCAAGGAGCACCTCAATGACTGAAGTCACAAAGGGCGTCTATTTCATCCAGGGGCAGGACGAGATGATACCCGATTCGCACATGTATGTCATCGGTATGCCCTCATCAGAAGATCTCACAGTTGTTGACGCCGGGCTCGCCGGAAAGGGAGCGTACAAGCTCCAATCCCTCACAAAGGCCGGTCTCAAGCTCTCTGCGATACGAAGGATCATTATGACGCACACGCACCTTGACCATATCGGCTGCCTGGGCGAAATCATGAAGGAGCTTCCTTCAGCAGAGCTTTGGGTACACGCATTCGAAGCGGACCCGCTGGAACAGGGCGATGACAGAGGCGTCTACGGCATGCAAATGTTCAAGCAAATGTGCCAGGCGCAGTACAGGCTCAAAGACGGCGCCTTCACATTCAAGGTACACCGGAAGCTGCAAGGCGGAGAAGCGTTGGAGATCGGGGACATGAAATGGGAAGTCCTCCATATTCCCGGCCATTCGATGGGCGGCATAGCGCTCTACCACAAGGCCCAGGGGATTTTAATACCGGGAGATGTCATCTACGCTGATTATGCGATAGGCCGCTTTGATCTCCACGGGGCGGACGCGTCTCAGCTGAAGCAGTCACTGATGAATCTCGCGGGCATCGAGGTCAAGATTCTGCTCCCGGGTCATAACCGCATCGTTCCAAATGTGGCCAAAAACTACATCCTCGAGACAGCGAACCAGTGGGCGTCTTATCTTGAATGACCTGGCGGCCGGGTCTCGCGACACAACAAGCAACCACCCTCTGAAATGCGCCTACAGGGTGACTCAACCGGGTGAAATAGATCTATTTGCCGCCGACTTCCTCCAGGTCTCTGTTTTTCATCGGTGGCCGAACGCCCTTGATACCATGCTCAAGACGGTCGATGCCTGCCGCACTTCACACAAAAGATATGTGATCCACCCGGTAGAATATTTTCTTGCGGAAATACGGCCGGAGCGCAGAAAAATCATGATGGACGACCTGCGCTTGATGGCCAGGAACGCGGACCTGGCGCTTATCGTTCACGACGAGTCGACGCGGGGGAAAAAGAGGCTCGTTGATGAAGAAGCCGACGCCTATCGTGAAGGTCTCGGCGAACTCTCTCGCTTCTGTGTCGTCTCGATAGAAAACTCAGGCGCAAACAAGGACATCAAACTCTTCTGGAGGGAGTACGCCACATCGATCACCCTGGACATAGGTCACCTGGAGGTCGCCGGGATAGATTCCATCCGATTTGTCAAAACTCTGGAGCCTGATCTTGTTGAGAAGGTCGACTTTGTGCACATGCACAGGGTCAACGGAGTTCGCGGGGGTATCAGGGACCACTGGGGGTTGACTGAAGACTGCAGAGAATTGAAGGCTCTCAAAGAACTGCTGATAAGAAAAAAGAACCTTCAGGTTATTCTGGAGATCATCGAGGCTGAAGACGTGGAAAAGAGTCTCGACCTTCTACAGAGCCTGGCCTGATGCCGAGCGGTCTAAACGTGTCACGGGTGCAAAGGCAGACGGATCTGAGCTGGAACCCTCAGCCCGTCAATTTCACTCTTCGATAATAATGGCCTCGACCACGCACTCGTCCGCAGCCTCCTTGCATGCTGCCTGCAGTTCCTGCGGCACAGTGCTCATCTTCACGCGAGCAATGTCATCCACCATTTCGAAAATGTCGGGACACACATCAACACAAGCGCCGTCGCCCACACAAGCTTCTGCATCGATTCTGACTTTCATGTGCATGCCTCCTTTACCTGTCGCCGACTTTTTACGTTCTCATTTCCTTTTTCGCAGTAGCCCCCGGACACCCGCAAGCGGGTTTGACAACTCATAGCTTGCAACCCTATCGGGTCTGGCTTTCCGCCCCTGTTTCTTTGAGGTTTGCCACCTCTACGAGAATATAATCATCGGGGTGCAGATACAGCTTTGCAACTCTGAGTACATCCTCGATCGTCACCGCCTGAATGAGTCCAGGGTATCGATCGACATAATCAAACCCGAGGCCGAAATACTCGACCTGCAGTAAGAGACCGGCTATACCTTCCTGAGTGATGAGTCGTAAGGGAAAGCTCCCGATAAGATATTTTTTTGCGCCCTCCAATTCCTTTTCTGAAACCGGGGCGCTGCGCATCTTTGACATTTCGGCCAGCGCGAGGTAAATAGCCTCGGAAGCCGAGGTGGTCTTCGTCTGAAGAACGATGCGGAAAGACCCCTGATACTTGCCTGCATCGTAGCTGCTGGAAACCGAGTAAGCAAGACCTCTTTCTTCCCGTATGTCGTGCATGAGACGCGAGCTGAGCCCGCCACCGCCAAGGATATAATTCATGACGCTGACTGCATAAAAATCAGGATTGTCTCTTCTGATGCCTTCATGGCCGATAACGACGTTGGCTTGTGTGAGGGGCCGGTCAATGTTCACTCTCTTTGAGCCTCTCTCAGCCTTTATCTCTAAAGGGGGTGCAGGCGTAGCGGCCTGGTTCCATGCTGAGAGTTGCGTCAGCACCGTATCCTTCAAGTCTCTCTCGCTCACATCTCCCACAATAACCATGACACTACTGCCGGGGCCGTAACACGAATGGTGAAAGCGGCGCAGACTCTCGGTCGTTATATGTTCTACTGATTCTCTGGTCCCGATCACGGGCTGTCCGTAAGGCCCCGGGCCATAAAGAGCGTTCAAGAAGGCCTTGTCAGCGACTTCCCCTGGCCGGTCCTCTGAAGCCCTGATGGCCGCAAGGGTTCGTGCTTTTTCGTTCGCGACCTCCTGCTCGGGGAAGGCAGGCTGACTCAGTACCTCCATGAAAAGTTTCAATCCGGCGTCAAGGTCTTTCTTGAGCACACGGAAGGAGATCACCGCGTAATCCCTCCCAGTGTCAGAAGAGAGAGAAGCACCCATGAAATCGAGCTGTTCATTGATGCCAGCCATGGTCTGTTTCGCTGTGCCGAAGAGCAGGGCTCTTGCGGTAAGGCTTGCCAACCCTCCCTGCCCGTTTGGGTCTCTTCTTGCCCCTGCATGGATGAGCAGTTTGAACGTCACGAAGGGGAGCGTCTTTTCTTCGGCGTTTATCACGATAAGACCATTCGGCAGCACACTTCTCTGTACGGGCGGCATCGCGTGGAGCGAGCCGAAGGAAAGCGCTATCCACACAACGACTCCCAATGTGAAAACAAAGCGCTTACGCAGTATCACAGGTGAGCCTCCAGCATAGAAGAAACTCCTTGCTATCTGACTTGCTCCTCGGTGCTCGCCGATGAAGGACTTGTGGCGGTCTTCGAGGGCGAAACCGGCCTTAGAATTACTGTTGTCCTGTTGTCGGGTGTGAGATAGCGCTTCACTACCCGTTGAATATCCTCTGCGGAAATGGCGCGAATGGACGGGAGATAGGCATCAATGTTCCTCCAGCTTGATACCATCTCGTAACGGGCAAGCTGTGACGCCTGAGAGAAGATGGAGTCCTGCTGAAAGATGAAGCTTGCCTCCAATTGGTTTTTTGCTTTCTGCAATTCCCGTTCACTCACGGGCTCACGTTGCAGACGCTCTATCTCCTCATCCGTGGCCCTCTCAATATCCGTCACACTTTTGTCGGGAAGCACGTCAGCGCTTATGGTAAAGAGAGACGGGTCCTTTGAAAGCAAAGGGTGAGATACCCCAACGGCAAGTGCAAGTTTCTTCCCCCGGACCAGGCTGGACTGGAGTCTCGAACTTTCACCCCATCCAAGCAAAGCCTCCACGACCTCGAGAGCGTAACTGTCCCGGCTCTCCTGGACATCCTGAATCTCGGACGCGCCCTTGTCCGACAGTCCCCGCAGATTGGGCACGTGGAATCCCATTACCACTGAAGCGAGGCGTGCCTCTCTTTTTACGGTAATTCTCCGCTCTCCGTTGTGCGGCTCATCAATCGAAACCCTCTGCCCAGGCAATACCCCCCTTCGTATGGCTCCAAAGGAGCGCTCGATCTTCTCAAGAAGAGTCTTCTTGTCAAAATCGCCGACAACCACAAGCACCGCGTTGACAGGATTATAGAAGCGTTTGTAGTACGCTTTGACATCCTCGAGTCTCAGTCGAGCAATATCTTCCATCCACCCTATCACCGGCCAGTGATACGGCTGCGATTGAAAGCCCGCAGCCCACAACTGCTCCCACGCGACCGCTTTGGGATTGTCATCAGTCCTGAGCCGCCGCTCCTCCATCACTACCGATCGCTCTGTCCGAAAACCTTCCTCCTGCAGGACGAGATTCTGCATCCGGTCAGACTCCAGTTCCAGTGATACACCGATCCGGTCAGATTTAAGATTCTGGAAATAAGTCGTGGAGTCGGCAGAGGTAAACGCATTGTGCTGCCCTCCGTTCTCCTGAATGATGCGGGCCAGTTCTCCCGGCCCTACTCTTTCCGTGCCCCTGAACATCATGTGTTCGAGCAGGTGAGAAATACCTGTCTTGCCGTACTCCTCATTTCTGGATCCTACACGATACCAGACTTGAAAGGTAATGACCGGAGCCTTGTGATTTTCCAGCAGCAATACCTTGAGCCCGTTCGACAGAACAGTCTCTGTTACCAGTCCCTTAAGGTCACCTGCAGATGAATATGGAGACAGGGTAATGACAAGAACAAGAAAAGCAAGGCACACCAGGAAGAAATTTGCCGAGCACTTCATATGTCTTGGCACCATTATACTGAAAGGTATTTTTCAGGGTGACGCCTGATTCTAAGGGGAGACATGTGCCTTGTCAAGGCCTTTGACGTAGCGCTGTTGTACGTGGAAGGTTACGGGATTACAGTTCCCCCGGCACAACGCCCCACAGCAAAGAACGGAAGGTTTTTTCTCAGTTCACACAGCGTGACTCAGCTTCCGCCAACCGGGACATATACTTCTTCATCAGCAGCGTCTCAACCTTCAGGATAAGTTCAGGCGCCTGAAGGCTCTTGAACTTCCGGTAGCGGGCGCAGCTTAGTCCCAGCAAATGGCAAAGCTGTAACACGGTGGTGTTGAGTTGCTTCCGGTTCTCAATAGTTCTTGCTGTCCTGCTTCTTGTCTGACGCATACAGGACGAGATTGCAATTCGCATGCCCAGCCGAACCGACACAGCCGCCGGTGGAAACTGCGCGGAAAGAAAGAGGGGAAGCGAACAGGCTGCAAGCCTTGCCTGCTAAGGGCCAGTGTCAAAAATGCCCCCGACGAAAAATATTTCCTATCACAGTGCCATGCACGTTCCGACTCGAAGACCTGTCCCGCCGGGCAGGATTCCGTCTTCGGAAGAGGACAGTTCTCCAAAGCAGCCTTTTCGACAAGACTCATACCCTGTGTTATTATACCAAGGCTTGCATGTTGCATACTCTTGGTAGATCAGCCTGACGGAGGCAACCGGATGAAGAGAAGAGGAAGCGGTATTCTTCTGCATATCACATCGCTCCCCTCCCCTTTGGGCGTGGGAGATTTGGGTCCATCAGCTTACCGGTTTGTCGATTTTCTGGTTGAATCAGGACAAAGTTATTGGCAGGTTCTTCCTCTGGTGCCGACCATGCCCGTCCATTTGAATTCACCCTATGCCGGTACCTCTGCCTTTGCTGGCAACACGCTTCTCATCAGCCCCGAACTTCTGGTGCATGAAGGACTCCTGGAGGCGGCCGACCTTCAATCGGCTCCGCACTTTCCCGAGGATCGTGTAGACTACGCAGCTGTCCACGACTATAAAGGGAGCCTGTGGCAGCGCGCATACGAGCGGTTCAAGACGGCCACGCCCGATGCAGCGTGGACGCGGTTCTGTACCGAGGAAGCGTGGTGGCTGGAAGGGTTCGCTCTCTTCACGGCCATCCGAAACCATTTTACAGGGCGCGCCTGGAGCCACTGGCCAGAGGGGCTGCGCGACCGGCAACATGATGCTCTACGGGACATTCAGCACACGCTATCCGGACAAATAGAAATGGAAAAGTTTCTGCAGTACCTTTTCTTCAAACAGTGGTTGGAGCTCAAAAAATATTGCAATGAAAAGGGTGTACAGATCATCGGCGATATTCCCATCTACGTAAACGGTGACAGTGCGGATGTGTGGGTCTATCCGCACTTGTTCAAGCTTGATGAGAAGAAAGAGCCCTGGGTCGTGGCAGGTGTGCCTCCCGATTATTTCAGCAAAACAGGGCAGCGCTGGGGCAACCCCATTTATGACTGGCAGGCGCTAAAAGACTCTGGTTATTGGTGGTGGGGACGACGTATTGCTGCGAGCCTGAAGACCGCTGACTTTGTGAGAGTCGACCACTTCAGAGGTTTCGTCGGTTACTGGGAAGTACCCGCTACTGAGGAGACAGCCGTCAACGGAAGATGGGCGGAAGCACCGGCCATGGATTTCTTTGCGCAACTTTCCAGAAAGTTTCCTTACCTTCCCATCATCGCAGAAGACCTGGGTGTGATCACACCGGACGTGCGCGAAGTCATGAACCATTTCGAATTTCCAGGCATGAAGATTCTGCTTTTCGCCTTCGGCCAGGACATGCCGCACAATCCGTATATACCGCACAATTTACCGAAAAACTGTGTGGCTTACACAGGAACCCACGATAACAACACGACAAGAGGCTGGTTTCAAGGTGAAGCGTCACTCGACGACAAACAACGCCTTTTCCGTTACCTGGGGCGGGAGATTTCTGAAGAAGAAGCTTCCTGGGAACTCATA
>Ga0335071_10004015_pt1 | contig 15427 bp, 17 predicted proteins | sample Lox_Sample_15_FD_206724 | JGI IMG/M metagenome (GOLD analysis project Ga0335071, IMG submission 206724) | Soil microbial communities from Loxahatchee National Wildlife Refuge, Florida, United States - Lox_Sample_1.5 | ecosystem: Environmental > Terrestrial > Soil > Wetlands | place: USA... | reverse complement strand
ATCAGGCAAAGGCCCTTAGCAGGCGCGGTGGGGCCGGCCAGCTTTCTGTCTTTAGACAGGAGCAGTTTCTTCAGGTATCCTTTTTCAAACTTGCCCCTGCCGGCCTCGATGAGCGTACCCACGATGTTCCTGACCATATTATAGAGAAAGCCGTCTGCCTCGATGTCGAAGTAGATCACGTCGCCTTCCCTGCGGATAGCCAGTTTTTTGATGGTCTTCACGGGGTTCTTCTCTCTTTTGCTGGAGGCCTGGAATGCCTTGAAGTCATGCCTGCCCAGCAGGCAAGAAGCCTCCTTTTTCATGCGTGCGATATCGAGAGGATGCGGACAAAAATGAACCCGGGTACGCAGGAGCGCAGAAGGATGATCGCGGTTCAGAATGGCATAACGGTAGGCCTTGGTCTTGGCGGAGAAACGGCTATGAAAAGACGGTTCGACTTCTTCGATGCTGCGGATGACGATATCGTCCGGCAAAAGCGCATTCAGGGCTTTTTTCAGCCGTTCCACAGGCAGGGATGAAACGGTTTTGAAATTGGCGACTTGCCCTAACGCATGGACTCCCGCGTCAGTCCTGCCTGAGCCGATAAGTTTGATGTCTTGCCGCAGTATGGTATGGAGGGTATCTTCGATGACCTGCTGGATAGTCCTGTGCTTGGCGTGCTGGGTCTGCCACCCTGCATAATCTGTGCCGTCATATTCTATGGTCAGCTTCAGATTAGGCATTCCGCGATCTGCACTGCGTTAGTTGCCGCGCCTTTGCGCAGATTATCGGCAACCACCCATAACCAGAGGCCGTTCTTGACGAAGGGGTCTTTGCGTATACGGCCCACAAATACCTCGTCCCTGCCTTCTACGTCTTTGGGCATCGGATAGAGACTGTCAGAGGGGCTGTCCAGTACTTTAACGCCCGGGGCGCGGGAAAGGATACCCTTGACATCTTCCGGGGCGATAGGTTCGCCGGTTTCGATATAGACCGCTTCGGAATGCCCGGTCCGGACCGGAACCCTGACGGTAGTAGCAGAGATCTTAATCTTGTCGTCATGCATGATCTTATGGGTCTCTTTGACCAGCTTCCATTCCTCGCTTGTATAATCGTTATCCGCGAAACTGCCTATGTGCGGGAACACGTTATAGGCCAACTGCTGCGGCATGGACCTATTCTGCATTTTGCCTACGGGTATTGAGACATTAAATGATGCGTTCGGCGTTATTCCCGCAAAAGGAGCAATTATTTGTTTGGTCTCTTCGTTTAACTGCTCGACCGCGCCTTTACCTGCGCCGGAAGAGGCCTGCAAGGTGGTCACTATTACCCTTTTTAACCCAACCTTTTTATAAATAGGCCACAACGCCACCACCATCTGAATGGTGGAGCAATTGGGATTAGCGATAATGCCTTTATGTTTCTTTGCGTCTTTGGCGTTCACCTCGGGCACGACCAGGGGGACATTGGGGTCCATGCGGAAATCCGCTCCGTTATCGATGACCACCGCGCCTCTTCGGTTGGCTTCGGGGGCATAGGTGACGGCAGCGCCCTTTTCGCCTTCGGTGCCGGCAAAAAGCGCGATGTCAATGCCGTCAAACCCTTCGGCAGAGACGGCCTGGACCTGGTATTGCTGGCCGTCAACTTCGATCTGGCGGGAAGAACGCGCAAAAACCCGTAATTCTGCGATAGGGAAACGCCTCTGCGCAAGGCACCGTAGCATCTCTATCCCGACCACCCCTACCCCTACGACACAGACGTTATATCTTTTCATAGATTTTCCACGACCAGATCCCCAACCTCGGTAGTCGAATACCCCATCTTGCCGGCAGCCAGCGATTTTAACTTGCCAGTTACTACATCAATCGTAGCCCTCTCTACCGCTTGCCCGGCCTTTTCTTCTCCCAGGTTCTCCAACAACATCCCCAGCGCACAGATAGCGGCTAAAGGATTAATCACGTTTTTACCCGTATATTTCGGGGCAGACCCTCCGATCGGTTCAAACATGGAAACTCCCCCGGGGTTGATGTTGCCTCCCGCAGCGATCCCCATGCCTCCCTGGACCATTGCGCCCAGGTCCGTAATGATGTCGCCGAACATATTGTCCGTGACGATTACGTCAAACCACTCCGGGTTCTTGACGAACCACATCGTGGTGGCATCCACGTGCGCGTAATCGGTGGCGATATCCGGATAGTCCTTCGCCACCTCATTAAAAGTCCTTTCCCATAGATCCCAGGCAAATGTCAACACATTAGTCTTACCGCAAAGTGTCAGTTTCTTCCTTTTGTTGCGCTTACGGCAGTATTCAAACGCATACCGGATGCAACGCTCTACTCCTTTGCGCGTATTGTATGAAACCTGGATCGCCACTTCGTCTTTGGTGCCCTTATCCTTGAACTCCCCCATCCCTTTATAGAGCCCTTCGGAGTTCTCCCGCACGACCACAAAATCGATATCCGCGGGTTTTTTATCTTTGAGCGGGCAAAACTCGGCATTGTAAAGCTTTACCGGTCTGAGGTTGATGTACTGGTCCAGGGAGAACCTCAGCTTCAACAAAACTCCCGTCTCCAGGATCCCGGGCTTGACGTCGGGGTGGCCGATGGCGCCTAAATAGATGGCGTGGTATTTCTTAAGCTCTTCTATGTCCTTATCATCGAGGGTTTTGCCGGTCTTAAGGTAACGGGCGCCGCCGAAATCATATACTTTGGTTTCGTATTGAAAACGGTATTTTCGGCTGGCGGCCTCCAATACCTTCAGACCCTCCTGAACTACTTCCGGGCCGGTGCCGTCACCGGGAATGACCGCGATCTTATACATGGATTACCTCAACTTTTAGATTTCCATTATGTATTTAATATCGTACTTATTTAAAATGACGGTGGTATCCTTAAGGGATTCCTGCGCCGAAGATACTTCTGCTTCGGTAACGGCGATGAAATTCCGGTCAGGATTATTAATGAAATCGGAAATCCTCTCTCCGTGATTGATGTGGATCGTCCCTTTGAGCAGGCAACCATCCTGACAGACGATCTTGACGTTGCGCTTGTCTTTTTGTACCTTCATTACGCACCCCCTGTTTTGGCTTTCACCCACGGCATCAAACCTCCGTGTGCCACTATCGCCTGGAGAAATTCCGGAAAAGCCTTGGTCTTGTAAGTCTTGCCTTGTGTGAGGTTCTTTATTATACCACTAGCCAGGTCTATTTCAAGCACATCGCCCGCAGCGATGCCCGCAGTATCGTCAAGCTCCACAAAGGGCAAGCCGATATTAATGGCGTTGCGAAAGAATATCCCGGCGAAACTGCGCGCGATAACCGCCGATATCCCGCAGCCCTTAAGGGCCCGGGGCGCATGCTCGCGGGAAGACCCGCAGCCGAAATTCCTGCCTGCTACGAGGATGTCTCCCGGAGCCACCTTGCGCACGAAATCCGGGGCTATGTTTTCCATGCAATGCTGCCCCAGCTGCGCATCATCGGTAGTCACCAGGTATTTCGCGGCGATGATGTCATCGGTATTGATGTCGTCGCCGAACGTATGGGCTTTGCCTTTTATGATCATATAACCTCATCCGGATGCGTTATCCTGCCGGTGACGGCGGATGCGGCTGCCACCGCCGGATTAGACAGGTACACCTCTGATTTCGGATGCCCCATCCTGCCGATGAAATTCCGGTTAGTAGTAGCCAGGCACCGCTCCCCTTCGGTCAGGATGCCAACATGGCCCCCCAGGCATGGCCCGCAGGTAGGCGTAGAAAATACCCCTCCTGCCTTAATGAATATCTCGGCCAGGCCTTCTTTGACGGCCTCCAGATAGATCTTTTGCGTGGCCGGGATAACAATAAGCCGCAAGCCCGCTCTTGCCTTCTTGCCTTTTAACATCCTGGCGGCCAGCCTCAAATCGCTTATCCGTCCGTTGGTGCAGGAACCGATCACTACCTGATCGATGGTAACGTCCTTGAGCGTTCCTACCGGCTTGACGTTACTGGGCAGGTGCGGACAGGCCACTTGGGGCTCCAGGCCCGAGACATCCCAGGTATACGTCTTTTCATAGACGGCGTTTTTATCCGAGTACAACTTTGCCGCGCGCGCTTTATATTTTTTGTAGGTGGAGGCGGCTAGCGGCGCCTGTTTGATATATTCGAGCGTAGTCCGGTCCGGAGCAATGATCCCCGCCCTGCCTCCTGCCTCGATGGCCATGTTCGACATCGCGAAGCGGTCATCCATGATCAGTTTCGTGATCACCGGGCCTGCAAATTCCATGATCCTGTAGGCGGCGCCGTCCACTCCGATCTTGCCGATCGTAAACAGGATCAGGTCCTTGCCGCCGACCCACTTGTTGAGTTTTCCGTTGTAGACAAAGCGCATGGTCGCCGGGACTTTGAACCAACATTTTCCGTCGATAAACGCGCGGGCAAGGTCAGTGGAACCGATACCGGTAGCGTAACAGCCCAACGCGCCGTAGGTGCAGGTGTGCGAATCCGCGCCGATAACCAGGTCGCCGGGTAAAACCAGGCCCTTCTCCGGCAAAAGGGCATGCTCGATCCCCATGCAGCCGACCTCGAAATAATTCTTGATCTTCTGCTGGTGGGCGAAATCAGCCAGAACCTTGCATTGATTAGCGCTCTTGAGGTCTTTTGCCGGCGCAAAATGATCGGGCACCAATACGATGCGCCTGCGGTCAAAGACCTTTTTGACGCCGGATTTACGGAATTCTTCTATCGCCAGGGGCGCGGTAATATCGTTCCCCAGGGCCACATCGACCCTGGCTTCGATAAAGTCGCCCGGCTGGATGCTCTTGCCGTCCGTGTGCGCCAATAAAATTTTTTCGCCAATCGTCAGTCCCATCGCGGATAATCTTTCGTGCGAAATCTATTTGAGCTTTTTGAGAACTACGGTCGCATTATGGCCGCCGAATCCCAGCGAATTGGACATACAGCAATTGACCGCTGCCTTACGGCTGGTATTCGGCACATAATCCAGGTCGCAGTCGGGGTCGGGATATTCGTAGTTTATGGTGGGCGGGACAACGCCGTCCCTTACGGCCAGACAACAGGCCACAAATTCAATCCCGGCAGCAGCGCCCAACAGGTGGCCGGTCATGGACTTGGTCGAGGAAACCATCACCTTCTTGGCATGGCTTCCCAGCGCTTTCTTTATCGCTAAGCTTTCTACTTTATCATTCAGTTTGGTAGAGGTACCGTGGGCATTGATATAGTCGATGTCTTGCGGATTGAAACCAGAGTCTCTCAAGGCCCATTTCATCGCCAGGGACGCCCCGTAACCGTCGGGGTCGGGAGCGGTAATGTGATACGCATCGCAGGACATCCCGAAACCCGCCACTTCCGCATAGATCGTGGCATTTCTTTTGCGGGCATGCTCAAGCGACTCAAGGACCACGATCCCGGAACCCTCGGCAATGACAAAGCCGTCGCGCTGGGCGTCAAAAGGACGGCTCGCCTTTTCCGGGGCATCATTGCGGGTTGAAAGCGCCTTGAGCGCACAGAACCCGCCTACGCCCAGGGTCGTAATACAGCTCTCCGTGCCGCCGGTAATCACCACATCCGCCTCCTGCCTCTGGATGATCCGGAAGGCATCTCCTATGGCATGATTGCTCGAGGCGCAGGCAGTCGTTACGCAAAGGTTGGGGCCTTTGAATCCGAAGGTTATGGCGATCTGGCCGGCAGCTTCATTGACGATCAACATCGGTATCAGAAAAGGGGTAATCCGGGAGGGGCCGCTCTTGGCAACAACCTTATGCTCTTCTTCGATGATCCGCAGGCTACCGATGCCCGAACCGACCACTACGCCGATCCTTTCCTTATCTTCCTTTTCCAGATCCAGGCCCGCATCCTTGATCGCCTGCCGGGCGGCCGCTATGGCGTATTGGACGAATTTTTCCGTGCGATTCAGGTCTTTTTTCGTGAAACCATACGCCAGGGGGTCAAAGTTCTTGACCTCTCCGCCTATGCGGCTGTCAAAGGCCGACACGTCGAAAGTAGTCAAGGGAGCAATCCCGGACTTGCCTTCCCGTAAAGACTGCCAGAAGGAAAGCACGTCATTACCCACCGGAGAAATCACTCCTAATCCTGTCACTACCACTCTCTGTTCCATATTCACCTACAAAATTTACCCCGCCGAAACCAAGAGGCGGGGTAGAAAAGTAACGTATATTTATATTAAAGAGTTATTTGGAAGTTGATTTTTCCTCAATGTATTTAACCGCATCGCCTACGGTGGTGATCTTTTCGGCGTCCTCATCCGGGATCTCGATACCGAATTCCTCTTCCAACGCCATAACCAGCTCAACGGTATCCAGAGAGTCGGCGCCCAGGTCATCCACAAACGATGCCTCGGGGGTAACTTCTTCGGGCTTTACTCCTAACTGCTCCGCAATTATAGACTTCACCTTATCTTGCACTGCCATTCTTTTTCCTCCTTTGTGATCCTTCTGTCGGATTAGGCCATTACCATCCCGCCGTCTACTACGAGAGTCTGGCCGGTTATGTAATTCGATTCCTCTGAGGCCAGAAACAAACACGCCTTTGCCACGTCCGCGGGAGTACCCAAAGCATTAAGCGGGATCACCTGTAGCATCTTCTGCTTCAGCTCTTCGGAGAGCTTTGCCGTCATATCCGTCTGGATGAAGCCCGGTGCCACCGCATTGACGTTGATGTTACGCGCGGCTAATTCCTTTGCCGTAGTCTTTGTAAGAGCGATGATGCCCGCCTTCGAAGCGGAATAGTTTGCCTGTCCGGCATTACCGATGATACCTATAATTGAGGCGATATTGATAATCTTGCCCTTGCGCTGCTTGATCATAACCTTGGATACGGCTTTGGTGCAGTTAAACGTCCCTTTCAGGTTGACGTTTATGACCGCATCCCAGTCAGCTTCGCTCATGCGCAGCAAGAGATTGTCTTTGGTAATGCCTGCGTTGTTAACTAATATATCAACCTTTCCAAATTTGTCAAGAATTTTATTTATCGCCTCATCCACCTGCTCGCCTTTAGTGACATCCGTCTGCAATGCCAGGGATTTCCTGCCTAAACCCTCTATTTCTTGGCTGGTCTGCGTTGCCTTTTCCAGGTTGACGTCGCTGACCACCACATCCGCCCCCTCCGCCGCAAACGTCATGGCGATCTCGCGGCCGATGCCCTGCGCACTACCTGTTATGAACGCTACCTGGTTTTTCAGCCTCATATTAATCCCCCTTCTTAAACCCCAGGATATCATCCTTCTTTTCCATGGTCACCACCTGCGCTTGTTCGGCTATCCTGCGCATCAGGCCCTTTAAGACCCTGCCCGGGCCGAATTCTATAAAACCGGTAATGCCTTTGTCGAGCATATAGCGCATGGAATCCTCCCAGAGGACGCTCGAGGCGACCTGGATAATCAAGTTCTGCTTGATGCGGGCAACGTCGCCGGCAGGCTGAGCGGTAACGTTGCTGATAACCGGGATACAGGGTTGCTGGAGCTTGACGCTTTCAAGCTTCTGGGCCAGCCTGGTTGCCGCACCTCTCATAAAACTGGAGTGGAACGCGCCGCTTACCTCCAGGGCGATCACCCGCTTTGCCCCCTTCTCCTGAGCTTTTTGCTCTGCCGCGGCTATCTGTGCCGTGCCGCCGGATATAACCACTTGCCCCGGGCAGTTAAGATTGGCGACCTCTGTGCCGGTTTCCTGGCACAGCTGCCTGACGCCAGCCACGTCCAAACCGATGACCGAGAGCATTCTGCCGGGGTTTTTTGCCGCCTCTTCCTCCATAAATTGGCCGCGCTGCCTGACCAGGCATACCGCATCCTCGAAACCCAACGCGCCGGATGCAACCAGTGCGGAATATTCGCCTAAACTTAAACCCGCGGCATAGCCGCCATAAGACTGCCAGCCTGGAAAAACCGACTTGAACGCTTCCCATGCCGCGATGGTCGCGGTAACGATTGCCGGCTGGGCATTCTGGGTACGGGTAAGCTCTTCCTGCGGGCCCTCGAAACAAAGCCTGGAAATGGAGAACCCCAGCGCTGCGTCCGCGCGGTCAAAAACCGACTTGCTGACGGCAAAGGCTTCGTAAAGATCCTTGCCCATGCCTACATATTGCGACCCCTGGCCTGCGAAAAGATACCCTACCGGTGAAGCTACCATTCGATTATCGCCGCCCCCCAGACTAACCCTGCGCCAAATGCGTCCAGCAAAACGATGTCCCCCTTGCTAACGCGGCCTTCCTTTACGGCCTCGCACAGCGCCGTTGCGGTCGAAGCCGAGGACATATTCCCGCATCTCTCTATATTAAGGTAAACCTTTTCTTCGGCTAAACCAAGCTTCTTTGCGACTGCCATAATAATGCGGGTATTGGCCTGATGCGGGATCACCACATCCACATCAGTAAAACTTAAGCCAGTTTTCTTCAGGACCTCTTCGGCTGCTTCGGTCATGAGATTGACCGCCAATTTAAACAACTCATTTCCCCGCATCTTCAGATAATGAAGCCGTTCATCCACGGTCTTGTGTGTGGCGGGCCTGCGGGAACCTCCTGCGGGCAGTTCCAGCAACTCTCCCATCGCGCCGTTACAACCCAGGTGCGTTGCCAAGATGCCGCCGGATTTCACGGGAGCCAGCACTGCCGCTCCTGCCCCGTCACCGAATAACACGCAGGTCGAACGGTCCTGCCAATCGGTGATGCGCGACAGGGTTTCTGCCCCTATTACGAGCGCATTCTTATAGGTACCCACCGAGATGAATTGCTGGGCCTGGGCCATCGCATAGACAAAGCCGGCGCAGGCTGCGGACGTATCGAAACAGCAGGCCTTTTTAGCGCCGAGTTTATGCTGAACAATGGAAGCCGTAGAGGGAAACGGCATGTCCGGCGTAATGGTGCCGATAATGATAAGCTCCAGGTCTTCTGCGGCAAGCCCGGCATCTGCCAGGGCTGATTTTGCCGCCTCAAGCGCAAGATCGGAAGTCGCCTGCTCGTCGCGCGCCAAATGCCTTTCTTTTATGCCGGTGCGGGTCATGATCCATTCGTCGCTGGTCTCTACCATCCTCTCCAGGTCCGCGTTGGTCAGGATGCGTTGCGGCAAATATTCGCCTACTCCGATAATACCGACTTTTTTCATAGTGCGTCCTATGTGTAGTAAGGGATCTTTTAAGACGAGGCTATCGCTGCGGAATTGATCGCCTCAAGGATCTTTTCGTTAAAATTGCGCGCGACCTCTTCCTTGGCTACCCGGATAGCGTTTTTAATGGCATGGGCATTGGAACGGCCGTGGCCGATGATGACGGTGCCGTTAACGCCCAGAAGCGGGGCGCCGCCATATTCGGAATAATCTACCTTCTTTTTAAAAGCCGCAAAGCTTGGCTTCAAAAGCAGTATCCCCAGCATCGCCAGGGGGCTGCTTTTGACCGCGCGCTTCAGGAATTCCTGGACCGCTTCAGCCGCGCTTTCGGACACTTTCAGGGCGACATTGCCTACGAAGCCGTCGCAGACGATGATATCCGACTTGCCGGAGAACAGGTCCTTACCCTCCACGTTGCCGATAAAGTTCGGAATGCCCTTTTCCAGGAGCTCGTACGTTTCCTTCATGAAGCCGGTACCCTTGGTCTCTTCTTCTCCTATATTCAAGAGGCCGACCTGCGGGTTGGGTATGCTCAGGATATCCTTAAGATAGACGCTGGACATGATGGCATATTGCAAAAGCTGGATGGGTTTAGGGTCGATATTGGCGCCTACGTCAATAACCAAAGACAGGCCTTTGAGGGTGGGGATAATCAGTGCGATACCGGGACGCTCGACCCCGGGCAACAACCCCAGGCTCAAGGTCGCCGCACACACCGTCGCTCCTGTATTGCCGGCGCTGAAGAACGCATCTGCCTGCTTGTCTTTTACCAGGTTCAAGCCGACTACGATCGAAGACTGGCGCTTCCTTCTGACGCTTGTCGCCGCAGACTCATGCATCTCGATGACCTCGGGGGCGTGCTGCACCGCGATCCTGTCGCCTCTATATCCGGCCTTTTTAAGCAGGGCCTCTACCTTCTCCCGGTCTCCGACCAGAACGATGTCTACGCCGTATTCTTTTACGGCGTTAATCGCCCCCTCAATGACCACCCCCGGGGCGTAATCCCCGCCCATCGCGTCTACCACTATCTTCATGGACCCCTCGATTCGTTATCCGCCGTGCGTATTCGCGCTACTTTTTCTTTTTCTTCTTCTCTTTTACCTCGACCTGGACCGCCTGCCTGCCGTCATAATACCCGCAGACTTTGCAGATCCGGTGCGGTACCTTGGGCTCCTTGCATTGCGGGCAAGGGACAAGGTTAAGGGATGCGATTTTCCAGTGCGTCCGACGCTTTCTTCCTCGTGTTTTGGAATGCCTTTTCTTAGGTAGAGCCACAGCTAAACTCCTTTCACTTTCATACTAGTATGTCAGGCCTTACAGGAACAGGCGCTTTCGTTACGGTTCTTCCCGCATACGGGGCACAGGCCCTTGCACGCAGGCCGGCACAAAGGCTTAAGGGGATAATCCAGAATGAACTCCTGGCGTATGTCCGGGCCCAAATCCAGCCCTGTTACCGTCTTATCCACGTCGTAACTCAACCTTACTTTTTTTTCTATCTGGCTTTTGAACCCCTCGAGGCAACGGCTGCACACTAAGTTGACCGTCGCCGTTAACGACAAATCTGCCGTTACGGCGTTGGTAATCTTGGTAAGGACGCCTTTCACCGCTACCGGACCGCTGAAGGTAACCAGTTCGGTCTCAAGATCAAGGTCCTTCGGGTTGAGAACCTCGTTCAGCAGGAAGCCGTCGGGCCCTATCTGATTTAAATTGATCCTCATGTTTACATTTTGCGCAGCTTGTCCTTTAGTGCCTTCTCGACGAAGTGCGGGACAAAACTGGACAAATCCGCGCCCAAGGAAGCGGCCTCTTTTAAAAGCTTAGAGGAAAGGTAACTATAGGATTCCTGAGGCATAAGAAAGATGGTTTCTATGTCGGGGGTGAGCTTTCTGTTTGTCAAGGCCATCTGGAACTCGTATTCAAAATCCGAGAGCATCCTTAAGCCCCGGATCAAGACATGCGCTTTTTGCCTGTGGGCAAAATCAACCACCAGGCCGTCAAAATTGGAGATCTCGATCCTTTCCAGGCCTGCGGTTGCTTTTTTGAGCATCTGGACCCTCTCTTTGACGCTAAAAAGCGGCTTTTTGTGGGGGTTATGCGCCACCGCCACGGTCACTTCGGAAAACACTTCCAGCGCCCGTTTTATCAGGTCAATATGACCGTAGGTCACCGGGTCAAAGGTCCCGGGATATATCGCTTTCTGGCACATTGCTGCCTTTCCTGGGGGGTTGTTTTCGGTAAAAAGATAAGACCGTGTCGCCGTAGTGTGCCTGCTTGAATCTCGCCAGATTTCCGGCCTGGGGAGGCAGGGTATCTTTCTTAAAATGCTGTATTATTACAAAACCATTGGGCGCTACTATATCATAAGCCCCCAGTATTTGCAAGGTTTTTTTTGCCAGATCTTTATAATAAGGGGGGTCTAAAAAGACGATATCGAAGCTCCTGCCCCCTCTTGCCAGGAGCTTGACCATATCCTGGCTTTCCTTTGGATAAAGGCTGCAGTTTTGCGCCTTAAGAGACTCGATATTCTTGCGGATGACCGCCAGGCATCTGCGGTCCTGCTCTACAAGCACCAGTTCCACAGCCCCTCGCGAAGCAGCCTCCAGCCCTACTGCGGCAGAACCGGCGAACAGCTCCAGAAACGATAAGCCTTCTATACCCCCCAGGATATCAAACAGGGCCTTCCTGACCTTATCCTGAGTAGGCCGGATATCCTTCGGCATGGCAATGACCCGCCCCTTGTAGATACCGCCGATTATTCTCATATTATCCCACCACCATAAGATTATCGTATTCCGGGAATCTCTGCGCCAGTTTTTCCTTAAGTTGCGCATTCTGCTTCTCTTGCAGGCCGGGGTCGCCGGCAATCAGTTTTATCGCCTCCTGCCTGGCTTCTCTAAGCAGCTGCATCTGGCTTAAAGGGTCGGCGATCCCCAGCTCGCCCAGGCCGTGCTGCCTGCGGCCGAAAAATTCACCCGGCCCTCGTATCCGCAGGTCCTCTTCGGCAATAGCAAAGCCATCGCTGTGCTTGGTCATCGCGGTCAACCGTGCCTTGGCTTCGGGCGTGCCGGCGCCGGATACCAGGACGCAAAAAGACTCATATGGCCCCCGGCCGATACGGCCGCGCAACTGATGAAGCTGAGAAAGGCCGAAACGCTCGGCATGTTCGACAACCATAACGCTGGCGTTGGCTACGTCTATGCCTACTTCAAGGACGGTCGTCGCGATCAGTATCTGAATCTTGCCTTCCTCAAAAGCGGTCATGATCTTATCCTGCTCTGTTTCTTTTAGCTTGCCGTGGATCAGGCCGACAGTGCACTCCTTGAAAATATTTTTCTTAAACTGCACATACATTTTTTCCGCGCTTAGCAGGTCTAGTTTATAGGATTCTTCGATGAGCGGATACACCACATATGCCTGACGGCCTGCCTCTACCTGCTGACGGATAAAACCATACAGCCATTCGCGTTTATCCGGGCCTACCCATTTGGTGACCACGGGCTTACGGCCGGCAGGCAGCTCCGTAATCACCGAGATATCAAGATCGCCATAAATGGTGATTGCCAGAGTCCGGGGGATGGGGGTTGCGGTCATGATCAGTACATCGGGATGCGCCCCCTTCTGAGGGAGCAGGGCACGCTGCGCCACTCCGAATTTATGCTGCTCATCGATCACCACCAGCCCCAGATTCCGGAAAGCAACCGTTTCTTCCAGCAATGCGTGCGTGCCGACTACTATATCCAGCCCGCCCTGCCTGATCTGCTGGTACAGTTTTTCCTTTTCTTTCGGCTTGCCGCTGCTTACCAACAGCCCCATCTTTACCCGAAGCCCCAGCCCTGCCAGGTGCAACCGCACCTTATCGTAATGCTGTTTTGCCAATATCTCCGTAGGCACCAGGATCGCTGCCTGATAACCTCCCTGTACCGCCACCAGCATCGCTACGGTAGCGACGACAGTCTTGCCTGAACCGACATCGCCCTGCAGAAGCCGCTGCATGACCTGGGGCTTGGCCATATCGGTTTTTATTTCATCGATCACCTTTTTCTGGCTGGCGGTTAAGGCAAACGGCAGCCCTTTGATAAAAGCATCCGCCAGTTCCCCGTCGATGCGGTGCGCCAGGCCTTTCTTTTCCTTGGCCCTGAGCTTACGCAGGGCCAGGGGTATCTGAAAAAGGAAAAAGCCTTCGAAAGAAAGACGGCGGTGCGCCTCTTGTTGAGGCTGGGGCCCTTCCGGAAAATGGATATTAATGACCGCTTTTGCCAGATTCAATAGCGCATGGCGGGTCCTAATGTCGTACGGTAGAAAATCCGCCAGCGACGGCAGGTATTCATCAAGACAGGTCTTGACGATCTGGCGGAAATAGCGCTGAGTCATGCCTTCGGGCAGGGAATAGACGGGAACGATCCTTCCGGCCTCAAGGGAATCCGTTTCATCGGATACCAGCTCGAATTCCGGAGCGCTCATTTGCAACCTTCCGGCGTAGCGGTCCACCTTGCCGTAAAGGACCAGGTACTGGCCGGGCTTGAAATATTCCTTAAGATACGGCTGATTGAACCAGACACAGGCCAGCGTACCGGTGGCGTCCTCCACCAGGGCCTCAACAATGCTAAAGCCTCTCCTGCGAAAGGAGCGGCGGGCCCCTGCGGTCAGGACCTTCCCTTTGATCGTATGGATCTGGCCTTCCTGCAGCGCGGAGATGGTAGTGAAATTCGTGCGGTCTTCGTAGCGGCGGGGGAAATAATACAGCAGGTCTTCGACCGAAGCGATGCCCAGGCGATGCAAAAGTTTTGCCCGCCCGGGGCCGATGCCTTTCAGATAGCGGACAGAATCATCCAGCTTTTTTATCATGCTAGAGGGCAACCTTCTCGGATTCCGAAGGCGCATGTTCGGGGACGGCGGGTGCCTCTTCCGGCGGGGCAGCGGACTTTGGCTTCGAGCTTGCCGGCTTTACTTCTATTGTAAATCCTTCGCTGGAAAAAACCTTCCCGTCGATCTTGATCCGGCTGGGTTCGATCTTAAACTTGCCCGCTTCTTTCGGAATAAGTACGCACGTATAGCTGAGCGTAGAGCGCAACTTACCTGCTTCCACGGAAATAGTGGAAGCCCGGGCCTGAGAAACGATATAGAAATTATCGAATCTCGGCAATTGCGGCCCCGGGACATTCTTGGCTAAAGAGGCGACCGTAAGTTTGTAGGTAAGCGGTTCATCGGCCGCAAGAGCGAGCTTATCGACCTGCGCTTTGATCGTAGTAGTCTGGGCATAGGCACCGGCGGCGGTCAAAGAAATCAAGAAAGCAATTAGGAAAATACGTACGGTTTTCATGGAAAATATTATACCACAACTAACGACTGCGGCCCAGAGGCTTGCAGGCCTCTATCGCACTGAGCATGTCTGTTTTGGTTTTTGCGCGATAGGCCGCTTCGCGCAGGCGCCTGACCTTGCGTAACCCTTTGGTGTACCAACCAAAGAATTTATGGAAGACCGATACCCCGGTCCTCTCGCCATGAAAATCAACGCATGCCTGGAGATGCCGTTGCATGACGTCGGCTATCTCCTGGCCCTGCGGCGCAGGAAGGCGCCGGCCGTCTTTTAGGAACTCCAGGATCTGCCGGAAAATCCAGGGATTGCCCATTGCCCCCCGGGCCACCAGGACCGCGTCGCAGCCGGTTTCTTCGAACATTTTCCGGGTCAGCTCCGGAGAGAGCATGTCGCCGCTGGCGATCACGGGTATGCGCAATGCCTTCTTAACCTCGGCAATGATCTTGTAATCCACTTTTTCCCCGTACCCCTGGCTCCTGGTCCGGCCGTGAATGGACAAAGCGCTGATGCCGGTATCCTGGGCGGCAAGTGCGACTTCCCGGGCATTAATGGAGTTCTTATCCCACCCGGCGCGGATCTTGACCGTTACCGGCACCCGGACGCTAGAGACAATGATCTTAAGGAGCGCGCATAACCGGGCAGGGTCCTTTAGGAGGGCCGCGCCTTCCCCTCTGCGGATCACCTTTTTCTCCGGGCAGGCAGCGTTGAAATCCAATACGTCGAATGTATACCCTTGCAAAATATCCAGCGCGCGGTGCAGGTATCCGGGCTCTCTTCCGAGAAGCTGCACGCCTAAGGGCTTGTCTTGCGCATACGTAGACAGCATCTGCTTGGTTTTACGGGAGCCATATCCCAGGGAACGCACGTTGATCATTTCCACGAAGGCAAGCTCACAGCCGAATTCCCGGCTGATCATCCGGAAAGGAAGATCGCTCACTCCGGCCAGGGGAGCAAGGATCAAGTTTGATTTTAGCGTGAGGCTGCCGATCTTACACATAGGGATATATTTTTTCTCCTGCCCC
>Ga0335071_10004014_pt1 | contig 15430 bp, 11 predicted proteins | sample Lox_Sample_15_FD_206724 | JGI IMG/M metagenome (GOLD analysis project Ga0335071, IMG submission 206724) | Soil microbial communities from Loxahatchee National Wildlife Refuge, Florida, United States - Lox_Sample_1.5 | ecosystem: Environmental > Terrestrial > Soil > Wetlands | place: USA... | reverse complement strand
GTAGCCACGCTCGTAACTTGAGTTTTGGGACACCCCACAGAGCATTCTAAGCTGTTTTTGCGATTTTTACCATTGACTCCGTGGCTCGACGCCATTTGCGTGGAAAGCGCTCCTCCATCGCCGAGACAAATTGTTCTTCTCCCAACGGACGTCCCGAGTACGTGCATTTGCGCAACGCCGTAATCTGGTCCGCACTGCTGTGGCTGCTCAGAAGCTCCGCCCAGGTTGCCGCGCCGCCGCGCTCGCTGCCAGAACCCCAGGTCCAGCACGCCGCTCCGGTCCCGTGCCCCCAGCAGGTGCGCCGCCGCGCTCTACTAGGAGCCCAAGCGCAAGGCCGAATCCTGAGGCGACCCCATCGGCGCTCATTGAGAACATCGCCTCCCTAACTCGCTTGTCGGCCTCTATTTGTGGCGCTCGTTTTTTCGATTTACGACTGCGTCGATTCTGACTGTCCCTCTCGGCCCCCTCCCGGCCCGGAGTGATACACGAACTCTCAAGGAAACACGCGGGCTGTCCCCGGTTTTCCGTCCCCGGTTTTCCCGAGGTAGGCCTCCCGGTCGGCGTCGGTGAAGAAGACCGGCTGGCGGTCCAGTCCTCGCTGCGTCAGATGATGCGGTACGCCAACCAGCACCGCTCTCGCCATTCTCGGCATCACCAAATGAGTTCCGGAGCGGCACGCGAACTCTCAAGGAAACACGCGGGCTGTCCCCGGTTTTCCCGGTTTTCCGTCCCCGGTTTTCCAATGGTCAATATACTTGTGTGACACTCGAGAAATAGTGGGGAACGGATTTAGGCTCGATCCCGATTTCCGCAAGCTGTGGATCGGCCAGGCGATCTCGCAAATCGGGTCCAACATCACTGGCGTCGGCCTGCCCCTCACCGCCGTCCTCGTCCTCAAAGCGTCGCCTCTTCAGATGGGACTCCTGTCCGGAGTGGGCGCGGCGGCCGTACTTATATTTGGCCTTTTCGCCGGAGCCTGGGTGGACCGTCTGCGTCGACGGCCAATCCTGATTGCCGCCGATCTGGGGCGCGCCGTGGTGTTGGGCATCATCCCGCTGGCAGCGATGCTGCACCGGCTGACCATCGGAGACCTCTACCTGGTTGCGGTGGGCAGTAGCATCCTGACCGTCCTGTTCGACGTGAGCTACCAGGCGTATCTGCCCTCGCTTATCGCGCGCGAGAACATCCTTACCGGAAACAGCCGGCTGGCTTTGACCGAGTCGATTGCGCAGATCGCCGGTCCCGGTATCGCCGGCATCCTGGTGCAGTTGATCACGGCACCCATGGCCATGCTGTTCGACGCTGCGTCGTTCGTCTGTTCCGCCATCTCAGTGTGCCTCATCCGCAAACCGGAACCGGTGCCGACGCGCACCCTGGAACCCCATATCGGCCGGGAGATCTCGGAGGGGCTGGGCGCGTCGTGGCGCGATCCATTGCTCCGCGCACTGGCCGGTCGCAGAGCCACCAGTGCGTTCTTCTTAGGCTTCGGGAGTAGTCTGTACTTTCTATTTGCGATGCGTGAGCTGGGGTTGACCGCCGCTCTTTTAGGCATCATCATCGCGATCGGCGGGACCTCTGGCTTATTTGGGGCCTTCCTGGCAGAGTGGCTGGTGCGCCGCTTGGGTTTCGGCCGGACTTTCATTGGCTCCGCGGTGGCGATTGGGATGGCGATGTTATTGATACCACTGGCGCACGGATCGGTGGCGGTCTGCTCCGCTTTTCTGATCGCTTCGCAATTGGGTGACCTGGCGTGGCCGGTCTACAACATCAGCGAACGGAGCTTACGGCAGGCGATCACGCCGAATCATATTCTGGGACGTGTCAATTCCTCCATGCACCTGCTCTTCCACGGCGTTCTGCCGCTGGGCGCGCTCGCTGGCGGCGTCATCGCGCAGGCCGTGGGAATGCGGCAAGCGCTGCTGACCGGCGCAATCGGAGTTCTGCTTTCGACGATGTGGCTGGTGTTCTCCCCGGTACGCCGACTGCGCGAATTCCCGCATGCCGTGGGCGAAATAAGGGCATGAGCACCGTTTCCCGGAGAACCCATTCTCGGCATCACCAAATGAGTTCCGGAGCGGCACGCGAACTCTCAAGGAAACACGCGGGCTGTCCCCGGTTTTCCCAGCGCCAGTTGCCGCGCCGGTGATCGCGTGGGCGAACTGCGGGGTCAGGTCAGCGCCACTGGTGTGTCCCAAATCGCTGTAAGGCGCATATTTCAAAGGAGCGAAATAACTAAGAAGAAAGGAGCCGCTTCAGGCCGTCCCTTTGGGTCTTGGGTCCCTCTCGGTCCGGTTTTCAGGACTTCAAACCTGCCGCAGCCATAGGACAGCATCATGCCCTTGCTCCATATAGGTGAGCTCACCATCTCTGTACTGGAGCACAACTGGTGTCGCAGTGAACATGCGAATTCCTGGTAGCATCGCGACCAACGCAGGGAACGAGACATCGTCGATATCAAATACGCTAATTCGAACCGTGGAGTAGTTGGCGGACGAGGCAAGATCCTCAAGTGCGGCAAGATCCGGGTCGCTCCAGGATGCCGCGCCGACCACAATGTCATGTTTCCCTGGCACGAAGGAACCGCCCCCGGACAAGAGATGGAAACCCGCCTTCCGCACTGCATCGGGGAACTTCGCCCGATGGACCATTGTCTTGGCACTCAGGCGCGATGGAAGGTCCTTTGCCTCAGAAGCCGCTCGCCAAACATCGTCCGAAAAGTCAAAAAAGCTCATGGCCACGGTATGCTCGCAAAAAAGTCGTAGTAAGAACCGGCCGATGACCCGGGAAAACTGGGGAAAACTGGGGGAAAACTGGGGACAGCCCGCGTGTTTCCTAGTCATCGAACAAGCCCGGTTGGCCCTCCGCTGACGCGGCTGCGGCGGCCTTCCTGGGCCTCCCGCCCGGCTGAGCGGCGAGTGGCCGGCCTAGCCGTGACTCCGCCCACGCCACGAACTGCTGCGAGCCAACTGGGCGCCCCGTATACGTGTTCCTCCGCAGCGAAGCCTCCTCATCGCCCATGGTATCCGATTCCAGGAACGCAGCCCACTCGGCCGGTGTGAAGGACGAGCGCATGGGCTCCTGCTCCAGCCAATCCGGCGGCGAGGCCGCGCCGGTAGCCGAGCACGCCCGCGCCAAAGCGCGCCGCGGCCGAGCGAACCAGCCCGAGGTAGACCTCCCGGTCGGCGTCGGTGAAGAAGACCGGCTGGCGGTCCAGTCCTCGCTGCGTCAGATGATGCGGTACGCCAACCAGCACCGCTCTCGCCATTCTCGGCATCACCAAATGAGTTCCGGAGCGGCACGCGAACTCTCAAGGAAAACGCGGGCTGTCCCCGGTTTTCCGCGGTTTTCCGTCCCCGGTTTTCCCCCGCGGGCTGTCCCCGGTTTTCCCCATTCTGTTCACAGTTCCGCCCAGTGCCGGATGAGGTTGTGGTAGATGTTCGTGAGTTTTCGGACCTCCGGGTCGTTGCGGCCCAGCCGGTGGACGAGTCCCTGGATTGCGTTGTCCATGTCGAAGGTCATTCGGCGCGCCAGCGGGTCCTTGATCATGCTCTGCAGCCAGAAGAAGGAGCAGGTGCGCGCGCCCCTCGTGACCGGAGTTACCATGTGCAGGCTGGACGACGGGTAAAGGACGAGATGGCCCGCCGGCAGCTTGACCCGGTGGGAGCCATAGTAATCGTCGATCACCAGTTCGCCGCCATCGTACTCCTCAGGCTCCGACAGGAACAGGGTGACCGAAAGATCGGTGCGGATGCGCAGGCCCGTCAGGTGGTCGCCGCGGATGCAGTTATCGACGTGCTCGCCGAAGAACTGCCCCGGGACGTAACGGTTAAACAGCGGTGGAAAGATGTGCAGCGGCACGGCGGCCGAGACGAACAGGGTGTTGGCAGTGAGCGCGCGGAGAATCCGCTCTCCGAGTTGCCGGGAGGTCTTGCCGTCGGGTGGAAGCTGTTCGTTTTTCTTCACCTCGGCCGATTGCGCCCCGGCCGTGGATCGTCCGTCCTCCCACGCTTGGGTGTCCATGATTTGGCGGAAATCCGCCACGTCATCTTTGCTCAGGACATCAGGGATGCAGATCAGCATGTGTCAATCACCTACCACTTATTAAAGTTAAAGGCCAAGCTCAGATAGACCGCCCGGCCGGGCGCGACTTTGACGAACGGCTGCGCGCTCTGGTACAGGGAGTCGTAGTAGGTTTTGTCAGTCAGGTTCTGCCCATAGAGTTTCAGGCTCACGAAGCTGTTGATCCTTTGTTCGACGAAGACGTCGAACCGCCAATAGGAGGGTAGGAAGGTAGGATTCGGAGTGCCGGGGTAGGCGATACCACCGTTTGCAGCTAGCAGCGAACCACCCTTTATCTTCGAGGCGTACACGCTCTGTCCGCCGAGTTCCAGCCGTCTCGTAAGCTGGTATCTGGTCAGGAGGTTGAAAGATTGGGGTGCGATGTTGGCCAATTGCAGCCCGACGTTGTTCGGCACGATCGATTTGGTCACTTTCGGATCCATCGTCACGAAGCCGCTCATCACACTCCATTTAGATGTGATCTTGCCGGCAGCCTCGATATCGACGCCGCGCACGCGGTAGGCTGCGTTCGGCACAATCTGGCCACTGGTATAGCCCGGCAACCCGCTCGGCGCAGTTTCGCGCGCGTTGGTCACATCGGTCTGGAAGGGAGCGAGGGTGAACAACAGGTGCCGATTCAGCAGCTCCCACTTGGTGCCGATTTCGTAGGACCGGCTCCTTTGCGGACCAAAGATCTGCGTTGCGTTTTGCGTCGCCGCCAGTCCGCCATATGAGCTGGATGTGGCATCGAGTTCAGAACCCACTGGGTCGGCCGCGGTTGCGTAGGCGAAGTAAATGCTACCGATCTTCACCGGCTTCACCAGCAAGCTCGCGTTGTAGCTGGTGATGCCGTCATCCGCCGACTTTGCGGCCGTGTTGTTGGACGACTTGATATTGTAGTCGTCGTAACGGACACCGCCACTGAGGATAATGAAATCCCTGTAGTTGGCGGTGTCCATGAGGTAGACTGCCTTGGTGCCCACCTTGTAATTTAATTGGTTGCCGGCCAGTTGAAACGTTCCGCTACCGTTCAGGTAGTGTGGCGGATCGAGGACGCTGACGATCGGCGCTCCGCTCGATGCGAAAGCCACGGCCCCGGTCGTCAGTTCGGAAGTCAGTCCGCTGTAGCCCTGGATGCTGAGCCGCTCGTTAGAGAATTCGCCTCCAAGAACCGCCGTGTGACGGAACTCGCCGGTGTTGAATTTGATCCTGGCTTCGGGCTGGTCGGCAACGACGGTCACCGGCTCGTACCGGCTTTGCGCGTTCAACTGGACGTAGCCTGAATAGAAGTTCAGGTTCGAAGAATAGGGCGCAGTTGCGCCGCTGGCGCTCGGGTTTTCGGGGATCGTTCCGATGTAGTTCAGCAGCGAATGGCTGGCGCGCAGCTTGTTATCGAGCGTCACGTGATCGTTGATCTTCCATTCACCGTCGACCGTTCCGACATCCTGCGTCGACTTGGTGAAGTCTCGATTGACCGTGCCGTAGTAGGTGTTGCGCGGCACACCGCTTTCGGTAACGGGCTCACGCGTGACCTGGTTTGTGGGCACGCCAAAGTCCGGCAGGCCCCACAGGTCCGTGTGCGAATAGTTGGCGGTGATCTTAAAGTGGTCGGTCGGATGATAAGACACGGCGCCGGCGGCGCCCCACCGGTTGTCGGTCGTGAAGTCGCGCCCGGCGACATCGGCGTACTGAACCAGCCCGTTGAGGCGCACGTCCAGCACCGGGCTAATCTTCTTATTGATGTCGACGGTGCCGCGCCGAGTAGAGTCGCCGAGGCCGCCCTCCACGCCGAGGTGATAGAAATCGGCGCTCTGGGCCTCCTTGGTGACGATGTTCAGCGCGCCGCCCGTGGTACCGCGGCCGGCGAAGGAGGAGGCCGGCCCCCGCAGGATCTCCACCTGCTCGTCGTCGAATGTTTCGCGGATACTGACACCGGCGTCCCTAACGCCGTCGACGAAGACATCATTGCGCGCATCAAAGCCGCGAATGAAGAAGCGGTCACCGAAGGCGTTGCCGCCTTCGCCCGACCCCAGCGTGATACCGGCCGTTGAGCGCAGCACTTCGCGGAGGGTCGTGGCGTGCTTGTCCTCGAGCGCCTCCTGAGTCAGGACCGTCGCGGTCTTCGCCGTGTTCAGGACCGGCTCGGTGAACTTGCTCGATGACAGGCGATCGGCTTTATAGGGCGCTTCCGGGTCTGCATAGGGATCGGCGCTGGGAGCACGCGCCGTCACGTTGACGGACTCGGCTTGGCCTCGAAGCCCGAAGGTCACGGCGGCCGGCGCTGTGAAGCGGAAGGTCACGCTGGTCCCTGCGAGCAGATGCTCGAGCGCCTCTTGAATCGTAAACGTCCCGGAAACACCGGGCGATGTGAGCGTGCCGATCGAATCGACGGCCAACGTAAATGTGATGCCCGCGGCACTCGCGAACTGCGGAAGCACCTCTGAAAGCGGTCCAGGCGCGATATCAAAGCGCTGAGCCTGCGTCTGAGTTATCGCACCGCTTGACGGCGGCACGCCTTGTGCGTAAGCCACATTAATCGTCTTACTGCCTATTGCGGAACATGCAACGAGCGTTCCGATTGCCGTCAATCGATACGTGATCGGCCAATTATTCCGGGTGTTCCTTAGCGCTTCCTTCTTGCGCGCCCTCTTGATTTTGAACTTCATTCCGTTCTTCTCCTTGATAAATTTCATAGGGTCCCCTTTTCCTTGTTCTCCCCTTCATCCGGTCCCCGCTCCAGACAACCGTTCGGACATTTGCCAGCCCTGATCTGGAGCCACATCTCGAAGTTCGCCGCGCTGGTCGATACCATCTCGACGAACTGCATGTACGCCTGCGGTTCCAGGGTCACGGTCACCGGACCGACCTGGACATGGATGTTGGCTGCTAGCTGAATCGCGGCAGGCACCACACTGCCCGCCGACCTCCAGCCGGGCAACCTGGATTTGAAATCCCGTTCGGCTTGAAATCTCTGCTTTCAATTCTTCGAATCGCGAGGTCATAAACTCCTCGATGCGGCCGCACTGAAAACACGCCAAGTGCAGGTGATCCCGTCTGGTCTTGACCTCGTAGTAGTGCTTTTCCCCATTTAGATGCATCAGGTCGAGTTCGTCCACCAGCCGCAGTCTCTTGAGGAGGTCGATGGTCCGATAGACCGTAGCCCGGTCGATGCTCGGCTCGCGCTTTCGCGCTTCCTCTAACAAGGCTGCCGCGTCGAGATGCGAAGTCGCGTTCTGAATGATCTCGACTACGACCTTGCGTTGAGCCGTGAGGCGGACACCCTTTGAAACGAGCTCACCGAGCAGGGAACGGCGCTCCAATTGGAGGTGTCCTCCCGTGCCGTTAGTTGCGACTGCGTCGCAAGTCGTGGTAGTCATTGGCATTTTTTCTCCTGCGAACTAGTCGCAACATCGCTCCTTGAGATCCAGGACTATTTTGGTCCTATATTAGGCCAAGGCACGGTTTCCTGTCAACAATCATCGAGAACTCGGTACTGAGTTCTTGAAAACCCCGCTGAGGTGTCCTATGGGGAGAGAGTAGTGGTTGACTGGTTTTTGTTGGGAAGCACAGAAAATTGCGGCAGGCGGATCCACACGTCGACCCGGCGGTCGACGCGGCACGCCGGCGGCGCGCGCCACGGGGCGGGCATTCCTTTTCGTCAGAGTTCCAGTTTGCCCAGGAACTCCATTTCACTCAGCTCGAAGTTCTGGACGAAGACAATCCGGCCGATGTGGGCTTCGAATTGTAGGCGCTGATCTTTGCTGGTGATTTCGGCGGACAAAGGGAACAGATAGACGACCACGACGCCGTTTTCGCGTTGGAAGACCTCCACGCTCGACGGCTTCACGTCCTTCTTCCCCTCGCGCTTCAGCGAGGCCAGATTCTTCAGAGGCTCGCCGAGGCGCTTGGGGTCGCCCTTGAAATCGCCGGGAATGCCGTAGACGGCGATCGAATAGCCGTCAGCCGACAACGTGGGAGGCTCGACTTCGTGCGACTTCAGTTCCGCGAGACGAATCGGGAGCGCGCTCTCCCAACGCAGCTTCAGGGTGATCGGCTGGGGAAGGGAGCGAGAGCCGCGGTCTTCGCCTCCGCGGCCCGTGAAGACGTTCGGCGACACCGTGGGCCCGCTGCCCTTCGGATCCACTCCCTCGTTGCCCACGCCGCGGGGCTGTCCCATTTGTCCGCCTTCCCGGAGCTGGTCTTCCGTTAGACGGCGCGTGACGGTCGCCTTGATCTCCTTCACCCATGGGGACGCGGTCAGGACCTGTCTGGCGTCCTGTTCGGTCCACTGGGTGGGCGGCTTGGTCTTCCAAACCGGATCCGCGGCCGGCAGGTGCGCTGCGGCCGCGGTCAGGCAAAGAGACTGGATCACGAAACTGCGCATGACACTTGCTTAAAACTTTACCAGCAAACCGAAAGAAAGCTTCGCTTCGCTGCGACGAAGGTCGGGGAACCAGACGCTGCTGAGCCCGCCTCCGCACGCGGCTTCGGCTGCCGCCAGAACCGCGGTTCCGGCAGATCCGCCGGCGGAGCAGGTGTAGTACTGCGGCGATCCGGTGTTTCCGCCCGGAGGCGTGACGCCTCCCCGACCGGCGAAATACGGGACATCGGAGTGGCGATATCCAACCTCCGCAAACCAGGTGATGTATTGCCTGGGCATGTACTGGAGAGTGACCGTGCTATCCCACATATGGGCTTTCTGGCCGGGGTTTTCCGTAAAGTAGGGAGTACCCGAGACAGCGTCGGCGCCGTTAATGGGCGGCAGCAGGGTCAGATAGCGGCCGTAGTTGTTCATATATCCGCCGCCGAGCGTGAGGCCGAGCAGATCTTTGTGGAACCACATCCGGTTGTAGAGCATCCACCCCACGAACGATGACTTGTTCTTGCTTGGCGCGCCGAGGCATTGAATTCCGCCGCCATATTGGCACCCGGCGTCTCCGGTGAGGGAGAATGCCATCTTCGAGAGGCCGAGGCTGGCAGGCTTGTTATAGTAGCGGACCTCGATGCTGTCGTCGGTGTGAATGCGTTCCGTTCTCGGGAGACCCAGGTTATCCTGTCCGAGTCCATACTGGTTTGCGACGAGCTTGAACCACTCCTTCGGCATCCACAGAAGCTGTCCTCCCACGCCCGGATGGCCATTGTATTTGGCGTAAGACTGCCATCCGTTGATAAACCAAGGTTCGATTTTCAACTTGTTGGTCGGGAACCACTGCACGCGGACGCCATTGAAAAACCAGGGTGTGTTCGAGGACACATACGACGGCTGGTAAGCCCAATTATCGAAGTTATAGTAGCTGAACAGGCCGATGTACGACACGAAGATTCCTGCGTCGACGTTGAGGCCGTGATTGACGTTGAAGTGATATCCGCCGTAGGCTTCCGAAACATACCGGTAGGCGCCGCGGAGGTCCCACTGGCCAACACCGGCGCTGGCGTCGTTGCGCGGCGTGGTGACGGCAAACAAGCCGTTCATGAACAGGACCCGTCCGCGAACGTTCTGCCAGTGGAAGTCACCGCCGACGCTGATCTGCTCCAACTGGACTTCACCCGAGCGGAACGATTCGGTGGACCCGACGATGGTGTGATCGACGGGCTGGTTGAAGTCTTCCATGTAATGTGTATCGAATCGAGCTTCCGGAGTGAAGAATTTCGTATCGAGTACGGTGTCCTTGGTGCGTGCGCTTCCGTTAAGCCAGCTGAAATCGCCGTACGCGAAGGGAGTCTGATTATCCACTCCGGCGGCGGCTTCGGGGGCTTGTAAAGCGTCGGGAATAATGTGCTGAGGAGGCGCAACAGGCGTCGGCGGAGTGGCTACCGCAGCCTTGCCGCCCGGCTGTTGAGGCTCGGGCGTCGGAAGGTTGAAGGGCTCTGCCTTTGCGACCGAAGAAGTGGAGGGAGGCAGGGAGTTCACCGGCGGACGAGTCAGGGACGCCACTAACGGTAATCGCGCAGGGCTCTCCTGTGTGTTTGTCTCGTGGGCGGGCAGCGCGCTGGCTTGTGTTTGAGATTTGAGCTGGTGCAGTTCGGCTTCCAACTGGTCCATTCGCTTTTGCATGGACTCGAGAGCTTTCAATAACGCGGACTCGGCGGAAGTTCCCGCAGGCTGCAAAGGTAGATCGATGTTTGTGGTTTCGAGCGGAGGAAGCTGCAGAGTAATGGATGAGCTGACGAAGCCGGCCTTACCGGCATAGATTTGATATTGACCTGGTTTCAGCCCTTCGACTGTGAAGGAGCCATCCGTTCCACTGGTGGACGTCGTGTCTCGATTGTCCTCGACATGATGGGCAAAGATACGAACTCCAGGAATGGGAATCCCCTCCGGAGAATGAGCAGTTCCACGGAGAGAGGCAAGGGCAGAATTATCTCCGGCCCATGCAGGCAGTCCGATGAGAATCGAAGCAAGCAAGCATTTCAGAATTGTTTTTTGAGTGATCATACAGTGATCCTTGAGACAGCGGTTTCGCACGATGCGTTTAGGACAGGGTTACCTGCGGAGGTCGCTCCATGACGAACGCATGGACGCGATCATAAATCGAACGCGAACGGCTGTTGAGACTACTCCCGACGCACACAATGCGCCTTCCTTGCCCAAGTATATTCATCAAAGGTAAAGAATACTAGGGGCAGAGCATAAGGAAGTCATAAACACGCAGGAGGTGCTGCGGAGGCTGCGTTCTTGGCTGGGCCATTATTTCAGCGCGGCTCCCGGATTCTGCGGGACTCTATTCTCTTCAGGCCGCCGAGCTCGGTGAGGCATGCTAAGAGAGTCGCCTTCGCACCGGCGTAAGCAGCGCCGGTCTTTGCCCTCAATCTGGCTTCAATCCGGCGTCTCGCCGTGCGAGCCAGCTTCACTGATTGCCAGCCACGGCTCGAGAGACGGATCTGCTTCGCGCGGCGATCCTCCGCGGGGACCGCTTCCAGAATGCCAAGCTCCATCATCTCCCGCACAACCTTGGAGGCCGCCTGCTGAGTGACCTCCATTCTCCCGGCCAGTTCGGTGATCGTCCGGTCCTGCTCAATCAAGTGTTGAACCACGTACCCGTGGCTTTGTTTCACCTTCCCGAATCCGGCGGACGCCAGACTCTCCGCGACGAGTTCGTTGATCCGGAGCCCCAGGAACAAGCCCAGATAGCCTAGGTCCAGTTCCGAGGGAACGACGGCCGAATCGAACTTGGTCCCCTTATGCACAACCATCGTTGTGTATAATACCAGAGAGCCCATGCTCATCGAAGAGCTATTCGACCGAGGCGTCATGGTGATGGGACCGTCGCGGGTGGATCCCACTCGGCAAGTAGGGATATTTGCCCCTGAAGTCGCCGTAGAAGCCTCCGCTGCCCGAGCCGCGGAAATCGAGCGGTTCCGATGGATCGTTGGCGAATGGAGATATGAGAATCTTGTTCCGCAGACTCGCTCGAGCCCGGCTTACACGGACATCGGCACGCAACGGTTCGCGATCACGGAAGATGGCTGGGTCTGCATGGTTTCTCCCGATGCCACGCAACATCGCTTTCTGACATTCGATCCGTTCAGCCGGCAATGGATCTACGTGCTCACTCGCGGCTCGTTTGGGATGTTGCGTTCCAAGGAGGGCTGGGCCGGAGACCGGATCGCTTTCTCCGGACTCATGACGATGATCGGCATCGAATGCGAGTGGCGCATGACGTGGACGAAGATCAACGCGGAAGAGTTTCGGTTCGTCAATGAAGAGAAAATCTCCGACGGATCCTGGGCTTACATTGACGAATGGCATTTCCGGTCAATTTCCGGCGCCACGGTTGCCTAAGATCGGGAGGAATGACTGAATTTGGCGTGCTTGTCGTGGGAGGCGGGTGCGGGGGTTCGGTGGCGTAGGCTGGTGCTCGAGAGGAATTGCGAGATCGGTTCGCCGGCGCGGACGACGGGGGCAAGTTCATTTACTCGATAGAGGGCTGTCTCTGCTGCCTAAGGAACGCAAAACCGGCACCGCCTTCGAGCGGTGCCGGCTCTCTACTTTATTCCAGGAGTGATGATCCTACGACTGCCGGTTGAATTTCCGCCGGAGAGACAGGACCGCACCGGCGCAGGCCGTCGCCAGCAGGAGGACGGAACTGGGCTCGGGAACCGTCCCGTTCGTCGTGATCACGAGATTGTCGATGCCGATCGTCGCCGGCCAGTCGACAAAATTTAGTTCTGAAACGCCACCGACGCTGATCATGCCACCGGTCGTGCCGATAAATTGCGGGGCATAGATAGTAGTGTTCCCGTCCTTCGTGGAAATGCCGTTGGGACCCCCACTCGACGGTGTGAATCCAAAGGTCTGGAAGATCTGAGTGCCGCCCGAGGCCGCACCGGTCGTAAATATGAAGTCCGGCCGGTTCGGGTCGCCAGTTCCGCCGCAATGAGCCGGGTCGAGCTGCGAGCAACTGCCGTCCGGGAAGATTTCGTAATCGAAACCCACGCTGCTGATCGATAGTCCGGTAAAGGAGATCGAAATCTCTTGAGAACGCTGGCTGCTGTCATCGCTCGTATTGGCGAGGAATGTATCGGTGCAACTCGTGGTCAAAGTGGCCGAGGTGCAACTCGGCGTCTTACTGCTATTGCTGGTGGCGCCGTCTGAAGTGCCGAGAGTCTCCGGAACACCACCCGGGCCAACAACATAGCCCTCACCTGAATAGGTCTTATCCGCAATCGCGCCGGTTACGCTCACGCAATTCGTGCAACCAATGACGGAGTCCATATATTGCGCGATGGCGTTGTTGATTGACGTCGTACCAGGAGAGTTCCCTCCCGCCAGATAGTAGGAAACGGCATTTTCGGCAAGCGTGTTGAAATTGAAGGTAAAGGTCGTTGCGCCCGCGCAGCCGGCAATACCGACGAGCGTCAAGACAGTTGAGAATAGCATCCGAGGCTTCATGCCAGAACTAGAGCACGTCTGGGGCCATCGAGAAACATACAGTGGAATGAGAGAAATAGATGCTCTGATGCGCGGGAACGAGTGACCAATCCTTTGGATCGTATGCCATTTTTCGGTACCGCGGTTATTGGGTGGTTCCCAGAAGCGCCATGGCTTCTTTGGCTTCGGGCAGCGAGGGATCTGCCTTCATCGCGGCCTGTAAGATCGTGTAAGCCTGGTGACGGTATCCGAGCTGGAAATAGGTCATCGCAAGATGGCACATGTGCCGCGGCTCGATCGAAGGCTGTTTCAAATGATCCAACGCAGGTTGGAAGAGACCCTTCTTGTAGTATGCCCATCCAATGGTATCGTCCACAGTCGGGCTATTGGGGAGGAGTTCCTTCACGCGTTGGGCCAGCGTCAGAGCGCGATCCGGATCCTTCCCGGTATCCGCCAGCAGATACGCGAGATTGTTCAAGGCCGGGGCATCGTTCGAATTCTCCTGAATCGCCTTCTCGTAGTACGCGATGGCCTCCATGGGCTGGCCCGTCTTATGCTCGATCTGAGCCATTTGAATCAGCGCCTGAAAATTGTGCGGCTCCCGCTTCAACACGTTCGCCAGAGTATTGCGGGCGGCATCGAACTTCTTTTCGTTGTAATCCAACAGGGCGAGGTTTAAATCGGCAGCGGACTCCGCAGGCGAAAGAGATTTCGCTGCCTGAAACGCAGCGCGCGCGCCCGCCAGATCTCCCATGCGGATCAGCCATGAACCGAGAAACTCCTGGCCGCTCGCGGCATCGGGCGCACGCGAAGTGTATTCCTTAACGACCCTCGTTGCCTCGGCGGTCCTTTGCTCGGCCAGATAGCCTAACGCGAGCGCTTCAACAGCGTTCCAATCCCGGGGGTGCTGCCGGAGCACTTCCTCGAGCGATGCGCGGCTGCCCTTATAATCCTTGAATCTCAGGCGCAGCAGGCCGTCCTGAAAAAGAATAAGAGGATCGCGTGAGTTCGCAAGACCCTGATCGATACTCTTTCTCATCGCGGCAAAATCCCCAAGAGCATAGAGCACGTTGTTGCGCTCCGCGATCACTCTGGGATCCATTTTGTCCTTCTCCGGAGTCTTCGAGAGAACCTCGAGGGAGAGATTCGCGGAATGCTTGAGCATGAGGACATGAGCCAACGACAGGCGCGCGGAGAGCATTCCAGGGTCAAGGCGCAGCGCCTCGGTGAGTTCCTGGATCTGCCGGTCGGTCTCGCCGCGAACCTGGTGAAGCTTGGACATGGCGAGATGCGCTGCAGGCTTGTCGGCCTGAAAGCGCAAGGCCTCAGTGAGATCGGTCTCCGCCTCGCGGTACTTGCCGCTCACGAGAAGCAGATCGCCGCGCTGCAGCCGCGCTTCGGCATCCTGAGAATTCCGTTTAATGGCGTCGTCGAGAATCTTTTCCGCGTCGGAGATCCGATGTAATTTGAGGTAGGCCGCAATCAAACGGCCTCGCGCATCGCGGTCGCCGCGGTCGGCCTTATAGAGGCGCTCAAACTCCGCGAGCGCGGCATCGTTCTTGCCGGTTTCCAAGAGAAACTTGGCGTGAAGCGAGCGGTACTGGGGAGCGGGCAGCCTCGAGGCGCGCTCATAAAGCTGTCCCGCTTCGTCCGATCTGCCGGCCTGATACAACATGCCGCCCAGGGCGACCAACGCGGGTCCGTTCGCGCGATCGAGATCGAGCGCCCGGCGGAGCTGCCGCTCGGCTTCCTGCGGCTTGTGAATCAGCATGTAAAAGCGGGCCAAAAACACGGCATGTTCCGGAGAGGAGGGAGCCGCCGCGGCGCTCGAGAGCATCACCTTTTCGGCGCCGGCCACATCGTTCCTGCTCAGTTTCTCCATCGCGAGGGTCATGGCCGAGCTCAGATGCTGGGGAACCTTTTCGAGAGCCTCCTGGAGGTGCGCGACGGCATCCCCGGGGTTGTCGCCCAGGCGCAATTCGGCGGCGGCCAAGGCCTGAAGCGCATCCGGGTTTCCGGGCTCGATCGCCAAAATCGCCTGAGCCTTCTTCTCGGCTTCCCGAATGATGTCCGGATTCCGGTTTGCGCCCATCAACTGAGCCAGCTTCAACTGCGCTCCGATGTGTTTAGGATCGAGCTCGACGGCACGCCTGAATTCGTTGGCGGCGGCTTGCCCATAGCCGAGATTGAGGGCTGCCAGGCCGAGTTGATAATGAGGCTCGGGATCGTTCGGCATGGCCTGGGAGGCGCTCCTGAAATCGAGCATGGCGCTCTGGTAATCCTGGCTTTCGAGATGCTTTCGTCCCATCGCGAGGAATTTACCTTCCCTCTGCTGAGGGGTCTTGGAACAGGCGGCGAGGAACGCTGCGAGCAGGAGTACGGAAGTACTGTATTTCATTAGAGCTGTCATCTGGGAACGATCACTTGATACTGCAAACTCGGCCATCTCGATCAATCGGACGCAATTTTCTTGCCACAGTGTATTGTATTTGATTGCCG
>Ga0335071_10004013_pt1 | contig 15431 bp, 16 predicted proteins | sample Lox_Sample_15_FD_206724 | JGI IMG/M metagenome (GOLD analysis project Ga0335071, IMG submission 206724) | Soil microbial communities from Loxahatchee National Wildlife Refuge, Florida, United States - Lox_Sample_1.5 | ecosystem: Environmental > Terrestrial > Soil > Wetlands | place: USA... | reverse complement strand
GCGAGATGGAACATTGGCGCGGCATGAAGATAGATGGCCGAGCTCTGAAAGAGACCCTCACCGAGCGCGTTCAGCGCATTGACCATGAGATCGATTGGGCGAGACATCAGGGGCATGCCCCTCTTGCCGCTCGTGTCAGGCACTTGAATGATAAGAAGACGCCTGATCACTGGCGGGCGGCCTGAGGCATGGCCAAAAAGAATTCCAGACCCACGTTCAAACCGGAGCCCTTCCTGGACGGGAGTGGCTGGCATGTGAATGCCGAACGGCCAGATGGCGCCACTGAACATGTTGATGATTTCAGGTCTAGTTCTGAGGCGCACGAGTGGATCACGAAGAAACCGGAAGCGTGGCTTCACGAATACCTGATGACCAAGCGACCAGAATGATCTTCAAGCATGTCGCCTATTGGCTTTGTCGGCCCGCGGTCCTAGACTTGCGGCGATCGCAGGATGGGCGAAATGCAGTATGTTTGCGACGCGCCGAAGGGTAAGACCTGGTTCCGTATCGAGACGGAAGGTGAAGCGCTGCATGAGTCGCGCCTGATGGGCCACACAGTCGAGAAATATTTCCGCCGCGAGCGGGAGAAGGCAGTCCAGTCCTGGCGGCCGGAGCGGCCCAACGCGATCGAGCGCGACATCGGCCTCGAGGCCCATGTACAGCGAGAGATGCCGCTTTTCCTCACGCTGCGGGACAGGGAGGGCAATGCTCTGACTACGGCGATGCTGCCGCCGGGTGGCAAAGATCGCGGCGGGTTCCGGATCATCATCGTTGCCGCATCCAATGCCGATCCTTATCCTCAGCAGGGCGCGGCCATAGCTGCACTGGGAGCGCATTTCGGTCTCACACTCGACCGCGACCGCTGCTTCCCCTACGGCCGCTAAGGAGCCTGACAAGTATCGCCGCTTGATTGGGGCAATGTCGGCTTATGGGGTCGGACCAAATCGGACAGTGAGAGCAGGATTGGTCGCTCGTGGGACGCTTTTGTATTTCTTGCCTTGGCTTGGCTTCATAATTCTCGGGCCATGCGGTGGCTCAGGCATCCCCGCCTGTGTTTCGGCGTGGGGTCTCAGCCATGATCGGCGTGGGGGTCCCGTCATCTGAATTCAATGAAATCAAGGGCCTGAAGGGCTCGCGACGACGCCGATGGGGGTCAGTTTTCGATCAGCATTCACAGTCAAACAAGTATTTACAGTTTGGGACTGTCAGACCGTAGAACACTCGCAAACCCCTGATCCTGGAGGGGCTTTGGATCTGTCATTCGCTGCTTAGACTCGCGGACATACCGTAGCGAATCTCGGCCACACTGGGTCAACAGCACATCGATCGCAGTTCGTCCTTTGCGCGCAGGGAATGAGCCAATTGCGAAGATAGCCTTCCCGCTCGCATCGTCACAGGGACGCTCCCCCGCACACCGTCACCTCCTGCCCGGTAATCGCACCGGCGTCCGGCGAAAGGAGGAACGCAACCAAGGACGCAATCTCCTCTGGACGGATGAAGCGGCCGATCGGCGGCGGCTTTGGAGGCAGGCTTCCCCGGGCCGGGTCCTGTAACATCGGCGTCTCGGTCGCACCTGGAGCAACCACATTCACGGTAATGCCGCGCGAAATCAGTTCGGCGGCCCAGGACCGCGCGAGTCCGACCAATGCCGCCTTCGTCGCGGCATACTGGCTTTTGCCCGCTGATCCGGCGGATGTTCGGCTTCCAATGAGGACAATACGCCCGCCGTGCGGCATTCGCGGCACCACCGCTTCGGCAAGCAGGCAGGCCGCGTCCACATGCAGTCGCCACATCGCGGCGCCGGCGTTCATGTCCAGCGCACCGAGTTCACCGATCCGCAAAACGCCGGCGGCATGGACGAGCGCGGTGGCCGACACGTTGGCCAGCGCGCATCGAACGGCCTCGGCGCCGGCCTGCGCCAGATCGAGCGGGACGTGCTCAACACCTTTCGGCGGCGCGGACCGACTGAGGCCGGTCACGGCCCAGCCATCGCTCAGCAGGCGCTGGGCGACTGCGGCGCCGATGCCGGAGCTGGCACCCGTGACGATGGCGTGAGCTCTCATCCGCGCACCCAGTCTTCCGACACGCGGACGTATTTGATCGCCTGCCGGAAGTAGGTGAAGGCGATGTGCAGAGCGCCGTCCGGGCCCTGCTTTATGGAGGGATAGGAGTATTCGCGGTTAAGCTGCTCGCGCGAATTGTTGGTCATACAGTAGCCGTCGCCGACCTCGAGGTTGCGCTTGTGCGGCCAACTCCGCCCGCCATCCTCCGAGATCGCCACCGTCATCGGCGCGCGGGGCACGCCCCACACGGCCTGCCGTTCGCCGGGGCGTCCAACCGGCTCGTTGAGCTCGCCGTGCGAGTCGTCCTCGATATCGTCGTACAGCGAGGTGCGGAGTTCAGTAACACCCTCAGCGTTGATGTCGTTGAACAGAAGCGCAAGATGGCCGTTGGCGAGACGCGTGTACTGGATCGACGAGTTGTTGTTCGGCAGTGCTGTCGGTGTAGGCGCAGACCATGTACGTCCCCGATCTTCGGAACGGCTGCTGTAGATATTGTCGGCCCAACGGCTTCGAAAGAGTGCAAGCAGGGAGCCGTCTCGCAGCTGCGCGACATCCATATGGACGCAACCGGTGCTGTCCGGGACTTGGTATTCCTGCCAGGTTTTGCCACCGTCGCAGGAGATGCGCACTGCGCTTGTATCGTAGCTGCCAACCCATTTTTCGCCAGGCCGCGCGATGCAATAGAAAATTGGTAGCAGAATATCGCCGTTGTCCAGGACCGCCGGCGGATGACGCACGAACACACCGGACGCACCGACCCGGTCGAACAATGTCTCAACCGGACCCCAGCTCCGCCCATTGTCGGTTGAGATACGGCGACGCACGACGGCTGTGTCCTGGTTGCCCGAGGTCTGGGCCGTCCAGAGCAGCCAAAGCTTGCCGTCTGGTGCGGGGAACAGGATGGGGTTCTGCTCAGAGCGCGTCGGGTCATCCGAGAGCCGGACCGGCTCGGACCAGCGGTCCTGGCCGGCAACAAGGCGAGAGAAGTAGACCGAGATGTCCGGGATGCCTTCCTGCGTACCGCCGAACCAAACGCAACCGATGTCGCCGCCGGGCAACGGCATGATGTTGGCGGCGTGGTTCTGCACGCAAGGTGAGGGTAGGAAGGCTTCGCGCCGTTCCGCATCGGACTCGGCGGGCCGGACGATGTTGGCATCGGGCTGGCCGAGACGACCGGGTGCCGGGCCGAAGTCAAGCGTGGCGCTCATGGGACTCTCCTTGCTTGCGGATTTCAGCGATGGTGGCGCTGTTCGGCCAGCTCAAAGCTCGTTCGATCACCATCACGAGTACGGGCGTCACGGCCGCGACATACATGTTGTCAATGCCGTACGGGTTGCCGAGGGCGTACCAGACCGAGGTGAATAGGGCAGCTGCCAAGAGACCTAGCGTGGCGCCGCGTCCACTGCGAAACAGCGGCAAGGAGAAACCGATTACCGCTACGATGGAGATCGATAGCCGCAGCGCCCGGGTGAAGAATGAGAGCCGCAGGATCTCCGGAACGAAGAAGACGAAGATCAAGGGTGCGACGGCGATCACCAGCGATATCAGCCGCGTCGCGCGGAGTTCCTGCTCCGGATTGGGTCGAAAGTATGGTTCATAGAAGTCGCGCATGATAAGCGAGGCTATGGCGAGCGCGACCGTGCTCACGCTCACGAATACCGAAGCGACAAGGGAGGTCGTAACCAGTCCCGCCAGAAGCGGATGCATCCCCTGCAAAAACACCGGCAGCGCGTACAAGCTGTCGATCGACGGGTGCAGGAATTTCGCGGCGACGCCAATCAGCCCCAGTGCGATCGCAAGCGGAAAGCACAGCGCCGCTGCATAGAAGGCCGAACGCTGGGCCGCCTTGGCATCGTGTGCCCCGGAGATTGCCTGGATGATGAACTGGGTCGAAAAGATCGCTCCGATCGTGCCGACGGTCCAGGCGACGATTGTGGATGCGCCGATGTCTCCGTCCCAGGTGAAGTATTGCTGGGGCAAGCCCTCCATCATAGGTCGCACGCCGCCGGTCGCATACAGGGCGACTCCAAGTATCAGGGAAACGCCGACGATCTTGACGGCACTGTGCAGCAGAGTGATCCAGGCAACGCCTTTGAGGCCGCCAAACACATAGTAGACCGTGCTGACTGCCGCGATAATGCACATCGCCACGCCCAGATTGATCTTCAGTACGGTGGCGATTGCGGCCGCGCCGCTGATGTAGTTGCCGACGTTGACCAGCAATAGCGCATAGATCATGATGAGCGACACGGTCAGCATCGTGGACCGGCCGAATTTCTGGGCGATTGCCGCAGAAATCGTATACTCGCCCGATCCGTAGAGCGCTTTGACGAAGAACAGTCCGAACAGCAGGAAGCCGATCGAGGCGCCGAGCACCGACCAGCTCGCTGCAAACCCTGAGTTGAACGCCTCCTGCGCAGTTCCAACGGTCGACTTGGCGCCAACGAACTCGGACATCATCAGTACGCCGACGACGACGGCGGGCAGCGAATGAGATGCTGTCATGAACTGGTCGACCGTCCGGCTGCGCAGCCGCACAGTCAGCCAGCTCGTGAACAGAATATAAGCGACCACCATCGCGATGATGAGCGCGGTATCAAAAGTGCCAAATTCGGTCATTCTTGTTTCCTCCCGTCCTTGTTCCTCTGTTTTGGACGATGCTAGAGCTGAGCGACTTCAGTCTGGGTAAGCGGCAAAAGTGGTGGGCGCATCACGCTCCAGCTGCGATGGCCGGTCTGTTGTGCGATGAGCGCCTTGATCGATGCGATCTGAGCGAAGCGCGAGACTCTCGTGCGCTCTGCGACCACGCGCTGCTGTGCTTCGTCGACCGCACGTTCCTGAGCCGGGTCGGCGTAGTTGCGGTAGATGAAGGAGAGATCCCTGGCGACCAGGTTGGAGGTGGCGGTGATGCAGCCGGCGCCCCCTTTGCGCAGCAGCGGTAGCATCAATGGGTCGGCTCCTGCCAACACGGCCAATCCGGGAAAACGCTCAACGAGAGCGGTCATGTTTTCGAAGTCGCCGCTGGAATCCTTGATCCCGACGAAGACGGAGGGATAGCGTTCGCGTAGTCGCTCGATCACCGGGAAGGTGATTGGCACGGCAGAAAATTGCGGGATGTGGTAGAGCACCACCTGCAGCCGCTCGTCACCGATCCGCTCGACGATCTCGGCATAGACAGCGAACAGCCCGTCATCCGATATGCCTTTGTAAAAGAACGGCGGCAGCATCACGACGCGGTTCACGCCCAGCGAAAGCGCGTGCTTCGTCAATTCGAGTGTTTCGGTCCAGGCGGTGACGCCCGTTCCCGGCAGCAGCCGATCGGGCGTAATGCCGTCCCCAACGGCCTTCTCGAGCAACGCCTTTCGTTCGCTGGTCGAGAAGGAGTTGGCTTCGCCCGTGGTGCCCAGCAGGGCGACCCCATCGCAGCCCTGATCCAGAAGACGACGGCAGTGCGCTGCGAACGCGGCATGGTCCGGCGCGAGATCGGTGGTGACTGGTGTGACGGAGGCGCAGAACACGCCGGTGATCGGAAGATTCTTCATCACGATATCCTCAATAGGCGGCTTGGTAGATGGTCAGGATCTGGTCAGGGCTGAGGTCGCGCGGATTGTTGTCCAGCAGCCGACGGATGGCATGCGCTTCCGTCGCCATGGCTTTGAGATCGGACTCCGGCACGCGATGCGCGGACAATCGCATGTCGATTCCCAGCGCGCGGCACCACTCACGTGACGTGTCGCGGATGACGACCTCGTCTTTGCTCACGGACAAACCGAGTGCTCGGAGGATGGCTTGCGTTTTCTCAAGCGCCGCCGGTGCGTTGAAAGCGAGCACATGCGGGAAGATCAACGCGCACGACAAGCCGTGCGGGATATGGTGCCGTGTGCCGAGTGGATAGGCCACCGCATGCCCCGCTGTCGTGTTCACCGGCCCGAGGCAGAAGCCGCCATAAAGCGAGGCGAGCGCGAGTCCAGCGCGCGCTTCCCGGTCACTGCCGTCGCGCACGGCACGGGGCAGGAATTGTCCAACCAATCGGATGCCCTCAATTGCGTAGAGGTCAATCAGCGGGTGCGCCTTGCGGCTGGTGTAGGCTTCGGCGCAATGGGCAAGTGCGTCCACGCCAGTCGCCGCTGTGACTGCGGGCGGTACTGTCAAGGTCAGGTCAGGATCGACAATCGCAAGGTCGGCCAGCATGTAACGGCTTTGAACGGCAAGCTTGTTCTGCGTCGCCGGGTCAGTGACGAGCGCGCGCGTGCCGGCCTCGCTGCCGGTGCCGGAGGTGGTCGGGACCTGCACAAGCGCGACCTTGCGGCCACGCACCTTTTCCACGCCAACCACGTCGTGAATGGTTTGGCCACTGCCGGGAAGAACCCCCGCGAGCTTGGCGAGGTCCATCGCGCTTCCACCACCGAAACCGATCACGATGTCCGGCTGGACGTCCGCAGCCATAGACAACAGTGCGACGAGATTGGGTATGTCCGGCTCCGGCCTCACAGTGCCGAACACGGCCACCTTTCCGGGCAGGCCGAGCAGTTCGACCCGACCCGCGTTGAACGGATCGGAGACGACGAGCGGCCGCGAGCAGCCGCGTGCCAGCGCGAAAGCGCCAATCGTTGAGGCAAGACCCGGCCCAAACTTGATCGAGGAGGGACGTTCTATTTCGATTGGGGTCAACAGAGTACTCATCGCGCCTGCTCCTTCTGCGAGACGGCAAGCCGCTCGGCATATTCAATCGCCTCGACAAGGCTCTGCTCGTTCGCAAGTCCCTTCCCGGCGATGTCGAACGCGGTGCCGTGATCGACCGAGGTGCGGATGATCGGCAGGCCGAGCGTGATGTTCACGCCCGACAGGTCGTTCCACTTGCCAGTGGCGGGATCGATCTCGAAACCGAGCAGCTTGACGGGGATGTGACCCTGATCATGGTAATTGGCGATGACCGCGTCATACTGACCGGCTTTCAGCTTCACGAACACAGTGTCGCCAGGCACTGGCCCGACGATGTCGAACCCGGCCGCAACCGCTTTGGCGATCACCGGAGTCGCCACATCGATGTCGTGGCGACCAAAGAGCCCGCCTTCGCCTGCATGAGGGTTAAGTGCGGCGACTGCAATGCGGCGGCGACTGATGCCGAGCCTGCGCAGCGCCTCGTCCGTCAATTCGATCACCCGGCGAAGGCGCTCGGGCGTGGCGCGCTTCGGCACGTCTTCCAGCGCGATATGCGTGGTGATGTGGCTGACGCGGAAATTGCCGTGGGCCAGCATCATGCAGGACCCCTTCGCGCCAGTCAGTTCCGCGAGCATCTCGGTGTGACCGGGGTAGTGATAACCAGCCAGGTTCAGCGCTTCCTTGTTGAGCGGTGCCGTGACGATTCCGCCAACGCGTCCGGACTGCGCCAGGCGCACGCCACGTTCGACCGCGAGATAAGCGAATCGTCCGCAATCGGCAGAAACCTGGCCCGGGCGGATCGGTTCTCCCTCGGGACCTGCTTGCAATGCGCATAGTGCAGGCCACGCCGCATCCGTTTCCGAGACGTCGGGAATGGCGAGTTCGGGTGTGAACTTCGCGCGCGCCTGCTCCAGCGCGACGTTGCTGCCAATGATCAACAGCTTGAGCTTGCCGGCGTCGAGTTGTGGCTTGAGCCGCGCGGCCGACTTCACAATGATTTCTGGGCCGATTCCGGCCGGGTCGCCCATGGTGATTGCTAGATGGCTAAGGGACATTACAGCGTCCTTTCAGTTGTTAGCGTGCCGCGCAGGAGATCCCGCAGCAGGGTGGGGGTTCCGAAAGCGCCGGACTTGGAAATGACAGTCACGCCATCCCAGCGGCCGCCGCGCATGATCGAACGCGGCAGCCCAGGAACAATTCGCCCCTGCAGCTCGAGGCTGCGCGCGCCAAGTGACAGGCAAAGACTGCGAAGCGTTTCGCCGCCGGCAACGACCAGGGTGCCGGGAGGCGGCATGTCCTGGATCAGCCGGCTCAACTCTGTCGCGATACGCCTGGCGGCCTCGTTGCGCGCAGTACCTGGCGGCAACGCGATGCTGACCAACGCGCGATTTTTCGACCGCAGTCGCTCGACAATCGACGTCGCTTCCGCCGAACCCGCCTCGCGAAGCTCGACCCAATCCGGCCCACAGGCGGCGAGTTGGCTGGCGGTTACGTCTTGATCGGAGCCGAACAGGCCAAGCAGCGGCGACGGCAGCTGCGCTGACGCTTCGGCTGGGTTCTCCTTGGCGAGCGCGCGTGCGAGCCCGCCCGTGCCTACCCATAGAGCGGAAGAGCGCGTCGCTCGGCCGAACGTCGCAACACGCGCAAGATCCTCGTCGGTTTCCGCATCAAATACGCTGACTCCCGGCTGCAGCTCCGTGTCAAGCCTGCCGCGCTGCGCCCGTACGCCTTCCTGATGCAATCGCGCGACGATATCGCCGCTAACGGGAGACCAGTGTCCCTGTCCATCGCTTGCGTATTGCACGCCGCCTCGGGTGACTCGACCTTGGTAGGGGAAGGCAGGAGCCAGCAGCGCATTTTTCCATTTGCCGCAACGCATACATTCGGCAATCTCAGTCAGGGTTGGACCGCGCATAAGGCTGTCGATCTTCTTGAAGGCGATGTCCGCATCCCCAAGTGAAGCCGCGAGGCCGGTGACAAGGCGCATCGCAGTATCGGAGTCCAACTCCCGTGTGCCGCTTTCGAGAGCGGCATTGGGCGGCAGCCTCGAGGGAACGACGCCATGCCAGAATGCGTGAATCGGACCGACCATGCCGACGAACTCGGCTGCCGTATCCAGTGCGCCGGTAAGATCGTCGGCGAGGAGGCGCAGAGTCGTCACCGCACCCTCCCTGTCAGGCGGACAGCTCGCGTGAGCGCGTTGGTGGTGCGGAGCAAGAGCGGCAGCGATTGCTCGACGAACGCGTTCAGCTCGCCCCGTTCGCTGCGGACGGAGAGGCTGATTCCGGCGATGGGCTGACCATCGGCATCGAGGATTGGCGCTGCGATCGTGCGCAGACCATAGGCGTTCTCGCCGTCAGAAACCGCATAGCCGCGTTCGCGCACGCTGGCGAGCCGGTCCATCAGCTGATCCAGATCAGTCAGCGTTCGCTCGGACAGCCTTACTCGCTCTGCAGAGGCGAGAATGTGCCGGGCGACTTGAGGATCATACCAGGCCATGACTGCGTGGCCCAAGGCGGACGCGTAGGCGCCGGTCCGGCTCCCAGGCCGTCGGTCGAGATCAGGCCGCGCCATATCGACCTGGACGCGCTCGACATAAACGACATCGGCGCCGTCCAAAACTCCGAGGGACGCTGCGTCGGCGTGTTGCGGCACCAATTCACGCAGCAGCGGCGCCGCCTGCCCATTAAGCCCGGCTTTGGACAGGGCGGCATAGCCCAGTTCAAGGCAGCTCAAGGTCAGCCGGAAACGCCGGGAGTTCGGTACCTCGGCGACGTAACCAAGGCCGACGAGTGTATGGATCAGCCGGAATGTCGTTCCGCGGTCCAATCCCGCGCGCGCGGCCGTCTCCGAGATAGTGAGTTCCGGATGGCTCGTATCGAAGGCGCGTAAAACGCCGAAAACCTTACCGACGGACTGAACGACGTTCTTCTCCGCTCCTGTCATCGCTCCTCCTCGTTCGGATTCCGAACATTTATTCGTATTCCGATCAAAGTAGGGCAATGGGCTCTCGTTGTCGAGCGGAACCGGCTCGTCATGTCTGCAATCCTGGGTGGCCATTTCCGCAGGGCAGTTTGGTCGAAACCAAGTTGCGCGAACCGCGAGTCAGGATGCGTCGCGGTGAATCGGGCGCACGCGCAGCCGCTGTTGAGGAACTAGGCTGTGGCTCTGAGACTATGGTCGGTCAATGGGAGCGTGCCGTAACCGAGTTGATCGAAGCCGCTACCGGCCGTTCCCACTTGACGCCCCGAGACCGTATGCGCCCGATGCGGCGATGTGTCAGAATTGGTAAGCGAGGTCCGCAAGGCAAAGGCGTTCATTCTTGAGATGCCTGAGGACCGGTTGAAGCTGCCCCGTCGTGTCGTCTCGCAGAGTGGCTATAAGATCGGCGTTACGTTCGACGAGGAAGCAACCGCCGCTTTGGTTCGAAGGCATCGAATGCGGTCTATCGTGGTTTTCGTCGTACACATGTTCTTGGCCGGCTGCCACGACGAGCAAGAGAGTAACGACATCGGAGTGAACGGCTGGCGGGGCCCCTTCATTTCGTATAATCAGAAGAACCTGAACCAATGTGTCGCGGTCTCCATCAACTGTGAGCAGCTCAATGCCCATGGAGAACGGTAGCAAACAACCTCGTGTGGCCAACCGCCAGCGGGTGCTCCTTGCTGCTGCAATCGAATTTGACACGACCAGCATTCCTTGCACCATTCGCAACATCTCCGAAACCGGAGCCGCAATTGAGGTCAAGACTCCGCTACGCTGAGCGAAAAGTCATCGGGATCGGCGAAAGAGATGAGGGCCGTCGCCGAACTCAAGAATCAAATCGTTCCCCATCCCAGGCGGGCGCCATCACCGCTACGCCCGGGTTTGAGTTTTCGGTAAACACAGCCTCCGGGAGGTCCTAAGGTTGTTGTGCGAGATGAGCACTTCGTTGCCTCTGGCTGCGAATGCCATGAGACTCACGTGCGGCCTTCCAGTCGGTCTTGAACAACATTGAACAAGCGTTGAGCGGCCTCGGCATTCGTGGCGCAGCGCTCGAGCCAGCGAGCCACGAGAACATCAGCCCAAGCGGCAAATCGCAGTTGAGCGACTGCCCGCACAAGCCTCGCGTCCAAGCTCTGATCGGACGGTCTCTGGACCTCGTTGCGGGCGTTCATCCTGCCCTCCTGCCGGTTCGGCGGAGGGAACGGCCCTGCGCCTACGATTACATTCTTGCCTTGCGGATCAGCCCGGCTTCGAGCTGAACATTCAGGCCCCACGTCGTCACGAACATGCACGACCAATCGGCCAGCCGGGCAAGCGGCCGGACGCGGGCGACAGTCCCTGCGATGTGTGTGCGTGCGTCGCGCATTACGGTCCTCAAGAGTGCGGGCAATTTCACCCGCCACGAAGGTCTTGATCTAAGCGCAGAGAATATTCAGCGCGTCAAATGTTTTGTGCCACGAGGTGCGGAATTTTCTGCATGCTGATAATTTTCGAACGCCAGGGGAGCCGGTTCGGTTCGAAAATTTCAGGTTGCGTCACTTGGCTGAACGTGCGGCGACTCCGCGGCTGGCGAATTTAAGCCGATCGCGGTGGCCGTGGGCGATTGTCAGGCATCCGCGGCCACCTTCATAGCCTCGGTGCGGATCTCTTCGACCAGACGCTCTTTCAGAACGACGAATCCCGGCGTCGTCTTGATCTTGTAGGAGCGCGGATGTGGCAGGTCGACCGTGATCTCCGCCTTGATGCGGCCCGGGCGCGCGCTCATCACAATGACACGGCTGCCAAGGAAGATTGCTTCCTCGATGTCGTGGGTTACGAACAATACGGTCTTCTGATCGCGCTCCCAGATCCCAAGCAGCATCTCCTGCATCAGCGCGCGGGTCTGGTTGTCGAGCGCGCCAAAGGGTTCGTCGAGCAGCAGGATCTTGGGATCATTGGCAAGGGCGCGCGCAATCGCCGTTCGCTGCTGCATGCCGCCGGACAGCTGCTTTGGCCAATGGCTCTCGAATCCGGACAGGCCGACCTGGTGAATAAACCGATCGGCGACCTTGCGGCGTTCTTCCTGGGAGATGCCACGTTCGCGCAGGCCGAACGAGATGTTCTCGCGCACGGTGAGCCAGGGAAACAGCGTGTAGGACTGGAACACCATGCCTCGATCTGCGCCGGGACCGATGACCTCGCGTCCGTCGATCGTGACGCGCCCGCTGGTCGGCCGGTCGAGGCCGGCGATGATACGGAGCAGGGTGGATTTTCCGCAGCCCGAGGGGCCGAGTATCGTGACGAAATCATTGTCGCCGACGATGAGGTTGGTCGGCTCGAGCGCTCGCGTCGGCGCGTGGCCCGCGCGCGCCGGGAAGGTGCGGGAAACCTGCTCGATCATCAGCGCCGTCATGCCAGTTTCCACGGAAACAGCCAGGCGTTGAAGGCCTTGAACAGGAAGTCCGAGATGAGGCCGATGAGCCCGATCACGATGATGCCAAAAATGATCTGGCCGGTGTTGAGCAGGGCCTGGCTGTCGGTGATCATGTGGCCGATGCCTGATGATGATCCGATGAGCTCGGCGACGATGACGTAGGTCCACGCCCAGCCGAGCACCAGCCGAAGGATTTCGGCAATCTCCGGGGCCGAGGAGGGCAGCAGCACGCGGCGGATGATGCCGCCGTCACCGGCGCCGAGCGTATAGGCGGCTTCGACCAGGTCGCGTCGGGTGCCGCCGACGGTCACGGCGACCATCAGGATGATCTGGAAGACCGAGCCGATGAAGATGACCAGGAGCTTCTGCAATTCACCGATGCCGGCCCACAGGATCAGGAGCGGAATGAAGGCAGAGGCCGGCAAATAGCGGGCAAAGGAGACGAAGGGTTCCAGAAAGGCCTCAACCGGCTTGTAGGCGCCCATCATCACGCCGAGCGGCACCGCAACGAGAGCCGCCAGCACGAAGCCGCCGACGACCCGCCAGATCGTCATGGCGATGTCGAACGCGAAGCCATGTCTCGTCAGCAGCTCAAAACCCTCCTGCACCATGGTCAGCGGATTGGCGAGGAAGGTCTTCGACACATGACCGCCGAAGGTGGCCCAGGCCCAGAGGCTGACAAACAGGACGAAGAACGCGAAGCCATAGGCTGCGCGCTGCTTCGAGGTCACGGGATCCAGGGGACGTATCACCTTGTGTATCCTGGGGATGGATGATCGCCGATCCGGGGCGGAGCGGCGCCCGCCGATTGCGATGCGATTCTATTTTATGAAGCTCGCGTCGAAGAGATCTTCGACCTTCGGAGGTGCCTTGATAATCCCGATCTCGAGCAACAGCTCCGCAGCATCCTTGTTGAAGGAGAGGAAATCGCCCGCGAAGAATTTCTGGTTCGCGGCCTTGTCCTGCCAGCGCAGATATTTCGCCGAGCTTCCGAATTGCTCGCCGGACTGTTTGACATCGGCTCCCATGATCTCATAGGCCTTGGCCTGATCCTTGGCGATGATGTCGAGCGCCTCAAAATAGCTGTCGGCGAGGGCCTGGGCAGCTTTCGGATTGTCGCCCAGGAATTTCGGCGTGCAGCCGAACGTGTCCATGACCATCGGGTAGTCCAGCGTGGTGGCGATGATCTTGCCCTTGTCGGGTGCGGCGCGGACCGTCGACAGGTAAGGCTCGTACGTCATTGCCGCATCGTTCTGGCCGGAGACGAAGGCCTGCGCGGCCGCGGCTGGCTCGAGGTTCACGACCGTGACATCCTTGACCGACAAGCCATTCTTCTTGAGCATCCAGGCCAGGGCGAAATAGGGCGACGTCCCGGGCGCGGATGCTGCGACCGTCTTGCCCTTCAGATCCCTGATCGAGGGGATGTCGTTGCGCACAGCCATGCCGTCGGCGCCAAAACTCTTGTCGAGCTGGAAGATCTGCTTGGTGGCCACGCCGTTGGCGTTCCAGGAGATCCAGGTCTCGACCGTGGTCGCGGCGCACTGGATGTCACCGGACGCAATGGCCAGATGGCGGTCTTTTTGCGGAATCTTCTTCAACGTGACGTCGAGGCCGTTCTTCTTGAAGATGCCAGCCTCCTTTGCAAGCGTTAGCGGTGCAAAACCGGTCCATCCGGAAATTCCGATGCCGACCTTGACGTCGTCGGCGAGCGCCGGTGCGCCCACCAGGACAGCAAACGCTGTCGCGAATAGTTTCAAGCTACGCATTTTCAAGCTACGCATATTGCGTTCCTCTTGCCGGGTCTACCGTTGGTTCACTTTCCTGCCGTCGAACTATTGCATGATCTATGCCGCAGCTGCGCGCCCGGATTGCTGTTTCCACCGCCCTTGAAGCGGGCAACCAGCCGGTGCGAATCCCCCGGATAGAACAGGCGGACCGCGGTAACCGTCCGCGCGCTGCGCCAGGTGTGCCGGTCGACGACGAGGCAGGGCGCGCCGACCGCGATGGCAAGCGCAGTCGCGGTCGAAGAGTCAGCGGCCACCGCGCTGATCGTGTGCTCAGCTTCTGTCCACGGCACGTGATGAAGCAGCCATGAGCCTGGAGGCTCGACGGCGAAATCGGCGGTCGAAGCTTCGGGCACCGTCTCGAGATCGATCAGCCGGTCCTCCACCGCGAACGGCACGTCATCGGCGCTGTGACGGCACGTGATCGCGATCACCTTGCCGGCCTTCCGGACCCCGAGGCGGGCACGATCAGCGACGGTTGCGTTGCGGCGGGCGGAGTGGATCAGCTCGTAGCCGTAGCTGCGGCCAAGCGCGGAAATCTCTGCACGAATGTCAGTTATCTGGAGCACTGCCGACAAATGCTGGGGGCGGCGCACGAAGGTGCCGGCCCGCCGGCGTCGCTCGACCAGGTCGGCCTGGGCGAGCTCCGAGAGTGCCTTGTTCACTGTCATGCGCGAGCAGCCATAGCGCGCCATCAGCTGGTGCTCGAAGGGAATGCGGTGACCGGGCGGCCATTCCCCGGTCAGGATCCGGCACTCGATGTCGTGGCGGATCTGCTTGTAGAGCGTCGGCTTCCCGGCCGCGCCGTCGCGATCGGCGGAGAGGCTCATGCGACAAGGCTCCGGATCGTCGCGCTGAACCGATTGCGCGCGTTCTGGCGGAGCCTGTGACGTCCCCCTTCCACAACCTTGTCGCCGCCAGCCCAGACGCAATCAATGGCATCCGCACCAGCTGCAAAGATCCAGCCGTCAAGAATTGCATCACCGCGGCGTCCGGCCAACGACGGATGCGTGGTGTCGAGCGACACGATGTCGGCGCGCGCGCCTTGTTGTATTCCGCCGCACGACTGCGCGAGCGCCTGCACGCCGCCGGCCAGGGCTGCGTCAAACAGCGCGCGCCCGGTCGAAACGGCGGGCCCCCGCGACAGGACGTTGCGCTCGCGGTGCTTCAGCCGCTGGCCATATTCGAGCTGCCGCAGCTCGTCGGCCACCCCGACCAGGATGTTGGAATCTGTGCCGATGCCGAAACGGCCGCCGCCTTGGTAGAATTCGCGTGCGGGACATATGCCATCGCCGAGGCTTGCTTCGGTCAGCGGGCAAAGACCGGCGACAACCCCACTTGCCGCAAGCGCGGTGGTCTCGGTCGTGGTCATGTGGGTTGCATGGATGAAGCACCAGCGCTCATCGACGGGGGCATGTTCGAGCAGCCACTCGACCGGTCGCCGGCGCGACCAGGCCATGCAATCCTCGACCTCCCTGGTTTGTTCGGCTGCATGGATGTGAACCGGCCCATCTTCGGCGAGCG
>Ga0335071_10004011_pt1 | contig 15433 bp, 15 predicted proteins | sample Lox_Sample_15_FD_206724 | JGI IMG/M metagenome (GOLD analysis project Ga0335071, IMG submission 206724) | Soil microbial communities from Loxahatchee National Wildlife Refuge, Florida, United States - Lox_Sample_1.5 | ecosystem: Environmental > Terrestrial > Soil > Wetlands | place: USA... | reverse complement strand
ACATCTTCGCTTCAGAATGCGAGAATTGCCCGAATATTCTTCTGGAGGCACTTGGTGCGGGACGACCAATGGTGGTTTCCGATCGTCCGCCGATGCCTGAATTTGGAGGTGATGCGGCAATTTATTTTAATCCGGCATCTCCCGATGATTTGGCTAATAAGATTTGTTCCTTTATTGACGATTGTGAATTGATTGAAAAACTATCCGGTCAAGCGAAGGCACGTTCCCTGATGTACGACTGGCGCAATACCGCGAGCTTAACTTGGAAGGCTATCAAGGAATTTAATTAATAAGTGAAGATATTAATGATTAGCCAGTATTTTTGGCCTGAGAATTTCCGGATCAATGACCTTGTCCTAGGTTTAAGTGAAAAGGGACACAACGTGACGGTATTGACAGGTATCCCGAATTATCCTCAGGGAAAATTCTTTCCCGGGTATGGATTTTTCAACAAGCGAGTCGAGAATTACAACGGTGTCCGGATAATTCGTGTCCCGCTTATTCCCCGTGGCAGGGGTGGAACATCGCAATTAATAATAAATTATCTGTCCTTTACGCTATGTGCGACACTACTAGGTCCGTTATACTGTCGAGGTCAGTTCGATTTGATCTTTTTCAGCCTGTCGCCGTTCACTGAAGGCATCCCGGCGATCATTATTAAAAGAATAAAAAAAGCTCCAGCAATATATTGGGGTCAGGATATTTGGCCTGAGAGTCTTTCAGCCACAGGGGCAATAAATTCTGATTTTATGTTGAAGATGGTGAGGATATTGATTCGTTGTATTTATCGAGGTTGTGATATGATTCTCATGCAATCTCGGGTATTCTCTTCTTATATTGAAAGGGATGGAATACTGCCATACCGAATCAGGTATTTTCCAAACAGCGCGGAGGAGCTTTACAAACCTGTGACGTTAGAGGCAGGTGCCATAGAAAGTACCAGCATGCCGAGTGGTTTCAAAATTGTCTTCGCAGGTAATATCGGCGCGGCCCAGGATTTTGGAACGATTCTAAGCGCTGCAGAACAGATTAAGAACTATAAAGACATCCATTGGGTAATAATAGGTGAAGGGAGAATGCGCCCCTGGGTTGAGGAAGAGGTAAAAAAAAGGGGGCTTTCGGAAACTGTTCATCTCATTGGCAGGTATCCGATGGAAACAATGCCGCGTTTTTTTGCATTGGCCGATGTGCTGTTAGTCACCTTGAAAAAAGAGCCCATCTTTGCCTTAACAATACCCGGAAAAATTCAATCCTATCTTGCATGCGCACGCCCTATCATTGCAGCTATAGATGGTGAAGGAGCTCGGGTTATAGAAGAAGCCGGTGCTGGTTTAGCTTGCCCCGCAGGAAATCCTGGTTCTCTTGCTGAAACGGTCTTGAGGCTATACAATATGACGGCTGATGAGCGTGACAGAATGGCTCAACAAGGGAGGAGCTATTTCGAAGATAATTTTGAGCGTCATATGCTGCTGAACCGTCTTGACAACTGGATATCAGAATTATGCGGGGTTGAGAAATAATTATGCGTATACTTATTCTTGGTGGAACAGGGATGCTCGGTCATACATTGTGGGATCATCTCTCCCCGATTTTCCCTAATACCTATACAACAATCCGTAAGGGCAGGTGTGACTATGGAAAAGACGTGCGACTTGAAAGCGACAGGGTTATCGAACACATCGATGTGCTCGATTTGCAATTGCTGGCAGGTGTCCTCAGGGTAATCCAACCAAATGTCATTCTTAATTGTATCGGTATCACGAAGAGACGCGAAGAGCCGCAAAATCCAATACCCAGCATTATGTTAAATGCTCTGTTCCCACATAACCTGGTTAAGTTGGCTGCTGAATTAGAGACCAAGGTCATTCATTTCAGTACGGATTGCGTATTTGACGGCACCGCTGGTAATTATGCAGATGAAAGTCAGACTAATGCGATAGATCTTTATGGGCGGACCAAAGCTCTTGGTGAAGTTTCTGGGAAGAATGCTATTACATTGCGGTCTTCGTTTATAGGATATGAAATTGGAGAAGGCACGGAACTACTCGAGTGGTTTCTAGCCCAGAAGGGTATCGTCAAGGGATTTAAGAATGCCATTTATACGGGACTGACAACTATCGAATTGAGCCGTGTCGTGGATAGACTGCTGCGAAATTATCCCTATGCGACTGGACTTTATAATGTGTCGAGTGATCCTATCAGTAAGTTTGATCTTTTGAAACTGATCAGCAACAAGATGCATCATGATGCGCAGGTTATACCGGAAGAGACGTTTCATTGCAATCGAAGTCTTGATTCTACAAAATTCCGGAGAGAGTTCAATTATACGCCTCCATCGTGGGAAAAGATGGTGGAGGAATTAAGTAGGGTAAAAGGGGTACAGAATGATTCTTGAAGGGAAAGTAATATTGGTAACGGGCGGCACCGGTTCGATGGGGAAGACCATTGTGCGACGCATGTTGACCGGCGAACAGGGTACACCTGCAAAGATAATGGTCTTTTCGAGAGATGAGGCAAAGCAGCATGATATGCGAATGTCATATTTGCATAAACTAGTTGCCACAGATGAGGTGATTTATCGTAATTTCATGAATGTCCTGGAGTTTCGCATTGGTGATGTACGCAACTATGCTGACGTTTGTTCCGCCATAAGGGACGCCGATATTGTGATAAATGCTGCCGCCTTAAAGCAGGTGCCGGCATGTGAGTACTTCCCCTTACAGGCTGTTTTAACCAATTGCATGGGAGCCGCCAATATAGTTCGTGCCATAGAAGAGAACGGATATCCTGTGGATACGGTCGTAGCAATAAGTACTGATAAAGCCTGCAAACCAATCAACGTGATGGGAATGACCAAATCTATACAGGAAAGGATAATTACTACGGCTAATATCTTAAATCCCAAAACCCGCTTTATCTGTGTGCGTTATGGGAATGTACTGGCGTCGAGAGGTTCCGTCATCCCCCTCTTTCATGAGCAGATCAAGAACGGTGGACCGGTAACAATAACTGTTCCGGAAATGACCCGTTTCTTGCTGAGCTTAGATCAAGCGGTGGACACGGTATTCGCCGCCCTGCGGGAAGCCAAGCGAGGTGAGACCTATATTCCCAATGCACCGTCTACAAGCATCGTGAATGTTGCCAAGGCGTTGATTGGAGATCGATCCATTGAAATAATCATATCAGGTATACGTCCTGGAGAGAAGATACATGAAATACTGATTTCAGAAGAGGAAGCCAATCACTGTGTCAAACGCGGTGATTATTACGCTATTCTCCCTATGTTGCCGGAGTTGCTTGAGGGGGAAAAGCAGGAAGTGGATGTAATGCAGACGGAATTTAGCTCCGCTAACGCTGTACTTAATCTGGAAAGGACAATCGATTTGTTGAAACATCACAGGTTGATGATTGAGGATGGAGACATGTCACAAGGCGAAGAACTTTTGCGTTAGAAAATGAGAGGACTATCAGAGATTACGATTATTGAAAGGTATTAACCCATGGCAACGAAAGTTATGACTATTGTAGGTACGCGTCCTGAGATAATAAAGCTCTGTCGCGTGATCAATGAATTGGATGTCCATACCGATCATACTCTGGTGCATACCGGCCAGAATTTTGATTATGAGTTGAATGAGATTTTTTTCAAGGAGCTTGATATAAGAAAGCCGGATTATTTTCTGAACGCTGCGGGCGAGACACTGGCTCAAACAATCGGGAGTATGATTGCGAAATCGGATGAGGTTATGGCACGAGTACAGCCTGATGCAGTCTTGTTGTACGGGGATACAAATAGTTGCCTCTCCATAATACCAGCGAAGCGGCGCAAGATACCTGTATTTCACATGGAGGCTGGCAACAGGAGTTTCGATCAGCGTGTGCCGGAGGAAATAAACCGCAAGATCGTTGATCATTTGAGCGATGTCAACATGCCGCTCACGGAGCATGCTCGACGTTACCTGCTTGCTGAGGGATTACGGCCCGAAACAGTGATCAAGATCGGCTCCCCTATGAAAGAGGTTCTTTCCTTTTATCATTCCCGGATAAAAGGCTCCAATGCTTTGGAGAAGCTGCAGGTGCACACTGAAGAATATTTCGTCGTGAGCACTCACCGGGAAGAAAACGTGGACAATGAAGGGAACTTTGACGATCTATTAGCTTCTTTAAAAATGATTGCCCTCAAGTATCAAATGCCGATTATCGTTTCCACTCACCCGAGGACAAGAAAAAAGCTTGAAGAAAAGGGGATCAAGGATACGGATCCCCTCATTCGTTTTCTAAAGCCTATGGGTCTTTTCGATTATGTGAAACTACAGATGCATGCTTTTTGTGTGATATCAGACAGCGGCACAATCACGGAAGAATCCTCCATTTTAAATTTTCCGGCAGTTACCATACGGCAAGCGCATGAGCGTCCCGAGGGTATGGATGAAGGTGTCCTGATTATGTGCGGGCTCAAAACGGAGAGAGTCATGGAAGCTGTTGCCATTGTGACGGCGCAACATAACAGGGAAAAACGCCAATTCAAGCTTGTTCAGGATTATGATGTGGAAAATGTATCAAAAAAGGTACTGCGCATCATCATCAGTTATGTAGATTATATTAATCGTACAGTCTGGTTTAAATGAAGATCTTTTTTATTATACCACCCAATACACATTACATTGAGCCTTATTCATACATCGAGGCTGATAAAAGCAACACGATTAGGCCGAATCTCGGATTACTCTATGTTGCCGCAGCTGTAAAAAACTTTGCCGGGATTGATATTCGCATCATTGACGCCAACATGGCTGGACATACATTGGATGACCTAGAAATGCTCATTACCGAAGAGGCTCCTGATATAATCGGATTCAGCGTCCTGACATTCAACCTTCTGAATTGCCTGGATGCCAGCAATATCGTTCGTAAATCCAGTCCGAAGACAAAAATCTGTTACGGTGGCTGGCATCCGACACTTTACCCTCGAGAGACCCTTGCTTTTGATTGCGTAGATTACATTGTCTGCGGCGAAGGAGAATTAACGTTTCGAGAGTTAATTGAAATCTGCAGAGATAATAAATGCGGCGATGAAAAGGCATTGCTCGGAATCAAAGGGTTTGGCTATAAAAAGTCTGATGGTACGATAGTAATTAACGCTCCGAGGGATGTTGTCAAGAATCTCGACAATCTCCCTCTGCCTGCGTATGATCTTGTCGATGCGGCGAAGTATTCTTATCTTCTGGCTCGTTCCGGGCAGGTAGTGAATATTATGACCTCTCGCGGCTGTCCCCATAGCTGTGTCTTTTGTGATCTGCGCCGTACGCCTTGCCGTTTTCGAACACCGGAAAATATGCTGGAAGAAGTCCGGTATTGGGTGGAAAAAGATGTTAGGGAATTTTTTATTCAGGACGACAATTTCACTATCAACCGTAAAAGGGCTATGGAATTTTGCCGTTTGATAATTGATGCGAATCTGAATATCAAATATAAAATCAGCTCTCGAGTAGATTGCCTTGATGATCAGATATTGGAATATTTGAAGAAGTCCGGATGCTGCAGTCTTTATCTAGGTGTGGAATCTGGTTCTCAAAGGATACTGGATTACCTGGGGAAAGGCATAACAGTTGAGCAAATCAGAAGTGTCTTTCGATCCGCAAAAAAATATCGTATTGACCGTTGCGCATATATTATGATTGGCGTACCTTCAGAGACCCGGAAAGACATTGATATGACTATGAGTCTTATAAGTGATATAAAACCTGATCATCTGCACTGCTCGATCTGTACGCCCATGCCGAAGACATATCTTTACAATAAATTAATGGAAGAAGGTATTATTACCAATGATTACTGGCTTGATTTTGCTAAGAACCCTGATCCCTCTTTTAAAACACCCTTTGCCAGCGAGTATTTCAGTTCTGGAGAATTAAGGAAGATGCAAAGCGCCATTCAGAAGCAATTCTATCTAAATCCTCGAGTTATAATGAATGAGATTATGAAGACGCGCGGAATAAAACAATTTGCCGCAAAATCGCGCATGGCGCTTAAAATGCTGATCCATTAACATGGAATCCATTCATGCGCGTTCTGATAACCGGGGCAAATGGGTTTTTGGGTTCTGAGCTTGTCCGTCAGACTGTAGCTGAAGGGATGACGATTCGGGCGACTGATTGTCACCCCAGGCCGAAATTCCCTCATGTGGATTATAAGCCTGCTGATATTCTTAAACCAGACACGGTTGCTCCACTATTGGAGGGTATCAATGTTGTAATCCACACTGCCGGACTGGCACATGTGTTTAAGAAATCTCAAGATGCTGCATCAAAGTTCAAAGTCGTTAATGCGGAAGGAACTACGAATGTAGCAGAGGCCGCTGCCCGGGCGCATGTACAAAACTTCATTCTGATAAGTTCGGTTTCTGTCTACGGAGATGTCTCATACGGAAGCAATGAAAATGCGCCCTGTCGTCCGAATGGGCCATACGCAGAAAGTAAATGGCAGGCGGAGCAGAATGCTGTCAGAATTGCCAGTCCAATCGGAATGAGACTCGTGATTTTGCGACTTGCCACGCTTTATGGTGAGGGTGATCCCGGCAACATCGCACGTTTGACTAAATCTATCGACAAGGGCAGGTTCATCTGGATTGGAGGAGGAAAAAATAAAAAGAGTCTTCTTTACATTGGTGACGCGGCAAGGGCATGTCTCACTACAATAAATTCATCTATCCCTGGAGTACATATTTACAATGTATCTGCACCGGCCTCAACAATGAAGGATATAGTGGAAAAAATAGCGTGTGAGTTAGGACGACGCATTCCTGCTTATCGCGTACCCGGATCCATAGCGTTAGGAAGTGCAAAAATCGGGAAGCTCATCCTGGGTAAGGGAGGCATAGCCGGTATTCTGTATGATACATTAAATAAATGGCTTTCCGATAATTTTTACAGTACTGATAAATTTCAGCATACCTATGGTTTCAAACCTCAGATCAGTTTAGAGGAAGGCCTGCATCGGGAGTTGGTTTGGTACAAATCGAAACAGGGATAATAGTTGCATATTCTGGCTGTTCGATATCTAACCGTGCCTCACTATTCGCTATTACGAAGTGCTGGTTACGCTATGGTTAATTGAAGTTGAACCTGGTGAAGTAGGTATGAAGCGCTTTTTTGATCTCGTCATGGCCATAGTTCTAATAATTGTTTTTTGCATACCGATGCTTCTAATTTCTCTCATGATTAAAATCAGCTCCAAGGGATCTGTTTTGTATTGGTCCGACAGGATAGGCATCGATAATGTGATCTTTAAAATGCCGAAGTTCCGGACGATGCGAACGGATACCCCCCCTGTAGCAACCCATCTTTTAAAAAATCCCGAGGCGTATCTGACGCCAGTGGGTTCCTTTCTGCGGAAATTCAGTCTTGATGAATTGCCCCAGCTGTGGAGTATCCTGAAAGGAGATATGACTTTTGTGGGACCGAGGCCGGCTTTATACAATCAGGATGACCTCATAGAGCTTAGGACCCGAAAAAATATCCATACGCTCACTCCCGGAATCACGGGTTGGGCGCAGGTAAACGGTAGGGATGAATTGCCCATTCCGGCCAAGGTTGAATTCGATGACTACTATGTGAAAAATAAATCATTCCTTCTTGACCTAAAAATCCTGTGGATGACGATTGAAAAAGTGTTAAAGAAGGAAGGTATACGACACTGAGTATGATACACGCTGTCATTGCCGTCCCGAAATGTTTGCACAACTGGTGGGTTATTACTCAGACATCTGAAGGTCTAATGGGGCTTGCTATATGCACCGGCAATTAAAGAATCCTAAATTTTATACCATGATCTTCTGTGATCTGGCTATCTTCGTAATTGCTCTTACAACTGCATATCTTATACGATTTGAGTTCGTACTCAAGCAAAGTGAAATTTCGCAGTTAAAGAATGTACTCTTTTGGCTTGTTCCTTTAAAACTTTTTATATTCTTTGTCTTTGGCCTTTATCGCGGCATGTGGCGTTATACCAGCGTGAAAGATTTCTGGCGTCTGGCTCAGGCCTCTTTGATATCCACGCTGCTCGCGATGGCAGCAGTTCTTTTTGTTTACAGGTTTCACGGCTTTTCCCGTGCCGTCTATATATTGGACGGCGGTTTCACATTTCTGCTGGCAGGGGGGCTCCGGATGACGATCCGTTCCTTTTTTGCGCGGCAGGAGCGTTTGCAGGCAGGCCAGACATATTCATATCAGCCACGGCATCGTAAACGTGTGCTGATAATAGGCGCCGGCGCTGCCGGTGAAAAGATTCTACGGGAAATTTTTGACAATTACCAGCTTAACTATGATGTAGTAGGTCTCATCGATGATGACCGCACAAAAATGGGCAGGTCAATTCACGGAGTGCCTGTTCTGGGCTCTGTCGAAGAATTGCCAGGGATTGTTGAAAGTAAAGACATTGAAGAGGTACTTGTTGCCATTCCTTCCGCCAGCGGCGAGCAGATGCGGCATATTGTGGATATCTGCAAGGGCTGCAACGTATTTTATAAAACCCTTCCAGGTATTGGTGAGATTATTGATGGCCGTGTGAGTGTGAATGTTTTGAGAGATGTGAGATATGAGGATTTGTTGGGCCGGCCTCCTGTGCAGCTGGATGCGACTGGCATAAAAAGTTATCTTGGCGGGCGAACAATTCTGATTACAGGATGCGGCGGATCCATCGGATCGGAATTGTGCCGTCAGGCAATCAAATATGAACCTCACTCACTAATTTTGGTGGATGCAAGTGAGGCCAATCTCTTTCATATCCAAATGGAGCTTCAGCACGAGCTCTATTACGAGAACTTTAAGGTCATCCTCGGTCATGTTCAAGACGGACGGCTGATGAGGTCCGTATTTGAAGAATTTAAACCTCAGGTGGTATTCCATGCAGCAGCCTATAAGCACGTGCCAATACTAGAAAGGAACCCATGGGAGGCGGTCACAAACAATATCATCGGAAGCAGGGTGGTTATGGAGTTGGCTGTAGAATACGCTGTGGAGCGATTCGTCCTCGTCTCTACCGATAAGGCCGTGCGTCCTACTAATGTTATGGGAGCGAGCAAACGTGTTACCGAACTACTCCTTCAATCTTTTCAGGGAAACAGCACGCGGCTTATGGCCGTGCGTTTCGGAAATGTCGTCGGTTCTTCAGGATCGGTAATTCCTCTATTCCGCAGACAGATAGAGCAGGGAGGGCCGGTTACTGTGACCCATCGAGATGTTAATCGCTTTTTTATGACCATACCCGAAGCGGCTCAGATGATAATACAGGCAGGCGCCATGGGACAGGGAGGTGAGGTTTTCATCCTAAGGATGGGTACGCCCGTCAGGATTGTGGACATGGCAAGAGACCTGATTCGTCTTTCCGGCAAGGAACCGGACAAGGATATTAAAATCGTCTTTACAGGTCTTCGTGAGGGGGAAAAGCTGTATGAAGAACTCATCACAGTGGGAGAGAATATCGTCCCTACGGTACACGACAAAATAATGGTACTGCGGAGTGATGGTTATTCCAATGGCCTGAAAAGCCCGGAAGAGCTCAGAGAGTGGTTGAATTCTGAATTGCAGGATTTATACGATGCAGCGCTTCGCCATGATGCACCTACTATAAAGAAAAAGCTGCGGGAGATTGTCCCCGAATATTCACCTCAGGAGACGGAGAGCGTCCTTCCTAAATAGGATATTAAAAATCTAAGCATATCTTTTCATGATTATCAACCATCACCACACGATTAACAGGGAAATTCACAATGTTCTTATCATCCAACTCGGTGACATCGGAGATGTGGTATGGACAATACCGACGTTTTGGGCCGTCAAGGAGTCTTATCAGCATGCGAATATCTCGGTTCTTCTACGGGAAGGATTTGGCTGCCTTCTGGAGTCAGACCCGGTAATATATAAAATCTTTGAAGTTAAAAATAATCAGGGCAGTCTTTCGTATAGCACCATTAGTCAATTGCGATTAATCAAAGAACTGCGCCGGGAACATTTTGATCTGGTATTTGATCTTCGTGGCGGTGACCGCGGCGCAATTATGGCCCGCCTCACCGGGGCGCCTATTAGAGCGTCGCTTCTGTATCAGGACGTATCGTTCTGGCGGAACAGTCTGTTCACACATCTTTTAGTTGAACCGGCCCCTCCGGAAAAACGGATATTGGGCGCGGCAGAACAGTCCCTTCGAATTATTCGCGGGTTTGGAATTGACGCCATAGCAGCAGTTCCCACGCTCCGAATTTCAGACCGGGTTATGAAGACGGTTCACCGGCTTCTTACGGATTCCGGTATTAAACATGAAGTTTCTGATTCTTCTTATCGCTTCATAACAATCAACCCGTTCTCACGCTGGCCGTATAAGGAATGGGCATATGATAAATGGGTAAGTGTCATCAACTGGTTGTGGAATAAGTTTCATGTTGCCGTCGTCATTGTCGGGAGTAAGGACGAGGAGGCGAGAGCGGCTGAGTTGGTTGAGAAATGCGCTGGAGCTGTATACAACCTTGCCGGCAAAACAACACTTGCTGAATTAGCCGGTGTCCTTAGTCTGAGCCAATTTCATCTGGGAGTAGACAGTGCGGCTCCTCATGTCGCTGCCGCTGTTGGAACACCGACAATAACCATATATGGGCCTACCGACTGGCGGGATTGGGCCCCTGTCGGTGATAAGCATAGCATAATTGTATCAGACCTGGATTGTGTGCCGTGTCATAAAAAGGGCTGTAACGGATTGGGACAAAGTAAGTGCCTCGAAAATCTCGAAGCAAATGTGGTTCAAAAAGTCATTCGTGAGGAATTTGAGAAGATACTATGGTAACTTCTTTGCTTCATCAATAAGCATAATCGGAATGTCATCCTTTATCTCGTATAAAAGTTTGCACCGATTGCAGATCAATCCATCTCCTGTTTCATTCAGATAAATGTCTCCCTTGCACTTGGGGCATGCCAGAATATCTAAAAGCTCCTTGCTTATCGTCATCTTCCTTCCTCTTTTTTAAATCCTTCCATATCAGCATTCTTATCCCCGTCCGGGGAGATTTCAATCAAAAAATATCGAATAGCCGATAATCGCGAAATTAGTATTGATACCGCCGTTTGGCAGAGCAAAATCTCCGTTTGAGAGATGGCGAAAACGATAACCTGCATTTATGGCGGAGTTTTTTGTGAGATGATAGTACAATCCCCCACCAATAGTGTCCGACCATATAAATCCATTGGCTTCCCGCGTTGTGATTACGGAAATGTAGTGCGGTCCAATGCTTCCCATAATGTATGCGGATAATTTCTCCGTGAAAGGATACGCGTACTGTATGCCTATGCCGATGCCAAATTCAAAGTCTGTTGACGGATTCACTACTGTATTAAATTGAGGTTCGAGAAAAAAGGAAAAAGTTCCACGGTGATCTTCGAGCTTTCGGAAATATCTTTTCAGATCGATGCCGAAATGACCTATCAATAAGACCGGTTGATAATTACCCTCCGGAATGTTGCTCGCCCCGAGGCCGGTGATAATCGCCATCTCTGTGAATAATCTGTCGGTAGTGCGATTCTTTCTCTCTACTTCCTCGGCTAAGCAAGCACAGCTCCCTGAAAAGACGATAATGATAACAACAACTGTGCTTAACAAGCTACACCTGAGAAGCGCCACTTCTGCACCGATCCTCAACCCGATAATTTTTCCTTTACTATATAATAAACTTCCTCTACGGAGATGTCCAGCATGCATTTCATTGTTTTGCATTTCTTCAGGAAACAGGGGCTGCAGGACAAATCCTTTTGAATGACAGCGTGCCCTTCTCCGTAAGGGCCTGTCCGGGATGGATCTGTTGGACCGAAAAGTGCGACAACAGGTGTCCCTACTGCTGCTGCGATATGCATTGGGCCTGAGTCGGTAGTGATCACGAGTGAAGATAATTTGTACAGATATGCCAGATCCCGCAGTGTCGTTTTGTTTCCGAGGTTAAGTGCGGGAAACTTCATCCGGGATTGAATATTTTCCAGGTTTTCGCGGTCGCTTCCGGTTAGGACAATCTTGACCTTTAACTCTTCTGTAATATGGTCGCACAGCCGGGCGAATTTTTCATCTTCCCACAGTTTTGTGTCCCAGAGTGCAATGGGGCTTACCGCTACAAACCGGTCTCTTTCGGTAATGTCATTTGCCTGCAAAAATCCTTTTACCCTGTTTATATTTTCTTCCCGGACAGGAATAGTAAATTCCGGTTTTTTTACTTCGGCGCCTAAATACCTGAGGAAATCGAGATAGCGGTCGACTGCGTGCTTGTTCATATCCTCGGCGATCTTTTCATTGAGAAAGATGCCGCTCATCTCCTGCATACTGTCATAGCCCAGTTTTCTCTTGCCGGAACTGAGAAAAACAATAACAGCGCTTTTTAAAAGTCCGTGGAAATCAATCACCAGATCGTAAGACTGCGTTTTTAATTCTTTAATGAAGGATTTAATTTCCCTAAAAGGCTTGCCTATCCTGCCATGTTTGAAATCATCAATCCATCGTTTTCTGCGGGAAACGATTACCCTGTCAAGAGCGGGATGATCCAAAATCAGGTCAGAGGAGGCCTCTTCAATGACCCAGGTTATATTTGCGTCGGGGTAAAGTTTTCTGAGTGCGCTTAAAGCTGGAAGTGTATGAATGACATCGCCTATGGCGCTCAATTTTACTATTAGGATGTTCACTTTTGCGACCTGTAAATATTATAATCAGCGAGGTTTATTTCTCATTCGGTCATTCATGATCCACTTGATCGCGTCAAGGATGTCTTCTGCTATAAGGTATGGATGACAGGTTTCTACGGAGCCTGATCTCAAGTCTTTCTGAGTGATGTCCAACCCATAGCCTGTCTTTACCAGTATGCCTTTTGCCCCCACCTTGCTCGCCGCTTGAATATCCTTGATCATATCTCCCACTACATATGAACGTGTAAGATCAATGTCCATATCCTGTGCTGCGGTCATGAGCAGCCCCGCCTCCGGTTTTCTGCATGCACAAACCTGTTGATAGGTCCCCGTACCTTCAGGATGATGAGGACAGTAATAGAAAGCGTCTATGAACGCGCCTTTTGCCTTAAGTATTTTCTGAATGCGCGCATGGACCTTTTTTACAAATTCCTCGCTGAAATATCCCCTTGCTACGCCCGACTGGTTGGTAATTACCACCGCTTTCATGCCGCTTTCGTTTATCGTTTTGATCGCTTCCGCGGTATTGGCAAATACTTTCAGCTTGCCAATTTTGTCCAAGTATCCCACCTCTTCGTTGATAGTGCCGTCCCTGTCCAGGAAAACCGCTGTATGTTTTTTCATTTTTGCAATAGCCTCCTGGCGGTATCAACGACCTCCTCGACACTAATCATGTCCATGCATCGAAAATCTGTCGGGCATGTCTCCTTGAGACATGGGCTGCAGGCGGCGCCTTTATAGATGACCACGCTTTTGTCCCCGACAGGGGAGGTTGTGATAGGATTCGTTGATCCGAAGACGGCAACCGTTGGAATGTTCAAAGCACCGGCAATATGCATCAGTCCTGAGTCGTTGGATATAAAAAGATCGCATCTCGATATAATCGCTATGGTCTCCTTCAGACTCGTTTTTCCTGCCAGGTTAATCATTCGGTGACGGGAATTCTTTTCTACTAAATCTGCGTTCTTTCTGTCTTCAGAACTTCCAAAGAGAATCGCCTGCGCGGAAAGGTCGTCTATCAGACTGTCGGCAACGGCGGCAAACCTTTCCGGAAACCACCTCTTTGCCGGTCCGTAAGTGGCTCCTGGGGCCAAGCCAATGACAAAACCCTCCTTTCCGATACCGAACTTGTCGAATAATTTCTCCGCTAAGATTTCGTATTCCGTCCCCGGTTTGAGGTTTACCCCGGTTTCTGCGGACAGGCATCCGAGGGCTTTAACCATTTCCAGGTAGTATTCGATCTGATGGACCTTCTTTATGGCTTCCGTCCTCTGGACGGAGTGCGTCAGCAACAACCCTCTGCCGTCGGAATTATATCCTGCCCTGACGGGAATTCCGGCAAGCCACGCTATTATGGCAGCCTCTATCGCGTTCTGCAGGAGGATAGCCATATCAAATCTTCTGTCCCTCAGCTCTCTTGCCAGTCTGAGTTTACCGGCAATGCCCGAATGAACCCCGGGACTTTGAAATGAAATGACCTCATCAACATCCTTGCAGAGACGAAAAATCTCCGCCACCCAGGGCTTGACCAGAATGGATATTCTGGCCCCCGGGAAGGTGTTCCTGACGGCCGCAACAGCGGGTAATGTCATGACGGCATCACCGATCCAGTTTGTTCCCCGAATCAGAATGTTCTTTGCACTGCTGAAAGGGATTTTCTTTGAGATCCTGACTTTCATTTACGAGTAACACCTGCCACTGAGCGGTTTTTTGGTACCTGCCACGGTTTCGTTTTCCACCTCTGGTGCATCCAGAACCATTGATCGGGGTATTGTCTGACTATATCTTCGATGACCTTCGTGAAGTTTTGGGTATTAATCAGTATGTCCTTGTCTTTATCGCCCGTGCGGACGCTTATAATCTCCTCTTTGATTACCAGCCTGTACCTGCCGTTTTCCAGCCTTAGTATATAGCCGGGGATCACAGGCGCATCGGTATACAGTGCGAGGAGGGCCAAACCGGTGGTAGTGCAGGCAGGCCTGCCGAAGAAATCTACGAATATCCCTTCCTGCCAGGCCATGTTCTGATCAATCATGGTTGCAACAATCTCATTATGAGCCAGACCTCTGAGCATTTTCCGCATGGCGCGCTCCTTATCTATGAGAATGTTACCGCTGGATGATCTAACACATAGTACCAAGTTGTCAAGGATCTGACTATCCAGGGGACGATAGGTAATAACCGCGGGTTTTAGCACCAGTGAACACACTGCTGCGGCAAGTTCCCAGTTGCCGAAGTGCGCGCCAAGCAAGATAATACCCCTGTTCTTTTCCAGTGCTCTTTTGTAGTTTTCAATGCCTTCAACCTCGACCAGATCACCTATATTGTCTTTTGTTAAGGAAGGGATTTTAAAAAAATCCGCTGTTATAATGCCTAGGGTCCTGTATACGCCCTTGGCGATGGCTTCAATCTCGGTTGAGTTTTTTTCCGGGAATGCGCACCTGAGATTGTGAATGGTAATCAATCTTTGCCTCGGGGAGAAATAGTAAAAAAGTCGGAATATGCCTGTAAAGAATCCGATTCTAAGCTTACCGGGAACGGAGCCGAAGCATTTAAGAATAATATTTGTTGTTGCTGATTTTTTCATTTCAGTTTTTCAAGAATCGGCGCTTCAAATTCCTCGCGAGAGGGATGCATCTCCATCTCCATCCTCAGAAAAAAGACGTCTTTTAAAAAATCGGGGAAATCTGCCAGACGCACGCCGTCCTTTTCCGTGGTCATAATGA
>Ga0335071_10004010_pt1 | contig 15435 bp, 6 predicted proteins | sample Lox_Sample_15_FD_206724 | JGI IMG/M metagenome (GOLD analysis project Ga0335071, IMG submission 206724) | Soil microbial communities from Loxahatchee National Wildlife Refuge, Florida, United States - Lox_Sample_1.5 | ecosystem: Environmental > Terrestrial > Soil > Wetlands | place: USA: Florida... | reverse complement strand
ATCGGACTATCCTCCCGCTGATGTTCATAGGATTGCCTATCCTTTACGGTTCCTGGCTGATGACCGTGTACAGCCTCACTCAGCACGCCGGTCTGGCAGAAAATGTTCTCGATCACAGGTTGAACTGTCGCACCGTTTACATGAACCGGATTAACCGCTTTCTATACTGGAATATGAATTACCACACGGAACACCATATGTTCCCGCTAGTGCCGTACCATAAATTGCCTCAACTGCATGAGTTGGTGAAGTGGGACATGCCGGAACCTTATCCAGGTCTAGTTGCGGCGTTCCGGGAGATCATTCCGGCGGTGGCCCGGCAAATGCGGGATCCCGGTTACCACGTAAAACGAAGACTTCCCTCCCAGATCGAACCTCGGGAGACGACGGGCGCAGCGACGGCATTGAAGGCGTGCGGTCTTCCGACGGCGGATGGATGGGTGAATGTGTGTGACGTTGGCGCAATCGCAAAAGAAGATGTGGTCCGCTTCGATCACAACGGGCAGACATTCGCGATTTACCGGACGATGGACGACCAGCTCTATGCGACTGATGGAATCTGTACTCACGGCAACGCGCATCTCGCCGAGGGATTCGTCACAGGAAGATTGATCGAGTGTTCCAAGCACAACGGGCGATTTGACATTCCTAGTGGAGCACCAGCTAGGATGCCAGCCTGCATGGCGTTGTGCACCTATCCGGTCAGAAGTGATCAAGAACGTGTTTACATCAATCTGGCCAATGCTACAGCCAAACCACGAACTCCCGTTCACAACCTGAGGGTTGTCCGTAATGACAACGTGGCAACGTTTATCAAGGAGCTGGTGCTCGAGCCGATGAACGGCGGCGCTTTGCCCTCTTACCTGCCTGGCCAATACATGCAGCTGGAAATTCCGGCGTATGGAGAATTGTCCTTCTCGCGCATCGCGGTAAAGGAGCCATTCGCACAGGTTTGGCGCGCGCATCACTTGTTTGATCAGAAGTCCCGGTCTGATTTCATCGTGCGCCGTAATTACTCCCTGGCTACGAATCCCGCTTGTGATCGCCAGCTGAAGTTCAACATCCGGATTGCGACTCCCCCGCGGGGCCAGGATTGCGATCCGGGTGTCGGCTCCAGCTACGCACACAGTCTTCGCACTGGAGACTGCGTCAAGCTGACTGGTCCCTTTGGCGATTTTTTGATCAAGAATACGGAGAAGGAAATGATCTACCTGGGCGGGGGCGCCGGGATGGCCCCGTTGCGCTCGCATCTATCTTTCCTGTTCGATACCCAGAGAACAACCCGGAAGGTGTCCTTCTGGTACGGCGCACGATCCAAACAGGAGCTTTTTTATGACGACTACTTTCAGAGATTAGCCGCGGAATACTGCAATTTTAGCTTCCATACCGTGCTTTCCGAGCCCCTCCCGGACGACAACTGGCCGGGGCCGACGGGATTTGTGCATGAGGTCTTGCGAGATCAGTACCTGAAGCAGCACGCATCCCTGGAATACGTGGAATTTTATTTGTGCGGGCCTCCGGCGATGATGCAGGCAGCCAAGCGGATGTTGATCGAGGATTTCGGAGTTGCGCCGGCGCAGATTGCTTACGACGAATTCTAAAGAGTCTGCCGAGCTGAATTCAGAGTCGTTTGATCTGTCACATGGGGGAGCCTTTTTATGAGACGGTGCTTTGTCTATTCCCTGTTTTTACTGTTTTGTGCGACTGCTGCGGGATTTGGACAAGAGAAGAAAAATCTGGAGAGCATGCCCGGAGGCCGGAATCAGTTTATCCAAGGACAGAATCTGAACCAGCCGGTCCAGCACGAACAGCCGAGTGATCGAGAGAAAGACAATCCGAATTGCCGAGAATGGAAAAACGGGGCGTGCACCGTGTGCAGTAGCGACTCCGCTGTCGTCCTTCCCTTGAAGAACATGACCAAGACGCCCATTCTCTTGTGTCGGAACATGAAGCCCGGGCCGGCCAAACTGGAGATGTCGACCCACGCAGAACCTGGCATCTCTGGTGCGTGGGAACTTGAGTTCGGCCTTGGTTACCAGACTTCCGCCCGGGATGAATGCCCTCATCAATTCATCGCGTCTAACTTCCCTCCGTTGAGGAATGCATACGAGATCGGCCCAATCAGCATCGAAGGCGAGATTCCTGCGGATGGCACAATTCAGTCACTTGCATGTGTGGGACTTTCCTCGGCGCGAGTAGGCCGGGAAGCAAAGGAAACTGGCGCTTCGCTGAGAGCTTTCCATCTCCGCGTGGTCAGTGAGTAGTTTACAGCCGTGAGGACGCCGATGACACTATTCCGACGAGTCGGACAGAGTACTGCGCTTCTTTCCGTGCTGTTCGCTGCTGTCCAGTTCCCGAAAGCACAGGCGCTGCTGGACACCGTCGCACCATTGCTGGAAAAGGAGGTGCAGCCCAGGGCAGTCACGGCGTACCAGTTGCAGCACTACTTGATGCGGGAAATTCCTAGGCCAACGCTTCCCGCCGGCGCCGAGCAGTGGAATGAAGAGGCACAGAAGTTTCGCGCGCATGTCCTGAAAGATGTTGTCTACCATGGATGGCCGCAGGAATGGATCGATTCAGGTCCACACTTCGAGCAAACCCAGGTAATTGAAACTCGCCACGGTTACCGCCTTCGCAAGTATCACTACGAAATTGTGCCGGGATTTACATCCACTGCAATCCTTTACGAGCCTGACCAACTACATGGAAAGGTTCCGGCAATCCTCAACCTGACTGGCCATGAATCTCTGGGCAATCTGACAGAATACGAGCAGAAGCGTTGCATCAACTTCGCGAAGCAGGGGATGTTGGCGCTGAGCCTGGGCTGGCCAGGGCTGGGTGAACTAGGACAGCCGGAAAACGATCACGACTTCGCGGGCCAACTGGATCTCGTGGGTTCGAACTCCCTCGGTTTCTTTTACCTGGTCGTGCGTCGCGGGCTGGACTTTCTCGCGGCCCTTCCAAACACAGATCAAGCACGCATTGGCGTTACTGGGCTTTCGGGCGGCGGCTGGCAGACGACCATGATCAGTTCACTGGATCAACGGGTAAACGTGATGGTGGAAGTAGCGGGAATCGGATCGTTGGAATCTAATTTGACTCGCCCACTCGATTCCTCCCATATAGAAGAAGATGCCACGGACTTGATGATGGGATTTGACTATCCGTTTCTCGTTGCCATGCGCGCTCCCCGCCCGACTCTCCTGATCCATAACGAACAAGATGATTGCTGCTTCCTGGCGCCACTCGTCAAGCCGTACATCTACGATCAGATACTGCCGTTTTTCAAGTTGTACAACTCGGAGAACGCTTTTCAGTGGCATGAGAACGTTGATCCTGGGACCCACAACTATCAACTCGACAATCGCCAGCACGCCTATGCATTTTTTTCTGAACATTTTCACCAGCCTCTGGTCACCAGAGAGATTCCCAGCGACTCCGAAATTTTCACTCCGCAGCAACTGGCTGGCAATGTACCCAAAGACAATCTGACGATCGCCGCATTGGCACAGAAACTGGCAACTCACTTTCAGCGCGCGGCGATTCCCCCGGTTTCAGAACGTGACGCATGGCGGACGAACCAGCGCAAGCAGTTGAAGTCCACCATTCGCTACTCTCCAGTGTCAGTCGAGGGTGCCTGGAAACTGGTCAGCAGCAGGCGTCCCGGACTGCAGGCTCTCTCTTACCGCTTCGACTTCTCGAATGGGCTGAGTGGAACTGGGATTTGGCTGGCGAAGCGCACAGCTGACGCCAATGCACCGTTCACAATCCTCCTAAATGACAAGGGATACAAGGCTAGTTCAGAAGCTGTCGTGGAACGAGTGAATCGTGGCGAGCAGGTCCTTGCCTTCGAACCTCTGTTCTTCGGCTCGACATCTCCGGATGAAACGGAACCGGCATATTGGGAAATGTTGGTGGCGAGCCGGGGCGATCGCGCCTTAGGTCTTGAAGTCGCGCAACTAATAGCGACTGCGAAATCGTTCAGGCAATCCCCTGGCGCAGAGAAGATCCGCCTGATCAGCGATGGAATCCGCAGCCAGGTTGTCGCGCTCATCGCCGCGGCATTGGAGCCGAGTTTGTTCTCCGAGATCGAATCCCGTAGCGCGCTGAAGAGTTTGGGCTATCTCGTCAATGCCCGGGTTCCTTACCGAACTGCTCCGGACCTGTTTTGCCTGGATCTTTACAGGTATTTCGATATCGAAACCGTGGCGGAGCTGGCGTATCCCGTCAAGTTAAGCGTGGGAAGCTGGGTAGCTGGTTTTCCAAACCTCGTCAGCAATGAATAGCGTGTTCGGCTGCTCTGCAAACAACGATGACCGGAGAGAGCTCGTTTGCTGGCGCGACCTTTGGGGGAACGTAGTCATATGGACAAAATGAGCACCACGAGGCGAGCCCTCCTGAAAGTGGCCGGCACGGCGGTCGTTGGGCTGGGTACAAGAGCTCCCGCGCGGGCGCCAACACCTGTTGCGTCCGGAGACGTGCCGATCATTTTCAACGTTCGGGACTTTGGTGCGAAGGGCGACGGCAAAACACTCGATACGCCCGCGATCAACCAAGCGATTGCTGCGGCAGAAGAGGTCGGCGGGGGTACGGTTCACTTGCCTGCCGGAATCTATCTCTGCTACTCCATTCGCCTGAAGAGCCACGTCCAGCTTCAGCTTGGAAATGGCGCCACGATTGTTGCGGCAGATCCACCGGGAGATGACGGTGGGCAAGGATATGATCTGCCGGAATCCAACAAGCCGTGGGACGCTTATCAGGATTTTGGCCATAGTCACTGCCGCAACAGCTTGATTTGGGGCGAAGGATTGGAAGATATCTCTATCTGCGGTCCGGGCTTGATTTGGGGAAAAGGAATCAGTCGAGGTGAGTTTCAAGGCCCCATCGCTGAAATGCCTGGAGTGGCCAACAAAGTCATCGGTCTAAAGCGCTGCCGTAACGTGACGCTTCGCGATTTTTCCATTCTTCACGGCGGCCACTTCGGCATCCTCAGCACCGGAGTGGATAATCTGACCATCGACAACCTGAAAATTGATACCAACCGAGCCGGCATCGACATGGATTCTTGTCGCAACGTCCGGGTGACAAGGTGCAGCATTAACGCCCCGTGGGATGACGCCATTTGCTTGAAGAGTTCGTATGCATTAGGTTCGCCGCGGGCAGCGGAAATGATCACGATTAGCGATTGCATGGTCAGCGGCAGTTTCGAAGAAGGATCACTCCTCGATGGAACATTCAAGCGCTTTCCGTCAGATGCTGACATCGACCGCATGGGGCGAATCAAGTTCGGCACGGAATCGAACGGAGGCTTCAAGAACATCGTTATTACAAATTGTGTTTTCGACGGGTCCTTTGGCCTGGCGATTCTGAGCGTGGATGGAGCCGTCATTGAGGATGTCACCATCTCGAATATCACCATGCGTGACACAGTCGGCTCCCCGATTTTTATCCGCCTCGGTGCCAGGATGCGAGGACCTGCGGGGGTGCCGGTCGGCGCCATCCGGCGAGTTAATATCTCCAACGTCGTCTCTTCCAGCGCATCGTCGCTGATGTGCTCGATAATCTCCGGAATTCCCAATCACCAAATTGAAAATGTGAAGTTGACCAACATCGTGTTGCAGCACCCGGGTGGCGGAACAAAGATTGATGCGGGCCGCCGCTTGGAAGAAAAAGAAAAGGAGTATCCCGAGCCGACGATGTTCGGGAATACGCCGGCTCATGGTCTTTTTATTCGTCACGCAGCGGACATAGAAATCGATCAATGCAAGATAATCTCGTCCCTGATGGACTCCAGACCGTGCTTTGTTCTCAATGACGTCAAACGGGCAGACTTTTACAGAATTAAAGCGAGTCAAACCGCGGATACGCCCCTCTTCATTCTAGACAGCGCAAAAGATATCACTGTGGGAAGGTGCAACTCGTTGCCAGATACAGAAATCGCCGAAGCAGATCACAAGGAACTTTAGAGCGATCAGAGAGACACCACTGAACTCTCATTGCGCATTAACGCACACCCATGCAGCTGATCTGCGTGCGATCGGAAAACAGTTGCTTGGTGACCGATGTCAGGCGGCGGTATATTCGATTCGCCTGTAAGGTATCCGGCCAGAAACGATCTCTACAAATGGCTCGCCGTTCTTGACACCCACTGTTCCGAAACCGGAGGCGGTGCATAGAAAACAACGGAAGTCCCCTTTGATAGACGGACTGAGATGCAATACGCCTTCTACTGCGTCGAAACGCGCGCCGCTACAGGCCTGCAGCAAGCTGTAGGAGGACATGGCGCGCGCATACCAGTGCCCCGCCTCCATTTCATCGAATGGATTCCGGATGCGTCCGTCGTACCGGCTGCGACATGCTCGGATGATTTCCAATCCTTCGTCAATTCTTCCCAGTGCAATCAGGTGAGAAGCAACCTGGTACTCGACTCCCGTCCAGACTTCATCCGCGTAAATCATTGCCAATAGTGGTCTACCGCCGCGAGGCCATGTGCATAACAACAATCCGGACTCATCACCACACGCGAAGTAAGGGCGCCTCGTGTTCACATGGTTCGTGAAGCTTTTTTTGAAGTTGTACTGGTGAACAGCGAGCAGATGACTTACGACTTTGTGAAAGTCAATCACATTCTCCACGCCGCACATGAGGGAAAGCCATGCGCCGAGCACGCCGTCCGATAAACAGCCTTCTCCATATTGATAGGGTGGACCGTCTTTCTGCGCCAGTTCCAAAAACTCAGGATAGCCCGGGGAGTCATCATCCGCCCGCGGGTATGGTGCCCGAAGGCCACGCCACTCGGTCTTTTGCACGAAGTACTCGCCATTGAATAGATTTTCCTCCAATTGGCGGGCGCATTTACTCAAAAGCTCAGAATACAGTTCGATATTTTCGCCCAGCGACTTGGCCATCAGGGTTGCCGCTTGCAGCGCGCCAAGGTAGAGACTCGTGCACATGCTGTCCGCGCCCCAGAATTGAATGTCATAGGTGTTGATATGGGGTTCCTCGATGATGCCCCGGTGATCGGGATCCCAAGTCCTGATGCAATAATCCAGGCTTGCGCGGATTCGCGGCCACCAACGACGCAGCCATTCATTATTCCCACTGATTTTCCAATCTCGATAGAACTTGATGATTCCGCCCAGCTGCCCATCCGCCGCATCAGGTTGCGCATGAGCCTCTTCCAGCGCACGGATCGGAATCGCCGTTCGGCAGAATTGGTGGCCTTCATTGTTTTGGTTCGCCCCAAATTCTGTCTCGCGGAGGCTTCGCTCAAGTTCGGGGAAGAGATGCGCAATTGACTGGGCGTAGTTCCAGACGTGCGTGGAGGAGCCATAGCAGGATCCTTGCGTCTCCCTGCTCCCTTCCCATCCCCACAGGCGACCGTCCGTCTGGCGAAGCACGGTAGGAGACTTCAGGATCGTCAGGTTGGACCCGACCGCTTCCATGAGCTCCGGGGGCAGGGTCGTGTCGTACAGCGCTCGCGACAATTTGTCAGCGGCCTGCCGCAAAAGCTGGTAGTTGGTTTGCCAATGCTCAATCACCTTCTCAATGCTGGAGAAGCGCCCGGCGTACCACGGCTGATATGTACCCGCCACAGGCGTACAGCCCACTACGCTACAGCTCACCACATTGCTGTCTGTCGCAATGTCGGCAGGCTTGAAGAGATTAGACTTCGGAGCATACCAGGCGAAACGAAGCGAAATAGTCTTTGCTTCACCCGGTGTGGCTGAGAATGGCACGAACACCGATGCACCCGGCGACGAGTCGCCTGCTAAAGTTGACCCTGAATAGCTCTCACCTGACTCGATTTCTCTCCAGACGATCTGCAGCGAATCCACACCACGCATCCACGCCGGATTGACTTTCGTATTTGGATCGTCCACCCAAACCGCCAACTCCGCATCGTCCCATGGTCGATCCGCGATCCCAGGGCCGTAAAGAATGAAACCCTTCGGTGTAAATCGAATTCGGTCCGACGGCATCTTCTTGAACAAATCGTGACGCTCGGCCAGAAAATTTAGACAATTGAACGAGAACACCGCATCGACCGAAGTCGAGCTTCGGTTTAGGAATCGGTACTCGATGCTGGCTACCGGCAGGCTGGAATTGTCCGCATCACCGGGAGAGAATGGACTCCAACCTGTGAGTTTCACCTCGAGGGGCACGTTGGCGTCCTTGAGGCTTACAGTCCCAAATGGAAAGCGAGCCTCGAACGTTGCTTCTTGAAATCGAGGAAGCCCCCAGCACCCTCCCGGGTACGTACCTTCCACACCGGGTAGAAATGGCCGCAGCTTCCAGGCGGGCACCGGGCCTTCTAAAACACGCGCCATCCTCTGCGATCCTTTCACGCATAGAGCAGAGAAAGCTTTCGGCTCGCTGGTGAGATCAGGCTGGTTCCTCAACGAGAACTTCGATAGCGCGCCTGTACCTTCAAGGCAAATCATTCCCGCTCCGATGCCGCCCATGGGAAATGCAACCTGATTTAGATATTCGCCTTGATAGGCCCCGTTGAACGTACGGGATGAGGTCGTCGAGTTGGGGCTGTGAATGGTACTGGATCGATCGGCGCGGGTGGTGTCGCCCTTCATCGCGAGCTCGGCAGACACTGACACGGCAGAAGCCGCGATGGTCCCGCCCGCTCCCAGCAGGATATCCCTCCGCGTCATGGACATTTTCGTAAGCTCCGGTGTGCCGAAATCCCAGTCTCTCTTTCTTCCCTGAGCAAAGCTGGTCTAAGTATCTAAGATCGTGCTTGCTGATTCGCCTTCGCGAAGGGTCAACTCGTGGGCGAGCTCGATCTCATAACCATTTGCGAGAGATCTCACTGTAGTCGGGATTTGTGCTCCGCTCGAAACGATTAGTATCGACTTGGCAGTTCTTGTGCTGCCTGGTGCCTTCTCTGCTCCGCCGAGAACGAGCCGCAGCAATGTTAGTTCGCCATAGCGGCAATCGAGTTTCGCCGAAAGCGATTTTTCTTGGACGCTCTGGGTATACATTCCCCAACCTGAGCCAGCCGCGAAAAAGCAGTTGAAGTGGTCCTTATCTGAGCGTGGTCGAAAGGTGATGCGGCGCTCGACCGCAGAGTAGCGAAACCCCGATAGTGCCAGCAATAGAGAATAGCTCGACATCGCACGAGAGTAGTGATTGCCCCATTCGATCTGATTCCAGGGATTGCGTCTTACGCCATCGTACCGGGCGCCGATAGCCTTCACAATGTTCAAGCCTTCTTCGATCATCCCGCGGTAGATAAGGTGCGCAGCGACCTGGTATTCAACACCGGTCCACACTTCATCTCCGTACGGTAAGGGTAATGCTGGACGTCCGCCATTCGGCCAAGAGCAGAGGACTAAACCCTCTTCGTCGTCGATGGCGTATATCCGCTGCGTGTTAGGCCGGTCCCGAAAGTCATGTCTGAAGTTATGCCGATAAACCGACTGCAAAGCCTTTTCCACTCGCTCCGGATGCAGTCCGAGATCGAGACCGAGAATGTCAGCGAACCACTGTCCGACCATCTGATCAGACAAACAGCCTTCACCGAATTGATATTTCAGCTGGCCCTCTTGCAGCACCCGGTCTTTCCAGTTCTCCTTGTCGTAGGGCGGCATTGGGCGAATCTCATTCACCGGCGTCGTCTTCTGAATGTAAAACTCGCCGTTCCACATGCCCTCGAAATTCGTTACACCCTTCTCTCGGATCTCCCGATAACTCTGTACGGCTGGCGAATCACCAACGGCAATGGCCATCAACTCGCCCGCTTTCAGCGCTCCCAAATAAAGGGACGTCATCATCGGGTTTGCGCCGAAGAATTCAATGTCGTAGGTATTGTGCTGCTCCCCTTCCATGACTCCGTCTTTGTCGGCGTCCCAGAACTTCCACGCGAATTCCAGCGCACGCTTCGCCTTTGGCCACATTCTCTTCAGAAATTCATCGTCACCAGAAATCTGCCACTCTCGATACAACTTCAGGATGCAGCCCATCTGTCCATCCGCTGCCGGGTATGAGTTCGACTGAGCGATGTCGAGCGGGACCATGGCGCGAAATGCCAGGCTGTCATCGCTACGAAGCTCATGCAGGAAATCCGTATCCCGCATGGAGCGTTCAAGCTCAGGAAAAAGAAACGCCACAGCGTGCTCGTAATTCCACACGTGCGAACAGTTCATCCAGCCGATGGCTTCGTCGTCGGCGCAGGCTTCGAAACCAAAAAACTGTTTACCTTCGAGCAAAATGCAGGTATTGGTCCGCAGGATTGAAGCCTGGCTCGACACGGCCTCCAAGACTTCCGCAGGAACTGTACTGGCGAAGAACGTATCGGTAAACAGCCTTGTTCTTCGCTCCAGTTCCGGCAAACGCGACGCCGTGTAAGTCGCCACGTCCCACGCGCTTTCGAACCGGGTACCGTAGTAGTTGGTCAGCTTCCGGCCACGCACTTGCGGGTCTTTGCAGTGCCAGTAATTCTCGCGGATGGGAAAGTACCACGCCAAAACAAAATTGATCGTGATGGACTCCCCAGGGCCCAGGAGAGCGTAGGGCGCAAGGCTTGCGTAGCTCGTGCTGCCATCTTCTGTAGGTCGAGTGGACGGGGAATCGAGTAGCTTGCCGTTGGCGGAGAACTGATTCCACCAAATCTGATAAAAATCCCAGAAATCGTCGTCTCCTTGCCAGGTCTCGCGTGCCGTGAATGTCGGATGCGTGGTCAGCAGCGCCATCGAGCCGTGATTGATGTCTCCGGCCTTATATTTCCCCGAGGTCAGATCAACTCCCGCTACGTTCACGCCACCTGCAGTCTCGCGTCGCAGGGTGTTCACATTCTGCCCGAATCCCGGATGTTCGCAGCCATCAAGAAAGGCCTTCCCGTCGTAGCCCACGGCATTCATCAAAGAAAAGGACATCGCCGTATCGACGGCCTTCCGGCTGCGATTCGACAGCCGGTACTGAAAAATCGCAACCGGCAGGCTGGAGTCGTCGACATTCAGAGGCACAAGGGGAGTGAATGCTTCCAGCGAAACCGAAACCGGAAACTCATGGTCTTCAAACTCCGCATTCGCAATTGGATATCTTCCGGTGAAGGTGGCTTTCGGAAAATGCCGCAGCCCTTGCCCAGACTCGTGTCTGTAACCATTCCACCCGAGATAAGGAGGTTGAATTTCCCCTTCGACGACGCGCAGCAAAGGGCTTTCGCCCTCCGGCTTTGCCCAAAGCGCCGCAAAGGTAAAGGGCAGCATGCGTCCCTTGGCCGGGCGATTAAAAATTTCCCAGTCCCGCAACTCGCCGCGTCCGCCAAGCGAAACTGTACCGGTTCCGATTCCGCCCAGAGGGAACGCTACTTGTCTCGCGGCTTCGCCCGTATAGGAACGTAACGACGTGCTGGTATTTGGCGCAGGCTGGGCTTTGGCGGCCGAATTCGCCAGGTCGGTGTTCGCAGCATTCGCGGCTGTCAGCGGTGCTCCGCCGACAGCCGCCATGCCCATCACCGCCGAGGTAGACGTCAGAAATTGCCTTCGGTTCACCCCTGCTCGCTTCTTCATCACGATCCCGAGTCCACCGATTTACGCGGGCGCTTCAGAAATTCAGCTTCAAGCCAAACTGCATCTGACGATTCGGCACTACTGTCGAAGTAGTCACCCCGAAAGATCCAGGGCCATCGTCTTCGAAGGGGTCCGGCTGCGCGAACGTGGGATGGTTAAGAGCGTTGAAAAGTTCGAAGCGGAACTCGGCGTTTGTACGTTCCGTGACGTTGAACACCTTGCGCAGAGACATATCGCTGGTTATGGCACCCGGGCCTACAAGGCTGTTCTTTCCCGAGTTGCCCCAGGTATACGGATCAGGGTCAACATAGCAGGCGGTGTTAAACCAATTGTTTATGCTGCGCTGACCGCGCGGCAGGTTGCCGTTGCAGAGTTGTTTAGCTCGGGTCATGCCGTAGGTCCCAGTGTTGGAGGGATCGAAGCCTACCTGAGGTGTGAAATAGAAACCGGTGTGCAGTGCGACGATCCCGCCAATATGCCACCCTCCCAGGATCAGGTCTGCCGCACGGCTGGAGTTAAGGAAGGACTGGCCCTTCCCGAGCGGGAGCTGGTAATCGAAGCTTGTAACCCATCGCAGCCGCTGATCGAAGTCGGACGAGCCCCGCTCCCCGTGGAGGTCATAGCTATTTTGTGGCACGGGCTGGGCGCAGCAGATCTCCGGCTGGTCATTGATCGACTTGCTATAAGTAAACGCGCTTAAGAACGTCAGGCCGTGGCCGGCACGCTTCTCGACTTTGAATTGCAGCGAGTTGTAGCTCGAATTGCCGCGGTCCATGATGTTGGTAAAACTGCCAAACTGGGGGTATGGCCGTCTCGACTGGATGTCACCGGGGCCAGGCACCGGATCCTGGTTCAGATCGAGCTGGCTCTGGAGGTGCGTTGATTTCGAGCCAACGTAGGCCATCTCGACCAGGAAGTTGCCGGCTAGCTCTCGCTCGATGTTGAGGTTCCATTCATCCAAAACCGGCGCGTGCAGACGCGTATCGGCTCCTAAGGCGGAAGTGGTGATCGATGCCCCGGTAATGTTGTTGGGGTCAACTGGGGGGAAGCCTACGGAGACCTGGAGGATGGGCGTTACACCATCGGTGATGTAGTTCGGTTCGAAGACGAACGGCGGATTGTAGTAAAGCTGGAATGGATCGCCGGTGCGGGTTTCCTGATAGCTGAAAAAGCGCCCGTACCCCGCACGTACAACGGTGTGCGGCATTACCTGCCATGCAAGACCGATGCGAGGAGCGAAGTCGTCCTTATCCGTCTTCACCAAGCCGCGTGACGCGCCGTTCTTTCCCGCATAGACCAGTTGCCCGGTGGTGAAATTCAGATTGGCCATCTGGTTGTGGGAATCGTAAATCGGAGTCGTATAGTCGTAGCGCAGTCCCAGATTCAGAGTCAGTTTTGAGTTCACCTTGAAATCATCCTGCGCAAATCCACCGTAGGTGTTCTGTCGGTTGTGGAATGTGCCTCCGAGAGAAATGTTGGAGCGATAAGGGATTCCCAGGAGCCAGTCCGCAATTTGAGAACCGCCGCTGTTACCGTCGGCCGAAGTGAATTGCCCATCGAAACGCATACGTCCACGTGGCGATCCAAGCTGCATAAGGTTGAATGCGCTGCGACGGAGTTGCGTACCGAGCTTCAACGCATGCCTGCCGCGAATGATGCTTAACGTGTCTCCATACTGAATTTCATAATTTCTGCCGTCGGTTGGGTCAAATCCAGGAGTACCCAGGCGGCGAAACCCTCCAGTAGGCTGGAAGAGCGTGATGCCGTTGAGGTTCGGGTCGTTGGGAACGCCCGGAACCAGCAGACTATCCGGCGGATAATGAAGACCATAGTGGGGAACATTATTAGCGTAGTTATCAAAACTGAGTCCCGCACGCACATCGTTCACCATCGTGGGACTGATCGTCCAGGTATGCGCAAGCGCCAGGCCGCGCGTATCGTCGAATGAATCTCCCGTATTCCCGCCGCCGTCGGCAAGTCCGGGTAACGGTGACTGTTGAAAGCGAGTGTTGTGGCTGGCAGAGAATCGTATAAAGACCTGTTGCCTGGGGTTAATCACGTAATCGACGCGGGCATCGCCTTGGTCGGTATTCAGAGATCCGGGATCATTCTGGAAATAGTTGCTGGAGGTATTCGGATCCGAAAAGTTTGGGGCGGGGTAGAGCGAAAGAAGGTTATGAGCAACAGTATCCCAATGGTCAGAAGTGATAATGTTTCCGACAAAGGGCTGCCGCGTAACAACGCCACCCACTACGGTCGTGGTTGCAGGATCGTAGAGCTGTATGTCGGGCAGGAGCGCGCTGAAATCGCCACCGATTTCGGCAGGCGTTGGAACCTTGGAGTAATCGGGCGTCGAGAGCCCCACTCGAGTCCCCTGATAATCCGTAAAGAAGAATAATTTGTCGTGTATGGCCGGTCCACCGAAGGTGAACCCGAATTGATTCTGCCGGAATGGAGCCTTTTTATCGGTGGGAAGTTCGAAGAAATCTTTCGCGTCGAGCACGGAATTGCGAAGGAACTCGAATGCGGTTCCGTGAAACTGGTTGGTACCGGATTTGATCGTGGCATTAATAACCGCACCGCCGCTGCGTCCGAACTCCGCGGAGTAGTTGCTCGTCTGAACCTTAAACTCGGCAATCGCGTCCACGTTCGTCTTCAGGACGTTGCCGCCGTTGTCGTTGGAATTGTTGTCGATGCCGTCGAGGAGGAAATTGTTCAGCAGGCCCCGAGTTCCATTGACTGCGAAGGCTCCGCCGGCATTTCCGTTTGTTGCTGTCTCTGTGCCTCCGGTGACACCGTTTCCGCTTTCGGTCACTCTGACAACTCCGGCTGTCAATGCAGCCAGCTGCGTATAGTCACGCCCATTCAGAGGCAACTCCTCGATCTGCTTGCCCTCGACCACGTCGCCCAAGGCGGAAGATTCGGACTGCAGCAGCGGAGGAGCGCCGGTCACCGTCATCTGTTCATTCACTGAGCCGACCTGCAAAGTGAAATCTACGCGCAGGCGATCCTGCACGTTCAGCACGATTCCGGTGCGGGTCACTCCCTTGAATCCCTGCATTTCAACGGTGGCGGAGTAGGTTCCGATTTTGAGAGCTGTCGCTACGTAGTTTCCCTCTGCATTAGCTTTCACGACGGTCTTCAAACCGGTGCCAAGATTCAGCAGGGTGATCGTAACGTTTGGTAAGGCTGCGCCGCTGGAGTCGACGACCGTACCGACAATGCTCGCTGTGTCGGTTTGACCGTACGTAGCAACGGAGGCGAACAATAGGATCTGCAGAAGGAAGGCAATGATCCAAAGACGCTTCATCATAATCTGTCTCCAAATCGTGAATTTCACTTACCCCGAAACCAGCCCTTCAGATCGGCTCCCCGATTTTCAAGCGGCATTCCGACCATGCGTAAGCCCGCAAAAAGAACCCGGAATAATGAAATCGATTACATCATTTCGCCACGTTGATATACCCATGAACCGGCGACTGTCAAGAGAAAATACAAAATAATGGCGAGCCGAGCTAAAAGTTTCGACGGCAATCGAATGAAAACGATTACCTTGCTGCGTATTCCTTCCTTTTCCCAAAAATCCCAACGAACCGTCGAACAAAGCAGAACGGCGGGCCTTTTACACGGGCTTGTCCCGAATTTCTTCTTTTCTAGGGTCCCAATACAGCTTTTTGCCGCTCCAGTACGACTCGGCAGCCATGATGCAAACAATCGAGTGGGAGAAACCGTGATCGACCGTCGCCGGAGGCTCTGTCCGGGCCTGCATCGCCTTCAACCAGGTCAACATGTGTTCCGGATCATCATCGTCGGTTCCTCGTGAAGTCCCGGCGAGCGCCCCCGGAACCTTTATCACTTCCTCGTGCTCATAGTCCGGAGGAACTAGAGGCAGTTTCGTATAGACCGGATC
>Ga0335071_10004008_pt1 | contig 15441 bp, 18 predicted proteins | sample Lox_Sample_15_FD_206724 | JGI IMG/M metagenome (GOLD analysis project Ga0335071, IMG submission 206724) | Soil microbial communities from Loxahatchee National Wildlife Refuge, Florida, United States - Lox_Sample_1.5 | ecosystem: Environmental > Terrestrial > Soil > Wetlands | place: USA... | reverse complement strand
ATGGGTGAATCCGATAAGAAGAAAAAATAATCAATATGCGGGAAGTTAGGATTTGCGCCACCGAAAAATAACCCATAGTCGTGGCCCTCCCTGCATTTACCCGTCTATTATCGTGAGACAGGAGAGCTTTGGTGCTCTCCTGTTCAATCCCCTTTTATCTGAAGAGTTAAAGCTTAGCCAGGAAGAAGCGAGTATCACGGGGCTCTGCGACGGGAGCCACAGCATCGGCGGGATGGCGGACGAAATATGCCGGCGCTATGGAGTGGATCCCGAAACTGCCGGGCAACGGGTAGACGATACGCTCGATAAGCTTTCGGGACTAATGGCGATCTCGTGGTCCGGCACAGTCACTTCGCGCCGTCCCGCTATCTTAAGGGCTACCCGGGCCGGCGAGAGGCCCTATCTGTCGACACCAAAAGAAATCAATTGGGACGTGACCCACGCCTGCAACCTCCGCTGCCCCCATTGTCTGACAGCCTCTGGCCGGAGACGCGAAGACGAGCTCAGCACGGCCGAAGCGCTCGGCATCATCGATATGCTCGCCGATGCTAAAGTGTTTTACCTCTTGATCACGGGCGGCGAGCCCTTTTTGCGCCCGGACATATTCCGCCTGCTGGGCCGGCTGTCCGAAACGAACATGCACGTCGAGGTCGTCACCAATGCCGTATCGCTCGATAGAAAGGCCATTGAAAAACTCCCATCATACAGGGTGGCTAATTACCAGGTGAGCATCGATGGCATTGGAGACCGCCACGATGCGTTCAGGGGCAAAAAGGGCGCCTTCAAGGCTGCATGCCGGAATATCACGCGTATGGTGGATAATGGGATCGTCGTTAACATCAGCATGGCCATAACGAGAGAGAACCTGGACCAGGTTAATTCGGTCATCGACCTGGCGGTCGACCTGGGCTGTGGGGCTTTTATCGGAAGCCCGGTCGTGCCCGTGGGCCGGGGCCTGGCCAATTGTGATCGGTTAACACTGGACAAGGATGGGTACCTACAATTTTATAAAACGCTGCATGAGAGGGCCGGGCAATTAAAGGGCATGTTAAATATTTCCACCGAAAAATGTTTCCAGTTCCTCTTCGAACGGCCGTTGCCCGGGGTAGGGGACGACGGCCGGATAGGGGACGACGGCCGGATGGGCTGCGCCGCTGGAAACGATATGCTGGGCATCGGAGCCGATGGTACCGTGTATCCCTGCTCGTTCCTGCGGGATTTTCCCCTGGGAAACCTGAGGGATACGACTCTTATTGAGATTTGGGATGGGGCGCCAATACTCGGGTCTCTACGTGCGTTAAAAAAGAAAAATATGAACGGGCCCTGCGCAACCTGTAAATATGCCCCGGAGCAATGCCAGGGCGGATGCCGGGCGCGTGCCTTCTATGGGTCCAGGGACCTGCGGGCACGGGACCCGGCGTGTTTCCTGCCGATAAAAAATATTAAACCTTGAACTCGCCAGTGTCCACCCACTTCGCGTCGATGAGCGTCCACCAGTCCTCGGCGAGCCCCTTCAGCAGGTAGTCATACGGTAGCCACCCGTAGCCCTGGTCGCCCCAGGTCGTGCCCCAGGAGTTCCGTATCAGTAAGGCGCCGGCCGTCTGCTTGCCATCGGTCGCGTTCTTGATCTTCATGCCGTCGTCATACCCGACGGCCATGATGGCGTGGCCGCCCTCGATCTTCTCGCCCTTCGACGGGTAGGGTATCTTGCCGTCCTTTTCGGCCTGCGAGATTGAGCTATAAACGGTGAAGCCGAACATGGCCGGCAGGCTCGCCGCCAGGTTCGCCTTGATCTGCGGGAGAACGTCCTTAGGCTGCTTGTCCGCCGGGTCTAGGCGCACGTACTTGAGCGACTGGTAGTTCTGGGCGAACGCGTAACAGAATGTCGGCGGCTCGGCATCGAACTTCTTGACGTCGTAGGGCCAGTACTCCTCGGGCGGGGTTCCAAAAAGCGCTAGCGCGCCCATGGTCATCCGCAGGTAAGCGCCCGTGTCGCCCGTTTCGTGCATGAGCGTCCGCGATGCCTTATAGAGGAACAGCCGGGACGCGTCGATGTGCTTCCCGAACGCCTTACGCTCGAAGTACTCGACCATGCCCACGCCGGCGTTGGCCGTGCACGAGCCCAGTTGCCCCTGATCTTCGATCGGGGAGCACCATTTTCTCAGGTCTACGGACTTCGGCAGGGAGCTGTCGCCGGCTTTAAGAACGCCCGTCTTGCTGTATAATGGCTTTACCGTGTCGGTGGTTAACGTATAGTCCCGGAAATCCGGGTAGTCGGGACGCCACCCCGTCCAGTATTTTCCGTTTATCGGCCTCATAATCTACCCTCCTGAAATGCCGGTGCGGATATCTGCCCCACATGCCTATCCACAGCAGTCGATTATACTTTGTTAATTACCGTATAAAAATATATCTTTTGGGGATTAGGGCCCGCCTCATCGGCTGGTTCCTCGGCGATGCCCGCCCTCATATACGCCCAACCTTTACCCTGGTATAATCGAGGTGGCTTTTCGGTCGAGGTTCGGGTATATGATCGTGATGACGTTTTTAACGGCGCGCTCAAATGCCCCCTAGCGCGCCGTTCGTTCCATATACTTCCAACCTGTTTCCCATGATCCAGAGGCGGCAAATCCGGGTCGAGGTTTTAGTATACGCTCTATGCCCCAAACCAGAGGAGTTGAGATAATCGTTACCTGACAGTCTTAAAGCCCATGGCGGTGAGCGCCTCGGCCACCCTCCAGCGCACGTCAAAGTCCTGGTCGTTCAGGGCTTTTTCAAGCGCATATGCCGAGCGAGGGTCCTTCATCTTTCCCAGGGCCCAGGCCGCGCACTTGCGCACGCCGCCGGACTTATCCTCCATGGCACCTGCCAGGTATTTGACGGCCCGGGAATCGTTGAGAACGCCGAGCGACTCGACGATGCAGGCCCTAATTTCCTCGTCATCCGAGCCCAGCTGCCCGACCAGGCTATTTACGGCTTTCAAGTCGCCGGATAGTCCGAGCATCTCGATGGCAATGAGCTTTATCTCCTTGTTTTCGCTTTTAAGATTTTCAAGCCAGTACTCCATATCCATATATAATCGCTCCAGATGCAGAAGAACCTATTTTGCCACATCCTCCTGCAATTGTACATTAAGGGCTAATTAAGCTTATACTTTACTATTAATAGTCTAAATTTTAAATATTTTTATCCTTTTTAGGATAATTTATTGTACATTATTAGCTCACGCCACTCCGGGTCGTTCGACAAATCGGCTCTTGAATAAAAAAATAAGATATGTGCGATGTCGAAGGCTAGAGAAATGCCAGCACATTCGATAATCCCGCTGATAATGCACGGGCGTGCGAAAGGATAGAAAATAGTTGCTGTGTTGAAAAATCGCTTATTTTTTCGAGCGCTTATCCCAGTAGGCCTCCGCTTCCTTCTCCATCTCTTCGAGGCGCGTGTAATAGTCGGGGAACTCGTTGAGGTGCGCCAGCGCGATCTTGCCGGTCATGAGCGGGTCGTCGTCCGTAACATTGGTATGGGGGTCGCTTTTGCCGTGCTCCAGCTCCACGTCCATGCCCATGCGGAACTGCTCGACGTCGTACTTATCCCATTTTATGCCCAGTTTCTCGCCGATCTTTTTTGCCTGCTCCATGGTGAATACTTTCTTTTCGGACATATAAAAAAGGAGAATAGGCTAGAATATAAACGTTACGTTCCGGTGTTTACCGGTAGAAGAACCCTTCCACCCGGTACACGTCCGTCTTATTCATGGTCAGCTGCAGGTTGAGCTTTGCCTTCTCGAACTGGCACTGGTACACGAAGACGTTATAGTCGCCCACGACGGACGCCGACGGCGTAGCCGACCGGGACTCGTACTTTCCGTATTGCCCGGCCACGGTACCGATCATCTTATTAAAACTGCTCTCGTTCATAGCCGCCTTCATGGGGGGGCTAAAGTTCTGCGAGAAGACGACATATTCGCCGCTGTTGAGCGCGGGGAACATCGAGTCGGCCGTGGCGTTCGCGGCGCCCATGGCGTCCTGCGGAGGCAGGGCGGCCGGGGAAGTACAGCCCGCGATAGCGACTATGAGCGCCGTCATGAGGAGTAAAGCAAAAAGATTATAGAGCATGCCTGTAATGTATGGGCGCCGGCATATTAAACCTTGTTAAAAGATATACGGCCAATATACGTCAATGGTTTTTAGAGGTGTGGCTTATCGTACCCTGGCAAAAGGCGCTCGTGATCATATTTCTGGCCGCCCTGGCTTCGGGCTGCGTCAGCCCGGCGAGCCTCACAACGGCTTCTCCGAAGGTCGTCGCCGTTACTGTAGCGCCCTCTCCGACTCCCGCCCTGATGGCTACGGCCACCCCGGCCCCGCCAGTGACGCCCGGATTGAGCACTATATCGCCATCAAGCGCCGTACCGGAGAACGAGGAGTGGCTCCAGAGGACCTATACCTGGGACTTCAAGAACGTCGAGTGGCGCCTCAACGCGAATATCTCGGAGACCATTTACGAGTTTTACCGCAGTAAGGCCAGGGGCGCGAGCCAGAACTATGCAGATTTTGCCCTTTCGCCGGAGGACCGGCCATTCCTGGACGAGATCACGGGGCAGATTAAAACGAACGGCCACGCCAACGGGTATACGGGGCTCGATGACGTGATGAACGTGCTCACGTTCGTGCAATCGCTCAAGTACGAGGAAGACACGGGGAGCGACTATACGCGGTATCCCCTCGAAACGCTGGTCGATGAGAAGGGCGACTGCAAGGACAAGTCCATCCTCGCGGCGGCCATGCTCCACGAGATGGGCTACGACGTCGTCCTCCTCAAATTTACGAACCACATGGCGCTGGGCATTAAGGGCGGGGGAGAAATGGAGGGCAAATGCTACGAGTATGGCGGCTCTCGGTACTATTATGTCGAGACCACGAGCCCGAGCTGGAACATCGGCGATATCCCGGGCGACCTGGAAAGCCAGACGCCGGTCATCCTTCCCATGTCAAAGAGCCCCACTGTCGAGGGAAGGCTGGAGGTAAAGCCCGCCGGCACATCGGGCCACGACTCGAACTATCAGGTTATCTGCAATATCACGAATGGCGGCCCGGGCACGGCCTCGAACCTGTCGGCGCACGTTTATGCCCTTGCGCTGGACAGGGGAGCAGACAAGATCTGGGTGCCTGACCGGGTGATTTCTTTAGGGGATTACGGCGAGGGTCATTCGGGAACGATAGAGACTACACTGACCGTCTACGCGGGCGAGCGGACCCAGATATACTGCGTCATCACGGGCGATAATGTGGACACGGTCGAGCTGAAGACCTCGGCTTTTTATGGATAATGCGAATAAGCGAAAGCCAGGACAATAAAGCATCCAAAATCCGAGAACGTTCATAAATTTTTATATGATAAATAATCATAAAAAAGAATGGGATTTCTGATCACATGAACCGCTCAAAGCGCTCCTTGCCGACGCCGCAGATGGGGCATTTATCCGGGGGAGAATCCCTCGCGCAGAGGTAGCCGCATACCTTGCAGCGCCATACGGGGTACGCATGCTCGCCCGAAGGTATGAAAGCCTTTGTGCCGCCGTCCGCCACGACACGCTGCTCCCGCGGAGGCCGGCTCTCTGGTATGGAGCCCAGGGGCTGCTCTCCCCTGAAGACCTTTTCAGACACGTAGAGGCCGCAATAGCACGCCCCATATTTATCGATATCCGCGTCCCGGTAATCGCACGGGCAGATGATGTCCAGGTCATCCTCTTTTTTGCCGGAGGCGAGGCGGCACGGGCAGGACTCGTAGCCGTAACGGGCGGCGTTTGTGGCAAGGCCCTCGATGAGGCTGCTGACGAATGCCTCGTCGGGGTTGAGGCGGTATCCCCGTCGCTCTGTCTCTTTCTTTAGCTTCTCATAGATCGCCTGGATATCAGCCATTCTTGAAAGCCTCGCGGATCTTCTCTTCCTGATATCCGACGATGCACTGCCCGTTAACGACCAGCGTGGGGAACGAGCAGGGAGGGTTCACCTTTTTCACCTCAGCGATCGCCTCATCCCGCTCCGCGCCATTGAGCAGGTCCACGAAAGTGTAATCGTAGGCGACCCCGAGGTCGGTAAGCAGCTGCTTCGTCATCTTGCACCAGACGCAGGTGCTCAGCGCATAAAGCATTACAGTGCCGTTCTTCTTTCCATCGACGTGCTCTACCTTCATATGTTACCACCTTTACACTTGTTCAATATATATCTGTCGTATATTCGAATAAGGAGGCTAAAGCTGCCGGATATGCCGCATCAGCACGTGCGCCAGCAGGAGCGCCAGGAACGGCGCCCAGAGCACCTCGTGGATGCGGATGGACCATGCCTTCGTCAGGGCGCCCATCGTGAGCGGCCCGACGATATCGGAGTTCGTGATGCCGAAGCCCGTGAGGACAAAGGCCAGCGCTACGGCCAGCAGTAACAAGGCGATGGATTTTTTTATGAGCTTTAGAATGGCCTCGTCGTCCATTTATGCCCTCTATCCGACGTAGCTGGCGTTCAGGTCGCCGCTGTTCGAATAACCCCGCTGCTCCCAGTAGCCCTCGTAATCTTTATCGGAAAGCTCGATGCGAGTGACCCACTTGATCCACTTATAGCCCCACTTGCCTTCTGCCACGAGCTGGAACGGGTAGCCCCGCTCAGGCGGAAGCGTGACGTTGTTCATCTTATAGGCCAGCATGATGTCGCTATTCTCGATATAGTCCAGGGGCACCGCGGTCGAGTACCCGTCCGCCGCGTAGAGGATGACAGTCTTCGCCCCGGGCTCGGGGCCCGCGTCGGCCAGGATATCCCGTAAGGGCACGCCTTCCCAGAGGATCGTGACACTCCAGCCCTCGACGCAGTGCAGTGTGGCGACCCGGGATTCGTGGGGATAGGCCAGAACGTCCGCATAGCTGTAGTTCCTCGTGTTATTTACGAGGCCGTCCACGGTGAGCGTGTACGTGCTGATGTTTATATATTGCGGGCCCTTGATGGAGTTCTCGCGGAAATCGCCTATGGACGAGAGGGGCTGGCCGTTATACTGCCTTATCTCGGCGGTGCCCGGCGGTACCTGTATCGTTGTCCTGATCATGGAGAACGCGTACAAGAAAGCCAGCAGCACGACCATGAGAAGAAATATGACAGCGGCGGACCTTCCCCAGTTCATGACCAAAACTCCGGACAATAAGAGCTTATCCCTGAACGTATATCAACTTTCCAGAAAGGGGTACTCTGTGTTTTAAGTTTTATAAGAGACGGAGGGCACTCTGAGACTTAAACGGCAAATTCAATAGAGCAGAAACGGGGAAAACATTATATACAAAATGAGAATAAAAGTACATGTCTACTCTTAGCTGATTTTAGTGCTATTCTTAAAGAGGTATTTAGATGGACGATAAACAGTATAAAGGCACTACCACAATCGGTATAATTTGCAATAACGGGCTCGTCCTGGCCACCGAGAGAAGGGCTACGATGGGCAACCTCATCGCGAGCCGCGATGCCCAGAAGATATACCCGCTGACGGATAACATCGCGATGACCATCGCGGGTTCTGTGGGCGACGGCCAGAAGCTCGCGAGGATGCTCCAGGCGGAGGCCAAGCTTTTCGCGCTGCGGCGCCACGGGCCCATGTCGATAAATGCGCTTTCCATGCTTCTATCCAACCTGCTCTGGGAGAACAGGATATTCTATATCCAGGTCCTCGTAGGCGGAGTAGAAGGGGCGGGGCCGAAGCTGTATTCGCTTGACCCGGCAGGCGGGATGATCACGGAGGTCAAGTTCTCCTCGACCGGCTCGGGCTCCCCGCTGGCATACGGCGTCCTGGAGGACCGCTATAAGCCGGACATGAGCGTGGAGCAGGGCGTAGAGCTGGCCGCCAAGGCCCTGGAGTCCGCGATGAAGAGGGACTCCGCGTCGGGCAACGGCATGCAGTTCTGCGTTATAACCCCCGGGAAAGTCGAGATATTCGAGCGTGAAGTGAGCAAGCAGGTCTGCAACTCATAAGCGGACCACTTTTTAATTTTTTCTCCAGAGGAGAAAAACGATGGGAATCGAAGATGTTTTATCAGACCTGAAGAAAAAAATTCAGGATAAGCTGCCCAAAGGCATCACGATATCGGACGTCGAGTTCGAGGGGCCGGAGCTTGTCATCTATACGGTGGACCCCAAGGCGTTCGCCGATAATGGCGATATCATCCGGTCATTGGCGAAGGACCTGCGCATGCGCATCGTCGTCCGCCCGGACCCCAAGATGCTCGCCGAGCCCGAGCTGGCGATAAAGAAGATCGCCGAGATCGTGCCCGCCGAATCGGGCGTCACCAACCACTACTTTGACACGGAGACCGGAGAGGTCATTATCGAGGCGGAGAAGCCGGGCCTGGTCATAGGCCGGCACGGCTCCACGCTGCGCGAGATCACGAAGCACATCGGCTGGACGCCGAAGGTCGTGCGCACCCCGCCCATCGAGTCGACCACTGTCCGCGACATACGGCGCTACCTGCGTGGAGTAAAGGATGAGAGAAAGGCTATTTTAAAGGTCATTGGGAAGAAGATCCACCGCCCCATCATGAACAAGGAGCAGTGGATACGCATCACTTCCCTGGGCGGCTGCAAGGAAGTCGGTAGGAGCTCGTTTTTGCTGAGCACGCCTGAAACTCGCATATTGATCGATTGCGGCGTTACAACGGGCTCGGAGTCGAACGGCACGCCGTACCTGTACGTGCCGGAGGTCAGCCCGCTTAGCAGCCTGGACGCGGTCGTCCTCACGCACGCGCACCTGGACCACTGCGGCATGATACCACTGCTCTTTAAGTACGGTTACGAAGGTCCCGTCTATATGACACCCCCCACCCGGGACCTTATGGCGCTGCTGCAGCTCGATTACATCGAGGTGGCCAACCGTGAAGGCAAGAGGCCGCCCTACGAGTCCGCCCTGATCCGGGAGACGCTGAAGCACACTATCACGCTGAACTATGGCGACGTGACGGACATCGCCCCGGACGTCAGGCTGACGTTCTACAATTCCGGCCACATCCTGGGGAGCGCCTGCGCGCACTTCCACGTCGGCGAAGGCCTGTACAACGTGGCCTTCTCGGGGGACTTCAAGTACGAGAAGACCCGCCTGTTCGACCCGGCCGTCAACCAGTTCCCGAGGATCGAGACGCTGGTCATGGAGGCCACCTATGGCGGCATGCACGACATGCAGCCCTCCCGCCGGGAAGCGGAGATCGACCTGCAGAACGCCATCCGCAGGACGCTCCAGCGTGGCGGAAAGGTGCTGATACCGACCTTCGCCGTCGGGCGTTCGCAGGAAGTCATGATCGTGCTGGAAGAGTCTATCCGCAAGGGCATCATCGACAACGTGCCCGTGTACCTCGACGGCATGATCTGGGAGGCGACGGCCATCCATACCACGTACCCCGAATACTTGAACGTCGAGCTGCAGGACATGATCTTCCACAAGGGCCAGAACCCGTTCCTGTCCTCGTCTTTCGTCCAGGTGGACTCGCCCCAGAAGCGGCAGTCCATCCTCGCCGACCCTGCGCCGTGCATCGTCCTGGCGACGTCGGGCATGATGAACGGCGGCCCGGTCATGGAGTACTTCAAGCAGTACGGCGCCGACAGGCGAAACACGCTCATCTTCGTCGGGTACCAGGCCGAAGGGACCATGGGCCGGCGCATTCAAAAAGGATGGAGCGAGATCCCCATCTCATCGGAGGGGAAGACCGAGGTCATGAAAGTGGAGATAGAAGTCGCGACCGTCGACGGCTTCTCCGGCCATTCGGACCGCAGGCAGCTCATGGAGTATGTTAAGCGCATGGACCCGCGGCCGGAGCGCATCATCACGAACCACGGCGACGAGAACAAGTGCCTCGACCTCGCCAGCTCCATTTATAAGAAGTACAAGTACGAGACCAAGTCGCCGATGAACCTCGAGACCATCCGGCTGATATAAAACTTTAGGGGCTTCGGCCCCCTTTTCTTTTATCTTCTCAGGTATAATAGCGTAGCCGCCGCAATGGCTAGAATGGCTACGAGCGCGATAATGAGCCATACATCGACGTTCGATAGCAGCCCGGGCGCTGGCGTGGATGCGGGAGTCGGCTTCGGGGCTGGCGTGGGCGTCGGGGTCGGATTGATCGACGGCTTCGGCGCGGGCGTCACCGTGAAATCGGGAGCCATCGGCATGAACGAAGAGCTATCATTGCGGGTGACCAGGCCGCCGGGCTCGTGGGAAGGCCTGGGCGTCGGAGTCGGAGACGGGCCCGCTGTCGGCGTGGGAGTGGCCGTGGAGATATCAAGGTCGATCTGGACATCACCGCTCACGACTTTAAGATACGATGCGGAGTGGCCGTTATAGGTAGCGGTGACCACGTAATTCCCCTGGGCGACGTTGAACTCGTAATAACCGGCATGCCCGTCCTTATCGACGGTGGTGTACTGGCCAGAATCGGGGCCGGCCAGCGTTACGACAGCACCGTTCACGGCAGTGCCGCCATAGCTTACGTAGCCGTAGATCTTGCTCGTAGACTGGGCCGTCGCGCAGGCGGCCGTCAACAGCAGGGCCGCTAACACGCATAACGTTAAAAGAAATTTACCCGGTCTCACAGCACATCCCGCCCAAATAAGTATTATCTAACCCTTCAAGTTAGATATATTAATCGTTAAACTTCCCCTCGATAATTAATTATAATAATATGGCTAATATGTTCCGGGGGTTACAAGCCGATGTCCGGCACTCGTTATTTACCGGAGCTAACGGAAAAGGAGATGCTCGAGCTGCTCGACGCCGAGCGCGTGGGCCGGCTCGGGCTGAACGACGAGCCCCAGCCCTACATCGTCCCGACTGATTTCGCGTTTAAGGACGGGGCCATCTACATCCATTCGCCCGTGGAAGGAAAGAAGACGGCGCTGGCTCGCAGGGACCCTCATGTCTGTTTTGAGGTGGACCGGTATAACGAGAACGTGACTGAATATCAGAGCGTCATCGTCAGGGGCGATATCGAGGAAGTGCTAGATGCGGCCGAGAAGCGGGAGGCCATGCGCCTGATGGCGAAAAAAGCCGCCCGCTCTGGCGGGTGGAAGGCGCACATACAGGGCACTCCTGGCATGGGCTCCATTGTCATCTTCAAGATCAGGATCAATGAGATGACGGGCATCAAGTCGCCCAACGGCGGCCACCCTTAATGGCACGCGCTCTTACAGCCGCAGCCCCTCTTTTCAGGAATTACGGACAGGCAGCGAATGACATAATCCTGTAAGGCCGCGCCCAGCTTTTCCATTTCTTCGACGACTTCCCCGTGGGATATGGTTTCGTGGCCGATGCCCGCCGCGTAGTTCGTGGCCACGGCGACGCAGGCGTAGCACATGCCCAGCTCCCGGGCCAGGACACACTCCGGTACGCCGGTCATTCCCACCACGTCGCCGCCGAGGGCGGCGAACATGCGTATCTCGGCCGCCGTCTCGAACCTGGGGCCTTCCGCACAGACGTAGGTGCCTTTATAATGTAGTCGATGCTTGCGATGCATCACTTCAGCCATGCATTCTCTCATGTCCTGGCAGTAGGGCTCCGTGACGTTGGTGTGGACGACGCAGCCCTCCTCATCGAAAAACGTCGAAGGCCGGGACTTAGTAAAATCCAAAAACTGGTCCACGAGCACGAAGTCTCCGGGCTCTATTTCCTTCCTGAGGCTTCCCACGGAGCACACTCCGATGATGCGCTCGACGCCGATCTGCTTTAGCGCCATGATGTTGGCACGGTAGTTGACCCTGTGGGGAGCGCAGGTGTGGCCAGCGCCGTGCCTGGGAATAAAAGCGAACTCCTCGCCATCGGCCATATAGAACGATACCTCTACCGCGCCATACTTCGTATCGACGACCCTCTTTTCCTTGAGCGTTGCGCTCGCCACATCGTAAAACCCGGTGCCGCCGATGACGGCCAGTCGAGGCATATGGGCGACATTGATAACGGCTTGCATAAATAATTATGCATCCGCCATCTCACCACAGTGGTCACAGTGGTGAATTATAGTCCTCCGTGGCCTCTGTGGTTCACTTGCGGCAGACGAATAGCCCGTACCCAAACTCCCCGAGGAACTGCCCCATCTTGTTGCCCTCGTCGATGATCCGCTTTGCGTCGGGGTTGGTCATGTAGAGCCACATGGACTTGATGGCGGCGGCGAACGTCTTCAGGCCGTCCTCGCGGCGCGTTTCCATCTCCGTATTCAAGTCCATCAAATAATGGCTGGCCTGAACGCTGCCGAACTGATTTTCGAATAGTTCCTTCCAGTCCTCGAAGGTGAGCATGCCCTTACTGGTCGTGGAGCCGAATGCCGTAAAGACAGACTTGAGTTCGTCCAGCCGCTCGCCCATCTTTTCCATGGTCTCCCGGGTGATGCACACCTCGTTATCGCATACCGGGCCGCCCTTCTTTACGACGCGGTAGTATCCCTCTATGGCCTTCTCCACATCGTCCATGAACACGGTCACCGACTCGACGACGACCGCATCGAAGGTCTCCGGCTCGAACGGCAGCGAGCGGGCGTCGCACCCTACGAAGGTCGTCTTATCCGCCACGCCCATCAGCCGGGCACGGGACCTGGATTCCTTGATCATCCGGGGCATGATGTCGACGCCGACGACATTACATCCCATGGCGGCCAGCCTACAGGACGTCTTGCCCATGCCGCAGCCCACGTCCAATACCTTCCACCCTTGCATAATGCCGGCCGCCTCTATCAGCTTCTCCGTGGCGTCCCACCCGCCGATGTGCTTCGCGGACCCCAGGGAGGCTAAAAGGTCGAGATATGAAAATTTATCCTTATCCTGCTTTAAAATGGCGTTGTCCATCCTGCCACACCCTACGGTATAAATATAATATACATTTATATAATATTAATTGAGGATAAGGCTCGATAAAAGGCCGGTAAAAAAATAGACGTTTTCGCTTAATAGACCAGCAGACGTTTGATCTTATTCAGGATGGCCCGTCCATCGCCGCCCAATGCCGGGAGCTTCTTCAGCTTCTCTACGTCGGTCTCGCCGTTGATGTTGATGACGAAGACCGCGCCCTTCTCCGACGAGTAGATATCCTTGAAGTCGTAGATGGCGCCCACGACCATGAGCTTGCCCGTATAGACCAGTTCCCGTATCTTTTCGTCATTGAGCAGGGTGTCGACCTGCTCGTCGACGTTCGCCTCGGTCAGCAGCGTCTCGAAATAAGCCTCCTCGCTGACGGGCTTCACCGTGGGCGGATGGTCCGCCATGTACACGGCGATGCCGCCTTTCTTTATCAGCAGCTTCTGGACTTCGGCCACCGTCGGCTTGATGAACTCCAGCGACCGGATGATACGGTAATGTTCCCCGCTCACGTCCTGCGTTGACGCGTGGATGGCTCCGCAGCCGGTGTGGCCCAGGATCATCAGGATGGGCGTGTGAAGGTGGCCAACGCCGTACTCGATACTCCCCAGGTTAGGCTCGACCCGGTTCCCGATATTTTTAATAGAAAAGACCTTCCCGATCTCGTCGTCGAGCGCCCGCTCGAGCACCCGGGAATCGGAGCAGGTCACGAGGGTGATGTCCGGATGCTGGGCGTCGACGATGCGATCGTACTTACCCGTCTTTGTCGATTCAGCCGAATACTTCTTGTTATAGGTGAGCTTTTCCGTTAAAGTGGCAAGTCCCTTTCCAGCAGTAGTGGTTCCTGTCATTAATGTCCTCCTTTAAAATAAAAAAAGAAAAGGAAAGGAGATCTTACTTGATCTCCTGTCCGATCCGCCTTGCGGCCTCGTGATATATCAGCGACAGCGGGATCTCCACGGGGCAGCCGTCTTCGCACATGCCGCAGTTGCAGCAGTCGCCGCCCACCATGCCCATCCGGGCCATGTGGTAGTTCATGGACGGCGGGATATCGCCCTTGCCCTCGTAGGCCTGGGGCTGGAGCTTCATGTCGAAGGTCGCGGGGCAATTCAAAGTACAGCCCTGGCACTTGATGCACTTCTTAAACTGTTCGGCCCAGAACGCCGGGTCCGCGGCGGCTGCGAACTGCTTCTTCTGGTGCTTGGCCGCCAGCTTGAGCATGGACTGCTCCGTCTTCGCGCGAAGCTCGAGGCCCTTCGGATCTGGGGCGGAGACGGCGATGGCCTTCGCCCCTATGGCGCTGTCCATCAGCTTTGCGCCTTTCGCGCTGCAGACCTCCACGAACGTCGCCTTACCTGCCATGGGGCCGACGACGCCCCAGTTGCCGCACGCCAGGTCCGCCTGGGTGGGGATCTTTACGTCACAGCGCTGGCAGTTCTTCCGGCGACCGGAGCCCTGGTCCTCGAGGTCGTCGATCTTGATCTCCTTGTGCTCGCCGTTCTTCAGCACGATGATGAACTTGCCACGGTCGATCTCTTCCTTGACAACGTCGTCCGGGTTAACGCCATAGTATTTCTCGATCATCTCGCGGCCTGCGATGGGTTGGACCGTGCCACCGCAGTTGACACCGATCATCAGCAGGTTGTCCCTGTTGACCTTGCCGCGCTTGGCCATGACGAGTATCGCCCGGGCGTCACACGGTTTGACGGGCAGCGCGATCTTTTTGTCCCTCGCGCCGTTCATGTACTGTACGACGAACTTGCCGATGGCGACGGGCGCGCAGTGCAGCGAGCCCGCCGACTTGATGACCTCCTTCGGGTCGGTGAAGACCGTCGGCACGCCGTCGTACAGGTCGGCGCCCCTGGTCATGGCGACGACCGCATCGACGGCCTTGCTCTCCAGCGCGTGCGTCAGCAGCGCCGTTACGGCACCGCCGCACTCGCCCGCAGCACAAACAGCCTCGCTGCCCGCGCTGGCGTAGAACATGTCCTTGACATTGACCATGTTAGTGACCTCCTATCGTGGGCGCGACCTTGATAGGCGCAACCGGCTTCTTTTCTTCCTTCGGGATCGGAATGATCCTGGCTGCACAGGCCTTGAACTCGGGCATCTTCGCGAACGGGTCCAGGGCCGGGTTGGTCAGCATGTTGGCGCTGCACTCGGCGAAGTGGAACGGGATGAAGATGACGCCCTTCATGATGTTCTTGGTCACCTTGGCGGCGATCTCGATCTCGCCCCTCCTGGACTTGACCTTGACCCTGTCGCCGTCCTTTATGCCGAGGGCCTTTGCGTCCTCCGGGTTAACCTCGACGAAGCCGGTCTTGACCTCCGCATCGAGCGTGGGCGACCGCCGGGTCATGCTGCCCGTGTGGTAGTGGAAGATCATCCGGCCAGTGGTCAGGATGAGCGGGTACTCCGCATCGGGCACTTCTGCAGGCGGCTTGAACGATACCGGGAAGAAGATGCCCATGCCGTCCGGGTGGCTGAACTTCGCCATGTGCAGGATCGGCGTTCCAGGATGATCGACCGCCGGGCAGGGCCAGTGGAGAGCTTCGGGCTTTCGGAGCCGCTCGTAGGTCAT
>Ga0335071_10004007_pt1 | contig 15442 bp, 17 predicted proteins | sample Lox_Sample_15_FD_206724 | JGI IMG/M metagenome (GOLD analysis project Ga0335071, IMG submission 206724) | Soil microbial communities from Loxahatchee National Wildlife Refuge, Florida, United States - Lox_Sample_1.5 | ecosystem: Environmental > Terrestrial > Soil > Wetlands | place: USA... | reverse complement strand
CTCATTGTGATATAACGAGTTACATGAAATGACAAGAATCATCGCCATCGCGAACCAGAAGGGTGGCGTTGGAAAAACGACCACCGCGGTCAATCTCGCGGCGTCGCTCGCGACCGCGGAGCGGAAGACGCTTCTCATCGACGCGGATCCACAGGGCAACGCGACCTCGGGCGTGGGCATCGAGCGCGATCGCGTCAAGCACTCGCTGTACGACGTCCTGCTCGACGGCCGCCCCATCGACGACGCGAAATTCGCGCACGTGCACTTCCCCTATCTCGACGTCGTCGCCGCGGCGCAGGACCTGGTCGGCGCGGAAGTCGAGCTGGTGGGAAAGTCGGGGCGCGAGAAAGCCCTCCGCAAAGCGCTCGCGCACGTCCGCGATCAGTACCAGTACATCATCATCGACTGCCCGCCCTCGCTCGGCCTCCTCACGCTCAACGTGCTCGCCGCGGCGGACAGCGTGGTGATCCCCATCCAGTGCGAGTACTACGCGCTCGAGGGCCTGTCCCAGCTCCTGAACACCATCAAGCTGGTCCAGCAGAACTTCAACTCCGGCCTCGCCATCGACGGCGTCCTGCTCACGATGTACGACGCCCGGTTGAACCTCTGCAAACAGGTGGCCGAGGAGGCGAAGGAGTACTTCGGCGCCAAGATGTTCGCGGTGACGGTGCCCCGGAACGTACGGCTCGCCGAGGCGCCGTCGTTCGGCAAGCCCATCGCCTTGTATGACGTGCAGTCCATCGGAGCGCGCAGCTACCTCGCGGTGGCGCAGGAGCTGATCCGCCGCGTCGAAAAGGGCTCGCCGCCGCGCGAGTCGAATCCCCCCGCATCCGCCGCTGAATCTCTGCCGGAGGTGCCCGCATGACGGAATCCACCGCGAAAGGTCGTCGCCTGGGCCGCGGGCTCGAAGCGCTTCTCGGGCCCACCCGCGAGGAGGCCGAGCGCGAGGGCAGTCTCGCCGAGCTGGTGGTGGCCGACATCCGGCCCAACCCGTTCCAGCCCCGCCGTGACGTGGACCCGGCCGCGCTCGAAGAGCTCAAGTCTTCGATCCGCCAGGTGGGGCTCATGCAGCCGGTGGTCGTGCGCACCGCGCCGGCGGGGGCGGGGGGCTACGAGCTGATCGCGGGAGAGCGACGGCTGCGGGCCTGCCAGGCCCTGGGCTGGGAGAAGATCCCCGCCGTCACCCGGGACGTCGACGATCGGACCGTTCTCACGCTGGCGCTGATCGAAAATCTGCAGCGCGACGATCTGTCACCCGTGGACGAGGCCCGCGGCTACGAGCGCCTCATCGCCGAGTTCTTCCTCACCCAGCAGGATGTCGCGGAAGCGGTGGGACGCGACCGGTCGACGGTGGCGAACGCCCTTCGCCTGCTGAAGCTCCCCGACGCCGTCCTCGCGATGCTGCACGAAGCCCAGCTGACCGTGGGCCACGCGCGGGCCCTGTTGGGGCTGGACGATCCGCGAGTCGCGGCCAATCTCGCCCGCGAGGCCGTCGCGCAAGGCCTGTCGGTGCGTGAAGTGGAAGACCGGGTCCGCGGCGGTCGGATGCCCGAGCGGCGCCCTCGCCTGAAGAAGGGAGTCGGCCCCGCCCCCGAAGTGCGGCGCGTCGAGGACGCGCTGCGACGGCACCTCGGCACCGACGTCCGCGTGTCGCTGCGCGCGAAGGGGAAGGGCCAGGTGCACATCGCCTTCTACTCGAACGAAGACCTCGCCCGGCTCCTCGAGCTGATCCTCGGCGCCCCGTTCGACGGATGACCTCCGGTTCGCCGCGGGGCGTAACCATCGTCGTGCAGGTGGACGGCGATCTGAACACCCGCCAGGTCCGGCTCCCGCTCTGGGCGTTCACGGCGGGGAAGTGGGCCGCGGTGCTGGTCGTCATCCTGGCCGCGCTCTTCTTCGCGTTCGCGGGACCGATCACGCGGGCGGCGCTGAGGGTCCCGGGGCTCGAGCGCGAAGTGAGCCGGCTGCGGGTCGAGAACTCCCGGGTGCAGGAGCTCGCCGCCGCGCTGAACCGGGCCGAGGCGAGCTACCAGGAGCTGCGCCAGCTGCTGGGCGCGCGGGTACCGCCTGACAAAGGGAGGGGTGGACCGGCATCCACGGCCGGAGGCGCCGAGGACCTGATGCGCGCGCCGGCGATCGTGGCCCGGACCCCCGAGGGAGCGCCGGTCTATGAATCGGGCGCGTCGGTCCCCAGCCACTGGCCCGTGGACGTCTCCGGATTCGTCACCCGTGGCCAGGTCCGGCCGGGGGATGCGTCCGAGACCCATCCCGGCATCGACATCGCCGTGGCGGTCGGGACCCAGGTCCGCGCTTCGGGCGGGGGCACGGTGGAGATGGCGGGCACCGATTCCGCCTACGGCCTCTTCGTGCTCTTGCGGCATCCCGACGGGTATGAGAGCATGTATGGGCACGCGTCGAGGATCCTGGTGCGGGAGGGGGACGCAGTGACGGCGGGGGAGGTGATCGCCCTGTCGGGAAACACCGGACACTCGACGGCTCCACATCTCCACTTCGAAATCCGCCGTGAGGGTCGGTCACTCGACCCCCTCACGCTGGTGAAAGAGGGGAACTGACATGGCGGTCTTCACCGAGAAGTCTCGCGGCGTGAACGACGGCGATTCGGCGCTTTCGATCATCGGGGCGGGGATGCGTGTGGTGGGTGACATCACCGCGGATGGCGTCGTGAAGATCGAAGGAACCATCGTCGGCACGATCCACGCGGGCCGGCAGGTGCTGGTGGCCAAAGGGGGGATGGTCGAGGGGGACGTCTTCGCCCGTGAAGCCATCATCGGAGGTGAGGTCCGGGGCACGATCGAGGCGTCCGAACGGGTGGAGCTTCAAGCGACCAGCGTCGTCCACGGTGATGTGGCGACCCGCCGCCTCTTGGTGCAGGAGGGGGGCGAGGTGAACGGCGTGGTCAGGATGGGTGAGGGAGTCGGCGCCGAGGCGACTGCGGCGTCATTCTGAGGCGGGAATATCCACAACCACGCTTCGCCCGATTTGTGGATTGTTTAACTCGAAGTCCCGCATCCTTTTGCATAACGCTCAATGTGGGAATCTCCAGCCCCCCGTTGACCATAACGTGACATTTGTAGTGTCATTATAATGTCACGATACTGTCTGTTCCCGAGGCCCGATGCGGCTCACCGAGCTCACTGAGTACCTCGATCGCTACCTCTCCACCCCCACGATTCCGGACTACCCCAACGCCTTGAACGGCCTGCAGGTCGCCAGCCGGAGGACCGACATCAGGCGGGTGGCGGCCGCCGTGGACGTCTGCGCCGCTACCATCGGCATGGCGGCCGAGGCCGGCGCGGACCTGCTCCTCGTACACCATGGTCTGTTCTGGACCGGGCCCCGGCCGCTCGTAGGCCCCCAGTTCGACCGCGTCGCCGGCCTCCTCGCCGCCGATCTCGCGCTCTACAGCGCGCACCTCCCGCTCGATCTTCACGCGGAAGTCGGCAACAATCCGGTTCTGGCCCGGCAGCTGGGCGTGGCCATCAAGGGCGGCTTCGGCGACCTCCACGGCTCGACGATCGGGGTGTGGGGAGAGCTGGACGAGCCGCGCGACGCGTTCCTGGCCCGCGTCGGCAAACTCCTGAATGTCACCCCGCGCTCCCTGGCCTTCGGTCCCTCGCGCATCCGACGCCTGGGTATCGTCACGGGGGCCGGTGGCTCGCTCATCGGGGCGGCGGCCGCGATGGGACTCGACACGCTCCTTACCGGTGAGGGCGTGCACCACTCCTACTTCGACGCCGAGGAGCTGAAGGTCAACGTGATCTACGCCGGCCATTACGCCACCGAGACCGCCGGCGTCCGCGCTCTTGCCGATCACCTCGCGTCGCGCTTCGGGCTCACCACCGTATTCCTCGATCACCCCACCGGGATGTGACGGCCTCGCCCTCCGCCATGACCCCGGGACGCGCGCTCACCATCCTGTCGGTGGCGGAGCTCTGCGCCATGGCTCCCTGGTTCAGCGCCTCCGCGGTCTCGGGGACCCTCGCGCATCTCTGGTCCTTGACCCCCGCCGGCACCGCCTGGCTCACCGTCAGCGTCCAGCTCGGCTTCGTGGCCGGCGCCTTCGTGAGCAGCGCCCTGGCGCTCGCCGACCTCTGGTCGGCCCGGCGTCTCTTCGCGTGGAGCGCGGTTCTGGCGGGGCTTGCGACGCTGGCGGTCACCGCCGCACCCGGCGCGAATGCGGCCTTCGCCCTGCGGTTCCTCACCGGCGCGGCCCTGGCCGGCGCTTACCCGCCGGGCATGAAGATCGTGGCCGGATGGTTTCGCGAAGGGCGGGGGACCGCCATCGGAATCATGGTCGGCGCGCTCACCCTGGGATCCGCCTTCCCGCACCTCGTCCGGTGGGCCGTCCCGCCGGACGCCTGGAAGCTCGTGCTCACCGTCGCGGCCCTTTCGGCCGGGGTGGGCGCGCTCTTGATCCTGCTCCTTCCCGGTGACGGGCCGTTCGCCGCGCCGTCACCACGGTTCTCCTGGAGCGCGGTGCCGCAGATTCTCAGGCGCCCCGCCGTCCGCCTGGCCAACCTCGGCTACCTGGGCCACATGTGGGAGCTGTACGCGATGTGGACGTGGACCGCGGCGTTCGTCACGGCCAGCGAGGCCGCGCGCAATCCGGTGGCGGCTTCCGCCTCGATGCCCGCGCTCGTCACCTTCGCGGTCGTGGCCGCCGGGGCTCCGGGGTGCTGGCTCGGCGGCGTGCTCGCGGATCGGTGGGGGCGCACCCGGACCACCAGCGCGGCGATGCTGATCTCCGGACTCTGTTGCGTCCTCGCCGGCGCCGTGTTCGGGCGCCCGCCGATTCTCCTCATTCCCCTGTTGCTCGTATGGGGCGTCGCGGTCGTGGCCGATTCCGCGCAGTTCTCGACCGCCATCAGCGAGCTGGCGCCCGCCGAATACGTGGGCACCGCGCTGACCCTGCAGACCAGCCTCGGGTTTCTCCTGACTTGCGTCACGATCTTCCTGCTCCCCACCGTCGCCGCGCGGATGGGATGGCGGTGGGCGATGGCGATTCTGGCCCTGGGTCCCGCCGCCGGCATCTGGGCCATGCAGGTCCTTGGGCGCCGTCCCGAAGCGCGCCTTCTGGCGGGAGGCCTGGGCTGACGCCGTCCCACCACGCGCCCGGAGGCGGCTTCCAGAACCCCGGCCAGGAGCAGATCACCGCGCGGCTGGGGAGCCTGCTCAAGTGGAAGCTGATCGACCGGACTCCGCGGAAGCCCCTCGCCGGTCCGCTGCCCCGGGCGACGCCCTCGTTCGCGAGCCCGCGGGCCGGGCCGGGGAAAACGTCGGTCACCTGGGTGGGGCACTCGAGCTTTCTGCTGCAGCTCGGCGGCGTGAACGTCCTCACCGATCCGGTCTGGAGCGAGCGCGCCTCTCCCGTACAGTGGGCCGGCCCCCGCCGGCTCTCGCCCCCGGGCGTGCCGTTCGAGCGGTTGCCTCCGATCGACCTGGTCGTCCAATCCCACAATCACTACGACCATCTCGATGACACGACCGTCCGCCGGCTCGTGGCCGCGAACCCGGGGGCCCGCTGGGTCGCGCCGCTGGGCGTGGGGGCATTCCTGCGGGACCGGGGGGCCCGGCTGGTCACCGAACACGACTGGTGGGACGCGACGGACGCCGCCGGCCTGCGGGTGACCGCCGTCCCCGCTCAGCACTTCTCGGGTCGCGGCTTCCGGGACCGCAATCAGTCACTCTGGTGCGGCTGGGCCCTCCAGACCGACGCGGTGAGTGTGTACTTCGCGGGTGACACCGGCTACCCGGCCGCCTTCGGGGACATCGGGGAGCGGCTGGGCCCGTTCGACGTCGCGCTCTTGCCCGTGGGCGCGTACGAGCCGCGGTGGTTCATGCGGCCGGTGCACATGAATCCCGAAGAAGCGGTGCGGGCGTACCGCGATCTGCACCGGCTCCACGGGTCCGAGCGGCGGGGAATCTTCGTGCCGATGCACTGGGGCACCTTCCGTCTCACCGACGAGCCCGTCGAAGAGCCGCCCCTGCTCACGGCGCAGCATTGGCGCGAGGCCGGACTCCCCGACGCCAACCTGTGGCGGCTGGCTCACGGAGAAACCCGGGAGCGTTAGTCGGCGACGGGCACCACGAAGCGGACCGTGATGGTCTCCGCGGTCTGCGGCTCCACCACGCAGAAGCAGTCTCTCCCGATGATCCGCTTGACCCCCAGCACTTCAGCCTCGGCGATTCCCGGAACGTCGCGATACACGATCTCGATGGTGCGCGCGTCGATCTGACGGAACTTGACGGGGCGCTCGCGCAGCCGGTGATGGGGGTCCACCAGGCGAAGTCCCTCCTCGAGGCGGCGCCGCAAGGCCTCCGTATCGGGTATCACGCCAGGGCCCGCGCGTTGCGGCGCATGCCGGCCAGACCGGCGCGCGCGAAGGGCGTATCACCGTACCGTCGGGTGAACTCCCCGTCGTCGAGCGTCTCGAAGAGTGCCGGGTCGGGCGCCTCGAGCTCGGGCCGGGGGGCGAGCTCCGGGTCTCGCGCGACGTCCGCGAACCGCTCGTTCCACGGGCATACGTTCTGGCAGACGTCGCAGCCGAAGAGCCAGTCCCCGCTGAGCTCCGCTTCGGCGCCGGTGAGCTCTCCCCGTCTCTCGATGGTCACGTACGAGATGCAGCGCCGCGCGTCCAGGGTCCGGGCTTCCACGAAGGCGGCGGTGGGACAGGCGTCGAGGCATCGTGTGCAGGTGCCGCAGCGATCCATCTCGAACGGCAGGTCGGGATCGAGATCGGCGTCGGTGAGCACCACACCGATGAAGGTGAACGAGCCGAGCTCGGGGCGGATGAGCATCGTGTTCTTGCCGACCCAGCCGAGGCCCGCACGCTGGGCCAGCTCGCGCTCCGGAACGGGCCCGGCATCCACGTAGGCGCGGGACGTGGAGCCCGGCACCAGCCTCCCGATCTCTTCGGCCAGCGCCGCGAGACGCCGGCCGAGAACCAGGTGGTAGTCGGTCGACCACGCGTATTGCGCCACCCGGGCGGTCGAGAGCGGCGCGGGTCCATGGTAGTAGTTGGTGAGCGTGACGACGGCGCGGCGGGCGCCCGGCAGGACGAGGCCCGGATCCTTGCGTTTCGCGGCCTGGCGGTTCAGGTAGGTCATCGTTCCGCCGTATCCGGCCGCCAGCCACCGGTCGATGAAATTCCCGTGCGCGCTCGGCTCGAGCGTGGCGATGCCAACCGCCGCGAAGCCCAGCGCAAGCGCCCGCGTCTTTACGCCTTCGCGCGACGCCTTTCCTTGACGCTGGGGCTCGACGCCTTGCGGGGTCAAAGCCCCATCGTCTCCCGCCGCCAGCGCGCGAAGTTGACGACGTCGTCGACGGGCGGAATGGCGTTCTCGTCGCCGTACGCGGTGAACATCCGCCAGCGCAGGTACTCGCGGGGCGGCAGGGGAAGAAACGGGAAGCGGTGGAGCCAGTCACGGGCGCGGAAGCTCCACGCCAGGCGGAGGAGGTCGAGGGCCAGCCGGGGCCGGACGGCGGCGCGCGCGCCGAGGCGGAAATAGAACGCGGGCCAACTCGCGGGAGCCTGCATGCGCCTCGTATATTTCGAGTCTATGACGCTCGCCAGCGGGCGCGCCGCGCGTCCCGACCTCTCAGGTACTCCGTCCCTGGCGCGCTACCGCAGCGAATTTCCGGTTTTCCGGGACACCGTCTACCTGAACACCTGCTCCTTGGGCCCGCTCGGAGAGCGCTCCCGGCGGAAAGTTACCGAATTCCTGGATACCTGGGAAAAACGGGGGGCGTCGGCGTGGTACGACGTGTGGTGGGAGGCCCTGGCCGATCTGCGGGGCCGCTACGCCCGCCTGGTCGGCGCCCGGTCCACGGAAATCGCGCTCGCGCCCAGCATCTCGGTGGCCGTCGGCACCGTGGCGGGAGCGGTCGACTACCGCGCGCGGCCCAAAGTCGTCGTCACGGCGCTCGATTTTCCCACGGTCGCCTACCAGTGGCTCGCCCGTCGCCCGCAGGGTGTCGAGGTGGTGGTCGTGGAGAGCCCCGACGGCGTCACGGTGCCGGTCGACGCCATCGCGCGCGCGGTGGACGACCGGACCGCGCTCGTCGCCACCTCCCACGTGTTCTTCACCACCGGCGCGATTCAGGATCTTCGGGCCGTAGCGGACGCGGCTCACGCGCGGGGTGCGCGGTGTCTGGTGGACGCCTATCACTCGGTGGGGCAGATCCCCGTGGACGTCCGCGCGGCGGACGTGGACTTCCTCGTCGCCGGCGGGCTCAAGTGGTTGCTGGGCGGCCCGGGCGTCGTCTTCCTCTACGTGAAGGAACCCCTGGCCCGGACCCTCGAGCCCACGCTCGCGGGGTGGTTCGGCCACCGGGATCAGTTCGCCTTCGACTCCCGCTCCCTCGCCTGGCACGAGGACGCCCGGCGCTTCGAGCTGGGCACTCCCGCGCTGGCGGCCATTTACGCGCAGCTGGGCGGCCTCGAGTACATCGAGGAGATCGGCGTCCCCCGGATCCGGGAGGCCTCGGCGGCGTTGGCCGAGGACTTGATCGCCCGGGCCCGGGACCGCGGGTGGCGTCCCCGCGTGGCCGGGAGTGCCGCGGAGCGTTCCGCCATCGTGACCCTGCCGGTCGCCGATCCCCACGCCGCGGTCCGGCGCCTCGCGGACGCGCATATCATCGCGGACGCCCGTCCCGGGCATGTCCGGCTCTCTCCTTTCTTCTATAACGCGCAGGACGATCATGTCGCCGCCATCGAGCAACTTGCCCTCGACCACTGAAGACGAACGACTGCTCGCCGCGCCCGCCGTCAACGAGCGGCGGTCGTTCACCCATTCCGATCCCTGGCGGGTGCTCCGGATCATGGGGGAGTTCGTCGAAGGCTTCGACACCCTCCACGACATCCGGAACGCCGTCACGATCTTCGGGTCGGCCCGTACCAAGGGGAACGACGCGGAGTACGAGAAGGCCGTCGAGACGGCCAAGCTCCTGGCCCGGGAGGGCTTCCCCGTCATCACCGGCGGCGGCCCCGGCATCATGGAGGCGGCCAACCGGGGCGCCCAGGAGGGGAACGGGCTCTCGATCGGCTGCAACATCGAGCTGCCCTTCGAGCAGCACCTCAATCCCTACGTCGAACGGTCCATCAACTTCCGGTACTTCTTCGTCCGGAAGACGATGTTCGTGAAGTACTCGACCGCCTTCGTGGTCTTCCCCGGGGGGTTCGGGACCCTGGACGAGCTGTTCGAGGCCCTGACGCTCATTCAGACCGGGAAGGTCAAGCATTTCCCGGTGGTTCTGATGGGGCGCCAGTACTGGGGCGGCTTGATCGACTGGCTGCGTGACCGGGTGGCCGGAGAAGGGAAGATCGCCACCCAGGATCTCGAGCTCTTGCACGTGACCGACGACCCGGCGGATGCGGTCCGCTGGATCACCAAGGCGCGGGAGCGGCGCACCCTGGCCCACGCCGCCCCCACCCACAACCCCTAAGTGACGAATCCGATGACTCGATCTCAGTATCTCCGCGGCGCGCGCATCGACCCCCGCCCCATTTCCGGGAAGGAGACCGTGGCGGAGCTGGTGGACAACGCGTTTCTCGCGTACAACGCCGGACGGCTCCACGAAGGGTGCCGCCTGTTCGTGGAACGGATGCTCGCGCCCGACTGCACCGTCGGTATGAGCCTCACCGGGGCGATGACGCCCGCGGGGCTCGGGATGTCCACCATCATCCCGCTCCTCGAAGCGGGGTTCGTCGACTGGATCGTCTCCACCGGCGCGAACCTCTACCACGACTCGCATTTCGGCCTGGGCCTCGCGATGCACCAGGGCACGCCGTTCATCGACGACGTGGAGCTCCGCGAAGAGGGCGTGGTCCGCATCTACGACATCTTCTTCGACTACGAGGTTCTGCTCTCGACCGACGCCTACATCCGCGAGGTCTCGGCCGGCCCCGAGTTCCAGCGGTCCATGAGCACCGCGGAGTACCACTACCTCCTGGGCGGCTACATCCTGGAGCGCGAAAAGAAGCTCGGGATCTCGCGGAAGTCCGTGCTCGGCGTCGCCCACCAGTGCGGCGTGCCCATCTACACGTCGAGCCCCGGCGACTCGTCCATCGGGATGAACGTCGCCGAGCAGGCGCTGGCGGGCTCGAAGCTGCGCTACGACGTGTCGGCGGACGTGAACGAGACGGCCGCGATCGTGTACGCCGCGAAGGGCGGCGCGGGGACCAGCGGTGTGCTCATCGTCGGCGGGGGCAGCCCCAAGAACTTCGTCCTGCAGACCGAGCCCCAGATCCAGGAGGTGCTCGGCATCAGCGAGAAGGGCCACGACTACTTCCTGCAGCTCACCGACGCCCGCCCCGACACCGGCGGGCTGTCGGGCGCCACGCCGGCCGAGGCGGTCAGCTGGGGCAAGATCGATCCCGAAAAGCTCCCCGGCACGGTGGTCTGCTATCTGGACAACACCGTCGCCCTCCCGGTGGTGACCGCGTACGCGCTCGCCAAACGGCAGCCGCGTCCCCTCAAGCGTCTCTACGACCGCCGCGCGGCGATGATGGCGGACCTCATGAAGGCCTACGACCAGGCCCGGAAGTCGCGCGACCAGCGCGCGGAGGCCGCCACTGGCGGACGCTCGTAACAGCGGAGCCTCGACGGTCGTGGGTCCCCGGACGTACGCGGCGTACGTCCTGGGACTCCTCACGCTGATCAATCTCCTCAACTACCTCGACCGCAACGTCGTCTTCGCCGTCTTCGAGCCCGTCAAGCGGGAGCTGCACGTCACCGACCAGCAGCTCGGCTGGCTGGGCTCCGCCTACATCATCGTCCTGTCGATCTGCTCCATCCCCTTCGGGGTCCTCAGCGACCTGAAATCCCGGCGCACCGTCATCGCCTGGAGCCTGGGATGCTGGAGCGTCTTCACCGCGGCGGGGGGCTTCGTCCGGGGGTTCGGGCAGCTGATGACCAGTCGCGCCCTGGTGGGCGTCGGAGAGGCGGGCTACGCGCCGGCGTCGCAGGCCATCATCGCCGACTACTACAAGGGACGGGCCCGGGCCTTCGCCCTGGGCGTCTATTCGGTGGGCACGGCCCTGGGCGGCATCCTCGGGATCTGGCTCGGCGGCGTGATCGCGGTGAAGTACGGGTGGCGATGGGCCTTCATCGTGATGGGCGTGCCGGGGCTGGTCCTCACGGTCCTGGCGGCGCGGATCCGGGAAGTGAATCAGCGCGCCCCGACGCCGGTACGGGAAACGATGCGCCGGTGGTACCGCGCCGGCGTGCGGCGGGCCGTGCGGTACGTCATGCCGGTCGCGGCGCTGTCGGCGGCGGGAGCCGCCGCGGCGACCATCATGGATCTCAGCTTCGGACTCTCGTTCGAGATGTCGATGGCGGTGTTCGGCGCGTTCGTCGCCGCCGGACTGGTCTGGACCGTCGCGCGGCTCGTCCCCGTGGCGGTGCGCCGGACCGCCGAGGCGGGGGACGTGGCGGCGTCCGCGTACGAGGACTTCATCGAGGCGGCCACGGTCGTCCTGCGCACGCCCACCCTCATCTGGATCTTCCTCGGCGGCGCGATGGTGACGTTCGCGGTCAACGGGCTGATCGCCTGGGCCGCGACGTTCATGGACCGGGTGCACCGGTTGTCGGTCCCGGACTTCAGCGCCCGGTACGGGACCTGGGCGGTCGCGGGCGGCGTGCTCGGCGTCCTGGTGGGCGGGAGGCTGGGCGACTGGCTGCAGCTGCGCTGGAAGGGCGGCCGGGTGGCGGCTTCGGGCGCCGGCTTCATTCTGGCGGGCCCCCTCGTGGTCTGGCTCCTGGTTTCCGGGAGTTTACGGGGCTTCGCGCCGCTCCTGTTCGGCATTTACTTCTTCTACACCTGGTACAACGGGCCCCTCGCCGCCGTGATCTTCGACGTGGTCCCGGCCGCGGTGCGGGCGTCGGTGACGGGGGCGTTCGTGCTCTTCTCGCATCTCGCGGGGGACGCGCTGGCGCCTCCGCTCGTGGGATATCTCTCCGACACCACGGGCAGCATTCAGACCGCGATGATGGTGCTCCCGCTGGCGGGCGTGGTAGGAGGATGTGTGATCCTGGTGGCGTTGAAGACGGTGACGGCCGACATGCGGCGCGTGAGCCAATGAAGCGGCGTGAAGTACCCAAGCCGGAGCTGCGCTGCACGCGCTGCCGCGCCGAGCTGGAGCGGTACTGGTCGTTCTGTCCCAACTGCGCCAAGCAGCTGGTGTGGGGAGACACCCAGCGGGAGACCGGCGCCGAGTGCGCCTACTGCCGGTGGATCGTGTCGGACTCGTTCTCGTACTGTCCCTGGTGCGGGCGGGACATCGCCGACCGTCAGTCGAGCGCCGAGCCGCTGAAGGCGCCGAAGGGGTTCAAGTTCCACGCCCGCTGCGACTGGGGCTGCGGCGGCGGCGTGATGTACCCGATGGAGTGGTGCCCGTGGTGCGGGCGCGAGCAGACCTGGCGCTACCCGCAGTTCCAGAACATCTGCCCGCACTGCAACAAGGGCGTGGACGACTGGATGGACACCTGTCCCTGGTGCGGCGAGGACGCCACCGGCCAGGCGCTCATTCCGCGGGCCCTCACGCGCACGCGGCGGCTGCTCGTGGTCAGCCGGGTCAAGGACTGGAACTACCGCGTGCTGCTCCGCCCGGGGGTCTCGGGCGTCGACCCCGACGCCCCCAAGGTGATCGAGATCGACCGCCGCTACGTCACCGGGAAGCGCCGGCGCGACGAGATCTCGTGGACCCTGCTCACCGGCCTCATCCTCCACGAGCTGGGACACTCCTTCCTCTACCACCACTGGACCTGGACGCGGACCGGCCGCTTCCGCCGGGCGTTCGGTGAAGTGCGGAAGGCCTACCGCGTGGCCGACGAGCACTGGGTCGACTTTCAGCGGCGCCGGGTGGCCACCACGCTTCCCGACTACGTCTCGATGTACGCCGCCACCCATCCGCAGGAGGACTTCGCGGAGACCTTCCGGTTCTACGTGGCGCGGCGGGGCCGCCTGCGCGAGCTGTTCGGGGAGTTCGGCCGCAAACGGAAAGGGGTGGTGGTGTTCGAGAAGTTCCTGGTTCTGCACGATTACGTGCGGAGTCTCAGGGGATGGAGGTAGGGCGCCACCTCGCTATTTTTGTGCACCACTCTTCGGAGCCTTGATGCGCACCTTTGGAGTTCTGACGCTCGCCGCGCTGGCAGTCGCGGCCCGCGCCGCGGCGCAGACGCCCGCGCCCGCCGCGCCGGCCGCCCCCGCCAAGGCCGATACCACCAAGCTCACCATCGGGCTCGGCCTCGTCACGACGAGCGGCAACACGAGCGTCACCACATTCAACTTCGGCAACGGGTTCGCGTACATCGCGCATCCGTGGGTCTTCTCGGAAGCCGCGACGATGATCTACGGGTCGACGCACGATACGGTCAACAACGACCAGTACCACCTCCTGCTCCGCGTCGACTACACGATCCACGACGGATTGTCGGCGTACCTGTACGGCGGCTTCGACCGGGACCGCTTTGCCGGCGTCGTGTCCCGCTATCAGGAAGCGGGCGGCTTCTCGTGGAAAGCGGTGGCCACGCCCGTCGACCTGCTCACCCTCGAAGCCGGCGTGGCGGAGAACCAGCAGCAGAACGTCGGGGGCGGCCCGTCCGAGTCGTTCGTCGCCGCCCGCGCCGCCGTGACCTACAAGCGCATGCTCAACAAGACCGCGTTCGCGCAGGAGGCGCTCGAGGTGCTGCCCGATCTGCAACACAGCCAGAACCTGCGCATCAACTCCGAGACCGACCTGGTCGCGCCGCTCTCCACCGCCATTTCGCTCAAGGTGGGGTATGTCATCCGGTTCGATAACCTGCCGCCGGCGGGTTTCAAGAAGACCGATCGGATCCTGACCACCGGCATCCAGATCGCGCTCTAGAGGAGAACCACATGGCCAATCCCGTATTGAACTCCAAGACCTTCGCCGCCCCGGGGACCGCGACGGGCGTCGAGACGATGACCATCGAGGGCACGGTCAACAAGACCGGCATCCTGCTGTTCCTCGTGGTCGCGACGGCGTGCTGGATGTGGACGCAGACCTACAACGCCGTGGATCCGGACGCCGCGATGCCGTGGATGTGGGGCGGAGTGCTCGGCGGGCTGGCGGTGGGGATCGCCACCCGCTTCAAGCCCCAGTGGGCTCCCGTGACCGCCCCGCTGTACGCCGCGCTGGAGGGACTGGCGCTGGGCGGAATCTCCGCCTGGTATGCCGCCGCGTATCCGGGCATCCTGATCCAGGCTGTGTCCCTCACGTTCATCACCCTCTTCGTGATGCTGTTGGCGTATCGCAGCGGCCTGGTGCGCGCCACGCCGGCGTTCCGCAAGGTGATCGGCATCGCCATGAGCGCGATCCTGCTCTACTACCTGGTGGTGCTCGGGATGTCCCTGTTCGGGGTCGGCACGGCCTGGTTCTACGGGGGCGGAACCCTGGGCATCGGGATCAGCCTGCTGATCACCGGCGTGGCCGCGTTCCGCATGATCCTGGACTTCGATCTCATCGAGCAGGGCGTCCAGCAGGGCGCCCCGAAAGCGATGGAGTGGTATGGCGCCTTCGCGCTCGTGGTCGGCCTGATCTGGCTGTATCTCGAGATCCTGCGGCTGCTGGGACGTCTGCGCCGCCGGTAGGCCTGCAACCCTCCGGCCCATCCGGCGCATCCAAACGCCCGGGGTCACCTGACCCCGGGCGTTTGTCTTTTCTCTGTCGCGAGGTCCACATGCCGAACCGCCTCCGTCTGATCGGCGCCGCGCTGGCGCTTGCTTCCGTCTCGTGGGTCGCCGGCCGTGCCTCCGCGGCCGCCCCCCGCGCCACCGCCTCCGCCGACTCCGCGACGGTATCCCACGTGCTGGACCTCCTGCGCTCCGCCGATCCCACGGTCTGCGAGCTCGCGGCCCGCGCCCTGACCCGGGGCTGGGGAGAGAGCGGCGCGCCCATCGGCGGCCCGCTCACCCGCGACGTCCTGAGGATCCGGAGTCACGGCGGGTCGGGCCCGGTGGTGGGCGCGTTCCGTGCCGCCCTCCGCGATTCCAACACCTGCATCCGCGAGCTCGCCGCCGCCCAAGTCGCCGACCACGACTCGGGGAGCCTCGCGCTGTTCACCACCCTCTCCGCGGATCGCGACCCGGCGCTCCGGAGCACGGGCGTGCTGGGGCTCGGCATCATCGGCAGCGACCGGTCGCTCGCCACGCTCGAGCACACCCTCCGGGACCAGAACGCGCACGTCCGCGCGATGAGCGCGTGGGCGCTGGGCGAGGTGGGGGACGGCGACGCCGTGAGCCCGTTGGCCCAGGCGCTCCACGACGACTCCACGGACGTTCGGCGGCTCGCCGCGCGCGCCCTCGGCTCGATCGGCGTCGTGAGCGCGTTGACCCCGCTCCGGCACGCGCTCCAGGACCCGGATGCCACCGTCCGTCAGACCGCCGCGTGGGGCCTGG
>Ga0335071_10004004_pt1 | contig 15445 bp, 10 predicted proteins | sample Lox_Sample_15_FD_206724 | JGI IMG/M metagenome (GOLD analysis project Ga0335071, IMG submission 206724) | Soil microbial communities from Loxahatchee National Wildlife Refuge, Florida, United States - Lox_Sample_1.5 | ecosystem: Environmental > Terrestrial > Soil > Wetlands | place: USA... | reverse complement strand
ACCGGCGGGTGATTGGAACCGAGGCTGCCATCCCCTGGGAAGAGCTGCGCGGCCGGGTGCTGCTCGGGTCTGGGCCCCCGCCCGATCCGGCCGGTTCAGGGCGCTGCGCGCGCGTACGGCGGGCCATGCTGGCCATGCAGCGAGCCTCGTGGGAGCAGGGACTGGCGTCGCAGGCCGCGCTGGAGGAGGGGGAGGCCGAGCTCGCCCTGCTCTTGGCCCGCGAGGCGGTGCTGCGGCAGGACCCAACCGGACGGCTGGCCCAGCTCGGGGCAGATCCGGGAGTCACCGACGCCGCCGCGGCGGGCGAGGCGGTGGTGTTCGCTGCCCTGACCACCGGCGAGCACGGTCTGGTACAGGGGGTGGAGCGGCTCCTCGGGTATCTCCTGGAGCGCGCTCCACGGAACGCGGACGGTATCCTCTTCCATCAGGAGCCCCGACCGCAGGGAGAACTGTGGAGCGACTCCTTCTACATGGCCCCGCCGTTCCTGGCCTTGGCCGGCCAGCCCGGTGAGGCGATGCGCCAGCTGCGCGGGCTCTGGGCCAGTCTCTGGCTTCCGGGCCGCCGTCTGCTGGCGCATCGCTGGAACGCAGTCTCGGGGCGCTTCGTCCGTGAGGCGCCCTGGGGCGTGGGCAACGGCTGGGCCGCCGCCGGGATGGCCCGCACCATCCGGTATCTCCCGCGCTTCATGGTGGAGGAACGCGACGAGCTGGCGGTCCGCATCCGCGACGTGCTGGAGGGGTGTCTCGGGCACCGGCGGGAGGACGGCCTCTTCCACGACGTGGTCGACGATCCGTCCACCTTCGTCGAGACCAACCTGGCGCAGATGCTGGCCTGGACGATCTACCGCGGCCTGGCCGATGGATGGCTCGAGCCCGCTTGGCGGGGACAGGCCGAGGAGCTGCGCAGGGCCGTCCTCCCCCAGGTCGACGCGTCGGGCCTGGTGCAGGGTGTGTGTGGCTCGCCCGGGTTCGACCGGCCGGGGACGGCAACCGAGGGGCAGGCCTTCTTCTTGATGATGGAGGCGGCTCGGGGGGTGGCCTTCCCCTGATGGAAAGGCCCGTCGGGGGCCGAGTCCCAGGAACGGGGATCGGGCCGCTGCCATGGAAGCGGGGATGGGGTAGAGAAGAGCAGGACGCCTCTCGGGAGCACGCCATGACGAAGCCGCTGGGCTGGGGGCTGGTGGGCGCGAGCACCATCGCCCATGAGTGGGTGATCGACGCCATCCGAACGGTGCCCGGCAACGAGGTGGTGGCCGTGTTCAGCACCGATCCGGCGCGCGGTGCCCGGTACGCGGCAGACCACCGGATCGCGAAGGCGCACCCCAGCCTTTCCGCGCTGCTCTCGGACCCGGGGGTCGAGGCCGTCTACATAAGCACCACCAATGACCTGCACCGCGACCAGACCGTCGCCGCGGCAGCGGCCCGCAAGCACGTCCTGTGCGAAAAGCCGCTGGCACTCTCCACTGCCGAGGCGCGCGAGATGATCGCCGCCTGCCGCGCGGCCGGGGTGGTGCTGGCCACGAACCACCACCTGCGTGAGGCTTCCTCGCATCGCAAGATCCGGGACCTGGTCAGGGATGGGGCAGTGGGCGTGCCCCGCTTCGCCAAGATCTTCCACGCCGGCTTGCTTCCAGCCCACCTCCAGGGTTGGAGGCTCCGCGATCCCCGGACCGGCCCGGGAGCGATCCTCGACCTCACGGTGCACGACGTGGACACGCTTCGCCACATACTCGGTGCCGAGCCGGTGGAGGTGGTGGCGCTGACACAGCGGGCCGGGATGGCCTCGGAGGAGATCGAGGACGGCGCCATGACCCTCCTCCGCTTCGACAACGGGGTGGTCGCCCAACTGCACGACGCCTTCACCGTCCCCTTCGCGCGCACGGGGATCGAGGTTCACGGCTCGACCGGATCGATCTACGCCCGTGATGTCATGACCCAACGCCCCATCGGCGAGGTGGTGCTGCGCACGGCGGCCGGCGAACAGGCGATCCCGTTCGAACCGGAGAACATGTACGTTCGCACCATCCGTGCCTTCACAAGGGCCGCGGCGGGGGAAGGGCAGCCGAGCTGTTCCGGGGAGGACGGGTTCCGGGCGCTGGCCGCGGCCCTGGCCGCACTGCAATCGGCCCGCACCGGTCGTCGAGCGGCCGTGGAGCCCGCCTGACGAGGCCAGCGCCCGGCCTTCCAGGCGCTCCCTCGGCCACGGCCATGGCGACGGCGTCCTCCCCCCGCGACGACCGACGCCGTGGCGGTCGCCTCCGGCACCGTCCTCGGTGGCGGCGTCGCTTCGGCTACTCGACCCGGGCCGACCACGGTGGGCACCCTCGGGGCGAGCAGCGGCGCACAGGAGTGCCCAAGCGAGGCGCGCCGGGCGCTCCTCCGGCGCGGGCCGGCATCACGGCTCCTCGCCCTCCGCGAGCTCGCGGGCCATCTCCACCAGTGTCTCGCGGAAGCGCATCCCGGCAAAGGCGCGGCGGGCCAGGCGGTTCCGGGCCGCGACCTGGATGATCATGCGAGGCTGGCGCTGGCGGGCGAACCGCTCCACCAGCGCCTCGACCAGCGCCCGCCCTATCCCGCCGCGGCGGGCCCGCGGCTCGACCCACAGGTCCACGCCCACCGCGCATCGATCACGAAGCGTGTTCCAGTCGCGCCGCTCCACTCGGCCGTAGGCGTATCCCAGAAGCCGCCCGCGTCGCGAGGCGACCAGGATGGCGGCTCGGGGATTGGCCAGCTCCTTGCCAAGCCACCAGGCATAGCCCACCTCGATGGGCTCCTCGGGAAGGAAGAAGCGGTGGGGATCGAGGGCGTGGTGCTCGCGGGCGAGGCGCGCGCCCATCCGCGCCAGGCCGGTGAGGTCACCTTGGCGGGCGTCGCGGACGAGGAACGGGCCGATACGGGGGGCGGGCATGGCTCGAGTCTGCGACGGGCCGGCCTCGCACGCCAGAGGCGAGTGGACCGGCCGCTCGTTCCCTCAGTCCGGCAAGATGCGCAGCGGGGTGCCCACCTCGGCGTGGTGCCCGGACAGTTCCAGGATGTCCTCGTCGCGGGCCGCCAGACAGCCGGAAGGTCCAGTCCGTGAGGGCGAAGCCCTCCGGCCGCCGCGCCCGTCGGCCACTGCCGTGAATCCCGACCGCACCACCGAGAGAAGGGAGGGAGGTGGGCAGCGGTCGCGCCGGCGCTAGGCCAGGCGTACGCGCGCTCCACCTGCGACGATACCTCGCCCGCGGCCACCGCGGACGGGTGAACTGGCTCTTGCGGTCGAGGGCGCAGATGAAGAGGTCGCCCTCGGGGGTGCGCATGTCGCCCCGGGCCTTCTCGGGACCGAGCGGCGAGGGGCCGAGAGCTCGACGAGGTGGCTCTTCAGCAGCGCGTCGTCGGCGAAGACGTTCAGCCGCCGCCGGGCCTCGTGGATCACCATTCGCTTGCGGAAGGAGCGCCTCCCGGTCCGCTCTCCCACAGCCTGGATCAGCCGGACCGGCGGCTGTTCGAGGGTCTCAGTCGAGGCGCCGTCGCCACCGGGAAGGCCCGCTCAGCCGGGGGCAAGATCTCGCCGGCCCGGGCGAGGGGGCAAGGAGGAGGAACGCCAGCGCCGCGGGGGGCACCGTCCCCGACCAGGCCACTGGGAGAGGACCTCTCCTAGGCGAGGAGGGCGATGGCGGCCAGGACCAGCCCGACCAGCCCTACCACCACCGACCCCGCCCAGATCAACCGATGCCGGGTGAGGGCGGCGACGGCGCCGAGGGCGATTGCCACCTGGAACAGCGCCACCGCCCCGGCGAAGCGGTGATGGTGGTGGAGAAGGTGATCGGCCTCGCTAGAGACCCGATCGCGCTCTGCCTCCTTCTCCTCCGCCTTGGCCCTGATCGTCTTCTGCTCGGCGGCGTAACGAGCCACGTCCTCGGCGGCGGCGGGCGGCGCTTGCTTCCCGGCGGCCTGCCAGCTGGCGGCGATCGCCTCCTGGACCGCAGCCTTCACCCCCTTCGCCTGGTAGTAGGCCCACTGGTCGGATGCCTCGGCCTGGAGGCGGGTGGCTTCGGCCTTGAGCACCAGTGCCTCGTTGACGGTGGCCCCGGCCTGCAGCGAGGCGATGGCGGCCAGCGCTGCCAGGAGGGCGGTGGAGAGCGCCACCTTGCGCAGGAAGGCGCCGCCCTCGCGCTCCAGCTCCTCGTGGATGGCCTCGTGCAGCCTCTCGGTCTCGATCTCGGGTGCCTCTGGCATGGCCACCTCCTCGAAAGTCCGCCATCCTAGCTGGCCGGAGCCCGGGGCGCGACCATCGCCCGCGTTTGACGCGGCCTCGCCGTACCCCTGCCGCCCGATGTCGAATGGCGATGGGTCGTCTACGCTCTTCCCATGCACGAACCCCTCCTCTGGCACCCCGAGACGAACGTCGCCATCCTCATCCTGAGGGCGGTGGTGGTCTATGCCTTCCTGCTCCTGGTACTGCGGCTCGCCGGACGGCGCGAGCTGGGGCAGATGACCAGCTCCGACCTCGTCCTGCTGCTCGTCATCTCCAACGCCGTCCAGAACTCGATCAACGCGGGCGACAACTCGCTCACCGCCGGGCTGGTGAGCGCCATCACCCTGGTGCTCCTCAACTGGGGGGTCGGGTACGCCAGCTTTCGCTGGCGCCGGGCCGAGCGGCTCCTGCAGGGGAAGCCGGCTCGCATCGTGACCGACGGGAAGATCCATTTCGGCGAGATGCGGCGCGAGCTCATCAGCCTGGCCGAGCTCCGCTCGGCGCTGCGCAAGCAGGGCATCGCCCGGATCGCCGAGTGTGCCCAGGTGACCTTGGAGCCGGACGGGACCTTGTCGATCATCCGGCGCGACCAGCCGCTGGCCTCGCCGCGGGAACTTGCCCACCCCGAGCCCCGCTATGTCGGTCCGGCCTCCTGCTGAGGAAGGCCCCGGCCGGGTGGACGACCGGCCGGGCGATCGCCTGGCGGTACTGGAGCGGGCCGCCCTGGGCGGGACCTAGACCCGGACCGGGTTCACTGGTTGGATGTGCCCCTCCTGGAGGCCGAGTGGAGGGACGCCAGCTTTCCCGACGATTGTTGGTGCTGGCTGCGCTCTTCGGCGCCCTGGTAGGCGTGGGCACTGTGACCTTCAGCTACGCCTCGGGTCTCGCCTACCTCTCCAACGACCCGGCCGCCTGCAGGAACTGCCACATCATGAACGAGCAGTTCGACTCCTGGCGAAAGGGGCCGCACCATTCCTTCGCCACCTGTAACGACTGCCATGTCCCGCCCCATTTCCCGGCCAAGTACCTGGCCAAGGCGCAGAACGGATATCACCACTCGATGGGGTTCACCTTCCAGCCGCCGCGGCCCGACGTGCCCGGAGCACGCGACGTCTTCGAGGAGCCCATCCAGATCAAGGCCCGCAACAGCCAGATCCTGCAGGACAACTGCCTGCGCTGCCACGGCGATTTGGTCCATGACATCGTCCGGGGCAGCACCTGGGCCCAGGGCGCCATCCGCTGCGTCCAGTGCCACCGGGGCGTGGGGCACGGGGCGCAGAGGTAGCCGGAGGAAACATGCAACCAGGCAATCGACGCGCGCTCTGGCTCTACGCTGCTGTGGCGGCGGTGGTGGCGGTGGCCACCGCCGGGGTGACCGCCCTGCTCATCAACATCTTCGAGCGGAAGCAGGAGGCAAAAGAGCCCTTCCTGAAGCTGGTCCAGGTGACCGAGGACGACGTCGACCCGGCCAAGTGGGGGGTGAACTGGCCGCGGGAATACGACGGCTACCTGCGCACCACCGAGCCGACCCGGACCAAGTACGGGGGCGGGCTGGCAGGGCCGGAGGGGACCTTGCCGCCGGAGAAGGCCGACCGCGATCCCTGGCTGCGCCGCATCTTCGCCGGCTACCTCTTCGCCATCGACTACCGCGACCGGCGCGGTCACGCCTTCATGCTCCAGGACCAGGAGGTGACCAAGCGCAACGTCCGCGCCGAGGCCAAGCAATCGGGCAACTGCCTGCATTGCCATGCCTCGATCATGCCGCTCTACCGGAAGCTGGGTCGGGAGGCCCTGCCCGCCGGCACCCCGGCGGAACAGGTGCAGCGCGGGCTGGAGAAGGTGTCGGAGATGGACTACTGGCCGGCGCACGATCTCCTGGCCCAGAGTACCGGCGGAAAGGTCCACCCCGTCTCCTGCGTGGACTGCCACGATCCCAAGACGATGGAGCTGCGGGTGACCCGCCCGGCCTTCATCGCCGGGATCCAGAGGCTGGCCGGGTCGGCGGCGCCCGTCCCGCACCTGCCCAGCATCGAGCGCTGGCGCAGGGGCGACCGGAGCCGGCCTTACGACCCCAACGCCGACGGAACGCGGCAGGAGATGCGCTCCTTCGTCTGCGGCCAGTGCCATGTCGAGTACTACTGCGGGAAGGGGTTGACCCTGTTCTTCCCCTGGAACGAGGGGCTCAAGGTCGAGCAGATCGAGCACTACTACGACCACCTCCAGGTGAAGGGGCACCGCTTCAAGGACTGGGTGCACGCCGAGACCGGAGTGGAGGTGTTGAAGGCCCAGCATCCGGAGTTCGAGGTGTGGAGCCAGGGGGTCCACGCCCGCAGCGGCGTAGCCTGTGCCGACTGCCACATGCCCTACAAGCGCGAGGGAGCGCTCAAGGTCTCGGAGCACTGGGTGCGCAGCCCGCTCCTCGAGGTGAACCGCTCCTGCCAGACCTGCCACCCTTACACCGACGAGGAGGTGAAGGCCCGGGTGGAAGCGATCCAGGATCGGCATTACGCACTGCTCAGCCGGGCCGGCCAGGCGGCGACTCGAATGCTCGACGCCATCGTGGCCGTGCGCCAGGGCTTCGAGGCGGCCCATCGCCCCGAGGCGATCGCACGCGCCCAGAAGGCGGTGGCGGCCCGGACCCCGGCGCCCCCGGATCCGCAGAAGGCGCTGGAGGAGGAGGCCGCCGCGGCGCAGCTCTCGCTGTGGCAGGAGGCGCTGGAGCGGGACCCGGAGCTCCACGAGCTCTCCGAGCTGCAGCGGGCCGCCCAGTGGCGCCTCGACTTCGTGGCCGCCGAGAACTCGATGGGCTTCCACGCCCCGCAGGAGCTGGCCCGGATCCTGGGCGAGTCCATCGACATGTCCCGCCAGGCCGAGGTGCGGGCGGTGTCCCTCGCCGGCGGCAAGCTCCCCCCGCCCATCGCGCCCGAGCCCATCCCGGCGGCCGGCGCAGCGCGCTAGAGCTAGACGGCCTGGGCGCGGGCTCCGGCGGCGAGAGCGGGGATCGGTCCAGCGCCGGCCGGCTCCGGGCCCGCTGCCGCCCTTTGCCTGGCTCGCCCGGGCGCGGCTCCTCCTCGGAAGCCGAGCCCTTCTGGTACTCGATGACCGAGGACTCGTCGAGGCTCCCGACCCAGGCGATGGCTCGCCCCCGCCGACTACATCGGGAGGCCCAGCATGACGCGACCCTCGATCGGATCGAGCGAAGCCACGGCGGTTGGTGGCGCAGCTGACCGCTTGGTCGCTACTGTTCCATCCGGACCAGCATCAGGTCCTCGACGTCGCTGTACGGGTTGTCGAAGACCTGGATCACCTGGTGGCGGCGGGGGAGTTCATCGGCGACGTGCACGAGGTAGAGGCCGCCAGGCTGCTCCCGCTCGGCGTAGGGGAGGATCTCGCCCCGCGCCGCGCTGAAATAATAGGAGAGCGAGGTCACGAACCACTCGCGCTCCGGGAACTCGATCGGCGTTCGCAGGATGGGGATCCACTTGCGCTCCGTCTTGCTCCGACCGAGAAGCTGGATGCGCTCGTCCGGGTACTGCTCGTCGAGGGTGGCCGCTACCTTCTTGAAGAAGGTGTCCTCGCTCTGCTGCTGCCGCAGGCGCGGCACCACCAGGTCGTACTGCACCCGGACGCAGGCCAGCGCCACGAAGAGCAGGGCCAGGGCGGGGCCGAGCTCTTTCTCTCTCCAGTAGAGGACGGCCAGCACCAGCAGCAGGGCGCAGCTCAGGTAGTAGGGCGTGGGCGAGCGAAGATAGCTCGAGAGGAAGGTGAGCGGGAGTGCGGGCGCGAGCAGGGCCGCGGCGGCGAGCACGCCGCCCCATAGCCAGCGGACGACGCGGGTGAACCGGGGGATCGCCGGCGCGTGCTCGAGGGCCGCGGCCAGGACGATGGCCAGGAAGGGGAGGAGGGGGAACAGGTAGCGCGGTCGTGTGCCCGGGGAGAGCCAGTAGGGCAGAGCGTTGACCGCCACGAACAGGGCGGCGAATCGGAGAAGGGGCTCGGCGCGGAGGCGGGCGCGGAAGGCGGGCAGGGCCAAGCCCCCGAGGAGCAACGTCCAGGGGAGGCACAGGTAAAGCACCTCCAGGGGAAAACGCACGAGTTGCAGGGCAAGCTGACCCATCCCCGCGGCGCTCGCCGAGGCGGTCCGCTCGGTCGAGTCGAGCAGCAGGCGGGCCAGGTACGGGAACAGGTTGGCCTCCCGGGCGTAGGCGGCCAGGTATCCCCCCACGCTCCCGAGGAAGAGCGCCAGGCCGACGAGGTGCTTCCAGCAGAGGAGCCAGCGCAGCCGCCGCGCCTGGGCCAGCCAGGCGAGGACGGTCAGCCCCTGGAAGACGAGGGCGGGGACCCCCTTGGCCAGGAAAGCCACCGCGGCGAGCAGGTAGGAGGACGCGAACAGGAGGAGGGGCCGGGCCCGTTGCTCGAAGATGAAGACGGCCAGCGCCTGGAGCGTCACGAGCAGGGTGAAGAACAGGTCGATGTCCGCGTTCAGGGAGCCGTAAAAGAGGAGAGTGGTGAAGGTCAGCAGGAACGCCACCGCGGTGAAGGCCGTGTCTGACCCCAGCCTCCGCCGGGCCACGAGATGGAGCGCCAGGGCGGCGAGGAGGAGGCTCAAGACGCTGGGGAGCCGGATCCAGAACTCCCCCGTGGACCGGGCGAGACGCATCACCCCGAGGAGCACCCAGCTGAAAAGGGGAGGCTTGTTGAGGTAGACCAGGCCGTTCGTGGTGGGGACGATGAGATTGCCGCGGAGCCCCATCTCCAGGGCCACCAGTGCTCGGCGCGGCTCCTCGAACTCCAGGGGGCGGACGCCCAGGTTGAGGAGGAGCCCGACCACGAGCAGCGGCAGGAACACCCACCTCGCCGCGCGGCTCACGAGCGGGCGCTTCCCCGCCGCCCGGCGGATGATCGACTCGTATCGCTCCGAAATCCGCACGTGCGCCAAGAAAAAAACACGCGCCCACGCCTTCGTGCAACCCCCATCGTCCCTTCTCTTGCGCGGATCCGCTGGTCGGAAGCTCGGTGGGTCATCCTCGCCGCGGCCTTTCGTCACTCCGCTCCTCCCCCTTCCGGTCGTCGCCTACCCACCATCCGCCAAGGGACCGAAGGAGGGAGGCCGGCCGACGAGGGGCGAGGTGTTCGACTCGAAGTGCGACGGCGTCAACGGAGTTCCGCCGCGATCGCCGCCGCCACCGCCTGGTCCTCGCCGGGGAGCACGGTCCGGGGGTCGAGCACCACGCGGTCCTCCTCGATCCGGGCGATGACCGGCGGGTCACGACGGCGGAGCCGGGCCAGGCGCGCGTCTGCGCCTCCCGGGGGAAAAGCCATGAGCGAGGTGGGCAGTGAGACCTCCGGGAGGGAGCCACCGCCCACCTCCGAGCGCCCCTCGATGACTTCGCAGACCATGGCAGCCGCGCCGGCCATCGCCCGCCAACCCTCGACTTGCTCACGGAGTGACTCGGGGGAGCGGGCGATGGCCCGCCACACCGGGATGCGCTCGGCCGCCTCGCCCCGCTCGTAGTGGGCCAGCGTGGCCGAAAGGCCGGCCAGCGTCACCTTGTCCACCCGCAGTGCTCGGAGGAGCGGGTGGCTGCGGGCGACTGACACCGCCTCTCGTCGGCCGGCCAGGATCCCCGCCTGTGGCCCACCGAGGAGCTTGTCGCCCGAGAAGGTCACCAGGTCGGCCCCGGCTCGTATCCGCTCCTGCACGGTCGGCTCGGCGCCCAGCCCGAAGCGGGCGGTCTCGAGCAGCGTGCCCGAGCCCAGGTCATCGACCACCCACAGGCCCCGCGCCCGGGCCAGACCGACCAGCTCGGGGAGAGCCACCTCGTGGACGAACCCGGAAAGCCGGAAGTTGGAACGGTGAACCGAGAGCAGGATCCGGGTCCGCTCGCCAGCCGCCTGCTCGAAGTCGGAGAGGTAGGTGCGGTTGGTGGTGCCGACCTCGGTCAGGGTGGCCCCGGAGCGGCGTAGCACGTCGGGGATGCGGAACCCGCCCCCGATCTCCACGAGTTGCCCGCGTGAGACCAGAACCTCGGCGGGCGCCGCTCCCTCGCCCAGGGCGGCCAGGGCGAGCAACACCGCGGCGGCGTTGTTGTTGACGGCCAGCGCCGCCTCCGCACCGGTCAGCCGGCACAGCGCCGCCTCGGCGTGGCGGTAGCGGTCGCCACGGGTGCCCTTCTCCAGGTCGTATTCGAGGGAGAGGTAGCCCTGGGAGGCGTGAGCCATGGCCGCGGCGGTCTCCTCGGAAAGCGGGGCCCGGCCGAGGTTCGTGTGGATGACGACGCCGGTGGCGTTGATCACCTGGCGGAGGGTGCCTCGCGCGTCCTCCTCGAGCCGGGCCAAGAGCGTTCGCTCCAGCTCGGCCGGCTCCGGGGCGGGGGCGCCCGAGAGGACCATCTCGCGGTACCGGTCGAGCACCTGTCGAGCCGCCTCGACCACCCGTCCGTGACCGAGACGGGCCGAAAAGCCAGCCCGCTCGGCCGCTCGCAGGAGCCGATCGGTGCTTTGCAGCTTGCGAAGCTCTGAGGCCGCTTGCGGGGATGGACCCGTGCCGTCCGCCATGTGCCCGTGCTCCCGTGTGTTTTCCGGCTTGCCTGGCCCCCCGCCAGACGGTAATCCTTCGCCGCGCACTATGCCCTCCATCGATACGTCCGCGGCCGGCTCCTACCTCTGGGCGATCATCGTCTTCCCGCTCCTGGGCGCCGCCGTCAACGGCCTCGCCGGGCGGAGGCTGGGCAGAGGCAATGTCACCCTCATCGCCATCGCCGCGATGATGGGTGCGCTCCTCGTCTCGACCGTCGCCTATTCATGGGTCGCCTGGGTGCAGCACCCGCCGCTCGACTACAGCGCCGGGAACTGGTTCCAGGTGCTCGGGTCCGAGGGTCGGGCGATGGTGGCCGTGCGGTGGGGGCTGAGGGTCGACACCCTCTCGGCGGTGATGATCCTGGTGGTGAGCGGGGTGGGAACGGTCATCCACGTGTACTCGGCCGGCTACATGTCCCACGAGGACGACGCCGGCTACGCTCGCTTCTTCGCCTACCTGAACCTCTTCGCCGCGGCCATGCTCACCCTGGTCTTGGCCGACTCGCTCGTGCTCACCTTCGTGGGGTGGGAGGGCGTCGGGCTCTGCAGCTATCTGCTCATCGGTTTCTGGTACACCGATCCGCAGAAGGCCTTCGCCGGCCGCAAGGCCTTCGTGGTGAACCGGATTGGCGACTTCGGGTTCTTGCTCGGCGTCTTCTCGCTCGTCGCCATCTTCGGTACCACCGACTACGCCAGCCTTCAGGTGCTCGCCCGGAGTCTCCAGGCGAGCGGCGGGGCCGCGGGGGTGATCCAGGCCGGGCTGTTCAGCGGCTGGACCTACGAGCACGCGCTCACCCTCGCCCTGCTCTGCCTGTTCCTGGGCGCGGCAGGAAAGAGCGCCCAGCTTCCCCTCTACGTCTGGTTGCCCGATGCCATGGCTGGGCCGACGCCCGTCTCGGCACTGATCCACGCGGCCACCATGGTCACCGCCGGCGTCTACCTCGTGGCCCGGAACGCCTATCTGTTCTCGCTGGCGCCGGCGGCCATGGCCACCGTCACCCTGGTGGGCGCGCTGACCGCCCTGTTCGCCGCCCTCATCGCCTTCGCCCAGAACGACATCAAGAAGGTGCTCGCCTATTCCACCATCAGCCAGCTGGGGTTCATGTTCATCGGGGTCGGTGTGGGCGTCTTCTGGGCGGGGATGGCGCACCTCGCCACCCATGCCTTCTTCAAGGCATGCCTCTTCTTGGGCGCGGGCTCGGTGATGCACGGGATGGGGGACGAAACCGACATCCGCAAGATGGGAGGGCTGCGTCACCGCATGCCGCAGACCTTCTGGACCTTCGCCATCGCCACCGTGGCCATCACCGGCGCCCTCCCCTTGTCCGGCTTCTGGTCCAAGGACGCCATCCTGGGCGGCGCCCTCGAGTCGTTGAACCCGGCCTGGCCAGCGGTGGGCCGGATCGCCTACGTGCTCGGCTCGCTGGCGGCCCTGGGCACCGCCTTCTACATGACCCGCCTGTTCGTGCTCACCTTCCTGGGCAAGCCCCGCACGCCCGCTGCCGAGCACGCCCACGAGTCGTCTCCGGTCATGACCGTGCCGCTCTGGATCCTGGCGGTGGGCTCGATCGTCGGCGTCCTCATGGCCTGGCCCTTCGAATGGCCCTCGCCCCGGCTCAGCGACGCCCTCGAGCAGCTGACCGCGGGGGCCTTCAACCTGGCCGCCCGGCAGGTGCAGCTGGGGGCCCGGCTGGTAGCTCCCGGCCAGGTCTTCGGCGAGCACCCGGCCTGGCCGTACTTCCTGGCCTGGGGGCTGGCCCTCCTCGGGACTTTGCTCGGCTGGCTCCTCTATGCCGGCCGGTTGCGCGAGGTGCCGGCCCGCCTCGCCCGGGCGCTTCCCGGCGTCTACCAGTTCACGGTGGACAAGTTCCGGGTCGACGAGCTGTACGATCTCCTGGTGGTCCGGCCCTTCCAGTGGCTCTCCATGGTCCTGTGGAAGGTGGTGGACGTTTCGGTGATCGACGGATTGGTGAACGGGGTGGGCCAGGCGTCGCGCTGGACCGCCGGACGGATTCGCGCCTTCCAGAACGGCGACCTGCAACGCTACGCGGCGCTCATGGCGGTGGCCGCGGCCATCATCCTGGGGGTGGCGCTAGGGATGGGAGGGCGGCCGTGAACCTGCTCACCGTGGTCGTCTTCCTGCCCCTGTTCGGCGCGCTGGCCTTGGCCCTCATCCCCAGAGACGAGGTGGGCCAGCACCGGACGGTGGCGCTGTCCGTGTCGCTGGCCACCTTCGTCCTCTCGCTCTGGCTATGGTTCGGCTTCGACGCAGCGGTCCAGGCGCCCGAGTTCCAGTTCGAGTCGAGCGCGCCCTGGATGCCCTCCCTGGGCATCGGCTACCATGTCGGGCTGGACGGGGTGGCGCTGCTCCTGGTGCTGCTCACCACCGTGCTCACCCCGGTGGTGCTGCTCTCCTCCTGGAAGGCGATCTCCGAGCGGGTGAAGGAGTTCCAGATCGCCATGCTGGTCCTGGAGACGGCGATGATCGGTACCTTCGCCGCACTGGACCTGGTCCTCTTCTATGTCTTCTGGGAGGCGATGCTCGTGCCGATGTACCTGCTCATCGGCATCTGGGGCTCCCACAACCGGCTCTACGCCACCATCAAGTTCTTCGTCTACACCTTCGCCGGCAGCGTGCTGATGCTGCTCGCCATCCTCTACCTGTTCTTCCACGACGGGGGGACCTTCGACTACGTCAAGGCCCGCGAGGCGCTCGCGGTGACGCCGGAGGCGGCACGCTGGCTGTTCTTGGCCTTCGCCGTGGCCTTCGCCGTCAAGGTGCCGATGTTCCCGCTGCACACCTGGCTGCCCGACGCCCACACCGAGGCGCCCACTGCCGGCTCGGTGATCCTGGCCGGCGTGCTCCTCAAGATGGGCACCTTCGGGTTCTTCCGCTATGCGCTGCCGCTCTTCCCCGAGGCGGCCCTCGGCTTCCGCTGGGCCATCGCCATCCTGGCAGTGATCGGCATCCTCTACGGGGCGATGATGTCCTTCGTCCAGGCGGACATGAAGCGGCTCGTGGCCTACTCCTCCGTCTCCCACCTGGGCTTCGTCATGCTGGGGCTCATGGCCCTGTCGGCCGAGGCCCTCACCGGCTCGGTGTACCAGATGCTGAACCACGGTATCTCCACCGGCGCCCTCTTCCTCCTCGTCGGCCTGCTCTACGAGCGGCGCCACACCCGCCAGATCTCGGAGTACGGCGGACTGGGCAAGGTCACCCCGGTCATCGCCGCCGTCTTCCTGGTGGTGACGCTCTCCTCGATCGGTCTCCCCGGGACCAACGGCTTCGTGGGGGAATTCCTCATCCTCTCCGGCACCTGGCTATCGCGGCTGAGAGCCCCGGCCCTCATGGCCGCGCTGGCAGCGGTGGGGGTGATCCTGGGGGCGGTCTACATGCTCTTCCTGGTGGAGCGCGTGTTTTTCGGGCCCGTCCGCCAGCAGGAGAACCGCCAGCTGCGCGACATGAGCTTTCGTGAAGGGCTCGTCCTCCTTCCCATGGTCGTCCTCATCCTCGTGATGGGGCTTCGGCCCCAGCCGTTTCTGGAGCCGGTCCGGGCCCCGGTCGATCGGCTGGTGCAGCGCTTCCAGAAGGTGGAGGCGAGAGGGGGCGGGGAGAAACAGGTGGGCACCGTCCCGGCGGCGGTCTCGCAGCCGCTCGAGCGGATGGGAGGCGCCGGGCGAGCGGGCGGCGCCGACGACGCCTTGGCACGAGGCGAAAGGCAATGACATGAGCGGTTTCCCCACGGCGAGCTTCGCCGCCTTGCTGCCGGTGGCCATCCTGACCCTGGGGGCCATCGTCCTGCTCCTCAGCGAGGTGTTCCTCGTCTCCGGGAAGCGCGGCTACCAGTCGGCTCTGACGGTGGCCTTCGCCGTCCTCGCCGCTCTGGCTGCGTTTGTCCTGCCGCGCCCCGGGCCCATCTTCCAGGGCCAGGGGGCCTTCGACGGCTTCTCCGCCTTCGTCACCGCCATCGTCTGCGCCGGCCTGGCCCTCTCGACCCTGGTGGGGGCGAGCTGGCTGGAGGAGCGCGGCTCGGAACGGGGCGAGTTCTACGCCCTGGCGACCTTCGCGGCGGCGGGGATGGTGCTCCTCGGGATGGCCACCGACCTGCTCGTCGCCTTCATCGCCATCGAGACGATGAGCATCTCCACCTATGCCCTGGCCGCCTACCTGAGGCGCGGGCTCCGCCCCTCCGAGGCGGCCTTCAAGTACCTGGTCCTGGGAGCGGTCTCCTCGGCGCTGTTCGTCTACGGCTCGGCGCTGCTCTACGGCGCCTGCGGCTCGACCGCCTTCGCCCGGCTGACCGATGGGCAAGGGTCGCCGCTCTACCTCGTGGGGATGGGGCTCGTCATGGCCGGCATCGCCTTCAAGGTGGCGGCGGTGCCCTTCCACACCTGGACCCCCGAAGTCTACGAGGGTGCTCCCACGCCGGTCACGGCCTTCATGGCCGCCGGGGTGAAGACCGCCGCCTTCGCCGTGCTGGTGCGGATCTTCCTCGCCGCGGAGACCGGATCGGCAGTCAAGGTGGCCGGCTTCGGCATCCTGGTCTCGGTGCTCGCCATCCTCACCATGGTGGCGGGGAACCTCCTGGCCCTGCCGCAGCGGAGCGTGAAGCGGATGCTGGCCTACTC
>Ga0335071_10004002_pt1 | contig 15447 bp, 9 predicted proteins | sample Lox_Sample_15_FD_206724 | JGI IMG/M metagenome (GOLD analysis project Ga0335071, IMG submission 206724) | Soil microbial communities from Loxahatchee National Wildlife Refuge, Florida, United States - Lox_Sample_1.5 | ecosystem: Environmental > Terrestrial > Soil > Wetlands | place: USA: Florida... | reverse complement strand
GCCGCCCGGTTGCAGTTTTTCATTAACGTCGAGAACAATCCCGGCCTGTACACGTCCGTTCTGCAGCGTCTGCACCGGCAGATTCAAACGCAGCGGCACGGTTTCTGCATGTCCGATCGCTTCACCCACTGAACTTGTCCAGAAAGCCACTACCGGAATTCCACCTCCAGTCTGGTTCTCGTCCTTGTGCATCACGACTTGCATCGGATTCGCTCGAGCAAACCTTTGGCCGATTTGCACGACGTCATCTTTGCCCCAGGCTTCGCTCGACCCATGAAATGACCACATCGCATAGGGCTGAGCCTGCGGATCCGTCAACGCGGCATTGAACGAATGCTGCTGGGCCATAACGCGATCGATCCCAATCTCGGATGCACCCGTGTTCTTGTAGGAGAGACTGACTAGCGCAAGTGTGGGAAATTCGTCATAAACCTCCACACTGATCACCTTCTCCAGAGCCGACGAGGAACTTCGTCCCAAGATATCAACCCGCTTGCCTTTCGCTCCCAACCTTCCAGATGCGTTTTCGACTTTTGCGTGATCGAGGTCGAGCACGAAATCCTTGATTTCCCGTCCACTACTGATTACGCCATCTCCATTGATTCCTGCTCCAGGATCGTCCATCGTCAATGTTCTGCCTTCTCGAAGGAGGCTGGCCTGAATGTACCCGGAAGGAAGTACTCGGAACTCCGCGGCAGGAGTTGCTATGACCACGGCTCCGTTTGCCTTGCTGACGGTGACGCCAGAAAGATTCGCCGGATCGGAATTTTGCGTCCGCTGGCAGGCAGGAATGATTAATGTCAGAACAAGGGCGGAAGTGCTTAGAATTCGCGAACGGAGCAGCCTGGTTCTTCGCACATCGAGTTTTGGTCGAAGCATCGGGAAGCTCCTCACTCAGGGAGCTAAAGATTGCGGGGTGTAACGTTTCACTTAGGGACTACTACTAATACCGCGACCCGGCGGGTGTCAAGAATAAACGGTCTCAGTCCCAGAAAATCCCGAGGTGAGAAGCTGCCGGATCTGCACTGAGAACGACCAGCCCCGGCTGGCGGAAAACTGCAGGAGTTCTTCCATCGAGGCGGCAGGGTGGATTGTGTGAGGAGACAGGCACTTGTAACTTGCCAACCATACTCCCAAATGCAAGGCGGATGACAGAGTTCGTTCCGGCACCGGTATTTCAGGCAAGAAAGGAATACCGGCAGCCAAGCCAGCAAGGACGCCGCCTAGCAACGAGTCTCCTGCGCCCGCAGTGGACAAAACTTCTACCCCCACCGCTGGCGCATGAAACCATGCGTCCCGGGTGATGCCATACGCGCCATTTGCGCCGGCGCTCACAACCATCTGCAGCTCCGGCCAGCTATTGCGCAAATGGCGTTGGCACGCCGCAAGAAAAGGTTCCGGTTCATCTTCAGCGAAGGCACATCCCACGAGTTCCCCAGCCTCCTCCTCATTTAGAGAGACAAGATCCAGCAACTCGAACATCCCTGCGTGCTTCGCGTCCTCAATTTCGGCCAGAACGAATGACGCGGCGCGAAATGCGCCTGATCGAGTTGCAATCTCCAGCAATCGCCTCCTGGCTTGCAGGCTTACTTCTGGCAGGCAGAGGGCGATCGTCCTGGCGGACTCGGAATTCATCGATTCAGAAATCTTGTCCATGTCCGAATCAATCAATGCTGCCGCGGCGGAATTGCAACTGGTGATATTCCCTCCACTTCCGTCGGGATATTGAAAACAAACACTGAACAATGTGGGCATTTCGTTCGTTGGGGCCACGAACCTCGTGTCGATGCCTACGTCCGACATTTCCTTGATGAGTTGCCGCCCTACCGGGTCATTCCCGATTCTGCCGACCGGCAACACATGGAATGGGGAACCGGAGGGATCCGCGCCGAGGAATTTTGCGACGTAATGAATCACGATGTGCAGCTTGCAATAATCCCGCACATCCAGCAACCGGCCCAGCCGGCTCTCATTGCGGCCGAGAGTTTTGTCACCTTCGAGCTTGAAGAAAATTCCGCTGCCAATCCCACCGACGCCAATTAAACGCCGATAAGGGGATTTGTCGTCAATCCTGAGAACGCGCATACGGGGTCTCTAGAGCAGCTCCCAGTCGGGATTTTGGCTGATTGGATGTCGCGCAGTTTCTTCCGTCGCCGTAATGATTGCGTCCGGATGCTTTTGAAGCAAGGTCATCGGGTATTCTGTATTCGGCTCTGAAAAAAGGGCAACGCGCAAGGCAGTTTGTTTCCATGCCCCGGTGTCGCTGTACACGCGAACCTTCTTCGCCGACATGCATTCTCGCACTCCCAGCGTGATCGACATGGGAGGAACAAACTGGTAGGCGGCTCCAAACGTTCGCTGCGCGAGTGCAAGGACCGTATCGAGATTGTTCTCCTGGATTCGAATACTCGAATCCGCGAGTTCTTCCAGCGTAATTGCGCTGTATGGGTCACGCCGCGCCTGGTTGTAAGCGATATGCCCGTCCTGCCCCCAGCCTCCAACCGTGATATCAATCGGCGCTTTTTCAATTGCCTCCCGCACGCGGTCGGCAGTCGAGGGAAGCAGCCAAAAGCGCTGCGATTCGGGGACGCTCAATTCGGATCGAATACCGCCGTAGAAATGCTTTTCCATAAAGGTACGAAAATTGTACGGATGATTCGTGGCCAGAGGACGACCTTGCCAGTCCAGACACTCGTCCATGTGAAAGACAAAGAAGTTCCGCAACGAGACACCCCGGGCATTGACAAGCTTGGTGTACGGCGCATACCAGCAACTCGGACCGCAGGGGATGATAGCGCGCGTTGGACGCCCGTTCTTGTTGTTCTCTTCTATCTCCCGGACCAGTTCCTCCGCCATCAACTGACCCATCTGGGCAGAGTCGCGCACTACCCGGAACTTCACACGCCGGGCAGGATGGTCACACAGTTCTCCAACCGGGATCTTGCACCAGCGGTAAAGGTCTGACTTCGATATGGCTTCCATTCCATCTCCAGATTGCTCGTGTTGTGGGCAGGACTTTCTGCCGAAAATTCTATTCGTGTGTTGCGGGGCAAGTTGATTCCCGCACGATCAGCTTGGGACCCACCTTGCGATGTTTGGCTTCCACTCGGCGCTCGTCCAATGATGCCCGGATTCGCTCCTCGACGATCTCAGCCCCCAGAGATCCCTGCATTTCCAGTTGCTGCTGCACTGTCGTAAGCGGCGGATTATGAAATTCAGCTCCGGGGATGTCGTCAAATCCCACAACCGAGCAGTCCTTCGGAATGCGGCGACCGGCTTTCGTCAGAGCTCGAATCGCAGCGCAGGCGGTGAGGTCATCAAATGCGACCAGTGCCGTAAAGTCTGCGCTTCGCCGCAGCAACTCTTCTGTCAGTTCACAACCCTCCGCATAGGTTGAGTTCCGTCCTTTGATTTCCAGAACGAGGGGCTCATCGATTTCCAACCCGACATCCTTGGCGAACTTCTCGATTCCCGACCACCGTTGCGTGCTGTCAACCAGGGCTTTCGGACCTTTGATGAAAGCAACTCGACTATGCCCCAAGTCGTACAGGTGTTGCATGGCCAGCCGCGTACCCGCCTCATTGTCAACCACAATCGAGCTCACGGGGCCGTCCCTCAGTTCGCGCCCGATGACCACAGACGGGATATCGCGCTCGGCCACCTCGGTGAGGAGTGCAGTATCAAGATGAACCGGGTTGGCAATTGCGATCAGCCCTTCCGCACGCCGCCCGAGCAGCATGTCAACGCAACGCTGGAACTGGGACTTATCGTTCTGCAAGTCCGTCACAATGGGAAAATAGCCCGCCGGCCGGAGATGATTTTCAATGCCCCGCAGGATTTGCGTGCAGTATGCGTCGGTAATGTCGAACACGATTACGCCGATGGTCAGACTACGCTGGCTTCGTAGAGATCGCGCGAACAGGTTGGGCCTGTAGCCGAGCTTGCGAGCCACTTTCCAGATCCGGGAGCGCGTCCGGGGTGAAATGCGATTCGCGCCTGCCCCGGCGTTCAAGACCATCGACACAGTAGTGACAGAAAAACCGCTCTTGCCCGCAACATCACGAATGGTGACCATAACCCTCTGCGTGTGGCAACACAAAAGCGTGAAGTCTCAACTGAAACAGTTGACAGCTAACCGGTTGCAGTCTAGATTGTCGGTTATTGTAACGTTTCACCGGAGAAATTGCATGGGAGATTTCGGAAAGCAGATTCGACTTCGCCGGATTCTCCGGCCAGACCGTGGAACTTTGGTGATCGCCTTCGATCATGCTCTCGTGTTGGGACCGATTGCCGGAACACTGGAACCCACTCGCCAGGTACGGAGGTTCCTCGAAAGCAAGCCGGACGCACTCCTGCTCAGCATGGGAGGAGTTCGGCATTTCGCGAAGGCATTGTCCTCAGAACACGTTCCCGGACTGATCCTCCGCCTGGACTGGACTACCGGATTCAACGACGCCGCGAAAACATCCCCGAATGGATTTCAAACCTGCCTGGTAGCTCATCCTGAGGACGCTCTGCGGGCCGGAGCTGACGCCGTGATCACGTTCTTTTTCCTGGGTAGCGGTGACCCTGAATTCGAGAAAAAAGAAATTCAAAGGGTAGGAGAACTTGCCCGCGAGTGCGACCGCTGCGGGATTCCTTTGATTGTGGAATCGATCGCTCGAGGAGCCCAGGTCGAAAATCCACGCGATCCGAAGTGGCTGATGTTGCACACCCGCGTCGCAGCCGAACTGGGCGCAGATGTAATCAAGACAGAAAACGCCCAGACGGTCGAGACCATGAGCGAGGTTGTCCGGGCCTGCCCGATTCCGATTCTCGTCCTTGGTGGCACTCGCACAGGTTCTGACGAGGAAGTGCTTGGGGTAGTTCGCGCCATCGTGCAGTCTGGGGCCTCCGGCGTGTTCTTCGGCCGAAACATCTTTCAGGCAGAGAATATGCCTGAACTCCTGAAACGGGTTCGACTGGAACTCGGTTCGGCTCGTCCGAAGGAAAGCTGACCGTGAGCCTGCTCGCCATCGACATGGGAACGAGCAGTTGCAAGGCGGTGGCATTTTCGGACGACGGCGGCATGCTCGCGCAGGCGTCGCATTCGTACTCCCCAGAGTCACCCCAGCCCCGCTGGAGCGAGATGGCGCCGGAGAAGTTCTGGCAGGCTTTCACTTCGGCAGTTCGCGCCATCGTCAGTAAGCTCCCGCGCGATGAAGTGGAAGTTGTCGGCATCAGTTCTCACGCTGAAACATTCTTCCCTACTGATAGCGCGGGCCATACCCTTGGCCCAGCCATCCTGAATGCAGATAGTAGAGCCGTGGCCGAGGCGGCTTGGGTTACCGCTCAGATCGGACGCGAGAAACTTTTTGCGATCACGGGGCTGGCCCCCCATCCGATGTATCCGCTGCCCAAGATCCTCTGGCTTCGAAAGCACAAGCCCGAGATCTTCAGGAGTGCAGTTCGCTATCTGACGGTCCCCGGCTATCTACTGACCCGGCTCGGACTGCCGGGATACGTGGACTACTCGCTGGCTTCGCGTTTTCTGGCATTCGACATTCGCCGGCGGGAATGGTCAGAAGAAATCCTTTCTGCGTCTCAACTCTCTCCGGATTTGTTGCCCCAGCCACTCGCCGCAGGTACTCTCGCAGGAGAGTTGTCGGAGAAGGCGGCAACCGGTCTTGGGCTTGCGAAGGGAACTCCAGTCATTCTTGGTGGCCACGACCAGCCCTGTGCCGCGCTGGGAAGCGGAGTTCTGGGTCCTGGACGCGTTTCCGCTTCTTTGGGAACCTACGAGTGCCTGGTAGGAGCTTCCGAAACACCCTCGCTCAGTCCAGAGGCATTTGCTTCGAATCTGAATTCCTATTGTCATGTAGTTCCAAATCGCTTCGTCACCCTCGCATACTTCCCTTCTGGAATCATGGTCGAATGGCTTCTGCGCGTGCTCCATCCGGTCGACCAGCCTAGTGCCCCTGCCGCAACCTGGGAAGTTTTCCGCGAACTCGAGGCCCATGCCTCCAGCAAGCCTACCGGTCTTTGCATCACGCCCCATCTTCTCGGAAGCTGCAATCCGGATTTCAATCCACAGGCAAGCGGGGTCATCGCGGGACTTCGTCCCTCAACAACGCCCTCCGATTTGTACAAAGGCGTGCTCGAGGGCATCGCTTGCGAGTTTGCGAACATGACAGATCTTCTCCGCCGCACTGTGGGAGCGTTTCAGGCCGTCTACGTAAGCGGGGGCGGTGCGCGATCCGGGCTGGGTCTGGAACTTCGTGCCGCGGTGGCAAATTGTGAACTCCGCCTGCTGCAATGCCCTGAAGCGGTCTGCCTGGGAACGGCCATATTGGCCGGGGTCACGATTGGAAAATTCCGCAGTTTCGAAGATGCAGTCGCGTCGTTCGTTCGAGAATCGGGCACGATTGTTCCCGACTCATCCGTCAGTGCGTCATACCAGTTTCAAAAGGCAGAGTACCAGCTGCTTTATTCCAGCCTCGCGCCTCTGCGGCAAGCGCGAGAGAAAGTTAGCTAGGAGGAGCAATGATAGAGCCAAAAATCGGTTTTATTGTTTATGGAGTGCACAAAGATGGGTTGCAGGATCCGATGGGCCAACCGTTCATCGACGAGGCCATCGTCCATCGTTCCAAGGAAGCCCTGACAAAAGCAGGGTGCCAGATCGTCACACACGACATCGTGATCGCGAGTAAAGACGAGGCTGTAACCGCATTGCGTCGCATGAAGCATAACGAGGACATCGACGCTGTCGTCCTATTCTCCGGGACCTGGGTCTGGGCCGCGCACCTGATCGGAGCAATTCGCGATTTTGCAAGCACGGGGAAGGGCCTGTTGCTCTGGACCCATCCCGGCTCGCAAGGCTGGCGCCCCGTGGGCGGCCTGGTCATGCATGGAGGGTTGTTGGAGGTGGGCATTCCGCACAGGTTTGTTTATGGTGCGGCCGACAATACTGCGACGGTCGACAGAATCGTGAGTTATGCCCGTGCCGCGCACTTGAAGAATTGGCTTAATCTCTCCACTATCGGGACATTTGGAGGGCGCGGCATGGGGCAGACCTGCGGTGTTGCCGATCCCTCTCAATGGATGCGCATGTTCGGCGTCGATATCGACACCCGCGATACCGCCGAACTCATTCGCGCGGCGCAAGCGATCTCCTCGACAGAGATCGCAGAGGCCACCAAACGATTGGCGACTCTTTTCGACAAGACACCGGAATCGACTGTGGTCAACGAGCGCTCGATTCGGCTGTATCTGGCGTTGAAAAAAGTGGTCGAAAAGGAGAAATTCGACTTCTATACGATCCAGTCTTTCCCGGGACTCGGAGACGATTACTCCGCCACCTGCTTTGCCCAAAGCATGATGCTCGAAGATGGATACGGCACGTCCACGTTGGGGGATTTCAACACCGCGCTCACTGTGCTGTTGCTGACAAAATTAAGCAAAGAGCGCGTCTACTACGGCGACCTCCAGCACATCGATACCAAAAGCCACGAGATCAAAATCATCGGCGACGGGGCTTGTCCTCCCTCATTGGCGGGAAAATTAGGGCCGGCTGGCTTCGCTGAGCATGGCATTCCCACCGAAGGAGAGGCTGGCGGCCTTTCCGTCAAGTTGATCTGCAAGGTTGGAGATGGCGTTCTGGCACGTCTCGGCAGAGTCAACGGCGAATTCCAAATGGTGCTAACTCGCGCGACAGTCTTCGAACCCCCTGCCGATCAAGTCCATGACCGGTTAAACGAGTGTGGGATTCCGTTCTGGCCTCACGGTTTTGTTACTGCTCACTGCAACATGGAGACCCTGCTGCAAAGCTGGACCAACGAATACGCCTGTCTGGGCTATGGCAGTGATCTGTTTCCCGCACTCGTTGACTTCTGCGAGTTGACTGGAATCAAAACAGTTCTGCCATAAGGTGAAGACGGCGAACGATGAATTAGCTGAACGTGCACGCGTCGGCGTACACGCGCAGAATCCGTCGTATGTGATACTGCACAAGTTTTTCCGGAGTGGCATCACATGATCCGTTCCGAATCGCTTCGTACTCAAGCGGCAGATATTGGCTGATGAGCGTAGGAGGAATCCGCCTTTTCTTGAGATTGCTAAGCAATCGGGCGATTTCGTCTTGGACCGCAGGCTGGTTCCAATAGTAGCGGCAGCGATCGCTAAACCCGAAGATTCGGTCGCGGCGGACTTCCTCTTCGTCGCCTTCGTAATACGACCTCCAGTGCGACGGATCGCGCAGCATGGCCGCATCCAGAGCTTCACGGACTTGGGAGACGAGATCGGCGGGTTTTCTGAACAGCTCGCGTTCTATGCCACCTAGTGCCAATACCGCTTCACGAAAAGCAAACGTGAGCCAGGGTCCCACTTTCAATATGGCGAAGTGATCTTCGACCATCTGAGTCAGCGCGAGTGAAGACTGGTAATCGGTGGAATGCGCCTCGAAAACCATTCCGGGATGAGCGGACAGCGCGGCCGACAGAGATGCTGCTTTGCTTCGACTATAGTCGAAGATTGCGTTCGATCCGAACTCGACTCCTGGCTGAACGACAAGGGCAATCACTCTCTCCCACGCCGATTGCAGCCCGAGTTCCTCGAAGGCCTGTTGAAATGTCTTGAGCGTACGATGAACATCCTCAGCTTTGGTAACCGCGAGCGCCTCGGTGTCGTGCACTTCTCCGCCGGGCGCGGGCACTTCCGTGCCCACTACGTAGACAGGTTGCGGCGATTCCGGCGGTAATCCTCGATACGCGTCTTCGGCCGCTTGACACAGAATTGCGGCCCGCGCGGCGATAGTGCGCTCCGAGATTCCAGGTTTCCGGTCATCCGCGCAGCCCATACTCGCATCGAGATGGATCTTCTGATAACCCGCTGCTACGCAAGCACGAACCAATCCGCATGCTTTCTCCATTGCGGATGCGGAAGGTTCACTTCGCCAGGGGAATGGCCCAAGGTGATCTCCGCCAAGCAAGACACGATCGGGCGAGAGACCCGTTTCTTTTGCGGCGGAATAAATCCATTGCGCAAACTGGCGCGGCGTCGAACCAGTGTAGCCTCCGAACTGGTTGACTTGACTCGAGGTTGACTCGATGTGCAGAAGCGATTCAGCTTCCAGGGACTCCCGAATGGATGCCTCGATTACCGCAGGGTGAGCTGAGCAGACAGCAAATGTGCCGCCCTTCCCTGTCTGACGATTGCCGCGCAATAGATTGTGCAATTGGCTGCCTGCATTCCGGTCTCCGGGGACAGAAGGCGGGCGTCTCATGTGGTCGCTTTGCGTATCCATAGTTATCTCTCTGGACACACCAATAAAGAAGTCATACTGCCGATTCCGAAACCAGCGCGGGTGATCCGGTCAAATTGCATGGGGGATAAGTATTGGGACAATGGAATTCGCGTCATTGCAGGTCGGGCTATTGTTCCCGGCGAGCGGGCTAGACTAACACACCTTTCGTTTCCTATCGAACTTTTTTGTTTCATTTCAAGTGCCAGACGGGGTTATTGGGCCTTTGCAGCCCAAAGAGGCTGGCACCTGCTCGGCGTCGGGCATCGTTCGCATGCAGAGTCCAACCAGAGAGCCCAAGATTCAGAGGACATGGAGGTATTACCGATGCTAATGCTTTCGAACACTTTTTTTTGCTGGACAACCGCCATCCGACCGATATAGAACGAAACCATTCGGAAAAGCACGCAAGTATCTGGGATTACTCTTTCAATCCGGTCAGGCTTGCAGATACGTCGAATTCGTCCAGGGATAGGAGAGTCACAATGCGGAAGAATGTCCTGGTCGTCCTGGTTCTGATCATCGCGGTAAGCATGGGCTTCGCACAAGTCGATACCGGCAGCCTGGTCGGTACGGTTAAAGATGCGAGCGGGGCGCTTCTCCCCAACGTCACCGTAACCGCAACCAACATGGACACAGGCGTCCACGCCGCCGTGAAGAGCGATGTTAACGGTAATTATGTGATTACGCCGCTGCATATCGGCCGCTACTCCGTTGCGATCGAGTCTACCGGGTTCCGAAAGGAGATACGGAACGATATCGTGCTCGATGTGCAGCAGACAATTCGACTCGACTTCGCATTGCAGGTCGGCTCGGTATCGCAAGTCATGGAGGTCAGCGGAGCCGCACCGCTGCTGGAAACCGAGAGCGCATCCCTTGGCGATGTCGTGACAAGCCAAACGGTGGAATTGCTACCCCTGAACGGACGTCGTTATACCGATCTGGCGGAGCTTACCTCGGGGGTGTCCAAGGTCGTCGAAGGTCCCGTGAATGGCGGCAGTTCGCCCACCAACGGCAACGCCGGCGGGAGTTTCGCGGTTAACGGGATGCGCGGAGACCAGAACAACTTCATGCTCGACGGCATCGACAATAACTCCAATGACAATGGAGACGTCGCCATCCTGAGCAGCGTCGATGCGATCGCCGAATTCAAAATCCAGACCTCGAACTACTCGCCGGAATTCGGACGTAGCGGTGGCGCCGTCATCAACGCCACCACCAAGTCAGGAACAAACCAGATTCACGGCAGCGCATGGGAGTTCTTCCGCAATGACGCGCTCGATTCCGCGCAGTACGGCTTCGGCACGAATCTGCCTAAGGCCCCGTACAAGCAAAACCAGTTTGGTGCCACAATCGGTGGGCCAGTTATTAAGGAGAAGGTGTTCTTCTTTGGCGATTACGAAGGCACCCGGATCCGCTCGGCCACGACCGACATCGTAAAGGTGCCGACCGCAGCCGAGACGACTGGGAACTTCTTCGACATTCTCGGTGGGCAATCCAAGATATGCGGTCCCAACGGTGACCAGCTGTGCTTTGACGCCCTTGGTCGCCCTATCTACACCAACGAAATCTATGATCCGACGACCACGCGGACAGTCAACGGCTCTACGGTGCGTGATGGATTCGGATTTGATCCAACGACCGGGCTACCAATCGACGGGCAGGCCAACATCATTCCGGCCGCCTCGTTGAACCAACTGGGCCTGAACTTCGCCGCTCTCTATCCGGTAGTCACGACCCCCGGAGGCGGCAACTACTCCGTGAACGCCCCGGGCAGCGACCGCATCGACCAGACCGATATTCGTGTCGACGAAAGCGTTTCCTCCAAGATCCAGCTCTTCCAACGATTCTCTCTCGCGCAAGATCATCGCTTCCAGGCCCCAGTGTTCTCTGGCCTTGCCGATGGCGGAAGTTACAACACCGGCAATCGACCGCTGAGCACCCGCGGGTTCGTGCTCGGCTACACCCACACGATCACACCGAATCTAGTGAACTCAGCGCGCATCGGGTTCAACCGTGTCCATTACATTTCGAACGTCCCTTCCTATGGCCAGAATTTTCCGCCGCCGAACCTCCAATTTCCCGGTGTTCCCAACAATCCACTGATTAACGGGTTGACGTTGATGCAGCCCAATGGCTACCGCAGGATCGGTGAACCCGGCTATACCCCGACCCGCAGCACCACGCAGGACATCCAGCTCAACGACACCCTCAGCTTTGTTCACGGCAAGCATTGGTTCAAGATGGGGCCGCAGTTCCGCTTCGACCAATTCAATTTGCTGCAGATCGGCCAGCCCCGCGGCCGCGTTTCGTTCAGCGGCCAGTTCACGGCAATCGATCCTGGTAATCAAGGCGAGACCGGCAACGGAATCGCGGACATGCTCATCGGCGATCCCGTATCCGCCATCATTTCAACCGTTACCTACTTCGGCAATCGCCAGCACTCGTACGGCGCATTCGTCGAGGACACCTGGAAGGCCCGGCCAAATCTAACCTGGGATCTTGGGTTGCGTTATGACTACGCCACACCCTTCTACGAGGCCCATAATCGCCAAAGCAATTTCGACTACACGACCGGACAAATCATCCCCGCTGGTACTGCGGGATATCCCAAGCATCTCGCGAATGTAGACAAGGCCGACTTCGCACCACGCATCGGGTTTTCCTACAGCCCGTTCCCCGCACGCCCGCTAGTCGTCCGTGCCGGTTACGGCCGATTCTTCATCTTCAACGAAATTCGCACCGGCGATCCGTTGCAAACCGATTACAACTTCCCGTTCTTTTTCGAGCCCAGCTTCACTGGCGATGGCTTTACGCCCGCTCTGGGGATGACACCCGGAACCGGTTTCCCGTCGCTCGATCCCGGCAACATCGGCAACCTGACTCTCGGCGTCACAAGCCAGGACTGGCGCCTGCATACTGGTGTCTATGACCAGTGGAATCTCGACATCGAGTATCAACTGCCAGGAAATATCCTGATTACTCCCGCATACGTCGGCAGCAAGGGAACCCACCTGCAGTCCCTCATCGACCGTAACCAGATTCAAACGCCACAACAAACGTTCGATCAGTCCAAGCGGCCTTATCCGCAATACGCCGGGTTCACCTCGATCGTGAATCGCGGAAACTCGACCTACCATGCGTTCCAGCTCAAGGCCGAGAAGAAGGCTTCTCACGGACTTTACTTCCTGAGTGCGTACACCTTCAGCAAGAGCATCAACGACCAGCCGGAAATCTGCTGCAACGGTCCGTTCCCGCAGAACAGCTACAACCTTGCCGCAGAAAAAGGGCTTTCCGATTTTGACAACCGGCAGCGCTGGGTCACCAGCGTCGATTACGCAATTCCGGTTGGAAAAGGTCAGAAGTACATGAACCGCGGCGGAGTAGCGGATGCGGTTCTTGGTGGATGGCACGTCGGCGGCATCATCACCTTCCGTTCAGGCTTCTATTTCTCGCCGCTAACCGGAAACGGCGACCCGACCAATACCGGTTCTCAAGGACTGCTGCGGACCGATCAAACCGGCAGCGGCCATCTCTCGCATCCCACCTGGATGAACTGGTTCAATATCAATGATTTTCCCGTTCCAGTAGGTCACTTTGGCAATGCGGGTAAGAACATTTTGGAAGGGCCCGGAGAAAAGGGCGCGGACCTTTCCGCACGTAAGATATTCGCCGTCAACGAGAGGTTTCATGTGGAATTCCGTGCAGAGTTCTTCAACGCCTTCAACCATCCTGTCTTCTCTCAGCCAGACAACTACGTTACGGATGGCGCCGGCGCTGCCGGTGTGATCACCTCAACCGTGATTCCGCAGCGGCAGATTCAGTTTGCCTTGAAGCTGGATTTCTAAGTCCTGTATTCCGGGAACCGTTTCGCCTTCCCGGAAGGAAAAGGCAGTCTATCGCGGATGCCTCGAACGTACGATTCGTCTGAATCGTAGGCGCATGTCCAGAGTTTTGTTCTGCAGCGCGAAATTCGCGCTGTGGTGTGTCGAGAGGGCGGTGAACCCCTACGCGAAACCCTAAGCCAAAGGAGGAAAAACTCAAGTGCAGCGCAGAGACTTTCTCAAAAGCAGTGTCGCATTGGCGGTAGCCGCAGAATTGGGAACGGGCAAAGCCCACGGACTGGTCCGCGCTCATAACTGGGACAAATACGACTTCGGATCAGGTCCGACCGTGACGGACCGACTCAATCAAGGTCCCTTCCCGCAATACGCTCCCGACGCCGCCATCCCTACCGACGAGGTTGTCATGACCACGACGCCATCGGAAGAAGTCGTTCCGAACTACGGCAAGGGTCTCGTCACCTACATAACGGCCGATAGCGGTACCGATGAGATCAAGGCGGACGATGTTTCGAAAGAGATTGAAGCCCTCGTGCAGTTCCCGCTGGGGCAACTGCTTTATATTCGTCCGACTTGGCGCGAGATCCAGCCAAAACCCGGACGTATCGAATTGCCGGAGTATCTCCGACTTGTTTTCGACCTGGCCAAGAAAGACAACAAGCGCATCGGGCTGCGCGTGCAGATGAGCGCGCCCGACTACACCCACGAGGCCGCTCTCCCGGATTTTGTTCTCGACAAAGTACCGAAGGTAGACCTCGTCATGAGCAACAGCAATCCGGAAGATAACCGCGCTGCAGAGCGGTACTTGAAAAATCCGCACGGCAAATATCAGCCGCGCTTTGACCATCCCTTCTTTCAACAAGCTTTCAAAGAACTGGTTGAAGCGATGGCGGCGGAATTCAACGGGAGTTCCGCGATCGAATTTATCGACACCTTCATGTACGGCTTCTGGGGCGAGGGCCATACCTGGCCATTCGCCAACACTCCATTCCCCGACTTTCAGACCGCCGAGCGAACCTGGGTCAACATGCTCGAGGTTCAACTCGAGCACTTCACCAAAACGCCTTTGCTGACCAACACGCAACCGGACTGTAGCCAGGTGGGCAACTCGGAACTGCTCGATCGTACCGTTCGCAGCAATAATTGGATTCGCAGCGACACGATTTTTATTGAGAACGAGCAGATCGAGCCGCTCAGCAATCGACCGCCTTGGATCGCCGCTCTGCTCGAACAGGGGCTACCCGGAAAGCTGCCCGACCCGTCGGCCGCTGACGATGGCGTGTCGCCTGCAGAAAACATGATCTCCCATGTCATGGATATTGGAGCGAACTACTGGTCGCTTTGGAACTTTCACCAGATCAGCACCAAGAATCTGAACAGCTATTACCAGGCATATCCGCAATGGTTCGACCGCATCAATCGCCGGATCGGATACAACGTGAGGCCGTCATTTATATGGAGCTATGACAATGGCGGCTACCTGGGCCTCATTGTCGGGTTTGCCAATGACGGCATCGCGGGCGTCCCCGGGGTACTGCGTGTCACCGTAGAAAACGAGGAGGGAAAACCGCTGAAGAGCGGATGCCTGGATCCTGGCTATCCCGTACCCGGCAAAGTGCGCCAGGCGCAGTTCGTTTTGCCGCAGGGAACAAAATTCAAGGGACTGAAACTCCGGGCCGAGATCGAAGTGAAGGGCATGCGTTATCCGGTTCGCTGGGCATGTCGTCAGAAATTGAACGAGGATGGCTCACTTACCCTGCGGCCGAATCTTCATCACGGCATCTGAGTGCGGCGTGAAATCAAGGGAAGAGAGGCACTAATATGCGCAGACGGGATTTCCTGAAAACTGGAGCAGTCCTTGCAGGAGCGAGCACTCTCGCAACGCCCCGAATGTTGGCGGATGTGCAAGACCATCTCTGGGAAGGGTACAACTTCGGCACTCCGCCGGTAAGCAATCGACTCGACCAGGGGCCATTTGGGGTCGGTCAGGATGAAGGCTGGTTCACCATCTTCGTGACACAACCTTCACGCGCTCACATCCGGAACTTTGGCACTGGACTGGTCGGCTACACCTGGGAGGAGAATGGTCCGGCGCTCAGCGTTCAGTGCGGCAAACAAACCCTGGAGCAAGCAGTAGAAAGAATGGCGTCGCTTCCCTTCGTGGACGTGCTGTACATCCGTTGCGACTGGAGAGATGTGCACGCAGGCCCCGGCAAGCTAAACCTATCGCCGGTATGGGATGCGACATTCGATGCCGCCAAGCGTCACAACCTCGGCGTCGGCTTTCGAATTCAGCTATCGAGCCCGAATATCCAGCCAAAAAAGCTG
>Ga0335071_10004001_pt1 | contig 15448 bp, 8 predicted proteins | sample Lox_Sample_15_FD_206724 | JGI IMG/M metagenome (GOLD analysis project Ga0335071, IMG submission 206724) | Soil microbial communities from Loxahatchee National Wildlife Refuge, Florida, United States - Lox_Sample_1.5 | ecosystem: Environmental > Terrestrial > Soil > Wetlands | place: USA: Florida... | reverse complement strand
TTCCAGACCGCCGCCGAGAAGACGGCGCCACCGGGGTTCGCGAGCGCCGTCCACGTCCCGCCATTCTTTTTCGCCACGCCGACGCCGGCCGCCCAGAGGCTGGAGCCGTCCGTCGCGAGAGCGCGCGCCTGGGTGACGCCCGGGGGAAGAGGCTCGGGCGACCAGCACGGCGAGGGCCCGGGCGGCGTGCAGACGAGCACGTTGCTGAAGACGCCGGTTCCGTCCGCGGCGTAGACCGCCCCGGCGAACGCGAGGGAGGTGACCGCGTGTCCCGCGAGGCCGATGGGCGCCCACGCGCCGGACGTGAGGACCCAGAGGCCATTCGGCGTCCCGGCCCAGACGCTCACGCCGTCGGAGGCGAGCGCGTTCGCCGTGGCGCCGGGGAGCGTCGGGACCTGCTGGAACCTGAGGCCCGCGCGGGCTGGCGGCGCGAAGGCCAGGGACGCAAGGAGCGCGATCGCGGGAAGACGGTTCGCGGTGCGGCGGGCGGAGGGACGGCCGGTAGTCTTCACGCCGCGAGGATAGCGGGATTTGCGACGAAAACCGCGCTCTGGCCGCGCAACCTCACGGGGTCTGCCTGCGTCTCACCGGGATGCGGGTTCGGTGCGCGCCGGGCGTAGCCTCCGGCTGGCGGCGGGATTGCACGGCGACGGGCGACCGTCCCCCGCAGCGTCAATTCGTCGTGGAGGTCCTTCCTTGAGAACGTTCGCGCCCGGCCGCCTCGCTCTCCTCATCTCTTTCGTCCTGGCGCTCCCAGCGGCGGCCGGCGAGATCCGCGGCCGGCTTCTCGTCTCCGACAAGAGCGACCGGCCCGCCTCCGGCGTCACCGTGTCCGCAGTCCCCTGGGAGACGCCGGGCGAGGAGGCGAGGCGCGAGGCGAAGGCGACGGGGGCGGCCGCGCCGCAACCCTTCGCGACCGCGACGACGGGCGCCGATGGCTCCTTCGCGCTCGCGGTCCCGGCCGAGCCCGGGAAGGAGAAGCTCTTCCGCGTGAAGGCGGAGGGAGCGGGCATCGTCCCGGTCCTCTTCGAGAACGTCTACGACGTCTCGGAGACGGAAGACCTTGGCGAGCACCTCCTCGCTCTCGCGGGGAAGATCTCGGGAGCCGCCGTGGACGCGTCGGGCGCGCCGCTCGCCGGCGCCGAAGTCCTGCTCGAGCCGGCCGGAGGAGGACCTCTCGACCCGGACTTCCGCGCGCTCACGCGCACGGTCGTCACGGCCGCCGACGGCACCTTCCACTTCGACGAGGCGAGCGCGGCGGGCAACCGGATCACCGTGAGGAAGGACGGCCTCGCGCCGGCGGTCGCCTCGGGCCTGCGCACGGGTGCGATCGCGAAGCCGATCGCGCTCTCCGCGGGGTTCCCGCTCGCGGGCGTCGTCCGCGACGCGGGCAAGCACGCCGTCGCGGGGGCGCTCGTGCGCTTCGAGGGAGTCAAGGCGACGACGCGGTGGGTCCTGACGGACGCCGAGGGCGGTTTCTCGATCCCGAACGCGCCGGACGGGCGCGGGTCTCTCGTCGTGGACGCCGGCGACTCGGGCTGGGCCGCGAAGCCGGACGTGAAGCTTCCGATGCCCGAAGGCCGCGTGCTGACCGTCTCGCTCGCGGCGCCCTCTTCGCTCGCCGGCAAGGTCGTCGAAGACAAGACGAGCCGGCCCGTCCCGCGCGCGAAGGTCCTCCTCAAAGGCAACGCGTTCGCGCGCCTCGTGCGCACGGCGCCCGACGGGTCTTACGCGCTCAGGGGCCTGCCCGCCGAGTCGTACCGGCTTTCGGTGGACGAGGCGCGGCACGTGCCGTGGGTCCACGCCGCGCTCGCGCTCGCCCCCGGCGAGGCGAAGAGATTCGACATCGCGCTCACGCCGGGCGCGACGATGACCGGAAAGGTCGTCGACGAGAGCGGCGCCCCCGTGGCGGCGGCGCGCGGCACGCTGACGCGCGGCGGCGAGAACGCGATCGCGGGCCTGCGGCGCATCCTGCGCGTCGGAACCGAGGTCACGGCGTTCCGGACGAGACCCGACGGCACGTTCACGGCGCCGCGCCTCGCGCCGGGCGACAACCAGCGGCTCTTCGTGAGCCACGCGGACTTCGAGCGCGCGACGGTCGCGGGCCTGTCGCTTCCGCCGGGCGGGACGAAGAGCGGCGTCGTCGTGACCCTGAAGCGCGGCGCGACGATCACCGGGATCGTGAAGGACGCAGCCGAGAAACCGGTCCCGGACGTCGAGGTGGAGGTCGACCCGTCGGCGAACTTCCGCGGCGGAGTCGCGGGAGCTTCGATGAACTTCATGCGCCTCGGCGGTCCGAGCGCGCGCCCGAAGACGAAGACCGGCGCGGACGGCGCGTTCGCGATCAAGGGGATGTCGGCCGGCGAATACGCGCTCGTCCTGAAGAAGCCGGGCTACGCGACCGAGCGCGTGGATCCCGTCAAGGTGACGGAGCAGGGCGCCGAGCCCGTTCTCGTCGCGCTCGGACCCGGCGCGAGCATCTCGGGCGCCGTCCGGCGCAGGAACGGCGACGGCGCCGAGGGCTTCCTCGTGCGCGCGGGCGCCGCGGCCGGGGGCGGGCGAGGCGGACGCGGCGGAGGCGGGCCGGGCGGCGGGGGACCGGGCGGCCTCCTCAACGCCATCGGCACCGACAGCCCGACCGGCCCGGACGGCGCCTTCTTCATCGACGGTCTCAAGCCGGGTCAGGCCTACGACCTCACGGCGCTCGGCGGGGCCGGCATCGGGTCGCCGAAGCGCGGCGTCGTCGCGCCGGCCGCCGGCGCCGACCTCCTCGTCGCCGGAACGGGGCGCATCGCGGGCGTCGCGCTCGACGCGGCGACCGGCCAGCCCTTGAAGAATTTCTCGGTCTCGTACGAGCCCGACCGCGGCGGCGGCGCGATCATCCGGATCGTCGCGCGCGGCGTGGGCGCCTCGACGGGAATCGGCGTCAAGCGCGCCTTCCAGACCGAGGACGGCGCCTTCGCGCTGGAGGACGTGCCCGCGGGGACGTGGACGCTGATCCTGGAAGGGAAGGGTTATCAGACGGCCCGCGTCTCGAGCCTCACGGTCGAAGAGGGCGGGACGAAGGACGGCGTCGAGGTGCGGGCCACGCCGGGCGTCGTCCTCAAGGGCCTCGTCACGGACGCGAAGACGGGGCGGCCGGTCGCGAACGCGACGGTGACCTGGGACGCAGCCGGCGGAGGGACGGGCGGGCCGGGCGGCATGCTCGGCCGGGGCGGCCCGCTCGGAGGGCTCGACACGGCGGACGAGATCACGACGGACGCCGAAGGGGCGTTCACGATCGAGGGAGTCGCGGCGGGCCGCGTGAAAGTCACGGCGAAGAACCCGGACTACTCGGACGGCAGCGAGGTTGCCACGGTCACGGAGACCGGCGGCCACGTCGAGATCAAGCTCGCGTCGGGCGGCTCCGTGGGCGGCGTCGTCGCCTCCGGCAACCAGCCGGTCTCCGGGGCGAACGTCATGATCGCGGGCGCCGGGGAGACCGGATTCGGCCGCATCCTCGGCGGCACGCAGTCGACGACGACGGACGCCACGGGCCGCTTCACGTTCGACCACCTCGCCCCAGGCCTCTACAGCGTGTCCGCCGGCCTGAACGGACAGTCGAGCAACCTCGTGGACGTCGCGTTGCAATCGGGAGACGCGCGGAACGACCTCGTCCTCTCGCTTTCGTCCGGCGTGACGGTCCAGGGCGCCGTGAGCGGCCTCCCGGACGGCTGGAAGAACGGGACCACGGTCGCGGCGACGGGAGTCCAGTCGTTCGTCGCGACGACGAAGGTCGGCGCGGACGGCTCTTACCAGATCCCGGGCGTGCCCGTCGGGCCCGTCACGCTCCGCGCGACGGCGACGGACGGCTCGGGGACGTCGCGCTCGACGACGCAGCAGGTCGTCGCGAGCGCCGACGTGCCCGTTCTGCAGGCCGACATCGTCTTCAACATCGGGTTCACGCTGTCCGGGCACGTGACGCAGGGGGGAACGCCCGTCGCGAACGCGATGGTCAACGCGAACCTCCAGGGCGGAGGCGGCCGGCAGGCGGCGACGACGACGGACGACTCCGGCGCCTACTCGCTCCAGGGCCTTCAGGAAGGCGCGTACGCCGTCTCGGCCTCGACGAGCCCGCTCTCGGGCGGCGTCGCGTCCGTCGTCCGGCAGACCGTGTCGCTCACGGGCGACCAGAACCTCGATCTCGCGTTTCCGATGGGGACGGTTTCGGGGATCGTGACGGACGCGGATACGAAGCAGCCCCTTCAGGACGTGACGGTCGCTCTTTCGCCGCCGGCGGGCGGAGGGGGAGCGGGCGGCGGCCAGCGGATGACCCAGACGGACTCGACGGGCCGGTTTCAGTTCGCGAGCATCGCGCCGCAGGCGTACACGATGAACACGTCGAAGACGGACTACCAGTTCGACAACCGCCAGATCACGGCGGCGGACGACGGGTCGAGCGAGAACCTGACGATCGAGCTCACCCGAGGCCAGGGCATCGAGATCCAGGCGCGGGACGGGATCGTGGGCGTCCCGATGAGCGGCGTGAACGTGCGCGTCCTGAACGGGGCGCGCGCCGTCGTCTTCGGCGGCTCGATCGCGCTCGACTCGAACGGGATCGGCGAGATCACGTCTCTCAAGCCGGGTTCGTACTCGCTCTACGTGAGCGCGAGCGGCTACTCCACGATCTACATCCCGAGCGTGTCCGTGCCGTCGCAGACGCTTCCCGTCACGCTCACGCCGGGCGGCGCCGCGGACATCACGGTCGGCCCGAAGTCCTTCGTGGCCGGGATCATGCGCGGCACGCTGCAATCCGGCGGCCTGCCGTATCCCTACACGCCCTTTGCGACGGACGGGCGCCTGTCGATCGCGGCGGACCCGACCGGGGTGAAGGGCTTCCGCCGGCTCACGAACCTCGCGCCGGGGAGCTACGTTCTCACGCTCGACGGCGGAGGCGGGACGACGTTCTCGGTCTCGGAGGGAGGCATTACGCCGGTCGCGCTCCCGTGACGCGGCGTGCGCGGACTCAGCCGAGGAAGGCGCGCGCGAAGAACGCGAGCCCGACGAGGCCGAAGCCGAGGGAGCCGAACCAGACGAGCCGGTTGCGCGTGAGCGCGGCGACCGCGCCGAGCGCGATCGAGATCTGGAAAAACGCGACCGTCGTCGCGAAGCCGTGGTGGCGGTGCAGGAGGTGGTCGGCCTCGGCCGACTTCTCGTCGCGCGCGTGCTCTTTCTCCTCGGCCTTCTTCCGGATCTCGGTCTGGTCGTCCTTGTAGCGTTTCTGGTCCTCGACGTACTTCGCCGGAGGCTCCTTCCCCATGGCGGTCCACGACGTGGAGGATGCCTCCTGGACAGCCGCCTTGAGGCCCTTGGCCTGGTAGTACGCCCACTGGTCGGACGCCTCGGCCTGCAGGCGCGTCGCCTCCGTCTTGAGGACGAGCGCCTCGTTCACCGTCGCGCCCGCCTTCAGGGACGCGATCGCGGCGAGCGCCGCGAGGATCGCGGTCGTGAGCGCGATCCGTTTCAGGAACCCGCCGCCGTCGTGCTCGAGCTCTTCCTGGATCGCCTCGTGGAGCTTCTCGGTCTCGACCTCCGGGCCTTCGGGCATGCTCCCCTCCATGGGGAGGCATCCTAGCCCTGGATGATCCCGCGCCGCAGCGCGAAGCGGATGAGCTCCGTCCGGCCGTGGACGCCGAGCTTCTCCATGACGTGCTCGCGATGCGACATCGCGGTCTTCACGGCGATGTCGAGGAGGGCCGCGACCTCCTTGTTCGCCTTGCCCTCCGCGACGAGCTTGAGGACCTGCTTCTCGCGGTCCGTGAGGAGGTCGTACGGATCCCCGCCGGCGGCCCCGCCGGCGGGCGCGTCCTCGCGCATCGCGTCGCGCGCGATCGACGGGTCGAGGACGAGGCCGCCGCGCGCGACGCCCCGGATCGCCGACACGAGCTCGGTGCCCGCGGCCCTCTTGAGGACGTAGCCGGCGGCGCCGGCCTTCAGGAAGCGCGAGACGTACTCGCGGTCCTCGTACTGCGTCAGGACGAGGACGCGCGTGTGCGGGCTGACCTTCCGGATCTCGAGCGACGCCTCGAGGCCGCCGAGGCCGGGCATCGCGATGTCCATCAGGATGACGTCCGGACCGAAGTTGCGGCAGGCCTCGATCGCCTCGAGCCCGTCGGCGGCTTCGCCGACGACCTCGATGTCCTCGGCCGTCTTCAGGAGCGCGCGGATCCCCTCGCGGAGGATCGCGTGATCGTCGGCGATCACGACCCGGATGCGCGCCATCAGACGGGTCCCTCCCTGGGCACGGGCACGGCGAACGCGACGTGCGTTCCGGCGCCGGGCGACGAGTCCAGCGTGAGAGTACCGCCGAGGATCTCGATCCGCTCGCGCATTCCGAGAAGGCCGAGCCCCTGACCGGTCTCCGAAGGCGTTGCGACGTCCTCCGGCGTGAAGCCCTGTCCGTCGTCCTCGATGTCCACGGAGAGCTTTCCGCCCTCGCGCGACATCTGGACGAGGACCGTCTTCGCGCCCGAGTGGCGCACGACGTTCGTGAGAGCCTCCTGGACGGCGCGGAAGACGGGGATCTCGACCGTGGGCGGAAGGCGGTCCTCGAGGTTCTCGATCTCGAGGCGGGCCATGATCCCGGCCGGCGCGAGGTGCCGGTCGGCCCACCAGCGGACCGCCGACGCGAGCCCGAGGTCGTCGAGGACGGACGGCCTGAGGTCGAAGATGACGCGGTGGAGGCCGTCGAGCGTGCGCGACGCGAGCGCGCGCGCGTCCTCGAGCTTGGCGCTCGCCTCTTCCGGAGAAGCCGCGCGGCGGACGGTGTCGAGGCCGACGGCGAGCGCGGTGACGGTCTGGCACGTCTCGTCGTGCAGCTCGCGCGCGATCCGGCGGCGCTCGTCCTCCTGCGCGGAGAGGAGCTTCCTCACGAGCTCGGCGCGCCGGGCGTCGCGGTCCTTGAGCTCCGCGTACAGTTTCTGGAGCTCGGCCGTGCGCGCGGCGACGCGGCGCTCGAGCGTCGCATTCGCCTGCCTGACGTCGTCCATCGAAGCCGCGAGGGCGACGCGCATCGTCTCGAACGCCCGCGCGAGACGTCCCGTTTCGTCGTCGCGGCCCGCGTCTTCGGGCGGAAGCGGCACGGGGAGCGAGAGGTCGCCCGCCGCGAGTCGCTCGGCGGACTCGGTGAGGGCTCCGAGCGGCCGTCGCACGCTGCGTGCCGCGCCCCAGGCAAACAGCCCGGCGACGACGAGGAACAGGGGAGTCAGGAAGGCGAACCAGCTCTTCAGGGCGCTCTCCTCGGCGAAAGCCTCCGCGCGGGGCTGGCGGACGCGCACGCGCCAGGGAGTCGAAGCGACCGGGGCCGACGCCGAGACGTCGTCGGAGGACACCGGGATCTTCGCGCTCGCCGCGAGGATGCGGCCGTCCGCGTCGAGAAGCTCGACGGCGAGCGCGTGCTCCTCGCGGAACGCGCGGAGGACGAGGCCGGCGCGCGCTTCACGCATCGCAGGATCGGTGAACCCGGGCCCGGAAACCGTCATCTCGATCCCGACCGCGACGGAGCGCGCGAGCGTCTCGCGCTCCCTCACGAGGCGTCGGCCCTCGTCCTCGAAGCCCCGTCTCACGAGCTCGGAGAGGATCGCGATCGGGACGAGCATCCCGACGAGGGCGAGGACGACCGCCCGCCTTTGCAGACCGTGGCGGCTGAAGGGCCGCCTCCGCGGAGAGGCCGCGGCGTCAGGCATCCGCCGGAGCGGGTTTCTCCGGCGCGGGAGCTTCGGCGGCTTCGGCGGCTTTGACGTCCGGGCCGAAGAGGCGGTCGTACTCGCGCCGGTGTTCGTGCTTCAGGCGTTCGAGGGGGATCTTTCCGGTGAAGATGGCGGGGTCGAACGGGAAGATGCCGGGCGCCAGGTGGGCGTTGTAGATGTGCCAGGTGATCACGACGAGGAAGGCCATGAGCCCCTCGTTGCTGTGCGCGACCTTCGCCATCGGGATGAGCTCGCCGGGGAGGAACCGCGCGACGAGCATCGGGAAGTAGAGGATGAAGCCCGTGGAGATCATCACGAGGCCTCCGAGGACGAGGCCCCAGTACTCGAACTTCTGCCGGTAGTCGAAGCGGTCGAACTTCGCCTCGGTGTCCGCGAGCCCGAGGTAATAGCGCAGCTGCTGGACGGCGTCCTTGAAGTCCTGCTGGTCGGGGACCAGCGTCATCTTCATCTTGTTCTGCAGCGTCGAGAGCGTGGCGGCCGAGAGGTGGAAGAACGTGAGGGCCGCAAACAGGAACCCCGAGACCCGATGGACGAGGCGCGCTCCGTCGAGCCCGCCGAAGAGTCTCACGAGGAAGCGCGAGAGCCCGGCCCCGTAGAACTTCTGCGGGAACCCGGTGAGGGCGAGGAGCACGAACGTCGTCATGACGACGAAGTGCTCGATGCGCTGCTTCTTCGAGAATCGGACCGCGTATTCGGTCATCGGTTCACCATGACGCGCCAGAGGTGCAGGAGGATCTGCAGCACCAGCCCTCCGATCAGGAAGGGGATGAAGATCTTGTAGAACACGGCGACCGCCCAGACGAGCGGCGCCCGCTTCGGGCTCGGCTGGTAGTGCGAGAGCCACGCGCCCGTGAAGTTCTTCGGCGCGCCGGGGTGGCACTTCGCGCAGGTCTTCTGGAGGTTCGCCTGGAGGACCTGCGAGTTGCCGTCCTTCACCTTCGTGATGTCGTGCGTCCCGTGGCAGTCGATGCACAGCGCCGTGATGGCGCGCGGCGCGGCGCCCGAGCTCGCGAGCGAGGCGCTCATCCCGTGGAAGTCGTTCAGGTAGGTCTGCACGACGTCCGTCGAGAGGCCGTACTTCTTCATGACGGCCTTGTTCGTGTGGCACTTCGCGCACGCGTCCACGGTCTTGAGGCGCCAGGACGTCGTCTTCGGGTCCGCGATGTCGTGGGCCCTGTGGCAGTCGACGCACACGGGGACGTCCTGGTTGCCCGCGGCGAGCGCGAGGCCGTGGACGCTCTTCCCGAAGACCTCCGCGATGTCGGAGTGGCAGGCTCCGCAGGTGTCCGAGACCTTCGTGCGCGGGGAATCGGGCTTCGAGATGTCGTGCGCGCCGTGACAGTCCGTGCAGAACGGCGCGGAGCCGCCCTTCTGGATGACCGCGAAGTGAACGCCGTCGAGCGCCTTCGTGTAGTTTTCGAAGTGGCAGGCCTTGCAAAGGTCGCGGAACGAGCCGGAGAACTCGGCCTTCGTCCTCGCCTTCACTTCGGGGTGCGGGATCTCGGTCTGCGCGGGGTGGCAGCCCGTGCACGAGATTTTCGTCCCGTGGACGGACCCGGCAAACTGCGCGGCGTCGACGTAGACCGATTGCGTCGAGCCGTCGGGCAGCTTGAAGGACGCATCCTTGTCGCCGTGGCAGGACAGACAGGTCTCCACCTCGTCCTTCTGATCGGCGGCGAGAGGCGCGCCGACCAGGAGGATGAACAAGGCGCCTGAAATGAGCCCGTCACGGCCGGTGATCACGCGAGCCTCCGGGTGCACGGTGCCCTGCAGGGGTGGGGGGGTCAATGAAGCAAAGTGACTAGCGAGAGCCCTCCGTCCAGTCGGAGACACTCATTCGCAACAGGTTGCGAAGGGTTCGCAGTCGCATTCCGGGCCGGGGCCCATAATCCGGCCGTGCCGGGGCGGGGGGATCCGCTCATCCGGACGGTCGCCGCCGCACCCGCGGTGACGCGTCTTGCCGGGCGGATCGAGGCGGGGGTCCTCGGGACGTCGACGGGAGCGGTGTCCCTCACGGGCGCGCCTCCCGGCCTCCTGCCGTACCTTCTCGAGGCTGCCGGCGGCCCGTTCGGCCTGAAGTGGGCCGTCGTCTTCGCCCACGAGCGCGACGCAGCCTCGTTCGCGCGCGACGCCGCCTCCGTCCTCGGCGCCCCGCGCGTCGCGCTCTTCCCGGCCCCCGCGCTCTCGCCTTACCAGGGAATCGCGCCGTCCCTCAAGGTCCGGCGCGACGAGTTCGGGACGCTCCAGCGGCTCGCCTCCGGGGAAGTCTCCATCCTCGTGGTCCCCGCTCGCGCCCTCCTGCGCGCGCTCCCGCGGCCGGCGGATCTCGCGAAACGGACGCGCCGCGTGGCGCCGGGCGACGAGGTCCCGCCCGCGCGCCTCGTCGAGGGGCTCCTCGCGGAGGGCTACGTGCGCGTGGACCTCGTGGCGGAGACGGGCGACGTCGCGGTGCGCGGCGGCCTCGTCGACGTCTTCCCGCCGGACCGCGACGAGCCCGTCCGGATCGAGTTCGACCTGAACGCCGTCGCTTCGCTCCGCTCGTTCGACCCGGACACGCAGCGCTCCACGGGCTCGCTCTCCGCCGTCGCGCTGCCGCCGATGGCTCTGACGCCGGACACCCGCGCGACGCGCGAGGCGGCACAGCGGGTCCTCGCGGCCTGCCGGACGGCCGACGACGACCCTCCCGTCCCGCGCGACCTCGACCTCGCCCGGAAGAACGACGGCCTCGAGGAGATCCTGCCGCTTCTCGACGGCGGCGACGCGGCCCACGTCCTCGACCACGCGGCCGCGTTCGTCGTCGCGGTCGACGACGCCGACGCCGTCGCCTCCGAGCTCGCACGCGCGGCGGACGTCCTCTCGCTCGACTACGAAAAGGCGCGCGCCGCCGGCCGCGTCGCTCCGGACCCGACGCGCCTCGCGGGCGACGCGGACCGCCTCGCGGCGGAGGTGGGGGCCCGCACGCTCGTCGCGCTCGCGCCCGCGGTGCCTGCGGGCGAAGCGGTCGCGATCGGGGCCGAGTCCGTCCTGTCCTTCGAGGACCGCCTTCCGGATGCGCCGAAAGAGATCGCGCGAGCGCGCCGGGACGGTCTTGCCGTCGTCCTCGCGGCCCAGTCGAAGGGCGAAAGGGAGCACATCGAGCGCCTGCTCGCCGAGTACGACGTCGACCACCAGGGCGGGGATTCGGACGCGTCGTCGCCGCTCGCGCCGGGCGCGTGCCGCATCGTCTCGGGCGGCCCGCGGGCCGGGTTCCAGTTCCGGGCCGCGGGCCTCCTCGTCCTCACGGCGGCGGACCTCTTCGGCGAGCCGCGCACGGCGGCCCCGCGGCGGAAGTCGGCCTCCGAGGCGTTCCTCTCGGACCTTCGCGACCTGAACGTCGGCGACATCGTCGTGCACCGCGACTACGGCCTCGGGCGTTTCGCGGGCCTCGCTTCGATCGACGACGCCGGCGCCGTGCGCGAGATGGTCGACCTCCGCTACGCGGGCGACGCGAAGCTCCTCGTGCCCGTCGAGAGGCTCGACCTCATCCAGAAGTACGCCTCGGCGGGCGACGGGCCGTCGCCCGCGCTCGACCGGCTCGGGAGCGCCGGCTGGGAGAGGCGGAAGTCCTCCGTGAGAAAGGCCGTCAAGGACATCGCGGAGCAGCTCCTCAAGCTCTACGCGCGGCGCGCCGCGGCGCCCGGGCACGCGTTCTCGAAGGACTCGCCGTGGCAGAAGGAGTTCGAGGACGCGTTCGAATACACGGAGACGCCAGACCAGGCCGCCGCGATCCGCGACGTGAAGCGCGACATGGAGTCCGACAAGCCCATGGACCGCCTCCTCTGCGGCGACGTGGGATACGGCAAGACGGAGGTCGCGATGCGCGCCGTCTTCAAGTGCGTCCTCGACGGCAAGCAGGCGGCGCTCCTCGCGCCGACGACGATCCTCGCGGACCAGCACTTCCGGACGCTCAAACGCCGGTTCGCGGCGTTCCCGGTCTCGCTCGACCTCCTCTCGCGCTTCCGCTCGAAGGAAGAGCAGCAGGAGGTGCTGAGGCGCCTCGCCGAGGGCACGCTTGACGTCGTCATCGGGACGCACCGGGTTCTTTCGAAGGACGTGAAGTTCAAGGACCTCGGCCTCCTCGTCGTCGACGAGGAACAGCGCTTCGGCGTCGCCCAGAAGGAGCGGATCAAGGAGTGGCGCGCCTCCGTCGACGTTCTCGCGATGTCCGCGACGCCGATCCCGCGCTCCCTCCATCTCTCGCTCGCGGGGATCCGCGACCTCTCCGTCATCGAGACGCCGCCGAAGGACCGCCTCGCGATCGACACGCACGTCGTCGCGACGGACGACGCCGTGGTCCGCGAGGCGATCCGCGCCGAGGTCGACCGGGGAGGACAGGTCTACGTCGTCCACAACCGGATCGAGTCGCTCGGGGCGTGGCGCGAGAGGCTCCAGGCCCTCGTCCCGGACGTGAAGGTCGTGAGCGCTCACGGCCAGATGTCCGAAGGCGAGCTCGAGCGCGCCATGCGCGCGTTCGTGACGCGCGCCGCCGACCTTCTCCTCGCGACGACGATCGTCGAGAATGGCCTCGACATCCCCTCGGCAAACACGATGCTCATCGACCGCGCGGACCTCTACGGCCTCTCCCAGCTCTACCAGCTGCGCGGGCGCGTGGGCCGGAGCGACAAGGCCGCTTCCTGCTGGCTGCTCGTCCCGCCTGGCATGCCGCTCTCGGACGACGCGCGGCGGCGGCTCCGGGCGATCCAGGAGTTCTCGGACCTCGGCGCGGGCTTCCGGATCGCGGCCAAGGACCTCGAGATCCGCGGCGCGGGAAACGTCCTCGGCGGCGAGCAGTCGGGCCACATCGAGTCCGTCGGCTTCGAGACGTACGTGAACCTCCTCGAGGAGGCGATGGCCGAGATGAAGGGCGAGGCGGTGCCGGAAACCCGGGACGTGACGCTCCAGCTCGGCGTGCCGCTCGCTCTTCCCGCCTCGTGGATCCCCGAGGAGAGCCTCCGGATGGCGCTCTACAAGAGGGTCGCGGGCGCCCCCGACGAGGACACGCTCGCGCGTGAGGCCGCCGCGGCCGAGGACCGGTACGGCGCGGCGCCGTCCGCGTTCCGCTCGCTCCTCGAGCTCGCGCGGCTGCGCCTCCTCGCGCGCTCCCTCGGCGTGAAGGCCCTCCAGCGGCGCGGCGACGAGCTCGCGGCGACGCTCGAGAAGGACCACTCCCTCGACCCCGCGAAGGTTCTCGACCTCCTCAGGGCCGGGACGCTCGCGGCCGCGGGGCCGGACGCGTTCCGCCTTCCGAAGGCGTTCGCCGGAGCGCCGCCCGACGGCCTTGCGGCGCGCGCGCGCGACGTCCTCGCGTCCCTCGCCCGGAGACCGTCGTGAGGCGGGCGGCGACTGTCGCCTTCGTCCTCCTCGCCGCGGCGGGCTGCGCGCGTAACGGACGGTCCGGCGCCGCCGGCCCGTCCGTCGTCGCGACGGTCGGCGACCGGCGCGTCACGCTCGAGGAGTTTTTCGCGTCCGCGCGAAACGCCGCGGGCGAGGACCCGAAGAACGTCTCGCCGCGCGTCCTCTCGAGCCTGCTCGACCAGTACCTCGAGGAGATCCTCCTCGACCGCGCCGTGGCCGCCGCGCGGCCGCCCGCGCAGGGCGCGCTGCCCGCCGAGCGCCGCCGGGCCTATCTCGCGCGCCGCGCTGGCCTCGAGGCGATCACGGACGCGGACCTCAGGAAGGAGTTCGACGCTCACCCGGACCGTTACCGGCGCCCCGCCCTCGTGAGGCTCTCGCAGCTCCTCTTCCCGACGCGCGAGGCCGCGGACGCGGCCCTGAAGAAGCTGAAGGACGGAGCGGCCTGGATCGACGTGTCGCGTGCCTCGAGCGCGGCGCCGAACGCGGCGTCCGGCGGCTCCCTCGGCCTTCTCGGCCGATCGGACCTCCCGCGGGAATTCGAGAAGGCGATCTGGGGTCTTCCCGCGGGCGGGACGAGCGGCGTCCTTCCGGCGCCGCACGGCTTTCACGTCTTCCGGGTCGAGGAGCGCCTCGATGGCCGGGACATCACGTTCGAGGAGGCGCGGGCGGGCCTTCGCATCTCGCTCGCCGAGGAGCTCAGCGCAAAGGCCGTCGAAGACACGATCGCCGAAGCGCGGGCGTCGTTCCCGGTTGCCATCCTCGAGGACCATCTCCCGTTCCCGTACGTCGGGACGAATCCGAGGGCCGCGACCCGCTGAAAGGGGCCCGGCCCGGATTTCGCTAGACTCCGGCTCCGTGACGACACTTCGGCCACTTTTCAGACCGCTCGGCGCGGCGGCCGCCGTAATGGCTGCCCTCGCCGCCTTCGCTCCGGCAAATCCGCTCGCGGCAAGCGAGGTCGTGAACCGGATCCTGATCCACGTGAACTCCAAGATCATCACGCAGAGCCAGTTCGACTCCCGGATCGAGCAGAACATCCGCGAGAACGGGGCGCCCCCGCCCGCCCGGCTCGAGGAGTTCAAGAAGAGCGTCATGGAGGAGCTCGTCAACGAGGCCCTTCTCGAGGACCGGGCCAAGGAGCTCGACCTCATCACGACCGACTCCGAGATCGAGGATCAGATCAAGCGGCTCAAGGAGCAGAACAACGTCAAGAGCGACGAGGAATTCGAGAAGAGCCTCGCCGCCTCCGGGCTCACGATCGAGCGCCTCCGCGACCAGCTCCGCCGCTCGCAGACTCTTCAGCGCGTCGTCGGACGCGAGGTGCAGGCGAAGGTCGACCTGTCGGACGACGCCCTCCGGCTCATCTACGAGCGCGAGAAGGAGACGTGGAGGATTCCGGAGAAGGCGCACCTCGCCGAGATCCTCATCTCGAACGGCGACGACGACGCGGCGGCAGCACGGAAGGCGAAGCAGGCCTCGGATCTCCTGAAGAGCGGCGCGAAGTTCGAGGCGGTCGTGAAGGACTTCTCGGACGGCGCCACGAAGAGCAAGGGCGGCGACCTCGGTCTGGTGGCGAAAGGCGAGCTCGCGGCCGACATCGACAAGGCCGTCTTCTCGCTTCCGGTCGGCGCCGTCTCCGATCCGATCCAGACGAAGTTCGGCTGGCACCTCGTGAAGGTCCTCGACAAGATGCCGGTTTCCTACAAGCCGTTCGCGGACGTGAAGGCCGAACTTCTCAAGCGCGAACAGGACACGCAGTTCCAGAAAAAGCTCGCGGAGTATCTCGAAAAACTCAAGCGCGAAGCCGTCATCAAGGTGAACCCCGAGGCGCAGGCGTACTACACGCCGCCGCCGCCGCCGCCCGGCGTGGAGCTCACGGCGGGCCCGAGCGCGATCGACCAGTACGCCGGCGCCGTCGGAGTCGGGACGGGTCCCGCCACGAAAGCCTCGCGCGACCCGGTCCTCGAGATCACGCCGACGGTCGGCTGGCGGTGGGGCGGCACGACGGCCAGCTCCGTGACCTCGTATCTCGAAAAGGTCGACGTTCCGAACGCGATGAGCTGGGGACTCTCCGTCGAGTACGTCATCACGCCGTGGGGCTCTTTGGAAGCGCTTTGGAGCCACCAGGACACGATCCTCCAGGCGAAGTTCAACGCGGCCACGATCGGCTTCGACGACAAGATCTCGCACCTGAACATCGACACCTTCCAGATCGGCGGCATGTGGATGTCCGGCGACTCGAGCAACAAGGCCCGCCTCTACTTCGACGTCCTCCTCGGCGTCACGCTCCTGACGCCGTCGCCCGA
>Ga0335071_10004000_pt1 | contig 15448 bp, 15 predicted proteins | sample Lox_Sample_15_FD_206724 | JGI IMG/M metagenome (GOLD analysis project Ga0335071, IMG submission 206724) | Soil microbial communities from Loxahatchee National Wildlife Refuge, Florida, United States - Lox_Sample_1.5 | ecosystem: Environmental > Terrestrial > Soil > Wetlands | place: USA... | reverse complement strand
AAGTGGACTTTGTCGTCGTCAAAGATCGAAAACCTTGGTTCCTGGTGGAAGTGAAAATGAGCGACCAAACACTTTCACCGGCACTGGGATATTTTCAAGCTCAGACCAACGCTCAACACTCATTTCAAGTAGTCATGAATCTTCCCTATCAGCAAGCCGACTGCTTTCGCATCCAGCGCGCGGTTGTAGTCCCCGCAAAGAGCTTCTTGAGTCAGTTGCTTTGACTCGAATTGCGTAGCATTCATGCCCTAGGGCTCCTGACCTCTTCCCCTTCCTTGTTCGAAATCACGCTCGGACCTGCTCGGAAGGCGCGAAGCAGGTCACAACCTCTGGTAACCAGCGGGGCGGAACTCCAGACGATAACTTGCGTACTAATACGTAGTTTTCCGCACCCCATGGCGGAACAGTTAACGCAGGAGATTCCGGATTCTGAAAGCGATAGCTCGAAAGCGAGAAGCCAATGTGGGAAAACGAATGTGGAATAGCCGGGGCAAAGAGGTTGGCTCGCCGACACACCAAGCGGAGAATCGAAATACCTCCTCCAGCGAGTGAGCTTGAGGCGATGCTGGAATTGCATTTCGAAGCCTTACTGGTGAAACAATATTCAGAACAGACAATCAAAGCACGACGGGATCAGTTCAAAATCTTTCTACGCTGGTGTGCCGATCAAGGTATAAACAGTCCTCGTGACATTTCGCCAGCTCTGTTGGAAGGTTATCGAGGGCATCTTTTCTACTATCGCAAGAAGAACGGCGAACCGCTTAGCTTCCGCACGCAACACGGGATGCTCGTACCTTTGAAAGGCTGGCTCCGATGGATGGCTCGCGAAAAATACATTGTGCAGAATCCGGCCGTGGACCTCGAGCTGCCTCGTTTGGGACGCTTCCTGCCAAAACATGCACTCACCCGTGATGAAGTCGAGAGCATACTAGCGGAGCCGAATACTGGTGATGCACGCGGTTTGAGAGATCGGGCTTTGTTGGAAACTCTCTATTCAACCGGGATGCGCCGGGCAGAGTGTGTGCAATTAAAACTTCACAATGTCGATTTTAACAACGGGACTGTTTTTATCCATCAGGGAAAGGGTAGGAAGGACCGTGTTATACCGATTGGGAATCGAGCACTCCATTGGATCGAAAAATATTTGACTGAGGTAAGGCCGCTGCTCGTGCTTGAACCGGATGATAGTTCTCTCTTTCTTTCCTTCTATGGAGCGGCCATTAGCCGCGATCATCTCAGCGGAATCGTGCACGAGTACGTGAAAGCTGCGAATATCGGTAAATTAGGTGGACCACATCTGCTGCGACACACGATGGCAACCCTAATGCTGGAGAATGGAGCCGAACTTCGATTTCTCCAGGAGATTCTTGGGCATGAAAGCATCGCTACAACGCAAATCTACACCCACGTTTCCATTCGACAGCTGAAACTCGTGCACAGTAAGACCCATCCTGCCGAACGTTCTCTGAATCCGAGGAGCATGACCTCACGAGCTGCGGCTAGTCAGAGTCTCCGGGCCGCAATCACTTCGCCCATGACGCGCATTTCCTAGCATAGATGTGATTTCCAAAGTTCAATCCATGCATTCCTAAAGTCACTCCTGTGATCCGTGGTCAGCAAACTACAATAAAGGGCGATACATAGGACAACGCGGAAGAGCGTTCAATACTGGAGAAATCGTTCGGCAGCCATACTGCTTCGTTCTGTTGGCTCGCTCAGTTCTCAGGTGTTTATGTCTCGTGAGAATCAATTCCAAGTGCGAACGTGGGGCATCGCTACCCATCCCACAATTTACCTCTATGATGGTTTCACATCGGTTCAGGAAGTCGATAACAGCGGAACTATTCAAGGACGATACACGCAAAGCTTGCTGATAGACGAACCGCTAGCTGAGTTTCGAGCGAACACGAGTAGCTACTACGAACAAGACGGGGTCGGTTCGACAACGTCCCTGAGCAACCAGGCGGGAGCGTTGTCAAACACCTACCTCTTCGACTCGTTTGGCAAGGTGACCGCATCCAATGGCACCAACCCGTTTCAGTACACCGGTCGCGAATTTGACCCAGAGACCGGCCTGCTCTTCTATCGCGCAAGGTATCTTGATGCTGTGGGAGGAAGATTCGTCAGTGAGGATCCAGTTGGCTTCAGCGGTGGCAATGACTTTTACAGCTACGTAAACAACTCCCCTCTCAGCCTGATTGATCCGAGCGGAAATGCCCCTTGTTTGGACCTAGACAAGTTTGTGTCTACCCTGCATCACAACGCACTTCCCCCCTATGGAGGTCACCATTGTGGTAGGTACGTAGGATGGGCCCTGACAGCGGGCGGAGCGAACACCGGCAGCCACAACGGCAAAGACTATGGCCCGTACTTGCTGGATTCGGGATTCACGGAAGTATCTTCGACTGGGTATCAGCCACAAACCGGAGATGTAGTGGTCATCCAATCGTACCCAGGTAATTCGGCAGGCCACGTAGCGGGTTTCGACGGAACCAACTGGGTATCTGACTACATACAACCGTCGAACTATCCTGCGGGATCTCCGAATGGCATATATCCAGGTCCGGGTTACAGAAGCTACAAACCCCAATACGTTATCTATCGCCCAATACCGTGTCCAACCTCGACCACTGAGCAGAGTCTCTTGCAGCACGTCATCGGCTGGATACGTGGACTGTTTTAGTAAGAGTGTGAGGTCAGGGGATATATGAGATCACTCCGGTTTATAGCGATCGGCATGCTGCTGTTTAATGGAGTACTCAGCACTGCGCAGTCAAAAACAGCTCGGCTAGTCGATCCCTTCTTCCTAATTCGTTATGACGCCGACAAGGTCCACTTCGATCCGATGCCTTCGAGCGTAAAAGATCACTGTCCAGAGATGCGCGATCACTATATCAAGGCGTGGGTGTATGGGCACCTGAACACACAAGATGCTGAGTACTTCGTTGTTGACGGATACATCAAGCCTGGATCGGATGATGCCCCTGGTGCTTCAGCCGTGCCCGAAGGAGGCTACGGTTTTGTGATTAAGTTACAGCCGGGAACGTGCACCGTCGAAACGTCTCCAAACGTGTTCTTTCCAGCTGCGACTCAGGGGAGAAGCCAATCTCCCAAAATGATGCTGCCTGAGGCTATCCTAGACGCTCTCTCAGCGGACATGTTGAAGAGATATTCGAAGGCGTTCGGTGGAAAAAAAATCTTCTTGAAGTCCATCCAGATAAAGCGTGAGGAACTGCCTCCGTCCCTACGAAGCGAGCTGGAGAAGTTTGAGAGAATGGCGGGGACCGACTCGAAGTAGCGCATGTGAACCCCACCGCCGAAAACCTACGCCTACGACACGATGTGCAAGAGATTGGTGTCGCTGGTCACAACTACAATTCATTCAACAAACTAACGTGGTGTGCGAACGGGAGCTTCGCCTATGACGCAAACGGGAATAGCCTCGCCGACGCACAGGACCGGAGCTTTACATGGGATTTCGAGAATCGGCTCGTGCAGGCTGTAGTGCCGGGAACCAACGGCGGCACCACAACGTTCCGCTACGATCCGTTCGGTAGGCGCATTCAAAAGTCAGGGCCACTCGGCACCACCAATTACCTCTATGACGGCGCGAACGATATCGAGGAAGTCGACAACGCAGGGAACGTCTTGGCGAGGTACACGCAAGGAAGAGAGATCGACGAGTCGCTCGCTATGTTTCGCTCGGGAACCGCGAGCTACTACGAGCATGACGGCGTTAACTCGATCACTTCGCTGAGCAACGGAACGGCTGCGCCCGCGAACACCTACACGTTCGATTCATTTGGAGAGCTAACGGCATCTACAGGTTCAATCACTAATCCCTCCCAGTACACCGGGCGTGAGTTCGATCCAGAGACACGGATCAATTACTATCGCGAACGCTACTTTGATCCGTCATCTGGACGGTTCCTCTCGGAGGACCCCCTGCGCTTCAAGACTGCTACCAATTTTTATCCTTACGCCGCCAACAACCCGCTGCGATTCAATGACCCAATGGGACTGAGTGCGGCGGATGTTCAGCGAATTTTCGGTGCGTGCCAGAAGTGCACGGATCAGCTCACCAAGAGCGGGGAGCGACGTGCTGGAAGCGGCACGATGAATGGGTGGGCAAATAACATCATCGACTTCTTTTCCCTTGGCTTCCGCTATTCCGGTTGCACGCGGCAGGCAGACCTGACCGCAAGCTGCATGAACTTCCCTTCATCTCCGTACGATAGCAACTGGAACTTTACCGTCGAGAGCACAGAATGGGGATTCCATCACGTCACGATGGGCAGATCAAACGATCCTTCTGATCCGATCGTCGTTTGTGATCCGTGGAGGAACACACACTACACGATTCCGAGCGGTCCGGGCCCAGGCTCAGGCGGCGGCAATGGCGGCGGAGGCGGAACGTCTTTCTAGGGGGAATTATGAAAAGACTTCTCTGGACAGCGGCTCTAGCAATAGGCGGCTTTGCACTCGGCTGGCAGGATCAGGGAGGCCGATTAGAACCTCAGCACGTCCTTCTGGTGACTGTTTGGTTTGCCGCGATTGGATTCGGTTTTGGAAGCATCTTTTCCAAACGCCGTCCGAGGAACTGGCTACTCGTCTTCTGCTGGGCATTCACTCTGGGGCTCGTTGCAGTGATCTTTTCAAGTTTCGTTCCACTTGCCTCCTTCCCGGCGCAAGCATCCGTTGCTGGAGCGATTGGGGCACTCTTGGGGGGCGCAGTTGGGTTTGCTCAGTGGAAGCTCTCCGAACGCGGACAGGATCGTGAAGGGCCAGTGGCGGGATAGAAAGCCTGAGTAGCTGCCGCTGGCGCGTGAGTTGTGACCGCCTCAGGTCTGGGAAGTTTCTTCTTTACCTGCCGATCCGCAGGAGTTCCGCTGGCCGATTCCTGCTCGATCTACTGTTCGATCGCTGTCGATGAGGTCCTGATTCCGGAGTTGAATCCGCGTCCGGTGCTGACCCGGAACGTGGCGATTCCGCCACAGGCGTGAGGTTCTTGCCCTCCCGAAGCGCCGTTGTGGAGTCAAGAGTTTTCAGCCGTGCTGCGCACGGTGGTGAGAGGCGACACGTCACGAGTCGAAGACGAGACATACAAGGAAACGACGCAGCAGTTATTTCAGAAAGGTCTAACCGATCCCGGGCACACCGGACGGTAGTACCACCGAGAGCTACAGTTACGACGCGGTGGGGAATAGACTGTCATCCTTGGGAGTGCCGAACTACAACTACAATGCGTCGAACGAGCTGACGTCGAACTCGAGCGGCAGCTACACCTATGACGCAAACGGCAATACCCTCTCCGACCCCTCCGGCAAATCTTACACGTGGGACTTCGAGAACCGGCTGACTCAGGCAATCGTGCCGGGCAGCAACGGCGGTACGACGACCTTCAGGTACGATCCCTTCGGCAGGCGCATCCAGAAATCCGGCCCGCTCGGAACTACGAACTACCTCTATGACGGAGTCAAGTCCATTGAGGAGATCGATCAGAGCGGGAACATTCTGGCGCGTTACGCACGAACCAAGAATGTGGACGAGCCACTGAGTGAGTCGCGATCTGGAACATTGAGCTACTATCAGCGAGATGGAGTTGGCTCGGTTACATCATTGAGCAACTCATCGGGTGTCCTCGCCAACACATACACGTACGACAGCTACGGGGAAGTAGCCTCGTCAACCGGCACGCTCGTCAATCCGTTCCAGTACACGGGGCGCGAGTTCGACTCCGAAACTGGCATCTACTATTACCGTGCCCGCTATTTTGACCCGAAGGCGGGGCGGTTCCTCAGCGAAGACCAGACTCGGCTCCGGGGCGGAATTAACTTCTACGCCTACACTCGGAATAGGCCTGTGCTGCTAACTGACCCTTCGGGCCATCAAGCGGGATGCCCGCCTCAGTCGCCCAATTGCGTCCCTACCGACCCGGACGCGCCGTACCAAGGATCTGACGGACTTTGGTACAACACGCTGGACTGGAATGGCCAGCTGGATCCTGCACCGTCTGTTCCGGATGATGGGCCGACTCCTCCGTCACCGGCGCCGTCTTCGCCGTCAACCTGCCCTAAAAAGAAGTGTGACTTGGTTAATACGATTGCCAAGACATTGACTAAGGAGCTGGTGGGGCACGAGGTAATAGACTATGCGTTGGAATCAGAGTGGGTAACGGACACTGCATACTCTGTCTCGGTCGCCGTAGCGGAGGACGGGATCCCAATCTTAGGGCAGCTTATCCTTGTGTACGAAGTAGCACACACTGCTGGCGACGTGTACGTGGAGTATCAGGAATGCAAAGACGGGGGTTCCTAGGGGTAGACCAATGAGCCGATGTTCATCTTGTGGGGTTGATTTGCCAGGACATGAAGAGGGGCTCTGCCAGAAGTGCGCCAGGTACGGGCCATTGGTCGCTCCACAGGACAGCTTCCGAAATAGTTGGACCACCTACATATACTTGCCGCTTGGCATACTTGTGTCTTACATGTTTGTTACGTACGTGCCAGCCCCTGCAGCGGTAGGCGTCCTCCTGGTGGGCCTTGTGGCCATTTGGTATCTTTTTTGGGGGGCTTACTCGAAAAGACCAAGAAAGAGATATAGAACACCGCAGGAAACCTTTTGCCTTATTCTTGGCCTCTGCTGTGGCGGGGTGTGGAAGATAACTGGCGCGGAGGTCTGGGGAAGGCTCGCCATAGCATGCATAATTGCGGCTGGCGGCTATCGGGCTTTCTACAGAGTCATCGATCGAATCAAGATGGCTGCGGGTGGCCCAGGCCCCAAGGAGAGCTAAGGTCTGGGCTCCGATTCCGCTGCTGGGCTGTGCTGAGATTCCTGTCCGCTGCACTGCCGATCCGCGCACTGATCCCCACCCGATTAACTGCCTGATCGGTCCTGACTCCGGGGGTGGAATCCGGGTCCGGTTCCGGACCCAGGAGTGTGCCAGTTCCGCCACGGTGAGGGTGACGTTCTTGCCCTCCCAAAGTGCCGTGCCGGGGTTGAGGGTTGTTTAGCCGTGCTGCGCACGGGGAGTAGGTATGACACTCCACCCCTGAAAGGGTGCTGCGCGGTAACCTTCGGTTACCGTGGGCGAACCTGTTGAAAGCAGGGCAGCTAAAGAAAAAATCCCGCCGTCAGGTTGCTGTGCAGCAACCTGAAGTTCGCGCAGGCGAACTTGTTGATTCTGAAGCGCGGCTGCTAGTCTCGGCAGTGATGGCGAGAGAGGAAGCCGGGAGATGGTGAAGCCGCCGCTGCGCAGGAAATCCATCGGATTCAAAGTCAGCGAGGAAGAATACGCGCAACTGGAAACAGCGGCGCGGACGAGCGGGCGGACGCTGGGCGAGTGGTGCCGCGAGGTGGTGTTGGCGAGCGCCAGCGATGCAGAGAGACGCGATCCGGCGCTGGCGGAAATCCTCGGAGTGCGCCTGCTGCTGGTGAACGTGCTGGGACCTGTGGCGGCGGGGGAGAAGGTGACGGCGGAGAGGTTCAACCAACTGCTGGACCAAATCAGCGAAGCCAAGCACCAGCTCGCGGCCAAGTTGCAGCAGCAGGCGCGGGAGAAACCGCAGCCAGAAAAACCCAGCGGCGGGAAGCGGTGATCCCATTTTTTCGCTGAAGAGTGTACGGAGCGCGGGAGCCGAGTCAAGGGTCTGCGCTGCGCTCCGATGAACGCGGCAAAGAACGCCGCGCCCTTGACCCGACTTCCTCTCCGCTCCTGTCGTGCTTCCAGCTAGGAAAAAATGAGATGGAAAAATGGGGCGTAGGGATGGGCGGCGAGCACAGCGGGCTATCGCCGTTTTCGTGTTCGTTTTGCCGGTGCGCTGCGTTTCGGTTCGGGAATCTGCTTCCCGTCCTTGAGGAGCTTCTGCAGGGCGTCGTTGAGTTGCTGTTCGAGCTTCGCTTCGTCCAGAGAGTCTGTGTGTCCAATGCGCAGGACTGTTTCTTCGCGAAACTCGTTGCCGCTATGAACACGACGCACGATCAGTTCCAGCGGATGAGAGGGATGATCCCCCTTCCTGATCCCTTCACTTCTGGCCTTGATAATCGTGGCGATCAGGTTAATGACGCTCGTTGCCAAACCGACGCCTGCCGCGATGTACACCAACAACTCGGGTCCGCTTTCATGTTCTTCAAAAGCAAAACTGGAGTCGCCAGGGGACAGCTTGCGGAGGCTCTGGTCGATCAGTTCATAAGCGCGCGGCGAATGCTCGCGGTGAAAACATCCTGAGGTGATCCGCACTTTAATGGAAACGGCCGCTTCGCCCGGTAACGGTACTCGCTCGGACTCGAAATGACGCATACGTCCGCGAAACGTTTCCTGCCAGCCAGTGTCCACAGTGCTACCTCCGAAGGGAAACTCTTCTATGGGTGGGCAGAGTTAAAGTGACCGTTGCCGTTGGAAGCCACCAGCGAGTTAATCAAGCGAATGACGGCGCGCTGATCGCGTTCCGGCAACGACGCCATGCGCTGAAATCTTTTCCAAAGCCGCCGCTTCTGTGGGTTCTCCTGATCGAGCTTCGCCGGTTTCGCGCCGAGCAGTTCATCGGTGGAGACGCGAAGAGCACGAGCCAGAGGGATCAGTGCCGCCGCAGTTGGAAACTCCGCCTCTGTTTCGTAATAAGAAATCGCGCGCTGGGTAGTCGCCGCCGCCTTCGCTAGCTGAATCTGAGTGAGGCCGCGTGCCTGACGGAGTGCAACCAGGCGCTTGCCGAAGGCGGTCTGTGCTGGTTTCTTGGCTGGCATCTCAGAGGCGATTGTAAAGTCCACTTTCAGAACCTCCGTTATTACGTTGCCAGTATAAACGTAATGCGTATATACTCGCGAACAGTTTTAGAGAACCACAAAAACACACAATCCTCTTGACAGGTTTTCCGAGGAACCCGGAAAACGGGAGGAAAGGAGGCGAGAGCCGATGCCCTATGTTCCGCCGGAAGTGAAAGAGCGGCTCAAGCGGGAAATCTCGGTGCAACGGCTCGCCGAGGCGCGCGGCATCCAGCTACGGTCCAGCGGCAAGGAACTGATCGGCCTCTGTCCTTTCCATAAAGACACCAATCCGAGCCTCAACATCGATCCGGTAAAAAACGTCTGGCACTGCAAGGGCGCCTGCGGCGAAGGCGGTGACGTAATCCTGTGGGTGATGCGTGCCGAAGGCGTGAGCTTCAATCACGCCGTGGAGATGCTGAAGCGCGACTACTTTCCTTCCGTGCGCGGCATCGAACCGCCGCCGCGAAAATCCACAACGGTGAAACTGCCGCCGCTCATCGAGCATACGGCCAACGACAAGCGATTGCTGGAAGCCGTGGTGGAGCACTATCACGAGACGTTGAAGAACTCGCCCGAGGCGCAGCAGTATCTCGTAAAACGCGGCCTGCAATCAGCGGAGATGGTAGAGCAGTTCCGTTTGGGCTTTGCCAATCGCACGCTGGGTTACCGAATGCCTGAGAAGAACCGCAGCGTTGGCCGAGAGCAGCGCGGACGGTTGCAGCAACTCGGGGTGCTGCGCGAGAACGGACGCGAACACCTGCGCGGCTCCATCGTGATTCCGATCTTCAACCTGGAAGGCGAAGTGGTGCAGATGTACGGGCGCAAAATCGCGCCGCGCCACCTGTTGCGCGAGGACACGGCAGAACACCTGTACCTGCCAGGTCCACATCGCGGAGTGTGGAACGAGCCAGCGCTGATCGCCTCGAAAGAAATCATCCTGTGCGAAGCGCTGATCGATGCGCTGACGTTCTGGTGCGCCGGCTATCAGCATGTGACCACCAGCTACGGCGTGAATGGTTTTACTGACGAGATCAAAGCGGCGTTTCGGAAGCACGACACAAAAAGAATTTACATCGCCTACGACCGCGACGACGCGGGCGAACGCGCCGCACGGAAACACGCCGAAGAACTGATGGGGATGGGTATCGAGTGTTTCCGGGTGCAGTTTCCGCGCGGCCAGGACGCCAACGAGTTCGCGCTGAAGCAGCAGCCTGCTGCGCACTGGCTGGGCATGTATCTGCAGCGCGCGGCATGGCTGGGTAAGGGCCAACCGCCCACCGTGGCGATGATCGAACCGCAGCCAGCGCCAAAACCGCAGATCGAGGAGGAAACCATCAAACCCGCGGCCGAAGAAGAAATCCCGGAGCCAGTGACGACGCCGGCGGAAGAAAAAATGCCCGAGTCCGTTCCTCCCTTAGCAGCTAAAGCTGAAGAAGCAACCACGGCAGCTAAAGAAAAAATCTCTGAATCGATCACAACCACAGTGAGTGAGGAACCCGTTTCTTCCTTAGCCGCGCCACTGCCGATAGCGCCGCTCCCGACGGGGACCGTGGTGCCCGTCCGCGATGTGCGCATCGAAGTCTCAGGCGAGACGGTGTACGTCACGATGGGAGAGCGGCGCTATCGCATCGTGGACCTCGGGAAGAACACGGCTCCCGGCGTGCTGCACGTGAATGTGATGGTGACCAGCACCAGCACGCGCGGAGAAACACGCTTGCACGTGGACCGGTTCGATCTGTACGGCGCGCGTCCGCGCTCGCTCTTCGCCAAGCAAGCAGCGAAAGAACTCGGCCACAAGGAAGAGAGTATCGAGCGCGATCTGGCGCGTCTGATCCTGGAGCTGGAGGACCTGCAACGCGAGTGGCTGGAAAAGACGCTGACGCCGCAGGAAGAAAAACTCGAGATGACGGCCGAGGAGAAATCGGCCGCGCTGGAACTGCTGCGCGATCCGCGCCTGTTGGAGCGAGTGCTGGAGGACTTCGAGAAGTGCGGCGTGGTGGGGGAGCAGACCAATAAAAAAATCGGCTACCTGGCCGCGGTGTCGCGGTTGCTCGAAAAACCGCTGGCTATCGTGGTGCAGTCGGCATCTTCGGCGGGCAAAAGCTCGCTGATGGAAGCCGTGCTCGACTTCATGCCGGAAGAACAACGCGAGAACTACACGGCGATGACGGGGCAGGCGCTGTTCTACATGGGGCAAAAAAATCTCAAGCACAAGATCCTTGCCATCTCGGAACAGCAGGGAGCCGACCGCGCCAGCTATCCGCTGAAACTGCTGCAATCGGAAGGCGTGCTGAAGATCGCCTCGACCGGCAAAGACCCGGTGAGCGGCAAGCTGGTGACACACGATTATGAAGTCGAAGGCCCGGTGATGTTGTTCCTGACCACTACGGCTCAGGACGTGGACGAGGAACTGATGAACCGCGCGATTGCGCTAACGGTGAACGAGGACCGGGAGCAGACGCGTGCAATCCACCGGCGGCAGCGCGAGGCGCGCACCATCGAAGGGCATCTGTTGCGGCGCAAACGAGCGAAACTCATCAGCCTGCATCGCAACGCGCAGCGTCTCTTGCGCCCGATCACGGTGGTGAACAACCACGATGTGGGCGAGTTTCCCGATCACATGATGCGAGCACGGCGCGACCACAACAAACTGCTGACACTGATCGAAGCCATCGCACTCTTGCACCAGCACCAGCGGGAGATCAAAACGTTTGCCGATGATGGCGAGACGCTGGAATACATCGAGGCCACCGAAGGTGACGTGAAACTGGCGCAGGCACTCGCCGACCAGGTAGGGCTCAAGCCATCGCTTGACGAACTGCGCCCACAAACCCGCAAGCTGCTCGCGCTGATCACCGAGATGGTTAAGGCCGAGTGTGAGCGCTTCGAGATCGCGGCGAGCCAGTATCGCTTCACGCGGCGCACGGTGCGCGAGTACACACGCTGGGGCGACACGCAGTTGCGGCAACACCTGAAGCGCCTGGAAGAGATGGAATATCTCGTGGTACGGCGCGGCGGCAACCAAGGCCAGTTGGTGGTCTATCAACTGCCGACTTCAGAGGAGGAAGCGAATCATAGCTCTAACTTCGCGGGGGCAAATGACGACTTCGCGGGTGGGGTGCGGGCACTTCGCGGCCCCGAAAAAAATGGCGCATCGCCAACACTCGAAATGGTTTCGGCTGCAACTTCGCGGCTTCGCGGAAATGCATATAGGGGGGCCGAGGCCGCAGGCGTCCCGCAGAATGCAATCGTAGCCGAAGGCAAATCGAACGGCCACGGTCCGGCGCGACACGCAGGGATGAAGTGATGGCTCGCGTCAGCAAGCGTCGTCATCCGCACCTGGAGCCGCACTCGCCGCTGGGTCGATTGATGGAAGAGCATCTGGAATGGCTGCTCATCAACAACTACTCGGAGGACACAGCCGATCACGCGCGTTGGGCTATCGCCGACTTCATTCGCTGGGCCGAGTTGCGCGGCTTGCAGCATCCGATGGAAGTGACGCGCCCCATCCTCGAAAGCTACCAGCGGTATCTCTACTACTACCGCAAGGGGAACGGACAGCCACTCACGTTTCGAACGCAGCACTCGCGGCTGACGCCAGTTCGCCGCTGGTTTCGCTGGCTGGTGCGGAACAATCACATCCTGCACAACCCTGCTTCTGATCTCGATCTGCCGCGCATGGAGAAGCGCCTGCCGAAGACGATCCTCAGCGCCGATGAAGTGGAGCACGTCATGGTCGTGCCGGACATCAAAACGCCGGTTGGTTTGCGCGACCGCGCCATGCTCGAAACCTTCTACTCAAGCGGCATCAGGCGAACCGAACTGATCCGCCTCAAGCTGTACGATATCGACCGCGAGCGCGCCACGCTGACGGTGCGCCAGGGCAAGGGCAAAAAAGATCGCATGATCCCGATCGGCGAGCGGGCACTCGCCTGGGTGGAAAAATATCTGCGCGAAGCGCGGCCATTGCTCGCCGTCGAACCGGATGATGCCACGCTGTTCCTGACGCAGTACGGAGAGCCGTTTCATCCCGACGCGATGAGCAATCTGGCGCGTGACTATATCGCGCAGGCGAACCTGGGAAAATCCGGTTCCTGCCACACGTTCCGTCACACCATGGCAACGCTGATGCTTGAAGGCGGAGCCGATATCCGCTACATCCAGCAGATGCTCGGACACGCCGAACTCTCGACCACGGAAATCTACACGCACGTGGCGATCCGCAAGCTGCAACAAATCCACGCCGCCACACATCCCGGCGCGAAGCTGGAGCACAAGAAAACGGCAGTCACGAATGATGCCCACGGCCAGAGTGACGACGAGAGGGCTGCACTGCTGGCCGCGCTCGAAGCGGAAACTGAAGACGAATAGCACGGGCCTGTAGTACCTCTCCGCGAGTCCCCAAAGTCACTTCTATGCGCTCGCCTTGCTGACTACAATCAGCAGTGATGCTGCCCGCAGCTGAAGAACGAACCCCGGCTCTCACGAGTGGTGAGGAGACTTTTTCCTTAGCTGCCGGTGTTGCTCTTGCTGCGCTCGAAACGCACCAGGGCCCACACGCGGCTCAGGGCAAAAAAACGCATCAGGGGATTTTTTCTAAAAATCGTGCACTTCGCGTCGGCGAAATCTGGGTTAAGTGGTCGGGAACGCATCAGGATAGAAAGTGCTCGTGGTCGAAAACGGTGTCAGGGTCAGCATTAGACGCAAACGGCAATACCCTCTCCGATCCCTCCGGCAACTACACCTATGACGCAAATGGCAACACCCTCACGGACGCCTCCGGCAAATCCTACACTTGGGACTTCGAAAATCGGCTGACTCAGGCCGTCGTGCCAGGAACGAACGGCGGAACGACAACCTTCCGCTACGATCCGTTCGGCAGAAGAATCCAGAAGTCCGGGCCGCTCGGCACCACGAACTACCTCTATGATAAGTTCAATTCCATCGAAGAGGTGGACAACGCTGGCAACGTTCTCGCCAAATATACGCACGGTACCTTGGTGGACGAGGACCTTGCGATGTTGCGTAACGGGTCGGCATCCTACTATCACCAGGATGGCCTTGGTTCCATCACGTCGCTTAGCAACGGAGCGGGAGTGCTGGTCCAAACCTACGCATATGACAACTTCGGGAAACTGACGGCGTCCACAGGAACGCTCACAAACCCATTTCAGTACACTGGACGCGAATTTGATTCCGAAACTGGCGTCTACTACTACCGAGCCCGTTATTTTGATTCGAGCGCGGGACGATTCCTCAGTCAAGACCCGATCCGTTTCAGAGGCGGAGTGAATTTCTACGCGTACACTCGTAATAATCCTGTGGTTCTAAAGGATGCATGGGGCTTTCAAGGTTGTCCGGCGCAGTCGCCTAATTGCGTCCCTACGGACCCGAACTCGCCGTATCAAGGATCTGAAGGACTTTGGTATAACGTGCCCGACTGGTACCCGGACATGGTGGGGACGCTGCTTCCGGAACCTCCGGCCAATGATGACGATGTGTTGAACCCGGGCAACTGTGAATGCAATCTCACGAAGCTACTGGACTGGGCGAATAAGGTACTAGATGAAGCGGATGACGAGGATGAGCGTACGGTCGGTTTTGCATGGGGGACTTTTTTCACTCTTCAGGGAGTTGAAAAGGCTCTTGAGCATATTGGGGCAGAAGGGGCAGCGGAATGGATTCCAGGAGTGGATGTTGCCCTCCTCGGCCATGACTATTATGAAATCTGGGACCATCACAACCAGGCTGAAGAAATCATAAGAATGAGGTTCAAAGAATGTGGTGACGACTGGTGATGATCCCCCTTGAAGACCCAAGCACAGTGAAGGCAGAGTACGTTCGTTTCATTTGGCCAATTCTTCGAGGAATAGCTTTGGTCGTGGCCTTGTGGGCGTTCATCGCAGGCCTGCCAGCTCTTCTGTATTCGGGGAAGTGGGGAAAAGCTTGGCTGGTGTTCGGAATCGCCTCATTTGTCCTGATAGCGATGACTGCTAAGCCAGAGACACTTCCAGCAATCGAAGGCGAAAGAGCCGTCGGAAAGCGACACCGATTGCCGGACTGGACTCTTCTGAGCTACTGTGCCATTACTGGTCTGGGCTACAACTGGGCTTGCGTATTTTTGTGGTTCTCTCGACGATACGCTTTTTTCTCTGCTCCAGTCGTTGGCGCGACGGGTTTGATCTTGGGATTCTACGTCGTCATCGGGGTTATTGCAGCTTGGCTAACTGGGGGCAGTTGGCGGACGGGCTTTCTGGTCCTCGCACTCGCGCCGTGCGCCTTGGGCGGCGCAGTCTTGAGGTTGGGCCTCCTTCGGTAAGCGGGTTGCAGTTTTACACTGGCGGTCTATTCCTGATTCCGGGACATTGTGGCCAGCCGGGTTCGCGACTTCTCGCTCGTTCTCCGTGCGAGAAGTGGGAGAAGATAGCTAGCCTCCGCAGCTGGGCCACGCGGCTACAACGTTCAAGAGGAGTGCTCTGTGGAAGCGAGGAAGCTGGCATTGATCCTGTTCACAAGTGTGGCTTTAGTAGCGTGCAATCGCCAAAATAGTTCGTCCAGGAATGTTGCGGAGATCGGGTTGAAAATATCGCACCTGATTCAACAGCATCATTTTGAGGAAGCAGCTCAGCTCGGACTACATTCAGTGAAGGGAAAGCCAGAGGATGCAACGATCTACTACTTTGTA
>Ga0335071_10003998_pt1 | contig 15455 bp, 11 predicted proteins | sample Lox_Sample_15_FD_206724 | JGI IMG/M metagenome (GOLD analysis project Ga0335071, IMG submission 206724) | Soil microbial communities from Loxahatchee National Wildlife Refuge, Florida, United States - Lox_Sample_1.5 | ecosystem: Environmental > Terrestrial > Soil > Wetlands | place: USA... | reverse complement strand
CCGCCCAGCGCCGGGCCTATGACGAATACCAGCCGGATGACCCGGTTCACGTCGATGCCCATGAGTTGCGCGGCCGCGGGGTCGATGGCGGTGGCCCGGATGGCGGCTCCGAGGCGCGTCCGCTGCACGAAGAGGACCAGCGCCGCCATCATGACGACCGAGGCGAGCACCACCGCGATCCGCAGGAGCGGCACCTGCAGGCCGAAGACGCTCAGGGCCGTCTGCGGCAGGAGGTCGGGGAAGACCTGGTAGCGCGCCCCGTAGATCAGCATCAGCGCATTCTGCAGGAAGATGGAGGCCCCCAGGGCCGAGACCACCGCCGAGAGCCGCGGGGAGTTGCGCACCGGGCGGTAAGCGGCCCGCTCCAGCACCACCCCGATCACCGCCACGAGCCCCATCACCATGAGCGCCAGGAGGAGGAGTCCCGGGCCCACCCCCAGCCGGTCCTGCAGCGCCAGCGAGCTGAGCAGGGTCATGCCCAGGTACGCACCGTAAGTGAAAAGATCCCCGTGGGCGAAGTTGATGAGCTTCAGGACGCCGTACACCATGGTGTAGCCCAGGGCGATGAGGGCGTAGATGCTCCCCACCGCCAGGCCGTTCACGAGCTGCTCAAGGAATTGCATGGTGCAGGGATGGGCGGAGCGCGCCGGGTGGCGCCCCGGGCACTTCCGTGCGGATCAGGGCTGGAGCTGGAAACGGCCCTCGGCATCCACCTGGTAGACTCGATACAGTTCCCCGACCCGGTCGCCCTTGCCGTTGAACGAGATCTTGCCGGTGTAACCAGGGAAGTCCTTGAGGCCGGCCACCAGGTATTCGCGAAGCGCGTCGGCTTTCACCGACTTGGTCGCCTCGATGGCCCGGACCACGACCCGGAAGCCGTCGCCGGCCAGGACGCCGTAGATCGAGCTGGGCGCCTCGCCGTACTTCTTCTGGTAGGCGGCCACGTAGTCCCGGGCCTCGGCGGTGTCGAGATCCTGGGGGATGGGCGGGGAGAGGAAGCGGAACCCCTGAGCGGCGTCCTTGCCGGCGATCTTCACCAGGTCAGGGTTGTTGATGGCGTCGCCCCCCAGAAACGGCACCGCCCAGCCCATCTGCCGCTTCTGCTTGAGGAGCAGCCCCGCTTCCGGATAGTAGCCGGTGAAGAAGACCACGTCCGGCGCCGCCGCCTTGAGCTTGGTCAGGATGGCGGAGTAGTCCTGCTCCTTCGGCGTGAGCGCGTCGAAGAAGACCAGGTTCACACCCCTGGCCTTGAGGAGGGCGGCGATCTCGTCGGCCAGCCCCTTCGAATAGGCGGAGTTGTCGTGGAGCAGCGCCACGCGGCCCGCCTTCATCTTCTCCACCAGGGCCGCCCCCACCCGCCCCTGTTCGTCATCTCGCGGGCAGGTCCGGAAGAAATGGGGAAGCCCCTTCTCGGTGAGGCGCACCGCGGTCGAGCCGTTCGCTACCTGGATGACGCCGGCCTCGTCGAGGATGCTCTGCGTCGCCTCGGTCACCGCCGAGCCGTAGGTGCCGATCACCGCCACCACCCCACGGGTGGTGAGGCGCTGGGCCGCCAGCGACGCGGTGCGCGGATCGCCGCCGTCGTCCTCGACCACCAGCTCGAGCGGCCTTCCCAAGAGCCCACCCCGGGCGTTCACCTCGGTGGCCAGCAGTTCCACGTTCCGCTTCATCTCCTGGCCCTCGCTCGCCCATGAGCCGGTCAACGGCGCGAGGAGGCCGATCTTGATGGGGTCGGCGGCGGCCGCGGGGCTCGCCGAGAGCAGGCCGAGCGCCAGCGGGAGCACGGGCAGAGTTCGCTTCATGAATCGCTCCCAGGGCTGGAAAAACTGGATTCAACACCATCCGGAGGGAACGGGCAAACGTCTCGGCCAGCGGCGGCTTACACCTCCGCTTTGCGACCGCCACCCTGTGCGGACCTGTCCACCACCCGGCCTGGCGATGTGCCCCGGCGTCCCCGGTCTGCGGCCCAGCTACTCTAGCCGTTTCCCTCTCCCGGATGCCGTGCTGGACGGCGCCGTGCCCCTGGTCGGCACCCCGGGACCGGTACTCGCCCCGGTCGCCTCGCCGTGGTGCTGCCGGAGGGAAGCAGGGGCGCCTCGGCGCAAGCGGCTCGGTAGCGGCCCGGAGGTCCGTCGCCCCAGGCGCGGCCAAGACGGCATCCGCCCCCTTCGTCGAAGCCGGCGATGCTCGTGGTGCGGAAAGACCGCTCCACCCGCAGGAGGCGCCCGGCCGATGCGGTGTCGGTGGTACCTCGCCCGTGCGGCCGGAGGCTCAGCGCTTTTCCACGCGCCGGTAGGCCTCCTCCATGATCGCCTCGGTGGCGGTGGCGCCGAAACGCGAGCAGCCCACCTCCCGGACCTTGAGGGCCATGTCCAGGTCCCGGACGCCGCCCGCTGCCTTCACCTGGACTCGCGGCGAGACGGCAGCGCGCATCAGCGCCAGGTCCTCGAGCGTCGCGCCGCCCTTGGCAAATCCAGTCGAGGTCTTGACCCAGTCGGCGCCGGCTTCTTCGCAGGCGCGGCACCCAGCCCTCTTCTGGTCGTCGGTGAGATAGCAGTTCTCCAGGATCACCTTGACCTTGACCCCTCGTCGGTGGGCGGCCTCCACCACCGCGCGGACGTCGGCGCGGACGTAGTCGAGGTCGCCGCCGCGGAGCTTGCCGATGTGCAGGACCATGTCCAGCTCGTGCGCGCCGTCGGCCATGGCCGCCTCGGCCTCGAACACCTTGGCGGCGGTGGTGCTGTAACCGTGGGGGAAGCCGACCACGGCCGCCACCCGGACGTCGCTGCCTGCCAGCTCCCGCCGGCACAGGGCCACGTCGCTCGGAGCACAGCAGACCGTGGCCGTGTCGTACTTGCGAGCGATGGCGCAGCCGCGTATCACGTCCTCCGGGGTGAGTTCCGGCCGCAGGAGCGAGTGGTCAATCATCTTCGCGATGTCTCGTGGGGTGTACGTCATCTGGCGCTTCCTCCGGGAAAGATGGGTCATGATAGCGCCGCGCCAGGCGTCCGCTCATCTCGCGTGGCGAAGTCCCGTCCCTTGACACGGGCACGGCGGCCTGAGGTCATTTCCGGCCATCCCCAGGCCACCCTTCACCGGCGGGTTGTTCGAGGACGCCTGCCGTTTCGAGCGCCGGTTTCTCGCCCCAATGGGGAAAGCCGTTCTCGCACCGGGGCCACCGTATCCTCGCCGGCCCCGGGGCGATAAGCCACTTCGCTCCACACCGACGCGACCTTGCGCCCTGCCCTGGGCGGGCCCTCGGCGGCGAGTGGCGCGGTGGGCCGGCCCGGGTGCGGGCCACCGCCGGTCACGCGAGAGAGGACGGCGCCTCGGCGTTCGTGCGCTTGGCCGGTCCACGGTGTATGACCTTCGCCGACCTCCCCGGAGCTCTCATGCTGAAGACCCCCGTCCCCGAGACCCCGCTGAAGCGCTTCCTCCGCTATGCGGCCATCGACACGCAATCGAAAGAGGACGTCGAGACGGTGCCCAGCACCGCCAAGCAACTGGTGCTGGCCCGCCTTCTCTGCCAGGAGCTGCGGGAGATGGGGGCCCGCGACGCGCGGGTGGATGGACACGGCTACGTCCTGGCCTCCATCCCCTCCAATCTGCCCGCCGGTCACCCAGCCCGCGGCAGGGTCCCCCACGTCGGGCTCCTCGCTCACATGGACACCTCTCCCTCGGCGCCGGGCGCCAACGTTCGCCCGCGCCTCGTCACCTACCGTGGAGGAGACGTCCGGCTGAAACACGGGGTGGTGATCCGGGCCCGGGAGAACCCGGAGCTCAGGAGGAACAAGGGCAAGAAGATCGTCACCACCGACGGTACCACCTTGCTCGGCGCCGATGACAAGGCCGGGGTGGCCATCATCATGTCCCTGGCGAGCGAACTGCTCCGCGGCAGCTCGGTTCCCCATGGCGAGGTGCGCATCTGCTTCACCCCGGACGAGGAGGTGGGGAACGGCACCAAGTTCCTGGACCTCAAGGCCTTCGGGGCCCAGGTGGCCTACACTCTGGACGGCGATTCGCCCGGGGAGCTGAACCGAGAGACCTTCAGTGCCGACAGCGCCACCATCACCGTCCACGGCCGGAACATCCACCCCGGGACCGCCAAGGGGGTGATGGTGAACGCGCTGCGGGCGCTCGGCGACATCTTGGTCCGGCTCCCCCGCGACATGTCCCCCGAGGCAACCGAGGGCCGCGAGCCCTTCATCCACCCGCACCAGGCCCAGGGCGAGGAGGCGATGGCCACCCTGCGCCTCCTCTTGCGCGATTTCGAGACGCCCGGCCTCGGTCGGCAGCAGCGCATCCTGGAGCGGATCGTCCGCGAGGTGCAGAAGCTCAACCCCAAGGCGCGCATCGAGCTTACCGTCAAGGAGAGCTACCGCAACATGCGCGAGGGGATCGCCAGGGAACCCCGGGTGACCGAGGCGCTGGAGGAGGCCACGAAGAGGGCCGGCCTCACCCCGCGCTGGGTGCCCATCCGCGGTGGGACCGACGGCTCGCGGCTCACCGCCATGGGGCTGCCCACCCCCAACATCTTTGGCGGTGGGCAGAACTTCCACGGCCCGACCGAGTGGCTCTCCGTCGAGGGAATGGAGAGGTCGCTCGCGACCGTCCGGAACCTCCTGGCGGTCTGGGTGGAGCTCTCTATCCCGGGGGCCAGCCGAGGAGCACGAGAGAGCCGGCGCCGCGCCCGAGCGCCCGCCGGACGTCGTTGAGGGAGCGGATCGGCCGGCCGTCCCGGGCATCGGACACGGCGAACTCGACCACTACCCCGGCCACCGGCGGGAGCCATCGTCGGCAGCACCCCCAGCTCTTGGGCGCGACCGAACTCGTGATGGGCGCGGCAGTAGAGCGTGAAGAGATGGATGAGGGTCACCTTCGCCTCCGCGGTCGGCCTCAGAGCCTAAATCCGGACCAGAGGCCGGCCTGATCACCGGGCCACTTCGGCACATGGTGGGGGCGTGAACTCTCGGCGAAATTGGACGCCGACGCCTGGACAACGGCGGTTTACTTTTTGAGGCCCGGGTGGGTGACTGCGGTGCGGCAGCCGGTGCGCACCTTGGCCGGGAGGCCCACGATGCGCACCCGAACCGCCCTTCCGCTCGCCGCCCTGGCCGCCGGCGCCACGGCCTACCTCCTGGCTCGCTCGCTCCGTCACCCCCAGCGGCTGGCCGGCGGCACCGCCCTCGTGACCGGCGGGTCGCGCGGCCTCGGGCTGCTCATCGCGCAGGAGCTGGGCAGGAGAGGCATGCGGGTCGTCATCTGCGCCCGGGACGAGCAGGAGCTGGAGCGCGCCCGGCAGAAGCTGGCCGCTGCCGGCATCGACGCCACCGCGCTGCCATGCGACGTCACCGATCGCGAGGGCATGCGCACGCTCGTCGCCGACGTGGAGGAGAACATCGGGCCGGTCGATCTGCTGGTGAACAATGCCGGCATCATCCAGGTCGGCCCGGCCGAGACCATGGGCATCGAGGATTACCGCCTGGCCATGGACACCATGTTCTGGGGGGCGGTCCACGCCAGCGATGCGGTCCTGCCCGGGATGCGGGCGCGCCGCCATGGCGTGGTGGTAAACATCACCTCCCTTGGCGCGGCGGTGGCCGTGCCCCACATGGCGCCCTACAGCGCGGCCAAGTTCGCCATGCGGGGCTGGTCGGAGGCGATGGGGGCCGAGGCGGCCAAGTACGGAGTGCTGGTGGTCACGGTCGTGCCCGGCCTGATGCGCACCGGCTCCTTCGGTCACGCGCTGGTGAAGGGCAAGCGCTACGCCGAGGCGAGTCTCTTCTCGCTGGCCGCCTCGCTGCCCCTGCTCACGGTGGGGGCAGACCGGGCCGCTCGGCGCATCGTCCAGGCGGTGGAACGCGGAGAGCGGGTGCTCGTCCTGGGGACGCCGGCCAAGCTCATGCGGGTCATGCACGCTGTCGCCCCCGGCCCGCTGGTGGGGCTCCTCGGTCGCCTCAACCGGCTCCTCCCCTCGACACCCCGCGACGAGGGGGGCGACGATCGCATGCCGCTGCCGGCCGAGCTCTTCCGGCGCGGCCTGGCGCGCTCCATCCTCACGGCGCTGGGGGAACGCGCGGCCAAGAGGTACAACGAGGAACCGACCGACCAGGGTGGGTAGCCGGACTGGACGGGGGCCCCCCCGCCCAAGCAGCGGGGGAGCCCCGTCATCTGTGGCGCCGCTACAGCCCGAGCTTCCACTTCAGGCCCAGCGAGGCGACCCATACCCGGGTGGTATAGCTACCCGGGAACTCCTGTGTCCCGGTCACGTTGACCTTGTCCTCCCAGGCGTAGAAGAAGGCCGTCTCGAGCGACAGGTCGCGGATGACGCCCCAGCCGAAGCCCAGGCCAGCGGCCCAGGTGTTCGAGTCCGGCAGCGAGGCCGAGGCGAAGTCGCGGTCCAGCCCGGTGAGGTCTCGTTCCACTCCGGCCCGGAGCTCCAGGTTCTTCGTGACCGCATAGGCGGTGCCGAGCCGGTAGGTGTAGCCGTCCCGGTAATGACGGGGCACCTCCAGGGTGGTGCCCTTGTCGCCCACGAATCGATCGGTCTGGTAGACGCTGTAGTCGTTCCAGGTCCAAGTGAAATCCACCACCCACGGCTCGGTGATGCGATACGAGGCGCCGACGTTGAGCACGCTCGGATAGGTGAGGTGGTGGGAGACGCCCTGGTCGATGGGAGGATCGGGGTTGTTGGGCAGCACTCCCTCGGGGACAACGAACCGGCCGTTGCCCTTGAGCTTCATGGTCGCCTTGTACTTGAAGTCAACTCCCAGGGTGAGGGGGAACTGGGGGAACCCGTACTGGGCGGAGAGGTCGAAGGAGGGGGCTCCGCCCTTGGCCGAGAGCTCGCCGTAGGCATCGGCGAACCCGGCCACGCCCTGCTTCAGGTACTCGGTGCCGTAGTAGTAGACGAGCCCGCCTCCGAACCGCAGCTGGGGAAGGATCTCATAGCCGGCGGTGAGGTACACGGCGTAGATCTTGCGATCGACGGTGATGATCCGGTTGCGGCCGGGCCATTGTTCGTTCCAGAACACCCGGCCGCCGGCGGGGAGGTTGAGGCCGAGCCCCACGGCCGCGTTGTGATCGGCCAGCTTGAACCCGTACGCGGCGAAGAGCGAGACCGGCGGCACCGGCGCTGACCTGGTGGTCGAGCTTTCGCCGGTCTGGGCTCCGGTGCCGCTCCACTTGTCGGTGAGGTTGAGGATCGACCCGGCCAGGGCCAGGTTCACTCCCTCGAGCTTGGAGAGGGCGGAGGGGTTGGCGAAGGCGGCCGCGGCGTCGCCCTGGTCGGCGGTGCCGGCGGAGGTCATGGCCAGGTCGCGGGGGTTGACATTGGGCACGTCGTAGCCGTTGGCGAGGACGACGGCCGGGAGGATCAGAGCCAGGAGGGCGATCTTCTTCATGGCGTCACCTCGTCAAGGGAGCGATTCGGTGGTGGGAGGCGGCGACGCCGGGTTCACCAGGAACCCGGCCGCGTCCGTCTGCACCAGGGCCTCGCTGGCCAGCATGCCGTGCGAGGCGCCGGCGCCCGTGTAGAGCGTCTCATCGGCGCTCATGAGCGCGTAGAGCAGATCGCTCGTGGGATTCGGGACCACGGCGTCGCCTTGCGCGATCTGTCCGTAGACCGCCTTGGCCGGCTGGGTGCCGCCGGAGAGGAGGTTGGGGAGCGGAGCGGTCTTGAGGTTCAGGGCGTAGTTCACGGGGTCGCCCGGGTCGAGGATCCACTTGGCCACATTCACCGTTTGTAGATACTGCTCGGCCACGGCCAAGTTGAAGCTCTGGCTCGAGGGGTCGGTCATGTCGAAGGTGAAGGGCGTGTTCGGGGGAAGCACGTTCGCGCCGGAAGGACCGAGCAGGCCGGTGAAGATCGGTTCCAGCACCGGTTGGAAGCTGGGAGAGGTGATGCCGATGTCCACGAAGGTGCCGCCGCCCACCGAGAACGAGGCCCGGGTCAGGCGCGGGTTCGAGGCCACGGCGCTCGTGCCAGCGATGGAGCCGAGCGAGAGCCCCTCGTAGTAGATCTCGGTCGGGTCGATGAAGATCCCGCTCGCCAGCAGGGCCGAGGCGAACGGGTTCGCCGACGGCTGCGGCGCCAGGGGGGACGGCGGCCGGGAGAGGGCCAACCCGAGCGCGCTCTCGTCGAGGACGTTCTGGCGGAAGGCGTCGCGCATCCGGAAGAAGTTGGCCGAGAGGAAGTAGTGGGATGGTCCGAGAACGGGGACGCTGCCGCCCGAGCACAGGCCGGGCGGCACGGTATCCCCCTGGCCGGCGCCGCCGGGGATGGGGGTGCAGGTGCCCGCCGCCCCGGTGCCGGGAACCACGCAGTCCGAGTTCTGGGTGCACCAGTTGCGTGCTCCATGCAGGGGGAAGTCGATGGCCGCGGCCACGAGTTGGGCCGCGGCCAGCGACCCGGCGATGGGATAGAGCGTCTCCTTCGAGCCGTTGATGCCGTGACCGAAGATGACCAGGCGCGGACACTTGGTGCCGGCGGGGAACCCCGGGCAGTCGTCGAGGAGCGAGGGGTCCGGCACCGCCACGAGAGCGTGCAGCGGGGCGAGGAGCGTTGCCGCCGTGGCTGGGTCGGAGAGGTCGGTGGCCAGGGTCGGCCGCAGGGCACCAGTCTTGTCGTCGATGGCGTCGATGCTGTCGAAGGTGACGTCGTAGAAGGTGACGCCGGGGACGCTCAGCGGCGGCGTCACCGTGCTGGCCGCGCTGGGGGTGAAGATGGCCTGCTGCGCCACCTGCTCGATGGCGTAGGGGGCGGCGGCCAGCTGTAGATCGGTCTGCTTGAAGGACTGGGTCTTGAAGGTGTAAGCGAGCACGACCCCGTCCGGCCCGCCCACCGCCGACAGCACCGGGACCATCTGCTGCCGCATGGTCTCTGCGGCGCCGGCGGTGGCGTCGTCGAGCACGCCGGGGAGGAGCGATGCCCACCTGGTGCAGGGGGAGTCCTGGAGGCAGACGGCCAGCGGGTTCGAGCCGAGGAGAAGCTGCATGAAGGTCGGCCGCACCAGCGCATCGCCGGAAACGTCCTTGACCCGGTTGGTGATCACCACCGCGTAGTTCGAGTTCTCATCGAGGGGCGGGAGGAAGAAGCTCGGGTCGCTGGGCGGGACCGGGACCGCCGGCTGGAGGCCGATGGCCACCGAGCAGCCACCGGCAATGGGGCAAGCCGCGCCCTGCGGGATGATGATCGGCGTGGGCTGGGCCACGTAGGCGGGCGGGCCGCTGCCGCCCCCCAGGAAGGCCTTCAGCTCGGGGACGAGGCTCACTGCGTTGCCGACGAGCTTGAAGAGGAACACGTTCCCACCGTTCACCGTCGAGGCGTCGATCGGTCCCGAGGTGGGGGCGAGGATCATCGCCGTGGTGGAGAAGCCGTCCAGGGTGGCGAGGCCGGGCGCCGCCGCACCGAAGGCCGGATTCTGGGCGATGGTCCCGCCCGCGCCGGTGCGGAGGAGGTCGATGGGAAGTGGCGCCTGGCCGGAGCCGGCGTCCACGAGGGGAACCGTCCCGGTCGGTGCGGCGATCTGGAAGGCGGCGATGCTGGCAAGATCGCCCAGCGGGAAGGCCTTGATCGCGCCGTAGGCGGACGACTGCACGTTCTCGCTCGCCGCGCTGCAGGCAGCGACCAGCTCGGGCGGGGCGCTCGCGAGGAGGCTCGGCACGCACGGGATCCAATCGTTCCCCGCACCCAGGTTCGCCGCGAGCCAGGCGATCTTGTTCCAGAGCAGGCCGCGGATCGTCTCGAGCTGGGTGACCTGATCCGGGGTGAGCCCGCCCTGAGGCCAGTTGGCTGGGTTGGTTAGGTCCTTGTTGGGGATGGTGAGGGCGATGGGCAGGTCGGTTCCGATGGGCAACCCGTCGATGGTCTTCACGCCGCTATCTCCGCCCCGGACCGCGAACACGTACCGACCGGCAGGGAGCCGCCGGCTTCCAGTGGCGTCCTTCTTCGGAACGAGGGTCAGCGACCCCGGCGTCTGCGGGACCACCGCCTCCACCTCGATCGGGGTGGGAGGCGCAACGTCCACCTTGTACAGCGCAGCAGTCCCAGCAGTGACCGTCGTCGGATCGACCTGAGCCGGCGTGCTATCGGGCACGAAGGTGCCGGATGCGCCCTCGAACTTGTACGCCTGCAGGGGAACGGAAAGCGTGGGAGCCTGGTCGGCCGGGAAGCCGCCCTGGTCCACGAAGGACTGGAGCAACTCCTTGAGCGCCTCGGTCTGCGAGGAGATCGTCGGCACGGCCTGGAGCGCAAGATCGTTGGGGGTCGGGATGTTCGGGGAGGAGAAGGTGGCGATCACGATCCTGCTCTGATTTCGCTTGCTGACGTCCTTGCACGCCGCAGCCGCGAGGAGCACGGCCACGAGCACAGGACCGGAGCGGCGGACGAACATCGACGACCTCCTCTTGCTGAGTTGGACGGATGGTGAACGTTCCGGACCGGTAAGAAGCGTTTCCTACTTGTGCTCCCTTGACCGGGAAGTCAAGAGCGTGGTGCACCAAATTGGACCCGGGAGGGAGGGCGAGCTGATGACGCGGCGCGTCCTTTCCGGGTTGGGAGCGCGACGGCGCTATCACCGAGCGTGATGCCATGGCCTCGCAGCCGAGGCACGCCGCAAAGCGTCAAGGACTCCGACGCAGGGCGGCGCGAGCTTCCCGACCCCGACGGACCCGGCGGACGACCCACACGGCACCGATGACCAACGCCACCGCCCCAAGCAAGCCGAATTCGATCCGCCGGAGATTTCCCTGGACCTGGGCTAGCTGGTGAGCACCCAGATACCCGGCGGAGACCACGAGTGGCACCGAGATGCAAGCGGACAGCCCGTCCGCGAGCAGGAAGGTCCGCGGCCGCACCCCGTGGGTCGCGGCCAGCGCGAAGGCCGGCAGCCGCAGCCCGGAGAGGTGTCGGCAGATGAACAGCGTCAAGAAGGCATGGCGGGCGAGGTGTGCCTCCACCCGGGCGCGCCGCTCCAGCGTGAGCCATCGACGCAAGGCGGGCCGCTCGAGCACGCCAGAACCCACTCGCTTGGCCAGGCTGAACCAGAGAAAGTCGCCGCCGACGATCCCGGCCCAGCAGGTGACGATGGCCGGCAGGAGCGAGAGCACCCCGCGCTCGACCAGCACCCCGGCGGCGAGCTGGGTGGGCTCCTCGGGAATCGGCACGCCGACGCCAGCGGGGATGAGCAGCGCCAGGATGGCCAGATAGCCGTAGCGCGCGAGAAACGACTGGAGCACGCTCCAAGTGTAGGCGTTCAGGCGGCCGGGCGGGCAAAGTCCGGTTTCGGTTGCTCCCCCGCACCACCCTGCGCAATTATCCGTGGCACACCGCCGAGCTCGACTTCTCAATCGGGGGACCCCAAGCCCATGCCCCTCAAGATCCTGGTGACCGCAAAGCGGGTCGAGGACCCGGAATCGAAGATCCGAGTGCGACCCGACGGAGGCGGGATCGTCACGGAGGGGGTCAACTACAAGCTGAACCCCTTCGACGAGATCGCCGTCGAGGAGGCGCTCCGGCTCAAGGACAAGCACGGGGGCGAGGTGATGGTCGTGTCCATCGGCAGCGAGAAGTCCCAGACCGAGTTGCGCGCCGCCATGGCCATGGGCGCGGATCGGGCCACCCTGGTCCGGCACGACGGTCCGCTCGACCCGTTCGTGGCTTCGGCGCTCCTCGCGAAGGTGGCCGAGTCCGAGCACCCCGACCTCATCATCCTGGGCAAGCAGTCCATCGACGACGATCAAGCCCAGACCGGACCCTACCTGGCCGAGCGGCTTTGCTGGCCGCAGGCGACCTTCGCTTCGAAGCTGGAATCGCTCGAGAGCGAGGCCGAGCAAAAGCGTGAGCCGGCCCTCCTGCTCTCCCCCGACGGGAAGGAGTTGACGGTGGTCCGCGAGGTGGACGGGGGTGTGGAGAAGCTGGCCCTCACGCTCCCGGCGGTCGTCACCACCGATCTCCGGCTCAACAAGCCGCGCTTCGCGTCGCTGCCCGGGATCATGAAGGCCAAGAAGAAGCCGCTGCAGGAGATCCCCGCGGCGTCGCTGGGTGTCGACCTCGCCCCGCGGGTGGTGCTGTGCAAGCTCTCCGAGCCGCCCACCCGCAAGGGCGGCATCAAGGTGTCCGACGTCGACGAGCTTTGGACCAAGCTGCATGACGAGGCAAAGGTCGTCTAGGGGCTCCTTCCCTGCTCGCGATCCGAGCGGGCCACGAGGAGCGGCGGGCCCTGGCACCCGAGCGGGAGCAGTAGAAACCGGAGCAGCACGATCGGAGAGATCATGTCCGTCGTCCTCATCGTGGCCGAGCAGTCCGGGGGAGCCTTGCGCAAGGCGACCCTGCACGCCCTGGCGGCGGGCCGGGATCTGGCCCGGCGTACCGGGGGCGAGGTCCGCTGCGTCCTGGCCGGCCAGGACCTGGGCAAGTCAGCCGAGGTGCTCGCCAAGCTGGGCACGCCGGTGCACCTCATCGAGTCGCCCTCGCTCGCCCAACCGGTGGCCGCGGCCCAGGGGCCGGCCATCGCCGCCCTGGTCAAGAAGCTGGGCGCGGGCTGGGTGGGAGCGGCCGCCACTGCCTATGCCCGGGACCTCATCCCCCGGGTAGCGGCGCGGCTCGGGGCGGCCATGGCCACCGAGGTCCTGGCCTTCGTAGGTGAAGGCGGGGCGGTCACCATGCGCCGGCCGATGTGGGCCGGGAACGTGCTGGCCGAGGTGGAGCTGACCACCCCGGTCAAGGCATTCACCATTCGTGCAACGGAGTTCCCGACCGCTGCCGCGGAAGGGCCGCCGGGGCAGCTGGTGCGCGAGGCTGCCGAGCCGGTCCCCGATCCCCGAACCCGTCATCTCGGGTTCACCGAGCAGAGGAGCGCCCGCCCCGAGCTGACCGAGGCGCGGGTCGTGGTCTCGGGCGGGCGTGGCACCAAGGGCGACTTCAAGGCCATCGAGGAACTGGCCGACGCACTGGGCGGAGCGGTGGGTGCGAGCCGGGCGGCGGTGGATGCCGGCTGGGTCCCCAACGACTGGCAGGTGGGACAGACGGGAAAGGTGGTCGCCCCCGAGCTCTACGTGGCCGCCGGCATCTCCGGGGCCATCCAGCACCTCGCCGGAATGAAGGGTGCCCGGGTGATCGTGGCGGTGAACAAGGACCCGGAGGCGCCCATCTTCCAGATCGCGGATTACGGGGTGGTAGCTGACCTCTTCCAGGTGCTCCCGGCGCTCGCTGCCAAGGTGAAGGCCTCCCGGTGAGGGCGTGACCGAGCGCGAGCTGGCGGAGGTGGGGATCCACCGGATCCCCATACCCATCCCCTTCCCCCAGGCGGGCGGACCGGTCAACGTCTACGCCGTCGAGGAGGGGGACGGTCGCCTGCTCCTCGTCGACGCCGGGTACGGATCGGGCGAGGCCACCGCAGCGCTCGCCCAGGGTTTCCACGCCCGAGGGCGCCGCTTCGACGAGGTCTCTCGCCTCCTCGTCACCCACGGCCACGTCGACCACTACGGCGGAGGCCGCTTCGTGGAGGAGCGGAGCGGAGGAGTGCTCAGGGCCCTGGCTCACCCGGCCGACATCCCCAAGATCGCCGAGGAGGGCTGGCATTGGAGCGAGGTCGCCCCCCACTACGGGGCTCATCTTTCCCGTTTGGGCGCGCCGGCGCAGGTGCTGGCGGTCATCGCCGAGGAAGCCGAGCGCGCGTTCCGGGCGGAGCGGTTGCGAGCAGTGGAGCCCGTGCTCCCGGGCGAGCGGCTCAAGGCGCGGCACCTCGACCTGGAAGTGCTGCACATGCCCGGCCACACCCCGGGCCTCCTCTGCCTCTATGACCACCGACACCGGGTACTCATCTCCGGCGATCACCTGCTCGAGCGGATCTCCCCGAACCCGCTCATCGAGCTCGGCCCCGATGGCCAGGACGGCTTCTTCCGGCCGCTGGTGGCCTACCTCGACTCGCTCGCCCGGACACGTGCCCTGGAAGTGGACCTGGTCTTGCCAGGCCACGGCCCCCCGTTCGGCGAGCACCGCCGGGTGATCGACACCCTGGATCTCTTTTACCAGCGGCGGCAGGAGCGCTTCCTCTCCTGCCTGTCGGCCGGACCGCTCACGCCCTACGAGATGGCCACTGCCCTCTTCCGCCAGCTCCGACCCGGAGACGTCTTCCTCGTGCTCTCCGAGGTCGTCGCCAACCTGGAGGTCCTCGAGGCGCGGGGGTTGGTGGAGCGCGAGCTGGACGGTCGGCTGCGGCGCTACCGCCGGCGCTAGCCGCAATGCCGCGCCCGGTGACCCCCTTGCCGTGGTAGGAGGGGTCGGTGGCGGACCTGGCCCTGCTCGCCCTGACCCTATTCTGGGGAACGACCTTCACCTTCGTGAAGGACGTCTTGTACGTGACCACCCCGGGCGTGTTCCTTTCCACACGCTTCGGCATCGCGGTCCTGGTGCTCGGGGCGGTGGCGCTTCTGCGCCGCCGGCCGCTCGGGACGGGCTTCTTCCGACACGGTGGCATCCTCGGCTTGTGCCTGCTCGCCACCTTCGTGTTCCAGACCATCGGGCTCCTCTACACCAGCCCGTCCCGGTCGGCGTTCCTCACCGGCTTGGCCGTCCTCATCGTGCCCTTCGTGAGTCGGTTCCTGCTCGGCCGTAACGTCCGGGCCGCCTCCTGGGTTGGGGTAGCCCTGGCGGTGGCCGGGCTGGCGATTCTCTCGCTGCCCCAGGGCGGCCTCTCCGGCAAGGCGCGGCTCGGGGACGTTCTCACCATAGTTTGCTCCCTCGCCTGCGCCTTCCAGATCGCGCTCATGTCCGAGTGGGCCCCACTCCACCCGCTCGTCCCCTTCACCCTGCTGCAGATCGCCGTCACCTTCGCCGGCTCGCTGCTCCTCATCCCCCTCGAGACCTTCCGCTTCGATGCGCAACGGACCGGGACCTTCGTCGCGACCGTGGCCTTCACCGGCATGTGGATGACCGCGGCGGCCTTCTTCGTCCAGAACTGGGGGCAGCGCCACACCACCGCCGTCCGCGCCGCTCTCATCTACACGCTCGAGCCCGTGACCGCCGCCCTCTTCAGCCACTACTACGGTGGCCTGGCGCTGGACCGCTCGGAGTGGATCGGCGGCGGACTCATCGTGCTCGGGGTGGTCGCCGGTGAGGTGGGCGGGGCCCTCGAGGCACGCCTATCGCCCGGCCGGGGAGCATCGCCGTCCGGCCGGAATTCCACCGGCGCTCCATCGTTCCCTTGACCATGAGGATCCCCGTCGCAGCCGCGGTCGGAGCACTCCTCCTCGCCGCCGCCTGCCGGACGGTGAGTCCACCGGCCGAGCCGGCGCGGACGGCCGACCGGGCGCTGGAGGAGCTGCCGGCCGATGCCTTTCCGAGCTTCGCCGACGATCTAGACTACGCCGGCCTGGACGATGCGCTGGAGCGCTCGCTTGCCCACCTCTCCCGTCTGGCGACCGTCGATCCCGGTCGAACGCTCGCTTTCGGC
>Ga0335071_10003997_pt1 | contig 15456 bp, 13 predicted proteins | sample Lox_Sample_15_FD_206724 | JGI IMG/M metagenome (GOLD analysis project Ga0335071, IMG submission 206724) | Soil microbial communities from Loxahatchee National Wildlife Refuge, Florida, United States - Lox_Sample_1.5 | ecosystem: Environmental > Terrestrial > Soil > Wetlands | place: USA... | reverse complement strand
TTTACCGATTCCGCATAGTTACCCGACAGGAAATCCGGCCATTCTTCTTCGGGCGGGTGAAGCCTGATCTCATCGACGAGCCCTTTTAATGACGTGAGCATATCCCGGTCCGGGGCGTTACCGGTGTAAAGGTGAATATGGTGTCCTTCGCCGAATTCCTGTTTCAGTCGTTTGCAGTATTCTATGACGCGCTCAGGCTCAAGGAGGGGTTCCCCGCCGGTGATCCCCGTCCCGAGGGCACTCATCCTCAGGGATACCTGTATTGCCTCGTCGGGTGAAGTGACCGGATGCTCGTTGGCATATGTCACATCGATCCCTTTCCGTTCGCGGGACAGAGGGCAGTACCAACAGGTCCTCTCGCAGCACCCGGTAATAAAAAGGACCATTTTTGCACCTTTCCGGCAGATTTGACAGCCTTCGCTCTGGTTAGTCCTTGCTCTTTCGGTATTCCTGCGGATCCGTTTCTTCATGGTTCCTGAGATCATCAGCCCTATAACCTGATAGGTTGGAAAAGGAGGATATTAACTGTTGGCTATCTGCAAGAGACAGGTCATCCGTTAAACGAGCGGTACCTGCCGTAAGAAGGATACCGGCTTAATAACAGCCCCGTTGCCACTCGAAACAATTCCTGCTCCCGCCCGGTACCCGGTGATATTGACGGTAGCGTGTTTCGATGAAGGCAGGGCAGGCAATGATATCGAAGGGAAAATCCCCGATGAATTTTTCAGGGCCCCGATACCCACGACCGGCGTGCTCACGGCGAGCTTCTTAAGCATGGAGGACGTCAGCTCCGATGTCGTGGTCTGGGTGAATACCGGGGTTGGGAAAGGCGATATGGTCTTTGTTACCTGGGAGCCTGAACCCGTGGTAAATGCCTTGATGCAGACATTGGTATTGGGCTGCGAGGTGGTCAGGTCCTGCCATGATCCGCCGTCACTGCTGATGTAGCTCTGGCCGGCACTGGCCGTTGCACTCCCGGAGTACCCGGATATCGGGTACTCGATAGCGACCGGGAAGTCCCATCCCGGGCTTTGGGCCCTCACGGCAACGCTGAACCGTTCTCCGGCCTTGAGGGTGACAGGCGTATCAAGGACGACGGTGTGATATCCGGGCATCGCAAAATTCCCGCTTTGCGAGGCCTTGTAGCCCTGTGAATTCACCGGTCCCTGGTCTGGGTCGACAAAGACTTTCACTTCGTAATCTGCATAGGTGGCCGTGGTATAGAATGAGACCGCTTTCAACTGTTCAGACCCGGAAGATGTGAAGACATTGGCAAAGTAGGCAGTATCCGACCCGAGGCCGAAATTGGCCACCCAGCCGTAGGGGTCATACTGGTATACTTTCTGGTAATTGGTCGGCGGTTCGGCAGTAAACATCGCGTTGTCTCTTCCTATCCTTGTATCATAATATGACATATAGAAAAATCCCTGGTCGCCCCAGCCGGTTCCCCAGCTGTTCTGGCAGATAAATGCCCCGTTGCCTGGTGCCGGGCTCGCGAAATTGTTCTTATCATAGGAATCGTCCCATCCGACGATATCGATCGCATGGTTCGGGTCCCCGGTTCCGGAATAATAATACGACCCGGTCCGTGAATTGTATGCCTGGTCTTCCCACCTGATCGTGGAATATACTGCACCATAATCCATAATAGTCGATTTTATATTGTCATTTGCGAGAGGTCCCGTGCGGGCCGGGACAAACAGGACCTGCTGCACGTGTTTCTCCACGGGAAGGAAACTCGGCGACTGGGTCGAGCCGTCCATGTAGGGGTCGGAAGCGGCACTGACCGGGCCGCTCCAGCGGGCAAAATATGCCGTCGCCATAAAATCATTACCCCCGGCGTTCGGCGTCACGTCGAAGCCGTGAAGGTTCTTCAGATTATTCTCAGAGAACTGGTCCTTCTCGCCGGGCAACAGGGAGGACTCCAGGGAATTGATCGAGGCAAAGGCCCAGCAGTTGCCGTCCTGGCCCTGGTCTCTCACGGGAGCGGTTTTTCCGAGGCTGCGGAGGTCGTAGGAGAGCGGGATGCCGGTGCTGCTCGTCCCAGACTGGCCGGGAGTAATGGTTCCACCCGAAATCCCTGATGACGATCCCGAAGGTACGGTGCCCGACCACGTATCAGGCGACGACCCTGCGAGGTCGACGGGTGCAGGAATCAGTCCGAGGCCGTGGCCCTCGGCATTTTTATAGATGGCGGAATGGGCGTGAAGCCATTTCATGTATTCCGAACAAAAAGGGGCGATGACTGCTGTTTCAGTTTGTCCGGTTCCGGTATTAACGGTGACGGGGACGGCCGTCGCGACACCGGTCAACCCGGCAACGATAATTGCAATCAAAAGTATCGAAAGTACTGATTTGCCTCTTACCATGGGTATCATTCCTGCGCAGGGATTGGGGATTCCCGTTCAACCGGACTGCTCGTGACCGGATATTATTTTATACACTCGCAGCCCGGTCAATAAAATATGCGGATCATGACAGAACCTGACGGTTATGCGATAACCCTGATGAGTTAAAAATTTTACCTGATCGTATTTTTCCTGATCTTGTTACCGGCGAGCTTCTCGATCGCTTCTTTATCAATATCGCCCGTGACTTCGAGGATCCCTGCCGCAACCGCAGTATCGACAAATACTTTCCCAACCGGGTTCCTGATAACCAGGGTAGTATAACCATCCGGGCTTCCTACCGAACCTGCTGAAAGGTCGGAAAAGAGGGCCGTCGCATCGGTGCAGAAATGACATCCTGCCCGTACGGCATCGTCGAGTTCCTTCATCGGGAACGAGAAGACATTACCGTCGTTCATGGTAATGACAAGCTTCCCCCGGACGTCGAGTTTTTTGATCTCCCATGTCGCGATGTGATGTTCGCTTTTCAGTTTTTTCTCGACAAGCGCATCATAATCAAAGGTCTCGGTACAGAATAAACCGACGACAAGCCTGATGGCCCGGGCATAGGGCATGAGCAGGTCGTGGTCCGAACTCCTGATACGGGAAATTGCCTGGACGACGCAGGGGACCCCTACGATGGCTATTTTTTTGTATTTCCGTTTTATCACGGCTGTCTTGAGCGCAGCAAGGAGCGGGACCCACCAGCTGTACCTGCTCCCTGCTTCGTGGACGAGCTGCTCCGACGATGTAATCACGATAGAGGTCGGCCTGAGGGTGAACCTGTCCTCCCCGACGGTGACCACCGCATCGATCATCCCTGTGTTCAGGGCATGCATGAGTATCGCCGTCACAGCCCCTCCGCTCTGGCGTCTCGGGATTTCGGCCCTCGATCTGGCAGCCACGATGTCCAGATAGGCCCCGAGGGTCTCGGTAGTCGGCGCAATGACCCTTGGACAGACCGCGTAACATGCTCCGCAGGAAACGCCATCGGTCTCCTGTTTACAGTACCCGGACTGAACCGGTGCCGAGTTGTCTCCCTGGCCCGGGAACGTGATCGCATCTGCAGGGCACACGGCGACGCAACCGCCGCACCCTGAACATTTCCCGCTTTCCCAGACTTCTTTTTTCAGATCTACGTAAGTTTTCGCAGCCATCCTGATCACTCCCACGTATATTTGTTCGCAAAGGGCCTGGCACTGGCAGGGGATATCCGTACATAATCAGACTCGAGGAATTGTGTCGGATCGAGGTTGAACTGTACGGCAAATTCATTGATGAAGGGGATGATCCGTTGCATCTCCTCGGGGGTACACGTATTTTTCCTCGTGCCCATCCCGAGGCATTCGTCACCGATATCGCCCCTGATGAAGATCTCTCCCCCATGGATGCCGCTGCCGATCCCCCGCTCTTCGGCCATGTCCCCGGTAAACCGTCTCAACACGAGGATCAGCCCTCCGGCCATGTATTCGCCGAGGAACGACCTGGCAGAGCCACCGACAACAAGGACCGGACGTTTCTCAAGGTACTGTTTCATGTGGATACCCCCACGGTAACCGATACTATCCCTGACGATCACCACGCCGCCCCGCATGCTGTGGGCGGTGGCATCGCCGGCACTTCCGTGGATGATTACCTTCCCGGCATCCATCGTATTCCCTGGTGCATGGTCTGCATTACCGTAGAGGGTGAGGGTCGGACCGCTCATGAACATCGCAAGATCGCCACCGGCGACCCCGTGGAGGAACAGGGACACATCCCCTTTCAGGCCATCGGCGATAAACCGCTGTCCCATGATATTCCTGACCGTGATCTCCTTCGCACCGTCCGAAACGGCCTTCCTGATGTTCCTGTTCAGTTCGGTATAATGGAGGTCTGCGGCATCGATCTCGATGGTTTTCATTCGGTTCAGGCCCCCACGGATTTCACATCGAGTACGTTCATCAGGGCTTCGTCGAGCATATAACCACGCAGGCGGTCCCGGTTTCCTCTGAGGCTCTCGATGCTGTTAATGCCTGCCGCTCCCATCAGTTCCGCGAGCTCGTCGGTCCACCCGTGGATCAGGTTCGCGACCTGTTTTGAACCTGTTTCCGGATCGAGCCTCTTTACGAGGTCGGCCCGCTGCGTGGCAATGCCCCATGCACAGACGCCCCGGTAACAGGTCCCGCAGACCCTGCACCCGAGTGCCACGAGCGCCGCAGTCCCTATATATACCGAGTCGGCTCCGAGTGCGATGATCTTCGCCACATCGGCACTCTCCCTGATACCGCCGCTCGCGATGATGGATATCTCGTTCCTGATGCCCTGCTGGCGGAGTTTTGTATCGACGGCTGCAACTGCTGCTTCTACCGGTATCCCCACGTGGTCGCGGAATACCCGGGGGGCGGCTCCGGTCCCTCCGCGGAAGCCGTCGAGGACAACTGCATCTGCTGAAGAACGGGCGATCCCGGCTGCGATGGCGGCAGCATTATGAACGGCCGCGATCTTGACGAACACCGGTTTTTTCCATTCAGTCGCCTCTTTCAGGCTCCTGACCAGCTGCTTCAGGTCCTCGATACTGTAAATATCGTGGTGAGGGGCAGGACTGATGGCATCGCTGCCCTCGGGGATCATCCTGGTGACCGAGACCTCCTTATTGACTTTTTCCCCAGGGAGATGACCTCCGATCCCGGGTTTTGCTCCCTGCCCGATCTTGATCTCGATGGCCGCACCCCGTTCGAGGTAATTGATATCGACGCCAAACCTGCCCGATGCGACCTGCACGATCATGTGGTCCTGGTACGGGTAGAGGCTTTCGTGGAGCCCTCCTTCACCGGTCCCCATGAAAGTCCCTGTCTCCCTTACGGCCTTCGCAATGCTTGTCTGGGCATTCAGGCTGATCGCCCCGTAGCTCATGTGGCCGACCATAATCGGCGTATCGAGTTTCAGGTTCGGTGCGATTCTTGTGATAAGTTCGGCATCTCCGGAATTGCTCTTCTTAAACTCGAGATACGCGGGTTTTTTTCCGATATAGGTCCTGAGTTCCATCGGTTCCCGGAGCGGGTCGATACTCGGGTTCGTCACCTGGCAGGCGTCGAGGACGAGACGGTCGAAGATCACAGGATACGGCAGTGCATTACCCATTCCCGAGAGGATGATCTTCCCTGTTCGTGCCTGGTTATAAATCGCCTCCCTGATCTCGGTTGTCCAGAGAGGGTGCGACCGGTAATCGATTGGCCGTTCTTCAATAGAGATGGCATCGCGGGGGCACATTGCCAGGCAGCGGTGGCAGGCCACGCAGTTCCTTGGATTGACGGTGATCGTGTCCCCTTCTTTTCGGAACACGTTATAGGAACAGTTTTCGACGCACCGTCCGCAGACCATGCACTGGTCGCGGTCGATCGAAACCCGGAATTTCATCGGAACTGTGCCGATGCTCATGCTATGACCCTCCCGATCACCGGCGATCCGGCACGGGGCATGGTGATCTTTTCGATATCGGGCTCCATCATCCGGATGGCAGCCTCTTCGCTAGACAGGTAAAGCCGGTTACCCTGCTCGGCGGTAACGAGGGGCCTTAATTTAATCCGGTCGGTGAACCCCATAATGAAGTCCTCGTTTGCAATCACGATTGCAAACGGGCCGTTCATGAGAGCCGATGCATAGGCCATCCTGATGGCGGTATTGAGGGTCCGGTCTTTTTCAGGCAAACGGTCGATCTCGTCCCAGAAGGGTGGCGCGAGCGCCCGGGTTGCCATCTCAAGGGAGAGTCCGTGTTGCCTGACAAGGAGGTCGACAAGATATGCGACGACCTCGGTGTCGGTAAACATCGTGCACTTATAACCGAAACTTTCAATATACCGCTGGTTGGTCCCGTACGAGGTGATCTCCCCGTTATGGACGACGCTCCAGTTCAGGAGGTTGAAGGGATGGGCGCCTCCCCACCAGCCGGGGGTATTGGTGGGATACCGGTTGTGGCCGAGCCAGATATATCCCTTGTAGTCCTGGATCCGGTAGAAATCGGCTACGTCTTCCGGCCATCCTGACGCCTTGAACAGGGCGACGTTTTTACCCGAGGAAAATATCAATACCCCGGGCATACCGGTATTGACCTTCATGACGAGGTGCATGATAATGTCGTCATCAGGGGTCCTGCTTCCGGGCATCAGGGTCTTATCGGGTCTGAAAAAATACCTCCACGGGGTGTGGACCTTCTTGATGGCGGCATGTTCATTCGTGGGGATCTCCTCGTCATGTTCTATCGTGCCCCATTCAGAGAGTAATGTGTCCACTTTTGTCTTCGATTCATGGATATTATCGAAAAAAACGTGAATTGCATAGAGGTCTTTGAATTCGGGAAATGCTCCGTACGCAACATACCCCGACCCCTGCCCGTTCCCCCTTTCATCCATCTTCGACAGGGCCTCGCGGACCGATGAGCCGTCTAATCGTTCCCGGGACCTGTCAATCACACCGATAATGCCGCACATGGTACCACAAATACCCCGATGATAAAATTATTCAATGCTTTCCATACAGGTTTGATTTCCTCGTTGATAAATCTCATATATGGTGAACCATCCGTCCCGTGTGTATCAGGGCATATCAGATATGGTACAGGGGATGGTCAGAATGAGCCGTGGACCGGAAGGTAGAAATTAACTTCCATGTAATTTTTGGGATAAATTTATAGATTTCAAATTTAATGCTTACAAATTGCAAAATAATGGAAAATTGAGATTATTTTTTCAAAAATCAGGTCAATAATTATAAATAATGTCCGGTTTTATACTGATGATAATGACGAGCAAAAACGTAGTTGACAAGATGCTGGAACGGATCGATGCTGATCTTATCAAATTCGTCCGCCTCCAGTTCACCGATGTCCAGGGAATGCCGAAAAACGCTGCAATCCCTGTGGAACAGGTGGAAAAGGCACTGACAGACGGAATCTGGTTCGACGGCTCTTCGATCGAAGGGTTTACGAGAATTGAAGAGTCCGATATGCTGTTGAAACCCGATATTTCTACGTATACGATACTTCCGTGGCGGTCGGAAGATGCAAGGGTCGCCCGGTTTGTCTGCGACGTTTACACCTACGGCAATAAGCCGTTCGAAGGAGACCCGCGTTATATCCTCAAGAAAACCCTGGCCGATGCCGAGAAACTCGGTTTTACTTTCAATACCGGGCCCGAACTTGAATTTTTCCTTTTCCAGATGGAAAACGGTCTGCCGACCACGAAATTCCAGGACTATGGCGCCTATTTCGATCTCGCACCCCAGGACGCCGCAGAGAACGTCCGGAGGGATATTGTCCTTACCCTGACCAAGATGGGCTTCGAGATCGAGATGTCCCACCACGAGGTTGCAGCAAGCCAGCACGAGATCGACTTCAAATACGGCAACGCACTCGAGACAGCAGACCGCGTCATTACATTCAAGTTCGCCGCAAAAGCGCTGGCGCTCCGGGCGGGACTTCACGCGACATTTATGGCAAAACCGATCGGCGGGATCAACGGCAGCGGTATGCATACCCACGGGTCGCTCGCAAAAGACGGGAAAAATGCATTTTTCGATGCAAAAGGCGACAAACAACTCTCCCAGACGGCACTCTATTATATCGGGGGACTTCTCCGGCACGCAAAGGCAATCACGGGTGTTGCGAATCCGACAATCAATTCGTACAAACGCCTTGTCCCCGGCTACGAAGCCCCCTGCTATATCTCCTGGAGCAATACCAACAGGTCGGCACTGGTAAGGGTCCCGGCAGCCCGGGGCAACAGTACCCGTGCCGAGTTCAGGAGCCCTGACCCGATGTGCAACCCGTACCTCACCTTCGCCTGCATGCTTGCTGCAGGACTCGACGGCATCAGGAACAAGATCGAACCCCCGGAGAGCACCGACGTCAATATCTACCACCTGAGCGCCTCGGAACGGGAAAAGATGGGTATCGAGATGCTGCCCGCAAGCCTCATGGAGGCAAACCAGTTCCTGAACAGGGACAAGGTGCTCTCGAAGACTCTCGGTGACCATGTGATGGAGAGTCTGAACTGCACGGCCCAGATGGAGTCAGATGCGTTCAGACTCGCAGTCCACCCGTGGGAACTTGACCGTTACCTGGCAACATATTAAATTTTTTTTGATTGCCGGACATCGAAAAGATTAAATGACTCCATAAATAGGATCCTTCCGATAAACCTTGGCATTGAAGATGCACGACGTGCAAAAATCACCTGAGGCAAAAGGGACAATTCTTCAGATGTCTTCGTCCCGTTCGAGGGATTCGTGTATCCGGACCGGCGATAAAGCAACGGTCTGCGCGATGCAGTTCCTGCAGCCAGGGAAGCATCCGGGCATAAGCATAATATGGCATATAAGGAATTCAGGTGTTGGTGAACATGGCAATTGACAGTGGGGCCACAGCATGGCTCCTGGCGTCAACGGCTCTCGTGATGTTGATGACCCCGGGTGTGGGTCTGTTCTACGGGGGCCTCGTACGAAAGAAGAACTTTATCTCGATGGTTGCGATGTCATTCGTGGCATTCGCCCTCGTGAGTATCCAGTGGGTGGTGATCGGTTACTCCATTGCATTCGGCGGGGACATATCCGGAGCGGTCGGCAGTCTCACCCACATCGGACTAAACGGAGTCGGGATGGATCCCGGGCCGTATAGTGCACAGATCCCGTCCCTGCTTTTCATGGCATACCAGCTGATGTTTGCTGCCGTAACCATGGCGATCGTCACGTCAGGCATGGCAGAACGTGTCAAACTAAGTTCTTTCATTATTTTTGCTCTTATCTGGACGACTATCGTTTACGACCCGGTGGCGCACTGGGTATGGGGTGGCGGTTTCCTCGGGGCCTTAGGCTTCCTCGATTTCGCGGGAGGTAGCGTGGTCCATATCACGGCAGGGTTCTCGGCACTCGCCATCGCGCTGGTCATTGGAAAACGGTCAGGGTTCGGGACGTACGCCATGGAGCCTCATAATATTCCGATGACGCTTCTCGGTGCCGGTCTCCTCTGGTTCGGCTGGTTCGGGTTCAACGGAGGGAGCGCACTCGCTGCAAACGGCCTTGCGGTCAATGCCCTGGTCGTCACCAATACATCGGCTGCTGCCGGAGCCCTCGCATGGCTGTTCGCTTCATGGATGACCGGACACCCGAGTTCTCTCGGGATGGTCAGCGGGGCGATCGCGGGTCTTGGAGCAATTACCCCCTGTGCCGGGTATGTCGGCCCGCTTGCGTCCATTGTGATCGGGGTCGTCGCCGGGCTGCTCTGCTATAAGAGCATGTTATGGCGCATTGACAGGGGAATGGATGAAAGCCTGGATGCCTGGTCAGTGCACGGGGTCGGTGGTCTTTGGGGAACAATCGCCGTCGGTATTTTTGCTTCCGCGGCTATTAACGGTTATACCGGCCTTTTGTACGGCAATGTGAACCAGTTCCTTATCCAGGTAGCCGGTGCCGTTATCGTCATGATCTATGCATTCGCGGTGTCCTTTGTCCTTGCAAAGATCGTCGACCGGGTAATGGGTCTTCGGGTTACCGAGGAGGAAGAATATGTGGGTCTCGACCTTTCCCAGCACGGGGAGCGTGCCTGAGGGGTGTTCCGGATGAAAATGATAAAAGCTGTAATCAGGCCCGAGAGACTTGATTTTGTTAAAAAAGCATTGGAATCCCATGGGTTTCACGGCATGACCATTACCGAGGTGATGGGGCGGGGCGATCAGAAGGGGATCTCCCTCCAGTTCAGGGGCGGAGTCATGTCCATCGACCTCCTGCCAAAGATATCGGTTGAAGTGGTCGTTAAGGATGAAAATGCCGAAAAGGTCATCGGCCTCATTACCGAAGCGGCCAGGACCGGTAAAATGGGGGATGGAAAAATTTTCCAGATACCGGTAGAGAAGACGGTCAGGGTCAGGACCGGAGAAACCGAAAGTTAAGGATTGTTGGCTCGATCTTTCATTTTTTTTTTTTGGAGCGATCCAAAATCCAACAATGCTTCGTTCCTTTTCCGATTTCCCTTTTTTGATATTCCGTGAATCCCGTAAAGATATTTTCAGACCATGGCTTTCCGCGCTTCTCTTGCCGGCTTTTTGCACAGGTTACATGATTTGAAGGGGACCTTACTCATGTCAGTTGAGCACGGTCCCTGTGTCCTCCTCCTCCGGCCACCTGAACGATTTAGGATGCAGGGCCTTGGGTTAATCCTCCCGTCAGGAGGGTTTTGAGTACTTTGTCGCTCGTGTACCGGGAGCATATGACGGACATCCTGCCAGGCTCATAGCAAAATGTATAGTGATCGCCTGACATATTCGCAATAATTATTACTTCATCACCGGGAATATCCCGCTGGTTGAACCATCAATCAGATGGAGCGGTAATACTATCATCGACAGGGAGAACTCTTCATGAATCTTCGACAGCCAAATGCCAATGAAGCGACTGGAACGGTAAACCGTTCACGGAATGTATCCCCCATGTCGGGCATCTGCACGCGGTGCATCGACGGCTGCAAGGGGAACTGTGACAGCTGGCTCTCATCGTTTCGGGGCCGGGAGGTGCTCTATCCGGGTCCGTTCGGTGAAGTCACGGCAGGTTCGGATAAAAATTATCCCATCGACTATTCGCACCTCAACATCCAGGGATATGCCAGGGGTGCCCGTGGCCTTCCGGAAGGGACCGAATCCGGCCCGGACACTGCAGTATTCTATTCAGTGGACACCGAGACCGAGTATGGCTGGGACAAGAAAGTGCGGTTGCGCCTGCCGATATTTACCGGAGCCCTCGGGTCCACCGATATTGCGAAGATTAACTGGGAACATTTCGCGATTGGAGCTGCAATTTCCGGGATTACTATTGTCTGTGGTGAGAACGTCGTGGGCGTGGACCCCGGACTCGAGCTCGGTTCTGATGGCAAGGTGAAAAAATCACCCGAAATGGACCGGAGGGTCGAGATCTACAGGAAATTTTACGATGGTTATGGGGAGATGCTCGTCCAGATGAACATCGAGGACACGCGTCTCGGCACTGCAGAATATGTGGCTTCGAAACACAACCTCGATACCATCGAGCTCAAGTGGGGGCAGGGAGCGAAGTGCATCGGTGGTGAAATAAAGGTCCGTTCTCTGGAAACAGCCCTTGAACTGAAGAAAAGAGGCTATATAGTCCTCCCCGATCCGGAACGGGAAGACAGCCAGAAAGCCTTTAAAAATGGCGCGATGAAGGAATTCGAACGTCATTCCCGCATGGGTTTTATATCAAAGGAAGGGTTCCTTGAAGAGGTGGACAGGTTGCGTGATATCGGCTTCCGGCGTATCACCTTAAAAACAGGTGCTTATTCTGCGGTCGAACTTGCCATGGCCCTCAGGTTCGGGGCAGAAGCAAAGATCGATCTCCTCACGATCGATGGCGCCTCCGGCGGAACGGGGATGAGCCCGTGGCCTATGATGAATGAATGGGGAATTCCGACGTTCTACCTTGAATGCCTCACCTTCGGGTTCTGCGAGCAGTTGAAAAAGAAAGGGATGCGGGTGCCTGATATTGCCATGGCAGGAGGGTTCTCTGACGAACCGAACGTCTTCAAGGCAATTGCAATGGGGAGCCCGTACGTCAAAGCGGTCTGTATGGGAAGGGGCCTGATGATTCCGGGTATGGTCGGCAAGAATATCGGCAAGTGGATCGAGAGCGGGGACTTGCCAAAGACCGTTTCCAGGTATGGAACGAGATTCGAGGAGATCTTTGTGATGTACGAGGAATTGCGGGAAAAATTTGGTTCCCGGTTCAAGGAAATTCCGCCCGGAGCAATCGGAATTTATACGTATACCCAGAAGTTCAGGACAGGTCTGCAACAGATCATGGCCGGGAGCCGGAATTTCCGCATCAATACAATCGGACGAAACGACCTCATGTGCCTTACCCGGGAATCTGCAGAAATATCAGGAATTCCCTATATTATCGATGCGTATCATGACGAAGCAATGAGCGTTCTTCTCGATTGAGCCCGATATAAGCAGGAAACCGGACCCGGTAATCCGGGCTTCAGTATAATCTTTTTTGGATTACTTTATTTGGTACCCGTAAATTTTATCATCATGAAGGCCTCTTTTTTCCCAAATACGACCTATACTCTGGTCCGGATGAATTCTTTCGGAGCCGTAATCGGAATGGGACCATGAGGGTGATTATGCGAGTGGTCAGGAAGACGATTAAATAAACATCAATTTATCGTTATTAGTCGGGATTTTTAGTTAAGTTTAAATAAGGAGGAAACTAACTTCCTTCTATAGGAAACGCGGTACTGCCCGGTTCAGTGCGCAACCGCCTGAACAAACCCACCTCTCTGACGGTACCGCGGATCCTTTGTAATTTCAGGAATGATGCTCCCCTGATGACCTGTATGGCTGTAAGTCCGACCAGATTGACCAGCAAGTGCCTGGAGCTGGTTGTACGGCTGTTGCATCGAAACAAACCGGTGATACCGGTCTTGCATCGTTTCCGGATGAACGAATCCAAAGGTATGGTGAAAATGAATGGCAATTGATACTGGATCCACGGCCTGGCTCCTGGCCGCAACGGCCCTTGTAATGATTATGACACCCGGGGTAGGTTTTTTCTACGGAGGCCTGCTCAGGCGCAAGAATATCATCTCGATGATCACCCTCTCGTTTGCAGCGTTTGCCCTGGTCAGCATCCAGTGGGTGTTAATCGGGTATTCCCTGGCCTTCGGGACTGGCGGACCCCTGATCGGAGACCTTAGCGCGATCGGGCTGAACGGTGTAGGAATGGATCCCGGGCCATATAGTGCCGCAGTCCCCGGCATTCTTTACATGGTGTTCCAGCTCGTGTTTGCAACGGTGACGATGGCAATTCTGACGTCGAGCATGGCCGAAAGAGTCAAGTTCTCATCGTTCCTCGTATTTGCCCTCCTGTGGACGACACTCGTCTATGACCCTCTCGCCCACTGGGTATGGGGCGGGGGCTGGGCACAGCAGTTCGGAGCACTGGACTTTGCCGGAGGCACGGTGGTCCATATCAGTTCAGGTTTCGGTGCCCTCGCTGTCGCTTTTGTCATCGGTAAACGGATGGGCTACGGCGATCATACTATGGAACCTCACAATATCCCGATGACACTTCTCGGTGCAGCCCTCCTGTGGTTCGGCTGGTTCGGGTTCAACGCGGGTAGTGCAGTAGCAGCGAACGGGCTCGCGGCGAACGCCTTCGTCGTCACCAATACCGCAGCTGCCGCAGGGGCTCTGGCCTGGATGTTAGCCAGCTGGTACCAGGGAAAACCAAGTTCGCTCGGTTTCGTATCAGGTGCGATAGCAGGACTGGTCGCGATTACACCGGCTTCCGGGTACGTCACTCCTATGACGTCGATCCTGATCGGTGCAGTCGCAGGTCTGCTTTGTTACGGTGCCATGCTCTTCCGTATCGGTAAAAAGTTCGACGAGAGCTGCGATGCCTGGGCAGTCCATGGTATGGGCGGCCTCTGGGGTGCTCTAGCGACCGGTATCTTCGCAGCTGCAGCCATCAACGGGGCCCCGGGCCTGCTTGAAGGCAATGTTCACCAGTTTGTCGCAAATGCTGCCGGAGCCTTCGCGGCCCTGGCCTATGCATTCATCGTTACCTATATCCTGGCCTTCATCGTTGACAAAGTGATGGGACTGCGGGTGAAAGAACAGGAAGAATATGTCGGGCTCGACATATCCCAGCACGGGGAACAGTGTGCATTCTGAGGGTGATTTGAAATGATGAAAATCGAAGCAATCATAAAACCGGAAAGGTTCGAGTTTGTCAAAAAAGCACTCGAAGGGGAGAAAATTTACGGGATGACCGTAAGCGACGTTAAAGGACGGGGAGACCAGAAGGGAATTGTCCTGGAATACCGGGGCGGGAAAATTGAGGTCGACCTGATCCCGAAATGCAAAGTAGAAATTGTTGTGAAAGATAACGATACGGAAAAGGTGACCGACCTCATCATGAATGCAGCAAGGACCGGGAAAATCGGCGATGGAAGGATCTTCATTTCACCGGTCGCGAAGTCCATTCGGGTAAGGACGGGGGAGGCCGACCAGTAATTTACTTTTTTGATCACGGCCCTTTCGATAAAAAATGGGTAAGGCTTCATTCCTGCCCCTTAACTGATCAAAGATTTAAATTCTTTTACAAATTTCCGGGTTCGATACAACCCGATGGATATCTGGAATAACAACTGAATGGTTTCCCCCTTCATGTCCCACCTGGCTGTGTAATCTTTAGGCAGAGTTGGTCCTCGAAAACCGGGGAATTTCAACGGTCAGGTGTCATTCGCGCAACCAGGCCTTTATTGGCATGGGGGGGCCCGGGAAGCGTCGGATCGTCCCAATTTAATTCAAAATCCTGAGAAATGAAAGAATAATTACAAATGGAAACATTGCAGATGAAGAAAGGCGATGTGAAAACAGGGATCAGTAAAACCAATAACCTGTTTTTATTTTTTTCCAGGCATTTTTTGTTCTGTCCTATGAAAAATTTCGGATATAAAACCGCTATTTTAAATAATCCTGCAGAGTAAACGTAATACTTTGAACAATACTAACTCCACCGGGGCCGGAGACGCGACATCGCATACCACCGCGACCATTCTTCTCGTGGCAATTACGATCATTCTTGCCGTTCTCGTACTCCTGATGTTCCGGATGCCGGCTCTCCAATGGGACAAACCGCCTTCATTTCTTGAGATACAGGCAGTTTACAGTACCAATGAGCACGGTGTCCTGAATTACGACAGCCGGGTCCTCCTCTGCCACAAGGGAACAGCCGGTCTCGAAAACGACCTGTTGAAACCGGTTTTCTATCGGAATGGCATCATCGTGCCCTGCCATATAAGCACGATGAACGGTCATAAGTTCATCCCGACCGTCCATATCGGTGTCCAGACCATGTCCGGGCTCGGGTGTTCGGGGGAAACATGGGAACCCGGAGAGAAGATCATCATCGATTTTACGGACGGCACATTTCATCCGGGCGACCGGGTCAGGATGGACGTGATCGACAAACCTACCGGGTGGGTGATATCGAGCCATTCCTATACCGCATGAACCCGCGT
>Ga0335071_10003996_pt1 | contig 15456 bp, 16 predicted proteins | sample Lox_Sample_15_FD_206724 | JGI IMG/M metagenome (GOLD analysis project Ga0335071, IMG submission 206724) | Soil microbial communities from Loxahatchee National Wildlife Refuge, Florida, United States - Lox_Sample_1.5 | ecosystem: Environmental > Terrestrial > Soil > Wetlands | place: USA... | reverse complement strand
TTCATCGCTTAGCACACATGGTGTCCTGATCCTGATATCACGCGAGTCCCCGGGAACCGTGCTTCGCTGCTATCACCTTCCTTTCGTTCTTCTGAAGGTTTTATAAAAATTATTCAGGTTGCTCCCTTGTAGGGCAGGAACAGGTCCCTGACATGGATCTCCGGGCTCCTCCAGGCTATCCCCAGGTAAAGTACCGACCAGAGGAGATCGATCACACCCGTCCACCAGAATGTCGCCGGAAAGCCGGGTATCGTGAGAATGTACCCTAACAGAAGGACCACGTAGAGGATCCTCCCGATGAACACCCCGCCGATTACAAGCAGATAACGCCTGATGTTGAAGGAGGAAAGGATCTGCAAGTAGGCAAAGGAGAACAGGAACGATGCAATGAAAAGGGCATAGAACCGGTCGACCGGTGGTTCCATGAAAACGGTCCCTATAAGGAATGCATACACGACGGTCGCGAAGAGGTCCCATATCCCGCTGAGAAAGAACACAACCGCCAGTGGCCTGAGTGATTTTGGTTCGAACATACCATTCACCCTCTCTCAAGATAGATGGCGGGGTGCGATGATTGATAAATATTATCACATCACCATGGCGTCTCAGCCGGTCCTCATCTTCTGGTTAACGCACACGCCCGTGTCGCATAGCTCACGTGGTGTCCTGGTCCTTCGATCCGGCGAGTCCCCGGGAACCACACCTCGCTGCGATCACCTTCCGGTACCTGGATGAAACGGTGAGAAATCTTTTAAAAATTGAAAACTCACCATCATACTTGAGCGATATCATGGCCAGGGATTCCTGCATCATCGGCCTTATGACTCTCTTTCTCATCCTTGCAGGCTGTGCCGGCCACATTTCGCAGGATAATACGACAACCCCGACCCCGATTTCTTTCACACAAACCCCAACTCAAGCTCCAATTTTTCCCCGGAACCCTATCGATCTCCACGGAAGGCTGCAGGTTCCCGTTGCCCTGGGCTCCTTCGAGGAAAGTTACATAGGGACCTACCAGTGCACCAATGAGACGGAGACCTATGAGACAAACTACCTCTTCGTCTCAGGATTGAATGGGTCACATCGGATTCATCTCGAGCTGGTCCCGGTTGACAATGAGGAGGATTTGAATGAAATACCGATGCCCAAAGAAGTCCTGAATGCCGGCATCGCACCCGGTGACTTTATCGCGGAACCCAATCATCTCTACACCATCAGGGCCGGGGTCACGGTTGGCCCGAACGTCACCGGTGAGTCCCATGAAACGCCGGGCGGAGGAGGATGGGCCAGGAATCCGTATTTCCCCTTTCTCCTGAGGACCTTTGTTGACGGGGCACCGGCTCCCGATGGAAACGACAGGCTAACAGTCATAAAGTGGTGTCACTATTTTGGCCAGACCCGTGAGATGCAGCCGGAACCCAGCATTGATGTTGGGATGAATAAGGTCACGATGCACCCGGGCGAGGCGAGGGGCGTGAATATCACCTTCTGGAATTACGGTGGCGGTATCAGGGAACTCGGAATCAGAATTCTTGGACAGTTAATCGCTCCCGGCTACTGGCACTTCCCGCTCATTTCTGACGATCTCAAGCCATTCCCAAAAAACATGACCGTCACATTTGATCCACCCATCTCCATCGGCCGGAATTTCCGGAATGATAATGTAACGATGGTCGTTACCACCGGGCAAGCGATGCCTGCCGGCCAGTACGATTTTCCCCTGGAACTCTGTTACCGCATTCTCGATACTGCCGATCCCAGTGCTCCTCATTTCCCATTTTCAGAACACCTGATCTGCCCGACTGCGGGGGAATTTGTGGTCCAGGTCGAAAAATAGACATTTCTGCAGAATTGCATCTTTCACTTCTATTCCGGAACGAACTGGCATTTTAGCTGAAGAATGGTGGTGATCCTCCCTGACTCGCAGTCGGCCCTCATCCTCTATCCACGAACCCCGCATATCTCACGTGGGTCCTGATCCCGGTATCCCCGCGAGCCCCGTCCCCGCACCTCGCTCGTTATTATCACGTTCGGTTCGTTTCGAGATGCTATTTTTCCGGAGATCTCATCGCCACGTGATCTCCGCCGCCTTCCTCCGTGGAATCTTGTACGTCCGGTACCTCGGGTACCCGAACATCATCCCATAGGCCACCTTCCTCCCCGGGGGCAGGGCCAGGAACTTCACCAGGGGCTCATGGTTCATCGCAGCATTCGACACAAAGCCAGCCCAGCAGGTCCCCACGCCGAAGGCAGGGGCGGCAACGTCGAAGCAGGTGAGGGCGATGGTGGCGTCCGTCGCACCAATCGGGGCATCGCCGGGGACGTGGGCGAAGAGGAGGTGGGGTGCGTTCCAGCAGATCCGGTCGTGGCCTTTCTTCCAGTCCTCGATAAGCCTTCCGGCGTAGAGCCCCATCGGGTGGTTGCTTTTCGCAAGTTCCTGTAACCAGTCGATGGTCAGGCCCGCGATGTGGTGCACCTCCTTCCGGTCGTACATAACCAGCCACTGCACGGGATGCCGGTTCCCTCCCGACGCGGCATACCGGGTGATGTCGAGCAGCCTCCTGATGGTCTCCTTGTCGACGGGATCCGGTTTGAAGTGCCGGACCGACCGCCTGGCCTTCAGGAAGGTGGCGAGGGCGCCGGGCGGGATCTCCCCCGCCGCCATCGATCCCCCTTCCTCCTCATCGGGGAGAAGATCCAGGCTGAGGGCCCCCGACGGGCAGGAGACCTCGCAGTGCCCGCAGGCGATACAGGCTCCTTCTTTCTCCTTCGGGATCCGGGGAAGCGACCCCTCGTCGGCTGGCTCGATGATTGCTATCGGGCAGACGGTGGAGCAGATCCCGCACCGGTCGCAGAAACTCTGGTCAACGATAATCATGGTCATCGTCAACAGTTCCCCGTTATGCAAGATAAATTGCAGGGACGGCCGGACAAGTGGAATCTGCACCTCCCTTCCGTTGCCTCCCTGTTCGGGAAATAATTCGATCCATCCGGGGATCAACAGATAATGCCGGTTACATTGTAATGGCATCACATGAACTTTCAAATCAGGTTATCAATTCCTGCAACAGATCGTCACCCTTATCTTCCTAAGGCCCGATGGTGAAGCCGTATGGCAGAAAACCAGAGACCACCGCTGCCCCCGTTCACGATGGAGACCGCGGCAAAGAAGGTCCGTGGAGCCGAGGACGGGTGGAACTCCAGGGACCCGGAGAAGGTATCGCTTGCGTACACCGTCGATAGTACCTGGCGGAACCGGTCCGAGTTCATCAACGGGCGGGCGGAGATCGTTGCCTTCCTGAAGCGGAAGTGGGCAAAGGAGCTCGACTACCGGCTGATCAAGGAGGTCTGGGCCACCACGGGAAACCGGATCGCCGTGCGGTTCGCGTACGAGTGGCACGACGACGCGGGCACCTGGTTCCGGTCCTATGGAAACGAGAACTGGGAGTTCGACGAGAACGGCTTCATGAAGCGCCGGATCGCGAGCATTAACGACCTCCCGATCAAGGAGTCTGAGCGGAAGTACCGCTGGCCCCTTGGCAGGCGGCCCGACGATCACCCCGGCTTATCGGACCTCGGGCTGTAACGATTACCATGGAAACCCCCCTCCAACCCTGGTCCCCGGGGGGGTTCGTCCCCTTTTCCACCGAAGCGCCTTGCCAAACCTTGATGAGGCATCCCTGCCAGAGGAGGGTATGTTCATCGGGCACTTCGCAGTGGCTTACATCCTTATCGCCCTCTTTCCGCAGGTACCGGTCCTCGTCCCGCTCATCGGGGTGAGCTTTCCTGACCTCCTCTGGCCCTTCCTCATCCTTGCAGGGGTCGAGAAGGTCAGGATCGATCCCGGGACGCCGCTCCAGAGGGACATCGTGTTCGAGCGGTACCCGTATTCCCATTCGCTCCTCGTCGGGACCCTGGTCTCGGGCATTCCCGGGGTGGCCCTCGGCCTCCTGGTCTCACCCCTGGCCGGCTTCGTCTTCGTTATCGCCTCGGCGTCCCACTGGGTCCTCGACACTGTTGTTCACCTCAGGGACCTTCCCTTGCTGGGGTTCGGCAGGGACCATACCGTCGGCCTCGGCCTCTGGAGGCGAGGCGGGGTGACCTTCGCCGTCGAGCTCGTGGTCTATGCCGTGGTGACCCTCCTCGTCCTGCCAGCCAGGTTGAGCCTGCCCCTCCTCGTGCTCGGGATCGCATTCCACCTGGTCAATGCCAATTCCTTCTTCGGTTTCACGAAGAAGAATCCGGCCTCCTCCCCCCGGGCCTATGCCCTCCTCGCCCTCTTCGGTTTTCTTGGCTTCATCCTCGTTGCGTTCGGGATATTCGCCATCCAGGGGGCGGCCTGACGGGGCTCCCTCCCATAACCCTTTATCGACAGAAAGCGAATGATTATACACCACGCGGACCGGTCGTCCTCTTTTCGACGGATCGTCATCAGGCAGGAATTGCATCGGGCTCCCTGGACGTGAACCAATGGAGACAGCAACCTTCAGGAACCTGGCCCTCTCCCACGAGCTGGAGCGGGCCATCGCCGACCTGGGATTCGAGGAACCGACCCCCATCCAGGCTCTCGCGATACCGGTGATCAGGTCGGGAAAGGACGTCATCGGCCAGGCGCACACCGGCACGGGAAAGACCGCCGCGTACGGGATCCCGCTCCTCGAAACGATCGACCCGCACCGGCGCGGCATCCAGGCGCTCGTCCTCTGCCCGACCCGGGAGCTGGCCATCCAGGTCTCGGAGGAGCTGACGAAGCTCGCGAAGTACCGGCGGGGCATCACCATCCTCCCGGTCTACGGCGGCCAGTCGATGGACCGGCAGCTCTCGGTCCTCGCGAGGGGTGTCCAGGCGATTATCGCCACCCCCGGCAGGCTCCTTGACCATATCCGGCGCGGGTCCATTTCCCTCCAGGCCGTGAAGTACGTGGTGCTTGACGAGGGGGATGTGATGCTCGACATGGGCTTCATCGAGGACATCAAGGCGATCCTCGCCCGGACGCCGCGGGAACGACAGACGGTGCTCTTCTCTGCAACGGTCCCGGACGCGATCCGCGACCTCTCCCGGCGTTACATGCGGGATGCCCAGACCATCCGGGTGGTGCATGAACGGCTGACCGTCCCCGGCATCGAGCAGCGCTTCATCCAGGTGAACGAGCAGGAGAAGCTGGACGTCCTCGCCGATCTCCTCGAGGAGTTCGACCCGAAGCTCGCCCTCGTCTTCTGCAACACGAAACGCCGGACGGACGTTCTCGCCCGGCGGCTGCGGGCCCGGGGGTACCCGGCAGAGAAGCTCAACGGGGACATGAGCCAGGGCCAGAGGGAACGGGCGATGGCCGGGTTCCGGAAGGGGCAAATCGGGATCCTCGTCGCGACCGACGTGGCCGCCCGGGGGATCGACGTCGAGGGTATTGATGCCGTCTTCAACTACGACGTCCCCAATGACCCCGAGTACTATGTCCACCGGATCGGTCGGACCGCCCGGGCAGGGAGGGGCGGCAGGTCCTTCACCCTCGTGACCGGCATGGATGCTGAGAAGATCCGGGATATCAGGCGGTATGCGAAGATCGCCGTGGCCCCGGAAGAAGCAGCCAGGGGCAGAACAGAGCCGCCCGTTGAGCGGGATCCGTTCCTGGACCGGCTCGGCCCTCTCCTCAGGGAGGACCTGGACCCGTTCCGGAAGAGGATCGAGCGGTGGATGGGGGAGGGCCACAGCTCCCTGGACCTCGCCGCCGCACTTCTCAGGATTGCCGAATCGCCTGCCGGTGAACCTGCCGATAATTCACGGAGGTTCCCCGGCCGGCAGGGGAACCGGCGACGGTGAGCAGGGGTCCTGTGGAACCGGGTCACTCTCCCCTCGTTAAGCACCCGTTTTCATTCAGCATCCATATATATCGCTTATTCGTCCTTTCGCACAAAGCCCGGGAAATTCTCTTGGAGGACAGTTTCCCGGTGCCACCCACAGCCAGATAAGGTTCGGGGGCCATCCCGTACCCGGCGCAGGTGAGGAACCGATGCAGTGGACCGGGTGGCCGAGGGTGAAGATCGAGGTCCCGGACCGGGACGGATCAACCCCGACCCGGGAGGTCGAGGCCATCGCCCCTTTCATCATCTCGGCCTCCCGGTCGACTGACATACCCGCCTTCCATGGCGACTGGTTCATAGAGCGCCTCAGGCAGGGCTATGCGAGGTGGGTCAACCCGTGGAACAGGAAGTCCACGTATGTTTCCTTCGTGAACGCCCGGGCATTCATCTTCTGGTCCAAGAACCCGGCACCCTTCATTCCCTGCCTTCGGGAGATGGACCTGCTCGGGCTTCGGTACATCCTCATGTTCACCCTGAATGACTACGAGGCAGAGGGGCTTGAGCCCCGGGTCCCACCCATCGCGGACCGGATCCGGACATTCCGGGCCGTCTCACGGCTCGCCGGGAAGGGCAGGGTCGCCTGGAGGTGGGACCCGCTCCTCCTCTCGGGCTCCATCGATGTCGGGGAACTGCTGGACCGGATCGGGAAGGTCGGCGACGCGGTCGCCCCGTTCACGGACCGCATGATCATCTCGTTCATCAGTATCGCCCGGTATCCCCGGGTTGAGAGGAACCTGCAGAACCGGGGTTTCGGGGATGTCCGGGAATTCATCCCCGGCGAGAAGCTGGAGCTTGCCCGGGGGCTCGCAGATCTTAACCGGCGCTGGAATCTCGATATCTCCACCTGCGCCGGGGAACGGGATCTCACCAGGTACGGCATCGGCCCCGGCCACTGCATCTCCCGCAGGCAGCTGCTCCGCGAGCTCGGGGACGACGGGGTCCTGAGGGACTTCCTTGGTGCCGGCGAACCCACCGGGCGGGATGCCCCCCTTCCCCCGCATCTGAAAGACCGGGGCCAGCGGCGGGAGTGCGGGTGCGTCGTCTCGAAGGACATCGGTGAGTATTCTACCTGCCCACACCTGTGTGCCTACTGTTATGCAAACAGCTCCGCTGCACGGGTCGGGAAGCGGTCCGCTGCCTGGAAGGAACTTGCAGAAAAGGGAATTTTTGGCGATTCGATTTCGGGCGACTGATGATTTCCCCCGGGGCAGCACCGGGGGACATCTGTTCCGCCGATGCGATCAGGCGGCGGTGGTCCCTTCCCGGATAACGAGGAGGCACCTCTCGAGGGCCTGGACGGCAATCTCCTCCATCTCTGGGGCAAAGGTGCGGAGGGCCAGGTTCATCTGGTACACGCCGGCGACCACAGGCCCCTCTGCCCCGTTCTCTCCCTGCCCGTCGTAGAAGAAGTAGAGGATGAACAGGTCGGCGAGGTTGTCCTGGTCGAGGGCCGAGGAGGCCGAGATGAAGCTGCAGGTCTTTCTCGATATGTTCGCGCCGAGCGTGGCCCGGATCTCGCGGGAGAGAGGGGCCACGATCCCGGTACGGACTTCCTCGTCGGAATCGTCGGCCGGCCGGTAGTGCGGCTGGATGACCACCTGGCAGGAGTCCGAATCCGGGCAGTACCGCATCCTGACAATGAAAGACATCAGGTACTGGACGGTCGGTGCCGACGAGAGGAGGCCAAACGCGGTCTCGAGGACATGCTGCCGGCCGGCCCGGAACCGGGGGCCGGGGATGGCGCCCGCGGGGGACTCGTGGGACGCCGGGTGAAGGTCTGAATCGGCTGCCATAGTCAACTGAATTAGTTATTTAACAGTAGTGTTATATATAGATTCCTCATGATCATATGCTGCCAGAAATGTGATAACAGTGAATAATGACATATGCCATGTTTTATCGTTATAAATTGGGATGATACCGGTAAAAGCATTGTAAATCGTGAGAATAACGAAAATGAGACAATTAACATGATTTCGTAAAATGCAACTACATCCTCCAGGAAGGACTGCAGGGAAGTACCCGGGAGCGGCTGCCCGGGAGCAGCATCCCCTCCGGGGATGGGAAAACGGCTGTCCCGGCACGTTTACGGAACCCTTTTATCCACCCCTCTTTATACTCTTATTCAATTTGAAGCCGGAGGATGCGGAATGGCTGTGAGGGACGAGAAGTTTACCATACCCGAGGAGCTGATCATCGAGGACCTCGCGGGGCAGGACCGGAAGATCCGGCAGAACGCCCTGGACCTCCTGAACGTGATGACCTGGTACGACTGGGACCCGACGTCCTTCATCGCCGCGGGAGGGGCCCAGGCCCTTGTCACCTGCCTCGAGGACCCGGACGAGGATGCCCGCCGGCTCGCCGCCTTCCTCATCGGGTACGTCGCCGAGGCCTGCGGGGTCGAGAACACCGGCATCGCGGGCGCCGTCCCCCTCCTCATGAAGCTCTTCGACGGGTCCTCGGTGTCCCTCTCGAAGAAGCTCCTGGCCCGGGGGACCCGGAACCTCCGGGTGGCCGCGGGCAACACCCTCGTGAAGATTGGCCCCCCCGCGGTCGAGGCGCTAACCGTCGCCCTGCACAACCCGAACAAGGATGTCCGGTTCAATGCCGCCCGGGCCCTCGGTGAGATCCGGGACCCCCGGGCAGTGGAGTCCATCCTCGACCTCCTCCGGGACACGAACCGGACCGTCCGGCTCGCCGCCGCCCGGGCCCTCGGGTATATCAAGGACCCCCGTGCAGTCGAACCCCTCTCGCATGCCCTGAACGACCGGACCCGGATGGTGCGCAACTACATCGCCTGGGCCCTCGGGGAGATGGGGGACGAGCGGGCGGTGCCTGCGCTCCAGAAGGCATACAAGCATGCCCTCATGGAGGGCGACCTCTCCGGCCAGTTCGCCATCAATGCCGCGCTCGAGGAGATCGAGAGCGCGAAATACCGGAAGTACCGGGAATAAGGGCGATGGACCTTTTCGTGCCCACGGTCATGTTGCGGCCCGGGCAACCCGGCTGAGGGCCCCGCATGTCACCCCTCCAGGCCCGGCCCTTCGGGAAGGACGGCCCGGAGGTCACCATCGTCGGCCTCGGCGGCGAGGGGGTCCTGAGGACCCATGGGAAAAACACCCTCGCCCAACCGGTCATCGAGGAGGCCTTTGCCCAGGGCATCACCTACTTTGACTCGGCGCGGGCCTACGACGAGAGCGAGCGCTACCTCGGGAGATTCTGGGAGGCACAGCCCGGGGCACGGTCCCGGGTGTTCCAGACCTCGAAGTCCCCCCGGCGGGACTATGCCGGTGCCTGGGCTGACCTCGAAACCTCCCTTGCGAACCTCCACACGACCCACCTCGACCTCTGGCAGATCCATGACCTGAGGGGCTGGGACGAGGTGAAGGCCGTCGAAGGGCCCTCCGGGGCCCTCGACGCCTTCCGGGAGGCGAGGCGGCAGGGGAAGGCGAGGCACATCGGGGTCACGGGCCATGCCGACCCGGAGGTCCTCACCCATGCCGTCGGGAACTGGCCCGTGGACTCGGTGCTCCTCCCCGTGAACCCCGTCGAGGGGGCGCTCGGCGGGTTCCTCGACGGGACCATCCCCGCGGCGACGAAGAAGGGGGTCGCGGTCATCGGGATGAAAGTGCTCGGCGCAGGCAACTACCTGGCCGCCTCGGCAGGGATCTCCGCCGAGCTCCTGATCCGGTACGCCCTTTCCCAGCCGGTCACCCTCGTCATCGTCGGGTGCTCACGGCCCATCGAGGTGCTCACCCTCGCCTCGGTCGGGAGGGACTTTACCCAGCTTCCCCGGGCCGACCAGGAGGCCATCGAAAAGCGGTTCGCGCCCTATGCCGCGGATCTCGCCTTTTACCGCGGCGTGTCCTGATCCCCGGAACCCTCTTTCACCTCGAGGATGCGCACCAGGGCGTTCGCCGCGACCTGCCGCACGGCCGGGCTCGAATCCCCGTCGGCAACTTTCTTCAGCGCATCGAGGGCATGCCCGTCACCCAGCTCGCCGAGGGAAATGGCCGCCTGCGCCCGGACGTTCGCGCTCGGGTCCCCGAGGGCGGACTCGAGGGGAACGACACCCTTCGGGCTCCTCATCTCCCCGATGACGAGGGCCGAGAGCACCCGCACCTCCTCGTCGCCTTCCCTGAGGGCAGCAACGATACCGTCGAGGGCCGGTTCCCCCATGCCCGCGAGGATGTCCGCGATCTTCACCCTCGAAAGCCCGTCTTTCTCTCTCAGGGCCGCGGTGAGCGGGAGGACCGCCTCCTTCCCTATCTTTCCGAGGGCGATGGAGGCGATGGTGTGGGCCTGCTCATCCGGGTCACGAAGCCCCCGGATGAGGGCGGGGACCGCGGGTCCTCCTGCACCGATGAGGGCGTCCAGGATATCGCTCATGGTATCGGGGTCGCTCCCCTTTGCCGCGGCGAGGAGATCGGCAAAGGCCCTTTTCCTCGCGAGCTCCCCGATATCGGGCCCTGCAGCTCCGTTCCCCGCGATACGCGACCCTCCCTGCCGGGGATTGGGGGAGGGAGGAGAAAAAGGCTCGGTCGTCCCTGCTCCGCAGTTCCCGCGCGGGAGGGAAGAGTTTCCCGGAAGGGCACCCGGCCCTCGGTACCCTCGCGAAGAAGAAAAACAATCTTTATACCCGCTCCGGCCAATGTGTTAAGCTATAACATAGCAGGGAACCTCATGAAGGCAGAGCTCGTCAGCATCGCGCTTCTCCTCGTGATCCTCGCACTCTTTGCAGGCTGCACGGGAGAACAGGCATCGCAGGGAACCAACCTGAAGATCGGGGTGGTGGCATCGCTCACGGGACCGGCAAGCACGACGGGGAAAGACGTCTGGCAGTCCGCCGTCCTCGCCGCGGACCAGATCAATGCAAAGGGCGGCGTATTTGTGAAGGACCTGAACCGGAAGGTCCAGATCCAGCTCGTGCAGGGTGACGACGCCTCGACCCGCGAGGGCGGCCAGACGGCCGTGTCCCGGATGATCGCCCAGGACAACGTGGACCTTCTCGTCGGCGGGTTCTCGAGCGCCGTCGTCTCGGCCCACGAGTCCATCGTGGCCGACCACGGGGTGCCGTACATCATCACCGGCGCCTCGAGCCCCATCGTCACCCGGCGCACGGACATCAACACCTCGTACATGTTCCACCACGCCCCCACGACCGATGCCTCGGGGAGCGCGACCACCCTCTTCATCGGGGACACCATCCGGTCGGCCATCGACCAGAAATTCGGGTACCCGGCCGACCGGCCCCTGCGGCTCTCGGTCATCTACCAGGACAGCCCGTACGGGAAGGGCCAGCTCGATGCCATCAAGAACACCATCAACGCGAGCCACCTCGCGATGACCGTCGTCTCGGAGAACGCCTTCACGATGGGCGAGAGCGACTACCGGACGATCCTCACCGGCGTGAAGAAGGCCGACCCGGACGTGGTGTACGTCGCGGCCTTCTTAAACGAACAGACCCCGCTCATGAACCAGGCGCGGCGAGATGTCGGCCTCGACAAGATCTTTATTGCCGTCGAGCCGAACGACGACCCGGCCTACTACAGCGGGATCGGCAGGTACGGGGAGTACTCCATCATCCAGAGCCGGTTCTCCCCCTATGCCATACCCGGAGGCTCCACGGCGGCGACGGTAACGTCCTTCATCTCGGACTATGACGCGAAGTTCCACGGCTACCCCGGGATGATGGGCGCAGCCACCTACGAGGGCGTGTACATCGCCGCGCAGGCGGTCGAAAACGCGGGGACCACTGACAAGGCGAAGGTCCGCGACGCCCTCGCGAGCCTGCAGATGCCCCAGATGGTCGAGGCGATGCAGGGCCAGACCATCTCCTTCTCCCCCGACTTCCGGGAGAGCTCCTTCTCCCTCGACATGGAGCAGCTCGTCTGGGACGATGCCGTGAACCAGACCCGGCCGAAGATCGTCTGGCCCGCGAGCCTCAAGGAGCGGGACTTCGTCCTCCCCGACTGGTTCGTGCCAGGGAAAGGCTAATCACTTTTTTCCTACCACCTTTTACGGGACACTCACGATGGCCGGCGACCTCCAGTTCCTTCTCCAGGTGCTCCTCTGGGGCCTCTATGCCGGCTGCATCTACATCCTGCTCGCCACGGGCCTCAACCTCATCTTCGGCGTGATGAAGATCGTGAACTTCGCCCACGGCCAGCTCCTCATGATCGGGGCCTACGTGACCTTCACCTTCTATGCCATCTCGGGCTGGAACCCCTACGTCCTCATCGCCGCCTCGTTCCCGATCCTCGTGCTCGCCGGGGTGACCATCGAGCGGGCCTGTTTCAGGCCCATCCTCGGCACCGGGAAGCTCAATGAGATCTTCATCTCCATCGGCCTCATCTACATCCTCGAGAACGCCGCGGCCCTTCTCTGGACCGACGAGTGGCGGGAGATCCACAGCCCGTACGAGTCGCTCGCCGTGACGGTCGCCGGGGTCAGGTTCCCCGTCGACTACCTCATCATCATCGTCCTCACGGTCGTCACCCTCTGCGGGCTCTGGGCCTTCCTCAGGAAGACGAGGCTCGGCCGGGCGGTCCGTGCGACCTCCCAGAACCGGAACGCGGCGATGCTCATGGGGATCAACGTCGAGAAGATGGACATGCTCAGCTTCGGCATCGGGGCGGGGCTCGCCGGTGCCGCGGGCACCCTCTGGGTCGTGAGCGGCCAGGTCTTCAACCCGTACATGGGCTCCATCCCGGCGATCAAGGCCTTCGCCATCGTGATTATCGGCGGGCTCGGGTCAATCCCGGGAGCCATCGCAGGAGGGCTCATCTACGGCGTCGTGGAGAACTTTGCCATCCTCTCCCTCGGCGCTGCCTGGAAGGACGCCATCTCCTTCCTCCTCCTCATCATCGTCCTCGTCATCAGGCCGACCGGGATCTTCGGGGAGTCGGGTGAGTGAGACATGAAGATGCTGACGAGTGACCGGCTGAAGTTGGGCGCGGCCCTCGCCGCCGGGCTCCTCGCTCCCGTTGTCACGGGGTTCAGCGAGTACATCCTCACCATCCTCATCCTCATGCTCATCTTCATCATCCTTGCATCCTCCTGGAACTTCCTCACGAGCTCCGGGCAGGGCTCCCTCGGCCATGCGGCTTTCTTCGGGATAGGGGGGTATGCCTCGACCCTCGCCGCCGCAGCGACCGGCCTCTCCCCCTGGCTCTGCATCTTCGCCGGGGGAGGCGCGGCGGCCCTCGTGGGCCTCTTTATCGGCATCATCTGCGTCCGGCTGAAGGAGTGGTTCCTCGCGATGGTCACCTTCGGGTTTGCCATCATCATCCAGACCCTCGTCGTGCTGCAGTTCGCCCCGGTCACGGGGGGATGGGACGGGATCCCCTCGGCCCATCTCGTCGCAAGTTCCGTCCCAATGTACCTCCTGTACGAGTACTACTCCATCCTCGCTATCGCCGTCGGGGTCATCCTCCTCTTCCGCCGGGCCCTTTCCTCCCGGATCGGGCTCGCCTTCGCCGCCATCCGGACGAACGAGACCGAGGCGAGGGCCGCCGGGATCGACCCGGTCAGGTACCGGCTCCTCGCGTTCACGGTGAGCGCCTACTTTGCCGGCCTCGCGGGGGCCCTCGAGATCCACTACCTCGGGTATGTAACCCCCGAGATCTTCGGGGTCGACATCTCCTTCTGGCCGATTATCTACTCCATCAGCGGCGGGCTCGGGACCCTCGGCGGGCCTGTCGTCGGGACCGTGGTCATCACTCTCATCTGGAACGGGCTCCAGGCCCTCGGGCTCACCTATGCCCGGTTCATCATCATCGGGGCCCTGCTCCTCGGGATCATCATCTTCCTCCCGAAGGGCCTCATCTCGCTTCCGGGGAGGGTCAGGGACAGGATCGCCGCGCGAAAATCTGCAACAAAGGGTGGAGAGCCGGGCGGCTGAGCTGGCAGCTTACATCCCGAGGTAGGCTTCCTGCACCTTCTCGTCCGCGAGGAGGTCCTGCGCCGGCCCCTCGTGGGTGACCCTCCCGTTCTCGAGGATGTACCCGCGGTCGGATATCTCGAGGGCGTGCTGGACGTTCTGCTCGACGAGGAGGATGGTGAGCCCGGTCCCGTTCAGCGCCTTCACCGTGTCGAGGACAGAGGTGACGAAGAGGGGCGAGAGACCAAGGGACGGCTCATCGAGCACGAGGAGCTTCGGCCCTGACATGAGACTTCTCCCTATGGCAAGCATCTGCTGCTCGCCGCCCGAGAGGGTGCCCGCGAGCTGGTCCTTCCTTTCTGAGAGGACGGGGAACAGGGAAAAGATCCTGTCGGCCTTCCCCCCGTCCTTCCCCCGCAGGTGGGCCCCGAGCTCCAGGTTTTCCCCGACGGTCATCTTCGGGAAGAGCTCCCGCCGCTCGGGCACGAGCGCGAGCCCGAACCTCACCACCTCGTAGGGCGGGAGGCCGGTGATCTCCTTTCCCCCGAAGCTGATGCTCCCGGCGACCTTCGGGATGAACCCGAAGATGCCCTGGACGAGGGTCGTCTTCCCTGCACCGTTTGCGCCGAGCAGGGTGACGATCTCCCCCTCGTCGACATGGAGGGAGACGTCCCAGAGCACCTGGAGGTTCCCGTACCAGGCAGAAAGTCCTCGGACGTCGAGCAAAAAGGGCACCTTACTTTGCGAAGCGTTCCCCGAGATACGAGTCGATAACCCTCGGGTCCCGGATGACCTCGTCAGAAGCACCGTCGGCGATCTTCTCGCCATGGTCGAGGACCACGATCCGGTCCGAGACCCCGAGGATGACCCGCATCACGTGCTCGATCATGACGATGGTCATGCCATCGTCGCGGAGCCTCCGGATCAGGCCGACCGCCTCGTTCCCCTCCCGGGGGGTAAGGCCGGTCATCAGCTCGTCGAGGAGGAGGACCTTCGGCCGGGAGGCGAGGGCCCGGGCGAGCTGCGTCCGGCGGAGCTCCATGACGTTCAGCCCGGTCATGGGCCGGTCGACCTTCCCCGCCGGGAACCCGACGGCCTCCAGGCAGGCGCCCGCCTCGTCGCGTGCGTCGGCCATTGTCGTCCGGTGGTGGTTCCCGAAGATCGCGCCCATCATCACCGCCTCCCGAGCGGTGAGGTCGGGGAAGGTCGCGGCCTGCTGGAAGGTCTTTGCGATCCCCTTCCTGCAGACCTGGTTCAGGCTGAGCCGGGTGATGTTCTCACCGCGGTACCGGATGGAGCCCTCGTCGGGGCGGTAGAGCCCCGAGATGAGGTTGAGGAGGGTGGTCTTCCCCGCGCCGTTCGGCCCGACGAGGCCGACGATCTCCCCCTCCCGGACCGCCATCTCCACGTTGTTCACCGCGACGAGCCCGCCAAACCGCTTCGTGACGCCGTCAACGGCGAGCATCCCGGAACCTGCCATGCTACTCATTGTCACGCTATAGTTTGGCATGGGGACTTATGAAGGTTGCGAAAGGGAGGGTTCATCAGAACCCGACCTGGAGCGACCCGCCGTCAGGCGGGGTGCGACCCGGTGAAAGAGGTTTCAAGAACCTGATGGTTCTCTCGCCCGCCGTCAGGCGGGGTGCGACCCGGTGAAAGAGGTTTCAAGAACCTGATGGTTCTCTCACCCGCCGTCAGGAGGGGTGCGACCCGGTG